>Ga0316197_10002016_pt1 | contig 14477 bp, 9 predicted proteins | sample OudBiesiAoxic_MG_FD_204939 | JGI IMG/M metagenome (GOLD analysis project Ga0316197, IMG submission 204939) | Coastal sediment microbial communities from Oude Bieten Haven, Netherlands - site A oxic | ecosystem: Environmental > Aquatic > Marine > Coastal > Sediment | place: Netherlands...
TATAGGTTATCCTCGTACATACCGCCGATTGCCGAAAGGATGGCGGATACCGCCGATTGCCCCTGCCGGAACAGCATCAGGTACATGGTCATCTGGCCCAGCGTGATGCGGCTTACCACGGTCGCAAAGGCAATCCACGCATAGGCGCCGTACAAAGCTGCAGTGCCAATCAGGCCCAACACAAAACCCCAACCGTCCCGACGAATGGCCAGTGCCTTGTCCGCCTTGTACAAACGCTGAAAGATATCCCGGTAGCGTTGCAATAACAGCGGTCCCAGGCCAAAAAGCTTCACTTCCTTGACGTTGTCCTCACGCGCGATCACAGATTCGAGGTAAATCTGCATGCGGGTCTCGGGTGAACGCCAGCGAAAAAGTGTGAACGCCTCACCGGAAAAGCGTGTTTCAGCCACGAATGAGGGCAACCCTGCCAGAATCAGGATAAGCACGGCCCACGGCGAGAACTGCACCAGTAGAAAACCGTAACTGATTAGTGAAATTAAGTTTTGACCGAGACCAAACGTACGATTAACCAGTGATAAGGGTCTGCTGGAGGCCTCGCGCCTGGCACGCGTCAATTTGTCGTAAAACTCGGAATCTTCAAATTGGGCCAACTCCAGTGTAATTGCCTTTTCCAGGATCATTACGTTCACACGCTGACCCAGCTGTGCGCGTAACAGGGCCTGGCACAGTGAAATACCCCGTTGTGCTCCGGAAATCGTCGCGACAATGAGCGCCTCAATAGCCACCAATGTGAATACCCGGCTCATGCTGATATCACCACTGTCCTGGGCAATTTTTGTGGCCGCGAGTACCGCATCAATTATCAACGCCCCCACGTAGGCCATCGCTGCAGGCAGCACGCCCGCGAGCAACGTCAGCGCGGCAAGAATAATGGTGAGACGGCGATTAGTGACCCAGACCAGTTCAATCGCCCGGCGACTATAACGGAATACACCGAAAAAACCACGGGTAGTAGCTTCAAGTGGGGGTCCAGTCGGAGTGTGGTGAGCCATGGGTGGATTTTACATTATGAACAGGTATTACTTATGGTAAACGTTAATGGTGCGCTGCGGGTTGTTACAGTTGGTGAGACTGCTTTCAATGGGGGATATACGATGCCTTTCATCCCCTGGGTGTTGACAGTTAGGAGATGAGGCACAAGCTGACATCCGGCTGAAGTGAACGAAAATAAGCAGAGGCCGCGTGGTAACGTGGAGTACTGCAAATTGTAATTAGTGCATGGTTAACCCATAATAATTTACAGGTTACTGATTTTTTACCGGGAAGTGAATGATCAGTTAGTAAAACCATACGATCAAGGGCTAATCAAACAGGGACTGTTGCTATGTCAAATGATCACCATGAGCAAACTCGCACGCCTTTACATCTGAAGGCTCAACAGGATAAATCCAACTATCCTTTACGCATATTTTTGTACAGCCATGATTCTGTCGGGCTGGGTCATTTGCGCCGTAATCTTGCCATTGCCAAAGAGATCTCAGCCAACTACCCTTTGGCCAGTATACTGATTGTCACAGGCTCTCCATGTGCCACCCAATTTAAATTACCGGCAAATACAGATCTGATAAAAATTCCGTCAATTTCCAAGGATGAGCAAGGCCAGTATGTGGCCCGGAGTTTTTCGGGGTCACTGGAGAATGCCATAAAGTTTCGCAGTGACATGATCCTGGAGGGTTTCCGCTCGTTTAAACCAACACTGATCATCATGGATCACCAGTTGATTGGCTTGAAGGGCGAGGCCCTGCGTATGTTGCGCGAGGCAAAAGATAAAGGTGTCTTAACCATTTATGGCTCAAGAGATATCAAGGATAGTGCGGAAGCTGTTAAGAGCAACTGGGATACCGTGGATTGTCGTTGGGCCTTAAACAAAGGTTATGACCGTGTTTGCGTCTATGGCATGCCGGATGTGTTTGACCCCCGGATCGCTTATGCCCCGCTTCTGGATAAGGTTAAGCAACTTGATTTCACTGGATACCTGGTTCCTTCCTATAAAAAATCGTTAAAACCTCAGAGCTACGGTGGACGCAAAAAGGTCCTGGTTACATTTGGTGGCGGTAGCGATGGCATTGAGCGGGCGCAAAGATATTTGCAGGCTTTGGCCCTCGCACCGGTAGCCTGGGATAGTCACATCATTACGGGCCCATTAATGGACGATCACTTGAAGCGATCCATACGGGAGCAGGCTAAAAAAATCCAACCCATTGGTTCCATTAAAACTCAAAGATTTCACCGCAATATCCCGGCTTTGCTGCGTCAGGCTGATGCAGTTGTCAGCATGGCTGGCTATAACAGTTGCGCAGAAATTCTGCAAAGTGGTGTTCCAGCGGTATTGTTACCTCGTTCTTTTCCTCGCCAGGAACAGTTGATTCGTGCCAACCTGATGGCAAAACGTGGTTGGGTAACGGTAATACCGGAGGCCGATCCTGACCCGCATAGACTGTTAAAAGCAGTTGAAGAAGCACTTGAATCCCCTCGGCAGAAACAATCTCCGGCAGACTTGAACGGTCTTGGCAGATTATGCGAGATTATCCATGAACTATTGCTGTCTGCCGGATTGATTAAAAATATGGCAAACTTGAAGCAACCAAAAAACAGTGCCATGTGAATCGAAGGTGCAAGTAGAAGACACATTTACTGCCACATCAGACTTGCTTCGAAGAGACCGGAACATTCCAGGTTTTGGAGTGATACTTGACCCTTCGCGGCTACTTGCATGTTTGCGCAGGCAAATGGATATCAGCAAGGTCGATGAAATCAAGCTCGATTATCTGCGATATAAACCCGGTATGAATTGCCTTGCACGATACGAACTGAAAACACATGGCAACACCATCTGGGCGTATGCCAAAGCACACGGACAGGATGCCGGTATCAAGCTGGAAAAGTCCAGGGATCGCCCTGCGATAAATAGCGTTCTTGGACCCGGAAGGATTGTCCTGAAAGATCAGCAAATTACTTTTTCCATATTCCCCAACGATGCGAAGCTGTTCAACCTGCAATGCCTCAGTGATTCAACTTATCGAAAACGTCTGTTCACCCGTGTATTTGGAGTGGATTCTCCATGGCGCGAATGCGTGCTTGATGAAATTTTGAATTACAAACCGGAACGTCGTTATGTCACCAGGTTAAAACGCCCGGATGGTCAATACGCGCTTGCAAAATTTTACACAAAAAGAGGCTATGTTAAAGCACATATCATCAGTCGCAAGCTGAACCGCAACCGCTTCAGCCATTACCCCGAGACCCTTGGACGCTCAACAAAATATAAGGTGGTTGCTTATCAATGGCAGCCCGGAATTACACTCAGGCAGCTCAATACCTGCGGAAAACTTTCCAGCTCCGATCTTATAGCGACCGCCGAATCATTGGCAGAGCTTCATGGTTCAGCTTGCGATGGACTGACGCTTCCTGATGCAGGTGTGCAGCTTGATCAATTGGAAGCGCTAGTGGTTCAGCTTGGTGTACTGCTACCGCACCTGCATCAAAGAGCAGAAAACATTTCACAAAAACTGGCGCGTTGGTTGAATAACCAGCCACCTGTCAGACAACCGGTACACGGTGATTTCTATGACAAGCAAGCCATCGTCAATAATGGCAAGGTGAAGTTGATTGACCTGGATGCGGCCTGCTTGGGAAACCCAATGCTCGACCTGGGCAACTATATCGCTCACCTGGAGAGTCAGGCTTGTAATCAAGCTTTATCAGGGACTGAGGTAGAAACTCAAAAAAACACGCTGACCAATGCTTATGAGCAATCAACAAGCCATATTTGTATAGATGATCTTGATCGCTACACCGCATTGGGTTTGTTTGCCTTAATCCATCACCCTTTCAGGGATTGGTCTCCGGTTTGGCCCACACAAACAGAACGATTGCTGGAACGGGTGGAAAACCTGCTTGGTTCCTGAAATGATTATGGAGTCCCTGATATGAACTCGAACCCCAGAATAGCTTATGTGCTTAAGGTGTACCCACGCACATCACAGACTTTCGTGCTGTCTGAAATTCTTGCCCACGAAAGAGCAGGTCTGGAGATGGATATATTTTCACTCAGGCGCACTGATGACTCACGGTTTCACGCTGCACTGGCCCGGGTGCAATCACCCGTCTTCCAGGTTGCAAGAGCGGGTTCCAATGCCAACATCGCGCTTAAAAAACTGCGAGAGCATGCGCCACACTTACCCCGATTATGGGATGTTGTTCAAAACAGCCAGGCCAGTGCTGAGGATATTCTGCAAGCAGCCGACCTGTCACGGGCCATTGTTGATCGGGGTATTGTTCACATGCATGCCCATTTCGGCACAGTCGCCACAGTTGTTGCCCGCCTGGCATCCAAAATCACCGGGGTTGGTTACTCCTTTACTGCACATGCCAAGGATATTTTTCACCGGGTTGTTGAAGAAGATGTTTTGCGCAAAAAACTGGCCGACGCGGCTGGTGTCATTACAGTGAGCCAATTCAATGTCAACTACCTGAAGGACAAGTATGCAGAGGCTGCTGCTGGGGTAAAGTTGATTTACAACGGCTTGGACCTGGACGAATTCTGCTTTGAACCGGATGTAGACAGGCCACCTCTTGTACTTGGCGTGGGGCGACTGGTTGAAAAGAAGGGCTTCAGTTACCTGTTGGATGCCAGTGATTTCATGCGCTCCAAGGGTGTCCGGTTTCGTTGCGAAATTGTTGGTGGTGGTGAACTGGAGTCAGAATTACAGGAGCAGATCAGGAAGCTTGACCTGTCGCAACATGTGAAGCTTTGCGGACCCATGTCACAAAGTGATGTAAAACAGAAAATCCGCCAGGCAAGGCTATTGGCTGCACCTTGTGTGCATGCCGAAAATGACGACCGTGATGGTTTGCCCACCATATTGCTTGAAGCGATGGCACTTGGGACACCCTGTATTTCGACCCCGGTGACCGGTATTCCCGAAGTGCTCATACCGGGGGAAACCGGGCTGATGGTGGCTGAACGCGATGCGCCTGCACTGACAGGTGCTTGTGAGCGGTTACTGACCGACCAGCACCTGTGTAGTGAACTGGCCCGCAATGGACGCCGCCTGATTGAAGACCGGTTTGATATCGATAAAAACACCAGGGAAATTCGGACATTCTTCTCAAGCATGGCTGGAGTGGACTTGAAGCTTGGCAGGGACACTACGGATACCTGATGTGAGTACGCCTGTCCAAAACCCTGTTGTGCTTTCCGTCAACCAGGATGCAGGAATCAACCCCGGGCGGTCCAAAGGTGCTGCGGTGCACCTGAATTCAATGCGGGAAGCATTTTCAAAGCTGGGTGCCGTCTGTCATGGCATCGATGAACCGGACGACATACGGCTATTTGAAGCGCTGACTGCCGCCATGAATCAAGGTCCTGTTGATCTAATTTATGAACGCTACGCGCTGGGTAAATCGGCCGCCTCACGTTTTGCTGATACCAACGGCATTCCATTGGTGCTGGAAGTCAACGCACCACTGGCCGATGAACAACGTCGCTGGCGGGGTGGATCGAACGAGGCCGACGATACCCGCCAGGATGCCTTTACAATGGGAAAGGCCTGCAAGATCGTGGCAGTTTCCAGTGATGTTGCACGATACTCGCTACAACGGGGTGCGAAAACCAAACAGATTGAGGTGTTTCCAAATGGCATCGACACCGAACGTTTTAACCTGTCCATGCGTAGTGATTCAGTTCGCGATTCGCTAATCCCGCCCGACCGGTTTGTTATTGGTTTTCATGGCCGATTAAGACCCTGGCATGGATTTGATATGTTGGTAAGAGTAAGCCGTGAACTTTTGCTTCGTGGTTCTGAAATACATCTGCTGGTAGTGGGTGAAGGTGATTTTGGCGAATTGGAGAAAATATCTGAAAACCGCTACACCCGTGTTGAATGGCAACCGCACAAAGAAATTCCCCGATATGTCGCGGCCTGTGATGCGCTACCGTTGACCTATCAGGCTGACATGCCCTGTTATTTTTCGCCGTTAAAATTATGCGAGGCCATGGCCTGTGGTGTCGTTCCATTGGTACCCGACCTGGGAGACCTGCCCGATGCGGTTAAACATCTGGAAACGGGGCTGATTTACAAAGCCGGGGATCAAGAACAGTTACTGAAACAATTGGAGTCCTTGATTGCAGACCGGGACCTTCTTGGGAACCTGGGCCGGCAAGCCGCAAAAGAGGCCAGTCGACACAGTTGGAAAATGATAGCGGATCATGTACTTGAAGCTGCTACTAAATGTAAACGCTCTGGTCACAGGGATTCCTGATTGCCAGGCCTGTCATGAATGACCAGGAAAAAAACCTGACAGCAGCACTTCTGAAACTAAAGGCTCTGAACTTGAGTTCGGAACAAGTCAAACGCGTCGCAGTTGCATCTCAGGGCACACTTTACATTGAGATCCATGAGGATGAAAAGCAGCGTTATTTTGTATTTGAGGAGAACAAGTTATCCGAGTTACTGCCAGAAAATGACTCCAGAATCCCCCTTGCTTCAGTCTTGCGTAAGCCAGGTTCTATGACCAACAAAGCCATCATTAGCTATCGCCCGGGTCGTCGTATCGTTCTTGGTTCGGTGAATGATAAACATGTAAAAATTTCCAAAGGATACAAAAAACTTAAATCGCCTAAGGCGGCAAAAAACTACGCCATCGCACAATCTGCCTGTGAACAGGGTGGTTTTGACATCCCCGAATTGCTGCAATATGAAACACAGAGTGACTGCCTGGTCATGGCACGTCGGGTTGGCAAAGCACCCGTGATTGCAAGCGATACAATTGCCATATGGGAGCGTATCGGCTCTTGTCTGCGACAATTTCAATCGTCATATGACGCCAGGGGTTTAGATGGATTCAGTTGCCGTGATGAATTACTCGTGTTGGATGAACGGGCAAGGCGCTTTTTGCTGTGTATGTCGTCATTACCAGGCGGTTGGCAAGCTGGTCGTGATCGCCTGGAAACCGCGTTGATCAATTTACCAGCTGCCAGGCTGGGCCTTACCCATCGGGACCTCCATGACGGGCAGCTAATCATCGCAGGCAGCACTGTCAGCCTGCTGGATTTCGATCTGATCTGTCATGCTGACTTGGCACTCGATGCCGGTAATCTGCTCGCTCACATGAAGCTCAGAACGCTGCAAGGGCAACAGGGAGGCGACAGTTCTGCACTAACCGACTGTGGCAAAGCATTTTTATTTGGCCTGGGCAGACAACATGAACCGGGCTTTGAAAGCCGACTTCTTTTTTACCAGGCATCTACTTTTTATCGACTGGCGCTTCTGTATGCTTTAAGACCTCGTTGGTCTCACCTGGCTGAACCCCTGATCGTTGAAGGAAATAGCTGTATCGATACCTTTAACCAGCACCGGAACCACTTATGAGACATGCTATTAAAACGGCTGGGGTTTTGTTGCTGGTCTGCCTTATTGTTTCATTTCCGGCCATGGCTAATGAAATGAACGACATTTTTGCCGGCAACTGGGTGGAAGTGCGCGGCAAGATGGATGAACAAGGTATTTTCGTCGCTCAGCGGGTAGACCTGGTTGAGCCGGAAACAGAAGAGGTCCTGATTGGCACAATTTCGGAGGTTTCAAGCTCCAATGAGTTTACTCTGCTAGGACAGGCAATCCAGATTTCTCAGAGAACCAAATTCAGTAAAATCAACCCGGCCAAGTTGTTAGACCAACGGGTTAAAGTTGAAGGGTATTATCGTGGTCAAAAGCGATTTTCAGCCCGTAAAGTCAGTAACCGCGGTGCCGGCAGGGACCGTATTGTCGGGCTTGTCAGTGACATTCATCAAACCACAGACGGTCATCTGATCACAATCATGAACCGCAAGGTTCAGGTACCCGCGGGTGTGGAGCTGCGTCATGAAAAACCAATATCGGAATATGCCATGGCGAGCCTGGATATTGCTTTACCGCTGGGCAAACAGGTTTCGGAAGACGATCAGTTCGGGACAGGAATTCGTATAAACGACAGGCTTCGTTTCACCACCCTGACCGAGACCCGTTTTAAAGGCGAGGATAACTATGATCTGAATGACCAGCGTGATCAGGACCGCCAGGAAACAGCTGCTTCGATTCGCGGGCGCTTTATACTGGCTCCCGGTGCGCGTGGTGTATCTGGTCAATTGGAAGTTCGTTACACCCACGCCTGGGTCAACGAAGATATGCTTGGGCGTTTTAATGTCAACGACACACGTTTGGGTGAAAGTTTTATATATCTTGATGACCCCTTCAAAGTCGATTTTGATATCCAGGCCGGGCGGTTGGATTTTGACGATCGGCGTGAGTGGCTTTACGACCAGAACCTGGATGGTATACGTGTGTACTGGAATATAGCCAGCTGGCTGGCTGAATTATCAGTGACAACCACACTCAGTGATGGCAAACCCAGCGATGAAAACACCAATAACTATATTGCCTACTTTTCAGATACCGACCGCCGCTTCGCTACCTATATCATTTACCGTGACAAAGATTTCAATGGCGTGAGAGAAAAGATCACTCACCTCGGAGTACGGACCTTTCTCGATTGGCCACCCGAACACGAAAGCTGGCTGGAACTTGCCTACATGGATGGTAGCAGGGGTGAGACAAAATTGGGCGGCTGGGGGTTGGATCTGGGCACCATCCGATCCATTGGGGAGCGCTGGTACGTGACGACTGCCTGGGCTTTCGGTCAGGGTGATGCAAAAACGGGTAATGGCACCGATGGCAACTTCAGGCAAACGGGGTTACAGGACAACAACGGCAAGTTTGGTGGTGTGACTTCGTTCCGTTATTACGGGGAGCTGATCGACCCTGAGCTGGCCAACATGCACATCGCAACCCTTGGGGTTGGTTTCCGGTTTACGGAAAATAGTTCTATTGATCTGGTTGGCCATTACTACCTGCAGGACAAAGCGGCTCGTCGAATTGTTGATTCAGATATTGACCAAAGACCCAACGGTATCGATCGCGAGTTGGGCTGGGAAATTGATGCCATTGTTGGTTGGCGCCCGGTACGTGCCTGGGATTTTGAGTTGGTGCTTGGCAGATTCAAACCGGGCAAGGCATTTAGGATCCGTGATGACGCCTGGGTCACCAAGTTGCAAATTCGTTACCGCTACTAGGGTAATGCTTGGTGGGTCTCTGACCTGTTTATAAACTTGTATCCTGCATTCAGAACAGACTGGTGGTGACTTAGCTTTTACCTTCAGATTCCCACCATGCAAGGCCCTGGGTCACACGGGATTTAACCACGGCGGATTGCCACTGATCCCGACATTTATAGCCACTCTCTCTGAGCAGTTCCCCGGCTATTCCTTCAAAAACATCAATATCTTCCGGTGACATGTCAGTTTGCCAGTTCCTGAGGTTTTTTACTGGTGGTAGCCAGGCTGATTTGGCTGACAATCCGGGTTGATGACGCGTTTTGCCCTCATGGTAGTTAACCATGGATTCCGAGTAGGGAATACCGAGGAATGTTGCAATGGCCTCAAGCTCTTTTTCCGGTTCCGCCACCAGTTCCTCATACCTTACCCGGTGGTAAAAATTCTTTCCCAGCTTCTGACCATCACACTCCCCCATACCGGCCTGCCAACGCCACCATAAGGCACAAGTCGCCAACGGGTCTTCATTCCAAAGTGACCACTTGCCAGGGCCCTTGCTTTCAGTTGCCCAGTTCAGTGTTGATAATGCCGTATCCCGTCCATCCCTTATGATATGAACAAAACGGGATGCAGGGAAAAGTCCGTGTAACAGCGGCATGTTCCGACAGTTATCAGGTGTCTTTTCTCCACTCAATTTCTTCTGTTTTTTCTGTCCACGCAGAGCATAAAGCCGGCTAACGAATGCCGCATAGGTCAGACTGTCTTCAGCCGCAGCTTCCACGTCTTTTTCGCTGAGCCCCATACGGTAGAAGCGGCGGTAGGTTTGAACCGCCGCCACCAACTCAGGTGTCAATAATGGCTGTGGATTTTTACGTAAAACCCTTTTTGCCGCCCTGGTAATAAAATGGGTGTCATTGGCGATTGTAAGTTGCGGGTGATTATCCAGCATTCGTTGCAAAAGGGTCGTTCCAGAACGCGGACAACCAACAACAAAAACAAACGGTGCGTTTGGTGATATCTGGATATCGGAATCAGTCATGGACATCGTCGTGTACAAATTCCCGTTTGACAAGATTTGCATAAACACCATCAGAGCTCATCAGCTCGGAGTGTGTCCCCATTTCAATCAACACACCGTTTTCGATGTGAAGAATGGCGTCTGCATGTTCGATTTCTTTCAGGTCGTGGGTGATCATGAAGGTGGTCCGGTCAGCACTGATCTGGTGCAATGCCTGTAACACCGCATGACGGTTTTCCTTATCGAGGCTACTGGTTGGTTCATCCAGTATCAGCACGGGAGCTTTGCGAAGTGCGGCACGAGCCAGTGCGATTCTTTGACGTTGCCCAACCGACAGCGTCACACCGCGCTCTCCCACTTGTGTAGCGTATCCATCCGGTAGACCCTCGATAAAGTCGTGGATGTTTGCAAGTCTGGCCGCCTGCCGTATTTCTGGTGCGGAACTGTCCGGTGCGCCGAAGGCAATATTCTCCTCAATGGAAGCAGCAAATAACAGTGTATCCTGCAGCACAACGCTGATCTGCATCCGCAATGATTCAAGTGTGACGCTGCGAATATCGGTGTCATCAATCATAACCCGCCCGCTATCAGGGTCGTATAACCTTGATAACAGACCGATCAGAGAGGACTTTCCTGCTCCCGAAGCTCCAACAATAGCGACTTTCTGGCCGGCCTCGATGCAAAAATTGATATCTTTCAACACTGCCTGATCTTTTTCATAAGCAAAGTTGACGTGATCAAACCTGACCTGGCCTGCGAATGGACGAGCCGGTAACGCATCTGCTTCGTTTGTCACATCCGCCGGGGTTTCAAATAATTGGACAACGCGCTCACCGGCAGCGGAGGCTTTGGCGATCCGGCCTGAATACTTGGCGAAATCCTGGATGGGTTTGAAAGCGGCCTTGAGATAGGACAGGAAAACCAGTAATTCACCTGCAGTCAATGCTCCTCTCAAAACCAGCACGGTCCCATAAAACAACACCGCTGCAGTTGAAACCCCGGTCATCAACTGCACCGTGCCCTGTAGTTTGGCCAGCAGTCGCTTTATCTTGACGCCTTCTTTTAAACTTTTTTGGTTCTGTTTACCAAACTGGTCGGCGAAGGTGTCTTCGAGTGAAAGTGTTTGCACCACCTGCATGGCACCGATGGATTCTGCTGCAGTGGAAGCCATGGCACCTTCACGCTTGCGTTGTTTGCGCGATACCACCCGGATACGCTTGCCAAGTATCAATGTCGGCAACCAGTAGAGTGGTGCAGACAACAGGACCAGCAATGCCAGTTTCCAATTCAGCCAAAACATCAGGGCTGCCATGAGAGTGAGAACAAGCACACTACCCACCAGCGGCATGAGAGCAGTCACTGCAACTTCCTTGAGCAAGCCGATATCACCGATGACACGTACCAACAGATCGCCGCTTTTGGCTTTGTTGTGGAAGGCAAGGGACAGACATTGTATATGACGATAAAGTGCAAACCTGACCCGGGTCAGCACCTTGTTTCCAACCAGTGCGAAACCGACTTTCTGCCAGTATGTGCTTAATGCTCTGAGGCCAAGGATCAGGACAAGAGCAAAGGATGTACCAGCCACCACCGTAAGTGGTTGCAATGAATTCACCCAACCGCTACCCGTTATTTGGGTAGCGCCGGGAATGATGACATGGTCAATGACTATTTTCAGCGGCCAGGGCTCCAATGCCCGCATCAGCACACTGGCAAACAGGGCCAGAAATGAGCCGGCGATCAGGGGGCGATGCCCTCTCAAATAGGGAGCCATGTACCTTAAGAGGCCCCAAAAGCTCGGAATCGTTTGTTTTAGCGATTTGTTTTTTGCCATCGAAAATCCATTTTCTGTAGCTGCTTTACTTCTAACAAACAACGACCTTGAACACCATAGTATATGTCAAATGTGACCACTACCTTCTTTGCCATGTATGAAATTGTCATATTGATCATCGACATACAGAGTAAATACTGATAATTTAATATACGTGTGGTCGGTTTTGACCATCCCGCAATATATCCGTGATGCTGAAAATGGACTTTAAGCACCGGAAACATTAAGAGAATACACAATTTATGTTCAAACTCCCTAACTCCAGGTTAATGGCTGTAGTAGCAACCTTTTTCCTTCTTGGCGTATCCACAGATAGCCCGGCCGCATATGAGTTTGTCACACAATTTGGCAGCACCGGCACCTCGCGCGGACAGTTCAATGCCCCACGTGGTGTGACTGTTAACCATGAGGGCAGGATTGTCATAACGGATGCGGGCAACAGTCGCGTACAACTGTGCACTGAGGCAGGTGTATGTAGCAGGTTTGGCAGTTTCGGAAGTTTATCCGGCGAATTTGACAAGCCCCGTGATGTTGCAGTTAATGCAACGGATCGGGTTTTTATAGCTGATCGGGGCAATGACCGCATAGCAAGTTGCGCCCCCACAGGTAGTTGCACTGATTTTGGCGGTTCGGGTACAGCGATAGGCAAGTTTGAATCACCAAGGGGTATCACAATTGATGGTCAGGATAAAATTTACATTACTGATACGGACAATAATCGCATTCAAACCTGTAATGCACAGGGAGTCTGCACTTCATTTGGAAGCTTTGGATCGGCTCTCGGCAGGTTTGATTCTCCTGCGGGAATCGCGATTGATCAGCAGGGGCGACTGATTATTGCCGATCGGGGCAATGATCGTATTCAAGTATGTACAAGCGGGGGAAGCTGTACGGCATTTGGTTCGTTTGGTACTGCATTGGGCCAGTTCAATTTGCCTGCAAGTATCGCGGTTAACAGTCAGGATGAGATTATCGTGGTTGATCGGTTCAATGATCGAATCCAGGTCTGTTCCCACCAGGGCAGTTGTACCGCTTTCGGCAGTTTCGGGGCAGGCCCGGGCCAGTTCAACTCACCCTGGGGTGTCGCAGTGGACAGCGATGACCGTATCATTGTTGTTGACTCTGGTAATGATCGTATTCAGGTATTTGCTGAGCCCGTCGCACCCGTGGTCAGAATTTCATCTTTTACTTCCACACCCGGCACTATTGAAGAGGGGCAGACCGTCACATTGAACTGGACTGTGGCCGATGCAACATCCTGTACGGCTCTGGGTGGCACTGCAGACTGGCGCGCAATGACGCCGAACGCGGGCGGTGGTACAGCAAATATCGGTATCGCCGCAGCAGGTACTTATACCTTTACGCTGCAGTGCACTGACGGACTTAATATCGACTCTTCTGATGCCGATGTAACGGTTACCGCAATACCTTTAGCGTTTGAAATGAATGCAGGTTTGAATGATGCCTGGTTTTACCCGGTTACAAGCGGACAGGGCTTTTTTATTAATGTCTTCCCGAGCATTGGATATGTGTCTTTGTCATGGTTTACCTATGACACAGAGCGACCGGCGGAAGACGTGACCGCTAACCTGGGTGAAGCGGGCCATCGCTGGCTCAACGCACTGGGCACCTATACCGGCAACCAGGCGGTCATGAATATCAGTATTTCATCCGGTGGTGTGTTTGATACACCTACGGAGATTGAAGAAACCACTGATGGCACAATCATCCTGACATTCACCGACTGCCAGAACGGAACGGTTGAATACGACATTCCATCCATTGGACAACAGGGCCTGGTACCGATACAGCGAGTGGTTGGCGATAATATTGCGCTGTGTGAGAACCTCGGGGAACAAGCTGCAGCTCAGCAGGCTACGGTCGATGAGCGCACCAAGCATAGTAAGCCCCTATTGAATTCAGACCCAGATCCCAGGATTGAAGCACTGCCACTGACAAATATGAACGCAGGTCTGAATGATGCCTGGTTCTACCCGGTTACAAGCGGACAGGGGTTTTTTATTAATGTATTCCCGGTCATCGGATATGTGTCTTTGTCATGGTTTACCTATGACACAGAGCGACCGGCGGAAGACGTGACCGCTAACCTGGGTGAAGCGGGCCATCGCTGGCTCAACGCACTGGGCACCTATACCGGCAACCAGGCGGTCATGAATATCAGTATTTCATCCGGTGGTGTGTTTGATACGCCAACGGAGATTGAAGAGGTCAATGATGGCACCATCATCCTGACATTCACCGACTGCAGTAACGGTACGGTTGAATACGACATCCCATCCATTGGGCAACAGGGCCTGGTACCGATACAACGGGTGGTTGGCGATAATATTGCCCTGTGTGAGACGCTTGATCAGTAGAAAAACAGAATCATCACCGAGTAGAGCCGGTCGACGGACTTTGAAAAACTCCTGCCAATAATAACTTTTGGTGACTTTCGCCGACACTTTCAATAAGCTTGCGCCCTGCCGTGGTTTTACCATGCTTGATATAGACTA
>Ga0316197_10002018_pt1 | contig 14472 bp, 10 predicted proteins | sample OudBiesiAoxic_MG_FD_204939 | JGI IMG/M metagenome (GOLD analysis project Ga0316197, IMG submission 204939) | Coastal sediment microbial communities from Oude Bieten Haven, Netherlands - site A oxic | ecosystem: Environmental > Aquatic > Marine > Coastal > Sediment | place: Netherlands...
GTGCGCCGTTGTTGGTTGCCGGGTCCGTGTCGATGTAGATGTCGAACGTCTGGATGGAGAGGCCGTTCGGGCTGTCCCACGGGTTCAGGACGGGAGCGGCCAGATCGAAGGTGAAGACGAGATCATCCGCCGACTCGCCGACACTGAACCCGGTCAGGTCGTATGACCCCGGAACGAAGAGTGGATCGGTCGGGTACACGTACGACCCGGGTCCGTGATCGTCACCCTCAGGGTCGGCGATCTCGAGGGCGATGGCCACGTCGGATATCTCGGGTGCGACCATCGCTCCAGGCCCGCCCGCCGGTGCCGTGACCGACTCTGGTCCACCGTTGCGATCGACCAGTCGGAACGCCACGGCATCGCCGACCTCGATCGGTCCGAGGGATGCGAGCGGGATAGAGAACTCGATGCGCGTTCCGTCGAATCCTGTGTCGATGGAGTCGGATTCCTCCAGCATGCCGGCATCAACCAATCCGTTGCCGGTGCCAAGCGGCGGGAGGGGGACCGGTCCCCGAACGGTTGTTGGCTGTGTACCGCGCCACGAAAGCAAGTGTGTCGCGTTGAATCCGAGCGTGTTGGCGCCAACCGTCATCCCTCGTCCCCCGTCGACTCCTGGGATCCCCAGGTAGAGATCGAAGCCTGCTGCGTCGTCTCCGAGCACCTCGGCTGCGTAGTCGACCCGGATCTGGAGTCGGTCTTTCCCGTAGGTCCATCGGAACTCTGCGAACGGCGCTTCGTCGAGGACGTAGAGACCGGAAGTGTCCCACTCCTTCGTGTCAACCTCGGCGTCGATCGTGATCACATCGACTGCTTCCGACGAGCGATCCGGAGCGACGAGCGGCTGCGGCACGATCGGCGTCGATACGAAAGCTGGACGGTCGAGCCCGAGAGCGTCGTAGACCTGCCCGAGGAGCTCGCGATACGCACGGTCGAAGTAGCCGTCGTCGCCCGAATTCTGGTCGGAGCCGTACCACCAGAACCAATCCGACCCTTCGGCGAATAGCAGCGTGTCGTATGCCACGGCAAGCTGATCCGAGTTGACCGATCCGGACGACTCTGCCTCGGCATAGGCGCGTCGAGTCTCCCATAGGGCGTCCCATGCAGCAGCCTCTTCACGCTCGCCGATCCAGGTTGCGAAGTTCGGCTGGAACCACGATGCGGGGAACACCTCGGGGAGCGGTTCGACCTGATCGCTGAACTGCGAGAGGAGTTCAGTTGGCGTGACCGTTCGAACGAGATCGGACGCGCTGAGGTTCGCATAGAGCGCATTCAGAAAGTTCTTGCCGTCGTTGGGATAGTGCTCCCACGCATTCTCTCCGTCGACGACGATGGTCACAACCTTCGGGCCCTCGACGCCCAGTGCTTCCAGGCGGCTATTCACTCGCCCGAGGCGACCCATGAAGTCATCGGCGGCTTCCTGCCCCGGCATCCCCGAGTACTCGAAGCCGATCAAATCCGAGATCGTGACGTCCCGGAAGAAGATCGGCAGGTCGGGATTCCTCGAGTGTTGTGCCGCGTATGCCGCGTAGAGCACGTCGGCATCGATGACAGTGCCCTCGGCGTCGCGCTCGAATGAGCCGATTTGGAGCGTCTGTCCCAGCACATCCTCGCCGGTTGCGATCCACTCGACTCCTTCGCCTGCCCAAATCGAAGTGACCTGCTGGGCGACCGCACCCTCGCCGGGCCACATCCCGGTTGGGCGGCGCCCGAGGAGGCGTTCGGCGACTTCGAGGCCGCGCGTCACCTGTTCTCGGGCGTCGAGCGGTTCCCGAAACCGGTCGACCGGCATGATCGCCGTCGGATCGCCGACGAGCGCCAGATTGGTGTCGGACAGGAGCGGGAGGATCGGATGGGCGAGGGGAGTGGTTGTGACTTCGATGTTGCCGTCTGCCCACAGCTCCCTGTGGATGTCGAGCGTCGCCCCCACCGCGTCAAGATGCACCTTGAGGACGGGGTGCTTGTCTGCCTCGACGAAGTCGCGCCCTTGGACGACGAGATCCCGGAGCACAGGAATCTCAAGCAATTCCGGGTCGGTCCACGCGAGGTTGAACAGAACCTGGAGGTCGAGGTAGTCCTGTGTGCTGAATTCGATGTCGTCGGTCCTCTGGTTGGCGAGTTCCTGATATCGAGGGAAGCGGGAGACGATGCCAGGGTTCACGTCGAAGAACCGGGCGAGGAGAAAGTTCTGCTCTTCTTCGGTCAACTGGTCCGCAGGGATCTCAGTGTGCACCCAGTAGGTGTCTCGTGTCCCGTCCATGATCTCCTCCAACTGGAGGAGCAGCACAGGCGTCAGATTGAACGAGACCCGAAGTTCGGGATATCGACCGACGAGATCGGCCATGTCCCAATAGTCCTTAGCGGCGTGGAGACGCACCCACGGCCGAGTGACGACGCCGTTTTCGTCCTTTGGGTAGAGGGGCTGGTGCTGGTGCCACAGGAGAACGAGGTGCAAGTCGTCACTGTTCAGCTGTGTCCGAGCGGCGGTTGTGGTGGTCGTGGACTCGCCAGCCGGCTCGGACGTGCTGGTTGTCGTTGTTGTCGGATCTTCGGTGTCACCGTCACATGCCGCCGTGAGAAGGAAGAGGAGCGCCGGAAGGAGCCACCATCGCCTCATTCCGATAGACCCAAATTCTCGAGATACGCGGCGGGCGACGGCTCGCGGCCAAGGAAGGCCCGCAGGTGCTCGATTGCGTCACGCGAGTAGCCGCGGGCGAGGACCTCGTTGCGGTATCGAGCGCCGACCTCCGGGCTGAGGATGCCCTCATCCAAGAACACCGAGAACATGTCGTCGCCGTACACCTTTGCCCACTGGTAGCCGTAGTAGCCGGCGTCGTAGCCACTCATGAGATGACCGAACGATGCCGCGAAGTGAGTGTTCTCGTGATAGGGGATCAGCGTCAAGGCGAAGGCCTCCCTTGTGGCCTGATCGAGGTCGATATCGCTTGCCCCGGTGTGGATCGCGAGGTCGAACTTGCCGAGAAAGACCTGCCGGAGCGTGGAGAGCCCGATGTTCTGGTCTCTGGCTGCCACGAGGCGCCCGACGAGATCGGCCGGGATGGTCTCGCCGGTTTCGTGGTGCCGGGCGAAGCGCTGCAGGACTTCTGGCTGCCACATCCAGTGTTCCATGATCTGGGACGGTGCCTCCACGAAGTCCCACTCGGTGTCGTAGCCGGCAAACCGCGGATGGTCGACGGTCGTCAGGCTGAAGTGCAGAACGTGGCCGAACTCGTGAAAGAGTGTGAGTGCCTCGTCGTGCTTCAGGAGTGACGGGGATCCGGGTCCCGGCTTGGTGAAGTTCGCGACGACCGCTGAGACCGGGGCCCGGTAGTCACCGTCTTCGGTTCGCATCCCGCCCGTGATCGAGAAACACGCGGCATGGCCGAACTTGCCGTCACGCGGGAACAGGTCTGCGTAGAAGTAGGCAATCGGTTGATCCCCGCCTCGGTTGCGGATTTCGTAGAGCTTGACGTCCTGGTGCCAGGCACGTGTCTCGGTGACCTCGCGGTATTCGAGACCGAACACCTCGCCCGTGATCTCGAACATGCCATCGACGACCGCTTCGAGGGGGAAATACTCCGCGACTTCGTTCTGGTCGATCCCGAACTCCTGCCGCCTCTGCTGTGTGTGGTAGTACATCCAATCCCACGAACGGATCGAGTCCCCGTTCAGATCGGTGTCGGCGCGTTTCTGAAGGACCGCGAACTCTCGGGTCGCGCGCGTTGTGAGTCCGGGGATGATCGAGGCGTAGAGGGCGTCGACGGCGTCGGGGTCGGCCATCTTCACTTCCATCGCGTACTCGGCCCACGTCTCATACCCAAGCAGGAACGCAATCTCGTTCCGCAGCGCCACCGCTTCAGCCATCAGCGGGGTGTTGGCCTCGGCAGCACGATTCCAGAACTTGAACTGCATTTGCCGCCTGAGATCTCGGTTCTGTGCTTCCTCGATGAATGGGATGTAGTCCGGGTAATCCATTGAGACGCGATAGGTGCCTTCGGTCTCGCCGGGCTTGAGTCGCTCGATGTATGTCTCCGGCAGACCCACCAGGTCCTCACGAGTCATGTCGATGGCGTCGTCCCACTCGTTGAGATTGCTGTTGAACGCAACTTGGAGCTCGATCAGGCGCTGCCGGAGTTCCCGGAGGCGGGCCTGATCGCTCTCTGCGAGGTCGTGTCCCGCTCGTCGGAGATCCCGGAGCCAGAATTCGAGGTTGCGCGCCTCGAGGCCTTCGAGAGCGGCAGCGTCGTCGGTCGCTGCGTACGCGCGAACTGCTGCCGCGAGGTCCGGACGCATCATCAGGTCGGCTGCCCACTTCGACGTCCGTTCGCCTGCGGCCACACCGGCTGCCCGCACATCGGCGTCGGGGTGGACCTTCGCCATGAACGATCCCTCGCCGGATGCGTCGGAGATCAGCACAGCGACCGCATCGAGTGGGGCCATCGTGTTTGTGTATGTGCGTCCTTCAGCAATGTGCGTCACACTGTCGAGGAGGGATTCGGCCTCGGTGATGGCGCCCTCGGCGATATCGGTGACACGATCGGCGGTGACGGATGTGTAGTCGTGAAGCATGGCCGGCAGGGTACCGGGAGATGTGGGCTTGCTCCCTAGCCGGTGGCCGGAGAGACCTCGAAGATGAGCGGTCGGTGAGCCGCGCCGAGGTCGGGCCCAATTCGTCGTGCCGGCACGGTGATGGCGCCGCGGTAGAGCGCGTGGTCAAGCGGGAGACCGATGTAGGCGCCGACGATGGGAGGGTCGGTACGTGGCCATGAGGCGGCGTACCCGAATCCGTCCTCTGAGTTGCTCAGGCCTTCCGCGAGCACGCCGAACGCGTGTGACCAGCGAGACGTTTCGAGATTGCCGGCCACCACGACCGGTTCGGTGATTTCCGCAACCGCAGCACTAACCGAGGTGAACCGCGCAGTGCGGTAGTCGGCTTCGAGCGTGGATCCGGGGCTCTTGACCGCGAGGCCGGCAAGCGTCACCTGGGTGTCTCCGAGGCCGATGTGGAGTGTGACATCGGAGCCGGGCAGAGGTCGGACCGCAGTAACGGGCGTATCTGTGCGTACGAGCACGATGGTTGGTCCCAGGGCATCGACTCCGGTCGACGCTGGAAGGATTCGGTACGGGATGCCGACATTCGCCAGGGTGTCGGCCCAATCTCCGGTGGTTCGGTATAACAACGCAACATCGGCTTCCACGCTGTGGATCCACTGAGCGATGCCGTTCCGGTCGCTGTCGGAACCGCTCGTGTCGAGGCTGACGATTCGGAGCCGGTCGCTCGACGTTGCCGCCGCCTGTGTCGAGAGCCACAGTGGAGCGAGCAGCACCGCGTTCACGATCGCCGCGAGCAGGAACAGTGCTGAGACGGCCCGGCGGAAGCCGAAGCCGTACACGATGGACGTCACAACGAGGATCACCAGCAGGGGGAACCGCCAATCGGCGATTCGGTCCCAACCCCACCACATCGACCCGGCAAAGCCAAGGACGGTCGCGAGCGACGCCATCGTGCCGATGATGAACAGGAGGACCGATGTCAGTTTCCGCCCCGTCCCCGTTCTGGTCCTTGTGCTGAGTGTCATTCGTTGCCGAACGCGTAGAAGTACCCGTCGCGTGAGCCCACGTAGATGCGACCGTTCCAGACAGCAGGTGTCGACTCGATGCACTGACCTCCGCCAACTGGGGTGTCCCACATACGCTGCGGCGCTCTGGGGTTGGTGAGGTCATATGCGCGGAACCCCGCATCCCCGGTCAGGCAGTCGGTGCCGACAACGAGCATGTCGTCCGCAATAACGGGTGAGGACCATGCGTTACCACCGATGAAGTCCTCCCACACCGTTTCACCCGTCATGGTGTCGACGGCGATCAGGTCTCCGGCGTCAGTCGCCACAAAGAGCAGTCCTGCACCGGCGTGGAGAGCCGGTGTTGCCCACGCGCCGGCGTCTTGACCTCGGGCCGCCGAGAGGTGGACCGACCACATCACCGGGTCGTCCGGATTGTCCGGATCCAACTTCGCGAGATCACCGACCTCCCGAACCCGTCGAGCAGCGGTGTTGTTCTTCTTTGCCGTGTCGGCGTGAGAGACCACGTAGAGATAGCCGTCGCTGTCGATGTTGATGGTCGAATCTGTGTCGTCGCCGTTCCAGAAGTCGAAGAAGATCTCCCCGTTCCCCGATTCGATGTCGGAGACGTCCACGCCAACGACGCGCCCGGCCGAAGTTGTGAAGTAGGCGCGTTGCTCGAAGACGGCGGTTGAGTTCTCGACCGAGTGCTGCCTACCGAAGATCTCGGTGAGTTCGTCGGTCCACGCGGGAATCTGGTAGACGACTTGCGGATCAACCGTCACCTTGCCGTCGGCGTCGTAACCGCGGTTGAGCTTGACGGCGAACCACCACGAGTTCTCGCCGCCCTCGTACATGATGTCATCGACGATCACCGGGTTCGAGTCCCAATCGTCGTTCCATATGCCGTCGACCGACTTGGCATGGAGCGACCAGACCTCGTACGGCTCTTCGGCGTCGAGAGCGATGACGCGGAACCGAGGGTCTCGGGAACCCGTGTACAGAAGCGGATATCCGTCAGGGTCGAGTGTTACTGAACCCTTGATGATGTCTCCCATGTCGAAGTCGGGGCGCGTCCGCTCTCCGGTTTCGGCATCCAGGAAGTGAATCTGCTTGTCGTACGCGCCGAAGATGACCTCGGTGATGCCATCCGGCCGCTCCCACACCACGGGTTGGCCGGTCCATCCGCTGCCGCACCAGACCTTGTTCTCCTGTCCGACGGGAGACTGTCCGCACATTGGGTCGTCGGGGAATTTCCAGGCCACGCTTGGGGCGGATCGCGGAACGGGGCCCGAGCCGTAGAACGTGCGGGTTGGATTGCCGCGGAACATCGTGAGCCCGACGACGTCACCCCACGGTTCCCCCACACTTTCGGGAGGCACAACGCCGGGCGGCCGGCCGGGGACCGTGGTGGTCGTCGACGGAGCGCTGCTGGTGGTTGTGTCGGTGGGATCCGTGGTGCCGGGCTCCTGGATCGTGGTGTCCGAGACGGTGGTGGATGTTGTCCCGTTCGGATCGGCCGGCACAACGTCGGCACCCGCGACACAAGCGGTGGCGGCAACGGCCACGGCGACAGCGGTGATGATCAAACGACGCATTGGGTGCGAGTGTAGGAACGGGCCGGTTTTCTGCTCGGCACTGATCGCCCGTATCCTCAGGTTATGCGATCGTTCCCTTCCCTTCCGCCACGGCTCGATCCGCTGGTGGCCGCTGTCAAGCGGATCATGGCGGCCGATCCATTTCTGATGTCCGCAGCGATCGCCTACAACACGATCTTCGCGCTCATTCCACTCGCATTTGCCTTTGTTGCAGCGATATCGATGATTGGATCCGGATCAGATGGCCTCACGAACATCGAGCAAACGTTGAGGTCCGAATTCCCGCAACAGGTCGCCGATTTCATCATTCCGCTCCTGCGGGATGCAAAAGAATCCATCGGCGGCATGGGGCCGGTCGTCCTGGTGATCGCGCTGCTCGTCGCGCTCTGGTCGGGTTCTCGTGCCATATACGCCGTGTTGAAGTCCCTGCGGCTTATCGAAGGAAATCCTGAGAACCGTCCATATTGGGTAACCCGAGGCCTCGGCATCGCCTTCACCGTGGGAGCCGGCGCCGCGCTCGTCGTTACCTACGTTGCGGTGATCTTCGGGGATTGGGTAACAGAAACGCTCAGAGAGCACGGATTTCGCGGAGGCCTGGACGAGTTGATCTCCGTCGGAGCGATCATCACGTGGGTTGCCATCATGCTGTACTCGATCTACCGGTGGGGGACCCCGGATCCGAACCGCTACGCGCTGGCGTCGGCCGTGATCGCCGCCGTGATCCTCGCTGTCACATCGTGGTTGGCTGCCGTTCTTATCCCGACCTTCGGAGGGAGCACGCTCGAGGCCTTTGGCTCCATTGGCGTGGTCCTCGTCTGGTCGTACGCCATCGGCCTCATCGTCATTTCGGTTCCGGCGCTCGTGCCGTCGATCGTCGACGTAGTGCGCGGAACCAACCCGTGAACGACGATCGAGCCGCCGTCGACATCCGGAGCGGGCTTGGGCTGCTGCTCCGGACGCTGCGCTCCTACCCACGCGACGGTGTTGTTGCGATCGTTGGTGCGTTGGTGTGGATGGCGACGGTTGTCCTCATCCCCTACATCGTTGCGACCATCGTCGACGACGCGATCCTTGCCGAACAGCGCGATCTGCTCGTGCCCCTCATCCTCACCCTGGTCGGGGTAGGCGTCATCCAGGCGATCGGCATGGGGTTCCGGCGCTACTTCGGGTTCCGGCTCGCCTACCGGGCTGAAGCAGATCTCAGGGGTCGGATGTTTGCGCACATCCAGCGCCTCGCGTTCGCGTTCCATGACATCACACCGACGGGCCAGCTCATGTCGCGCGCCTCCTCCGATCTCTCCCAGATCCGTTTGATCCTGATGATGCTTCCGATCGTCATCGCGAATATCGCGATGTTCCTGGTGGTGATGGTGGTCCTCATCGTGATCGATCCGATCCTCGGCATGGTCGCATCACTCACAATCCCGGCGCTCGTCCTCAACGCCAACGCCTTGGCGCGTCGCGTCATCCGTCTGTCGTTCAGTGTTCAGCAGAAGCTCGCCGACCTGGCGGAGGTTGTCGAGGAGAGTGTTGCCGGTATCGAGGTTGTGAAGGCGTACGGGCAGGAGCGGCGGGAGGAACTCCGGTTGAAGGCTGCTGCGGTAGCGATCTATGAGGACACCATCCAGATCGCGCGGTATCGGTCGAGTTATGCGCCGCTCTTCGAGCTCATCCCGTCTTTTGGAACCGTTGCCGTGTTGTGGGTTGGAGGGCTTCGGGTCATCGACGGTGCGCTCACCGAAGGCGAGTTCGTTGCCTTCACCCAGTACCTCGCCGTGCTCGTGCTGCCGCTGATGATCACCGGGTGGTTCTTTGCAAACTTGCCGCGAGCGGCGGCGTCAGCTTCCCGGATCGACGAACTGCTGTCCACCGACCCGGTCATCGAGGATCCGCCCCGCCCGACGCCGCTCTTGGAGGGCCCGGGCGAGATTCGTTTTGACGGGGTTCGGTTCGCCTACCCGACGGGGCCCACCGTCCTCGACGGGGTTAACCTTGTCATCCCGGGAGGCACAGCCGTCGCTCTCGTCGGAGCGACCGGCTCGGGCAAGACGACGGTGGCCAATCTCGTGCCGCGGTTCTACGACGTCGCTGAAGGATCAGTATCGATCGACGGCGTCGACGTGCGGGACCTTCGCCTCGACGACCTACGGTCCGAGGTCGCGATCGTATTCCAGGAGAGTTTTCTCTTCTCGGCAACGATTGCTGAGAACATCCTCGTCGGTGACCCTGAGGCGGGCGAGCGCCGCGTCAGAGCGGCGGCCAGGCTCGCTCAGGCACACGACTTCATCTGCGCGATGCCCGACGGGTATGGAACAGTCGTGGGCGAACGCGGCCACACACTCTCGGGAGGCCAGCGTCAGCGTGTTGCGCTGGCCAGGAGTGTGTTGCGGGATCCACGAATCCTCATCCTCGACGACGCAACCTCGTCGGTTGATGCGGTTGTTGAATCTGAGATCCAGGAGGCGTTGCGCCAGGTGATGGCGGGACGAACGACGCTGATCATTGCCCACCGGACTTCGACGCTTGCACTGGCCGACCTCGTGGTGTTCCTCGAAGACGGCGCAATTGCCGGTGTTGGCACCCACGAAGAACTGCTCGCCACGATTCCTCGGTACGGCGCGGTGCTCGCCCACGACGATCGCACCACATCGGGTGGTGTTCGATGAGGGCTGCAGAACGCACCGAACAACGTGCGACCGGCGGTCGCGGCGAGCTCCTCAGACGAGCTGCGCATCTCGGTCGGTCGCTCCGCTGGCCGGCGCTCGGCGCCTTCACCGCCGCTGCGTTTGGGACCGCCGCCCGTCTTGCCGGGCCGCTGACGGTGGGTGCCGGGATCGACCGCGGTGTGGCGGAGGGGGACAAACAAGTCGTGACGATTGCAGCGCTCACGTTCATGGGGCTGCTCGTGGTGCAGTACGTGTTCGTGAAGATCTCCCGCTTCGGCATTGCGTGGGTAGGCGAGCAGTACCTCCTGAGGCTCCGCAGTGTCGTGTTTGGCCACCTGATCCGATCCGATACGGCGTTCTTCTCACGATCCAAGAGTGGTGTGCTCGTGAGTCGGATGACATCGGATATCGAGTCGCTCCAAGAGTTCGCCGGTGATGGCGCCGTCATGGCCGTCGCCAACACCCTCACGGTGATCGGAGTCGCGATCGCCATGGTCCTCGTCGACTGGCCGATGGCTGTTGCGACCTTCACGGTGATCGCCGTCCTTGTCGGAGTGACGATGGTCTTCCAACGCCAGGCCGCGAAGGCATACGGTCAGGTCAGGGAACGAATCGGCCGTGTGCTTGCCGGATTGCAGGAGGGTATTGCGGGTGTGCGAGTCGTGCAGGCGTTCTCTCAAGAGCAGGTTCAAGCAGCGTCATTCGGTCGGGTGAACGAGGCTCACTACCGGGCGAACATGAGCTCTGCGAGAGCGATCTCGTGGTACTTCCCGACCGTCGGATTCCTTCGGGTGGTGTCGATCGCGGCCGTGCTGGTGATTGGTGGCATCCGTGTCATCGATGGATCCTTGACCTTCGGAACACTCGTCGTCTTCCTCCTCTATCTCGACTGGTTCTTCCAACCGATAGTGAATCTGGCGAATGTGTACAACCTGCTACAGGCGGCGATCGCCGCGCTCGCGAAGCTGTTCACGCTGCTCGATGTCGAAGCCCACGTGGTTGAGCGACCCGGCGCCTTCGATCTTGCGACCCCGGTGGCGGGCGAGATTGAGCTTCGCGGCGTGACCTTCGGCTACGACAACGAGACGATGGTGATCCGCGATGTGGATCTCGAGATCCCCGCCGGCCAGCGACTTGCGGTCGTGGGTGAGACCGGTGCCGGCAAGTCCACGATCGCGAAGCTCGTCCTGCGCTACTACGACCCGCAGCAGGGATCAGTGATGATCGACGGATCGGACCTCACCGATCTCACGATTGATACCCGGACCGACGCAATTGCACTCATTCCCCAGGACGGATTCCTCTTCAACGGCACACTGCGTGCAAACCTCACCTACGGGGCACCCGATGCTTCCGACACCGATGTGTGGAACGTGCTGCGTGCCATGGGTATCGACGACTGGGTGCGGAACCTGCCGGAAGGGCTCGATACCGAGGTTCGTGAGCGAGGCGGCCGATTCTCGGCAGGGGAACGCCAGCTGGTCGCCCTCGGACGGGCATTTCTTGATGACCCATCGGTGATTGTGCTCGATGAGGCGACGTCGAACCTCGATCCCGAGACCGAGGTCGAGATCGAAGGAGCGTTGCGAGTGTTGCTCGCTGAGCGGACGGCCATCGTCATTGCGCATCGGCTCCGATCGGCCGAACGTGCCGATCGGGTCATCATGATCGGAGACGGACGGATCATTGCCGACGGGACCCATTCCGAATTGGTGGAGTCCAGCACGGAGTACGGTCGGCTCGTCGAAGTCTGGGAAAGAGGCCTGAAGTGAACGATGCGTACTTGAGCGAGTTCGAAGAACGGGGCGGCTATCTCAATTTCGCGTCGGTCGGCCCTGCGTCGAAGTCGGCGCGGACGGCGTCGGCTGGACTCCTAGACGAGATGGCGGCCGGTGACCGCCCCATGCCCGACATCATCGAGCCGGCCTATGTGGCTGCTCGGGCGACGATCGCCGCCGCTCTCGGTGTTGATGATCGATATGCCACCTCGGTTCCTTCAACCGGCGCAGGGATCATGCAGGTCGCATTCGGTCTCATCGGGGCCGGAGGGAACATCGTGGTGCCATCCCACGAGTTCCCGGCAAATCGCTACCCATGGCTTCGCGCGGAAGCCGTAGGCGGGCCCGAGGTGCGCTCCGTGGAGGTCTCAGACGGGAGAGTGGTCCCCGAGGCACTCGCCGCGGCGATCGACGACGAGACTCGGCTTGTCGCCGTGAGCCTCGTTGACTACATGACTGGGTTCCGAGTTGATGTGGACGCCATTGCCGAGGCCTCCGGTGATGCACTCGTGCTCATCGATGGGATTCAGGGGTTTGGAGCAGTTGAAACCGGACTCGGCAGCGCCGACGTATTCGTCGCCGGCGGGCAGAAGTGGCTTCGTGCAGGATTGGGTGCCGGTGTGATGGCTGTTTCGGAGCGCGCCCTGGACCGGCTCGCCCCGACGCTCACCGGTTGGTGGGGCGTCGAAGACAACTTCGCCTTCGAAGTGCCTCCGCCTCATCCTCCGGTGGCACGTGCCGACCGGTTTCTCGAGAGCTCGCCCAACCTCCGTGGCGCGGTTGCGGCATCTGCGGCGCTGCAACTCGTCGAGACTGGCGGCACTCACGAGATCGAAGCTGCCGTTCTGGAACGTTCGGGCATCGTCCTCGATCTGATCCGCTCGATCGGATGTGAGATCATCGAACCGTGGCGCAGCGATCGAGAGCGGGCGGGCATTGTCACGTTCAGGATCCCGGGGGTTGATTCGGTTGAGACGGTTGCGGCGCTGGGGAATGACGGCTTCATCGTCTCCGAGCGGAACGGGTGGATTCGGGTTTCACCGCATGCCACAACACCGCTGGATGCCATAGAAGTGTTCGGGGGAGCGCTTCGTGATCAGGTGCGAAACGCCTGACCGGCGACCACTGAACCCCGGCCGGATCGCCACACGTCGTCTATCTCCCATCGGGTTGCCTCGAGGATCTCCACGGTTGGCTGGTTCAGCCGGCATCCGCCCGACACCCTGCCCCAGAGCGGGGCGGCTCGATCCTGCCAACCGGCCGTGCGAAGCTTTTCGGACCGGACGTGCTCGAGAAACCGCAGTCGACCGCCCCTGCGGACAACCCGGTGGGCCTCGTCGAGAGCTCGCTCAGGGTCGGGGATCGTGCAGAGCGCGAATGTGACGATTGCGACATCGAACACACCGTCGGCAAAGGGCAGATGCTGTGCGTTCGCGCGGTACAGGTAGAGCGGCATGCTGGATCCACGTGCCTTCGACCGGAGTTTGTCGAGCATGTGCTGGTCCGGTTCGAGTGCGTGCACCTCGCGAGCCGTAGGGGGGTACAACGGGACATTCAGGCCGGTTCCAGCCCCGAATTCGAGGATTCGCCCCGACAGGCCGTCCATCAGTCGGCGCCGCTGATCGCGTACGCCCATCCACTCGGTGGGAGCGAGAACGGCGTCGTAGACCCTTGCGAGGAGCGGATTGCTCATGGAGACAGCCTATTGCCGAAACTCGGGATTGAATCGTCGGCTTCGACGCGAGACTCGCCGAAGCCGGCGATCCGGGGGCGCGGTACCATTGGACCGTCCAGATCACAAGGAGGGGACAATGGGTTTCGGAGACATGGTTGACAAGGCGAAAGACCTCGTCGGCGGAAACAAGGAAGCGGTCAAGGGCGGCATCGACAAGGCGGCCGACGCGGCCGACACGGCAACCGGCGGCAGGGCAACCGATCACATCGACACGGGCGCCGAGAAGGCCAAGGACATCGTTGACGACCAGACCTGATCACACGATACGTTGATGCAGGGCACCGACTGTACGGTCGGTGCCCTGTCGCGTCTCTAGGATCGTCTCATGAGCGACGCATCCACCGAACGCACCCGTGTGCGGAGAATCCCGGAGAAGGCTGACTACGACCGCGCGATGGTGAATGAGATTCTCGACGAGGCGTTGATCTGCCACGTCGGGTTCGTCCAGGATGGCGCACCGCATGTCATCCCGACGATCCACGCCAGAGTGGGGCACACCCTCTACTTTCACGGTTCCGCCGCCAGCCGCATGCTGCGATTGATGAAGATCGGAGCCCACGTGACGGTGACTGCCACGCTCCTTGATGGGATCGTTGCCGCACGGTCCGTGTTCCATCACTCGATGCACTACCGGTCGGCGGTGATCATGGGCCAGGCTCGTGTGGTCGACGAACCGGGGGAGCGGGAGGTGGCGTTCGAGGCGATCACCAACGCGGTTCTCCCCGGACGATGGGAAGAGGCGCGGCATCCGTCACGCAACGAAGACAAGGCGACGTTGCTCGTGGCGGTACCCATCGAGGAGTTCTCCTCCAAGGTGAGCGAGAACGACGTTGGCGACGAACCCGAGGATTACGCCCTCCCCATCTGGGCAGGTGTGATCCCTCTGACCCTTACGCCACAGGACCCGGAGCCGGACGACCAACTGTTGGATGGGGTGGACGTACCCCCGTCGGTGAGAAGGTTCGTGGGAGAGAAGTAGTCAGTAGTAAGTAGCAAGACAGAAGACCCGAGATCCGAGATCCGAGATCCGAGATCCGAGACAGTCTCGTGTCTCAAGTCTCGTGTCTCGTGTCTCCTCTCAGTCTCAGGCGCTGTTGACGCGATCGCGCCAGTCCAGCCATGTCTTCACCGGGCTGAGGT
>Ga0316197_10002019_pt1 | contig 14468 bp, 21 predicted proteins | sample OudBiesiAoxic_MG_FD_204939 | JGI IMG/M metagenome (GOLD analysis project Ga0316197, IMG submission 204939) | Coastal sediment microbial communities from Oude Bieten Haven, Netherlands - site A oxic | ecosystem: Environmental > Aquatic > Marine > Coastal > Sediment | place: Netherlands...
GCAGCTTCGGCCGATCCGATCTGGTCTTCGGCTGCGGCCAGACGACGTGCAACTGATTTCTCCAGATCGATCTTGGCCTGCGCGGCCGCAATGCTTGCATCTTCCTTAGCCGCGGCAACGATCCGATCGGCTTGCTCCTGCACTTCTTTCTGCTTGCGCTCATAGCTTGCAAGCAGCGTCTGCGCCTCTTCACGAAGCTTGCGCGCCTCGTCCAGCTCGGACTTGATATCGTTCGCACGCTTGTCCAGCATCCCACCGATCAGGCTGGGTACTTTGAAGTAGAACAAAACTGCGATGAACAGAATGAAGGCCAGCAGCACTACGAAGTCTGTGTTGCCCAGCGAAAAGAAGGGGCCTTTCGCGGCGAAAGCAGGTGTCGCGAACAGGGCGGTAAGCGCGGCTGTCAGGGTATAACGCATGGTCTTAACCTTTCATCCGGGCTGTAACGGCCGCTGTGATTGTCTTGGCATCTGCCTTACCACCAAAGGCGGCGACAATCTCTTTTGCGGTGTCTTTGGCGACGACCTTCACGTTCTCCAGAGCGGAGGCACGAATTTCGGAAATCGCTTTTTCTGATTCTGCTGCTTTCGCGGCAATCTCAGCGTCAGCCTTGGAAATTGCCACGTCCAATTCGCCTTTGATCTCGGCCTTGGCTTCGTCGACGATCCGCTGCGCTTCAGCGCGCGCATCTGCAAGCGCCTTGTTGTAAGCCTCTTCGGCCTCAACCGCTTTGGCTTTGAGGTCTTCGGCAGCTGCCAGATCATTGGTGATCGTGCCAGCACGTTCTGCCAGAACCGCACCAATGCGGGGCAGCGCGACCCGTGACAGGATCAGGTAAATCGCGATGAGCGCAAGGATCAGCCAGAAAATCTGGTTTCCCCAAGTGGAGAAATCCAGCTGTGGCATGCCGGGGGCGGAGGCCGCCTCTGCGCTATTTGTTTCAGTTGCCATATCGGCTTCTCCTTGGAAACGGTGTCTTGTCAGCGGACAGGGGGGTACCCCTGCCCGCACGCAAGGAAGTCGTTACCGAGAGCTTATACAGCGAACATCAGCAGCAGCGCGACGAGGAAGGCGAAGATGCCCAGAGCCTCGGCAAACGCGATGCCGATGAAGAGTGTTGCTGTCTGAGAAGCAGCAGCGGATGGGTTGCGCAGAGCGCCTGCAAGGTAGTTGCCTGCAACGTTACCAACCCCGATTGCGGCTGCGCCGGAACCGATTGCTGCCAGACCTGCGCCGATGTGTGCGAGTTCGCCTTCCATGATAATTCTCCTATGCGTTGGAAGTTGAGTATTTGGACGGGTTTATGTCGCCCGAATTAGTGATGTGGATGCAGCGCGTCCTTGAGGTACACGCATGTCAGAATGGTAAAGACGTATGCCTGAATGAAGGACACGAGGACCTCCAGACCGTACATTGCCGTGATGCCCACAATCGCGATCGGGGACACGGCAGTAAGAGCGGCAAAGCCTGCGAAGACCTTGATCACAGCGTGTCCCGCCATGACGTTGCCAGCCAGACGAATGGAGTGGCTGACGGGGCGAACGAAGTACGAGATCAGTTCGATAATCGCGAGGATAGGGCGCAGCGCCAGTGGGGCCGAAGCCACCCAGAAAAGGCTGAGGAAGGATGCGCCGTTCTTGACAAAACCGAGGATAGTCACGGTCAGGAACACGGCGAGGGCCAGCACAACTGTCACGGCAAAGTGTGATGTCGGCGTAAAGGATGTTGGGATCAAACCAAGGAAGTTGGCGCAGACGATGAACATGAACAATGTCATGATGTAGGGGAAATACTTGACCCCGTCCTTGCCGCAGATGTCCTCGACCATTTTGTAGACAAAGCCGTAGGCCAGTTCAGCGACAGACTGCATCCGGGACGGAATGACCGACCGCTTGGCGCTGCCCAATACCAACAGCAGGAAGGTCGCGATCACGGCAAGGAACATCCAGACCGTTGCGTTTGTCACGGTGTACCATGCCACTTCGGATCCATCGCCGAAAAACGGCTTGATGATGAACTGATCCATCGGGTGGAAGACCAGACCGCCTTCTTCTTTTGCTGCTTCTGTCGCCATCTCAGGCTCCTTCGTCTTTTGCCGCATCGGCGGCTATCTTCTTGTCCTGGATCTCCTGTGCGGAGCGGAGCATCGTCTTTACCCCCGCAGCAAGGCCCAGCATCGTAAACAGCACCATGAATATCGGAAGCGTGCCAAACAGCACATCAAGCCCGTATCCGATGCCAAAGCCGATCCCCAGACCGGCCACAAGTTCAATCACCATCCGCCAGGCAAGCTGTGCCTGAGAGTAGTGCTCTTCCTGATGAGGTTTCGCTGGTGCACCACGTTCTTTCGCGGCTTTGATCCGGGCATCCAGCTCTTGAAGCTTATGGCCATCCGGTTCGGACACGTTGCAATTCCCCTTCGGAATTTTAACGCAGTAGCTACTTGGCGGGACCCAGAGAGTCAACTACGGTGAGTTAGACAGTAAGCATCTGTTAAAACACGATTTTTATGTGTGTCGCCATGATTTTGAAGTATGGAAATCCCACAATCTCATCGGCAAGCATAGTATTCCGATATTCAACTCTTTGGTTGATTATCCATCCACTCTGCTGCGCCAGACTGCGCTTTCAGCTATCAGCCAATCGCGAAAGACCCGCACCGCCTTGCGCCTGAAAGCGCCCTCGCTGCGCACCAGATAATACCCCCCCTCCCGGAATCCGATGTCCGAGACGCGCAACAATCGGCCCGCCGCGACCTCACCCGCGACGACCTCGTCCGAGACAAGCAAGATACCCTGCCCGGCTACTGCCGTCTCAACCGCCAGAACGGAACTCATGCGCCAGGTGAACTCGGGCACGTCCGCAAGATCGACGCCTCCAGCCTGTGCGAACCACGTGTTCCAACTGCCGCTGGTACGGTCCCGCAGCAACGGATAGCGCAACATCTCTCTTGCAGGGAGAGCCGTGGAGATCAGAACAGGAGCGGCATAAGGATGCAACTTGGCATCGCTGATCAACTCTGAGTCCGGGTATTGACCGCCGGGCGGGACAAATCGGATCGCCAGATCAGCCTCATACCGGGCGACGTCTGCCAGATGGCGCGATGCCTCAAGCCGAATATCGACTTCGGGATGGTCAGCACCGAATGACCCCAAGCGCGGGACCAACCATTTGGTGGCGAAAAGCGGCTCTGCGTTGACGGTCACCGTGCCCTGCGGCGTCTCAGCAAGGCCTTCTGTGGCAATTGCGATAGCATCCAGCGCCGGCGACACCTGCGCAAGATAGGCCGCACCGTCCTGAGACAACGCAATCCCGCGCGGCAGATCGCGAAACAATTGCACATTAAGTCTATCTTCAAGACCGCGCACATGCCGACTGATCGAAGAATGGCTGACACCAAGTTCTTCGGCGGCCTTCGAAAAGCTTTGATGACGGCCTGCAGCTTCAAAAGCGCGTAAGGCGTTCAAGGGAGGTAACTTTCGAAACATCCTCTACATGTGCAGTTTTTGCACATAATGCGTCAAGGATTTGTCTTTGTAGCTCATGCTTTGATCTGCGATTTTCAGGAATATACAGATCAGGAGAGATTTAATGGCTTGTATCGAGCTGAACACGCAGGAGCGTGATCAAGAAAAGTTTGCGAAAAAGTCACAGATATGGACACTGATCAGCCTATTCAGGAGGGTCCTGCGTGTAGATCGCAGCCGCCATGCGAGTAAGCTGAGCCACCATTTGGCAAAGGACATAGGACTATCGAGTGCCGAATTGGCGCGATTACAGCACAAATGGCCATCTGAGCACACTCATCATCCGCGAGGTTGAATAGCTTCCACTCTCGTGGTGCACACGGTAGACGGTGTAAATGACGCGAAACATCGATCAGGTCTTTGCAGCACTGGCCGACCCGACCCGGCGGGCAATACTCGCTATGTTGCTTGAGGATGATATGGCCGTGACGGATGTGGCCGACCCGTTCGAGATGTCGCTTGCGGCGATTTCAAAGCATCTCAATGTTCTGACCAATGCCGGCCTGATTTCGCAGGAAAAGAGAGGACGGGTCAAATGGTGCAAACTGGAACCTGACGCGATGCGCGATGCATCCATCTGGATGCAGGGGTTCGGCCAGTTTGAACCGGTCAATCTTGACGCGTTCGAACGCTTCTTGGCAGCGGAGTTGCCGCATGAAAGCGAAGATGGCGCCTGAGCCTTTCCCCGCGCCACCTTTTGCTTAGATCAAAGTACGAATTGTACGATAGCCAGAACGATTACGACCAGTCCGACAAGATAAATAATACCACGCATGTGCGCCTCCCGAGTTAAGTAGTGTTGCAAAAGGATATTCAGCGGGCCGGGCGACTTACCCGATCGCAAGCATCAAAACGACGAAACCGACGATTTGGATGGCTGTCCGAATAACGTTACCTTTCAGTTATTAAAACCCTAACGTCAGAAACGGGTATTCGGTTCCCGGTGGTTCTAAGTCTTTCTTGATTCGTCATCGCGCAGCAGCAGCAATAATGCCAAAATGGTAAGGGCCACGCCGCCCAGAACCAGTGTCGGCGGCACCCCATTGCCCAGCACGGTTTCCCAAACAATGACCCATGAGGGCGTAAGATAAGTATAGGCCATCACCTTGGCCGAAGGCAGGCGCAGGGTCGCAAACTGCAACAGCACAACCGTGCAAGCCGTTGCAAAAAACGCGGTGTAGAACAATGCTACCCAAACGCGGATGGGCAGGCTGAACCAGTCAATAGCCACCAAATCGCCCCAGGCATAGACAAGCAAGAGCGCGCCACCTGCAACAACGGTGCCGAATGTAAAAGTCACCGCCGTCTCGCCCCGGTTCAGGCGCCGCACCATTGGCGTATAGATCGCGTGGCTGACACATCCGATGAAATAAATCGCTTCTCCCCGCCCCACGTCAAACGCCAGCAAGGCAGAAAGATCCGCCCGGAAGATAACCCAAAGCGCGCCCACTGCGCCGATTGAGAGAGCGACTGCCATGCGCGACGTCAAAATTTGCCGTAACAGCACGTAGGCAAATCCAGCGGCCATCAGGGGTACAAGGGTAAAGACCGCCGCTGCGCTGACCGGCGGTGCAGTCTTGAGCCCTTCGAACATCAGCACGAAATATATACCAAAGAGCCCACCCAGCACCGCATAGCGCCAAGGCGCTTTGAAACTGCCCGCGCCAAACCCACCCCGCAATTGCGCCAGTGCCCCCACAAAAACTGCCGCAAGCCAAAAACGCACTGCTGTAAATGCCGCCGGATCAATGTCGTTCGCCATCAGCCCACCAAGCGAGAATGACCCCGCCACCAAAGCCGAGAACGCCAGCATTGACAGATGGCCCAGCGCACCGGGGCTCAACTCAGGTCTTCCTTTGCTCTCTCCTTGAGGAACTTCAAAAGCGTCTGAACCTTGGTCGTGCGGTGCAGATCGACATGCGTGACGAGCCAAAGCTGTGTCATCCACTCCGACCGTGGCGGATACACCTCAATCAGGTCAGGTTGTTTTTCACCTTCCCTTTGGCTGAAGAAACCGATGCCCGCGCCAGCCATAACTGCGGCCTCTGCCGCGGGCTGGTCGGAACAGCGAAAAGTCACCGAAGCTGCCGGAACATTCTCACGCAACCAAACATAAAACGGCGCCCGGCTGTCTTCGCGGTCTGGCCCGACAAAGCGATGGTTGGCATAATCATCCGGCCCCTTGGGCATCCCGTAAGCGTCGATATAGTCCCGGCTGGCATATGCGGCCATAGGGTTCAGTATGAACGGCTGGACCACGTTGTCCGGCTGATCTGGTGGCGCACCTGCGCGGATCGCCACATGTGCCTCCGCGTATTCAAGCCGGAACAGTCTGTCGCCGGTCAGGAAACGCACCATGACGTCCTTGTGCAGCTTCTGAAAATCAGCCAGCAACGGCGCAATCAGCGGCGACAGGGACGCAAGCGAGGTGACGACAAGGTCACCAGATACCTCAGACCCACGCCCCTTGATCCGGCCCGCAAGCTGACTGAACTGGTCATCCGTTGCCTGCGCGACCCGCAACAGGTCCTCTCCGGCTTCCGTGGCCGTGTATCCCCGCGCATGCCGCTGGAAAAGTTTGACGCCAAGCCGTCCTTCCAACGCATCTATATGGCGGATCACCGTCGCATGGTGCACACCAAGCACGTCCGCCGCTCCGCTCACCGTGCCCATCCGGGCAACCTGATAGGCGGTCCTGATTTCATCCCAGTTTTCGATCTCACCTCTCCTGTGCGCAGGCGAACAGTCTGTGCGCAATTTTCGACGTTGCGTTTGGAAATGCAATAGCCAACTTCTGTTCTGACAAAGACAGAAAAGGAATGCCCCCATGACCATCCTACGCATCGACAGTTCAGCCAACACCGAAACTTCGGTCACCCGTGATCTGACAGACAAGATTGTCGCCACACTTGGCAAAACGTCGGTCATCACCCGTGATCTTGCGATCAGCCCTCTGCCCCAGATCACCCACACGTGGACAAAGGCCCGTGAGGTTCCCAAGGCCGAACGCAGCGATGCGCAACGCGCCGCTCTTGCGCAATCTGACGCCCTGATTGAAGAGCTTCGTGCGGCGGAAACGCTGGTGATCGGGCTGCCTGTCTACAACTTCTCCGTCCCCGCCGCCTTGAAAGCATGGATCGATCTGATTGCCCGCGCCGGGGAAACCTTCCGCTACACCGAAAACGGTCCGGAAGGGTTGCTCTCTGGCAAACGGGCTATCCTTGCTGTGGCCTCTGGCGGCACGCCGGTCGGCTCAGATATCGACTTTGCAACCGGCTATATGCGCCACGTATTGGGATTTATCGGCATCACGGATGTCTCCATTGTTGCGGCAGACAAGCTGGCTTTCAATCCTGAAGAGACGATCGCCGACGCACATCAGCAGATCAAGGAACTTGCGCTGGCAGCCTGATCTCTTGGCCGAATACATGACAATTGCCATAGTGCAGGCATGAATCTCCATGAGCAGTCACAAACCATATATCTACGCAGCCCCATCGGGCTGCGTAGACAATTTTTGACCCAAGCGATTTTGACAGCGCGCGGTGCAGATCTGTGAAGATCAAACGTAGCACCCCGGACCAACTGATCCTTGAAAACAATCCGATCTGGCTGGCGATTTTCCTCTCCCTCTTCGGTTTGACCTTTTTTGGCATCGGTCTTGCCAATCTGGGAGCACAGCCCGGCATGGCGCTTGCCTTCATGCTGGGTGGTTTGGGGATCGGCGTGGGCTTTAACATGACCTTCATCCGCCGCACGCAGCTGATCCTCGACAGGCCGCGTAACTTGGTGGAACTACGCCGCCGCTCGTGGCTTGGCTATTCGGTGCTAAGCTGGAGTTTGGAGCATCTTGGCGGAGCCGTCGTCGAGACCTCGCATTCCGGTGACACCGACACGCACCGCGCAGCGCTGGTGATCAGGGGCGGCATGGACGCGGGGACACACCCGATTACGCTGGTCTATTCCAGCGGCCGGGGTGCCCGCCGTGCCGTGGACGCCATCAACGAATGGTGCGCCGCGCTTGACTCAGCCCCGCCCACCCCCTAAACGGCCCTGAAATCCCGGGAGCAAAGTCTTCCGGTCCCATTGCCATAAGGCAGGGATCGACCTCCGTCAGCGTTATACGCCCACGGAGGCATTTGTGCATTTGAGCGGACCTTCCTATCTAGGATGTATTCCGCAACCGAAACGAGAGAGGGGGCTTGCCCCATGTTTGAAAACCTGAGCGAACGCCTGTCCGGTGTCTTTGACCGCCTGACCAAGCAGGGCGCGCTGTCCGAGGACGACGTCAAAACCGCCCTGCGCGAGGTACGTGTGGCACTGCTTGAGGCTGACGTGTCGCTGCCCGTTGCTCGTGACTTTGTCAAAGCGGTTCAGGAGCAGGCCACCGGGCAGGCTGTTACAAAGTCGATCACGCCGGGGCAACAGGTCGTCAAGATCGTGCATGATGCGCTGATTGACGTGCTCAAGGGCGAAGGCGAACCCGGCGCGCTCAAGATCGACAACCCGCCTGCGCCGATCCTGATGGTCGGTCTACAAGGTGGTGGTAAGACGACAACAACAGCAAAGCTCGCCAAGCGCCTGAAAGAAAGAGATGGCAAGCGCGTGCTGATGGCCTCGCTTGACGTGAACCGTCCTGCCGCGATGGAGCAGCTTGCCATCCTTGGTCAGCAGATCGGCGTCGACACCCTGCCCATCGTCAAGGGCGAGGACCCTGTCGCCATCACCAAACGCGCCAAAACACAGGCGGGCTTGGGCGGCTACGACGTCTACATGCTCGACACCGCCGGGCGCCTCTCCATCGACGAAGAGCTGATGCAGCAGGTCGAAGCGGTCCGTGACGTTGTCACCCCGCGTGAAACCCTTTTGGTTGTTGATGGCCTGACAGGTCAGGACGCCGTGCACACGGCTGAGAATTTTGACGAACGTATCGGCATCTCCGGCGTGGTTCTCACCCGGATGGACGGCGACGGGCGTGGTGGTGCGGCGCTGTCGATGCGTGCGGTCACCGGCAAGCCCATCAAATTCGTGGGCCTTGGCGAAAAGATGGACGCGCTCGAAACCTTCGAGCCAGAGCGCATCGCGGGCCGCATCCTTGGCATGGGCGACATCGTCGCTTTGGTTGAAAAGGCGCAGGAAACCATCGAGGCCGAACAGGCCGAACGCATGATGAAGCGCATGGCCAAGGGTCAGTTCAACATGAACGACCTCAAGATGCAGCTTGAGCAGATGATCAAGATGGGCGGCATGCAGGGCATGATGGGCATGATGCCCGGCATGGGCAAAATGGCAAAGCAGGTCGAAGACGCAGGCCTTGATGACAAGATGCTCAAGCAGCAGATCGCGCTCATTCAGTCCATGACGAAAAAAGAGCGCGCCAATCCGCAGCTTTTGCAGGCGTCCCGAAAAAAGCGGATCGCCAAAGGTGCTGGCATGGAGGTCTCTGACCTGAACAAGCTGATGAAAATGCACCGCCAGATGTCAGACATGATGAAGAAGATGGGCAAGATGGGTAAAGGCGGCATGCTCAAGCAGGCCATGAAAGGCATGATGGGCAAGGGCGGCATGGATCCGGCGGCCATGGCGCAGGGCATGGACCCCAAGGCGCTGGAAGCCGCGGCCAAGCAGATGGGCGGCAAAAACCCCTTTGGTGGCGGCGGCATGCAACTGCCCCCCGGTCTCAGCGGTTTCGGCAAGAAGAAATGACGCCAGCGTTCCAGATACCTTCCGGTGATTCTGCACGGGGTCAAGGATGCGCAGCACCGCGCTTGCGCGGCTCGTCCTTGAGGCCGTGGAGAATCGCCACACAACCTCGAAAAGGTGCCTTGAGGACGCATTGCGCCCTCAAGCGCCTCTCAGCGAATGGGGCCTTGCCCTCGGCCTGCGCCCCGGTGATCTCCTGCAAGAACGGCTCATCCGCCGCCAAGGATGTCGTCGCGCGCCCGCGCGGCAACAGGATCACGTCATGAGCGCGATGCTCGATCATATCCCCGTGCTCGACACGCAACGTCTGACCCTGCGTGCGCCGAAGAAGGCCGATCTGCCGACGCTGACCGCTTTCTTTGAGACGGAGCGCAGTCATATGGTCGGCGGCCCGGCGGATGCGACAGGCGCGTTTACCAAGCTGACCGCACGCATCGGCCATTGGGCCGTGCTCGGCTACGGGCTCTGGCACATCGACAGTCGTGAGAACGGCGATTTCCTGGGCTGGGCTGGCATCATCCACCCGCCCGGTTGGGACGAACCCGAATTGGGCTGGACACTTTTTGCCCATGCAGAAGGCAATGGCTACGCCTTCGAGGCCGCCCGCGCGGCCCGCGCCTTCGCCGCACAGGAATTCAAGCTCGATGGGTTGATCAGCTACATTCACCCCGACAATACCCGCTCTCGCGCACTGGCCGAGAAGCTCGGTGCCGCCTATGAACACGACGGCGCGGTAATGGGCACCCCCTGCCAGATTTGGCGCCACCCCAAGGAGGCCGCATGACCGACCCCGTAAAGCTTGCCGCCGAGGTGCTGAAAGAACACCGCGCTTCTATTGACCGGCTGGATGCCATCCTCGTCTACACGCTGGGCGAGCGGTTCAAACACACGCAGGCGGTGGGGAAACTCAAGGCCACACACGACCTTCCCCCGTCCGATCCCAACCGCGAAGCGGATCAGATCGCACGGCTCGAAGATTTGGCGAAAGAGGCCGACCTCGATCCCGAATTCGCCAAGAAGTTTCTCAACTTCATCATCGCTGAAGTCATTCAGCACCATAAACAACATCAATCGTAAGGTGGGTGCCCCCCACCGCTCCAACCAAAGGAAAACCACATCATGGCAATGAAAATTCGTCTCGCCCGCGGCGGCTCCAAGAAGCGCCCATTTTACCGTATCGTTGCAGCTGACAGCCGCATGCCACGCGACGGCCGCTTTATCGAAAAGCTGGGCACCTACAACCCGCTGCTGCCCAAAGACAGCGAAGAGCGCGTGAAAATGGACGTGGAGAAGGTTCAAGAGTGGATCTCTAAGGGTGCACAGCCCACGGACCGCGTCCGCCGCATGCTGGAAGCCGCAGGCGCCCTGCCCAAGACCGAACGTAACAACCCCAACAAGGGTACACCGGGCAAGAAAGCGCAAGAGCGCGCACAGGAGAAAGCCGACAAGGCAGCTGCGGCCGCCGAAGCAGCAAACGCGCCAGCCGAAGAAGCGCCTGCTGATGAGGCACCCGCAGAAGAAGCGGCGTCTGAATAAGCAAAAGAGCTGCCCGGCATGGACGCCTTTACTGACGATTTCCGTGCCGGGCTGCACGATCTGATGCGATGGCGGCGCGATGTGCGCCACTTTCGCACCGATCCGGTGGATGAGGCATTGCTCCAGCAATGCCTAGATACCTTTTCCCTTGCCCCGTCCGTTGGTCTGTCTGAACCATGGCGCATTGTCCGTGTCAGATCAGAAACCATGCGCGACGCGGCAATACTGAATTTCAAAGACACCAATGCCAAAGCTCTTGCTGGCTACACCGGCGATCAGGCGAAACTTTATGCGTCGCTCAAGCTTTCGGGGATGCAGGACGCGCCGGAACATCTGGCCATCTACTGCGATAACGAAACCGCCAAGGGCGCTGGCCTTGGGGCGGTGTCCATGCCTGAAATGCGGCGATACTCCGTTGTGGGCGCTGTCACGCTGATGTGGTTAACAGCCCGCGCCTTGGGTCTTGGTGTCGGGTGGGTTTCCATCCTTGACCCTGATCGCCTCAACGCTGATCTTGAGGTGCCGGAGGGCTGGACGCTGGTCGCCTATCTGTGCCTCGGCTGGCCGCAGGAAAACACGCTGACGCCAGAGTTGGAAACCAAAGGCTGGGAGGCCCGCTCCACCCGCCTGAAAATTGAGAGCCGCTGATGCTGCGTCTTGTCATTCTTGTGCTTACTCTGTTTGTCGGCTTTGGCTTGGGCATCTGGTATGACAGGCATCAAATGACTGTGGAATGCGCCAATGGCGAAGGCGAATGGACCGGCACAATTTGCGTGAATTCGGAGTTGCTGCAATGAACTTACTACGCTCCGCTGGACGGCAAATCGTGCTTTCGTTTGTTGTCATCTCGGCCGTCTTCGCGGCAGGCTTTTTTGCCGGTTCATCGTCCAGCATATCTGCGATGCACACCGAGTGTCTGTTGTCTGAAGGAAAATGGGCCGACGGATTCTGCACCATAGCGGAGAAATCACAATGACCGATCTTATCCCTGTCGGTGCCATCGCCGGTGCCTACGGCGTGCGCGGCGAGCTGCGCGTCAAGAGCTATTGCGCGGTGCCAGAAGACATCGAAAACTACAGCCCGCTTTCCAATGAGGATGGCAGCAAGACCTTCGCCCTCGCCATCCTGCACCCGATCAAGAACGGCTTTGCAGCGCGCATTCCCGAAGTGGCGACCAAGGAAGAGGCCGACGCCTTGCGCGGCACGACACTATATGCGGAGCGCGGACAGTTGCCGTCGTTGCCTGATGACGAATTCTATCATGCCGATCTGATCGGGCTTGAGGTCTATGATACCGGCGGTGTGCTGCTGGGACATGTCAAGACGGTTCAGAACCATGGCGCGGATGATCTGCTGGAACTTCAACTTGCCGGTACGTCCGCCACGGTATTCTTGCCGTTTACGAAGGCGGCCGTCCCGACCGTGGACCTAACCTCAGGTCGTATCGTTGCCGACCCGCCCTTGGGTATTCTGCCGGAGAAGGACGCGGACTGATGCCCCGCCGCATCATCATACACGCAGGCTTTCACAAGACAGGCACGACCACTCTTCAGGCGACTTTGCGCGAAAATCGCACCACACTGAAAAAACATATCGCACTTCGCCTGCGCTGGCACATGAAAGACATCGTCGCTGCCAGCAGGGGATACTCAACGGATCAGGACCCACTTACCCTTATCAAAGTGCAATCCCGTTTCGGGTCGATGATGAACGCGCTTCCAGGCATGCCGCGCCGGACACTTATCATCTCTGCAGAGGAACTAAGTGGCCACCTGCCGGGGCGGGGTGACCTTATGGATTACGCCGCAGCACCCGTGCTACTTTATGCCTATTGGGAGATTGCCAAGGCCCGCTATCCGCAAGCAGAGGTCTTGATCTATCTCTCTACGCGGTCCCCCACTGCCTGGCTGGCATCGGCATATTGGGAGCATGTGAAGTCATCGAATATGACGATGGATTTCGACGCTTTCAGCACACGCTATATAAAGGCTGCAAAACTGGATGACATGGTGACCGAAATTGCTAGCCGCGTCCCGGCACCCGTGTACGCCCATGCGCTTGAGGACTGTTGCGATCTCGCGCTTGGCCCCGCTGATCCGTTGCTGGACCTGTGTGATCTTCCGCAACCGCTTCGGTCTGAACTGGTCGCTGCTCCCCCCAGCAACGAACGGCTTGGCGATGACGTTTTGCACGCGATGCTGGAAGCCAACCGAATTCACAAGACCCCTGCCGCACGCAACGCGGCCAAAGCAGCCATTCTTGCAGAGGCACGCAACGCATGAAACCTTCCCGCTCTCACGGTCGCCAATCGGTGCAGGCCAGCCTTAAGCCGCGCGAGTTGATGCAGCCCAACCCGGACTACCGCGATGTATGGCAAGCGCGCGTGATCACGCTGTTTCCTGAACTATTTCCCGGTGTGCTGGGGGCCAGTCTGACCGGCAAGGCCTTGCAGGACGGGCTGTGGCAACTGCACACTCACGATCTGCGTCAGTTTGGCATCGGCAAGCACCGCAACGTGGATGACACACCTGCGGGCGGCGGCGCTGGCATGGTGATGCGCGCCGACGTGGTTGGTCCTGCCATCGAAGCAGCACAGGCACACGCACGCGGACGCTGGCCTATTCTTTACATGTCGCCGCGCGGACGCCGCTTTGATCAGGCAATGGCGCGTGATCTGGCGACCTGCACCGGGGCCACTATGCTGTGCGGTCGCTTCGAAGGCGTGGATGAGCGCGTGATCGAACACTACAAGATCACCGAAGTGTCCTTGGGTGATTTCGTGATGACAGGCGGAGAACTGGCAGCGCAGGCAATGATCGACGCGACCGTCCGACTTTTGCCCGGTGTGCTGGGCAACGCTGAAAGCACGGTAGAAGAGAGCCATTCAAACGGGCTGCTTGAGCATCCGCAATACACCCGGCCCGCAGTCTGGGAAGGCCGTGAGATACCGCCTGTCCTGATGTCTGGCAATCACAAGGAAATTGCAAAGTGGCGACACGAACAGTCTGTCGCCTTGACCCGCGCGCGGCGCCCCGATCTGCTTAAGGAAGAGGGTGAGGGCAGCTAAGCGCCCTCACCCGCCGCATCAGGCGGCGTGTGCCTTGATATAGGCATAGATTTCGTCCTTGAGCGCCATCCGTTCCTTGCGCATTTCGGTCATATGTTCATCGCTTGTCGGCTCAACATCCGTCTCGGCGCGGTGGAGCGCGCGGTTAAGTTCATGGTAGCTGTCCGACAGCTTGGCGAAATGAGCATCAGATTGGCGCAATGCTGCCATCTGCTCCACCATATCTGGAAACTCTTCGGGCAGTTCGTGGGGTACGTGAGACATTATTGGTCTTCCTTCTTAGCTATCTATAGCCGGTTGAGTGTTGGGTTCAGGTCTTGCGCGCTTGCGGATGCAATGACGCAGCGAGGATATGATCCGATTTGTTCAAGACCGCTTCGGCCTGATGATAGATCAGCGGATCGGGCGGTGTTGCAACGTTCAGATTTTTGTCCGGGTAATCCAGTTGAGACAGGAAATGCCGCATGCAGGTCAGCCGCGCGCGTTTCTTGTCGTTTGATCGGATCACGGTCCAAGGCGCATCAGCGGTGTCGGTGTAAAAGAACATCGCTTCTTTGGCTTCGGTGTAATCGTCCCACTTGTCCAGCGATGCACGGTCAATCGGAGACAACTTCCAGCGTTTCAGAGGATCCGTC
>Ga0316197_10002020_pt1 | contig 14463 bp, 17 predicted proteins | sample OudBiesiAoxic_MG_FD_204939 | JGI IMG/M metagenome (GOLD analysis project Ga0316197, IMG submission 204939) | Coastal sediment microbial communities from Oude Bieten Haven, Netherlands - site A oxic | ecosystem: Environmental > Aquatic > Marine > Coastal > Sediment | place: Netherlands...
GCAGTGTTGCAGGTTTTGGTGCGATTTACTCCTCTTTAATGAGTATTTAGTGAAGATCACAATTTTAAATTAAGATATTTAACAAGGAACATATAATGCAACAGCGGTATCAATGGGTTGAAAGTGCCTGGCAAGATATTTTCAAGAAGGTGCAAAAGACCAGTCAAGAGATGACAATTCCTTTCCCTTCAATGACCACTGAGGGGCTTTATTGTAACACGCATCAACCTTGGGCATGGGTGGTTGGTTTTTGGCCTGGGTTATTATGGTTACTTTATGAAAAAGAGCATTATAAACCATTTCGAGATATTGCCATTGATAGAGAAAAGATCATGGATGGTCCATTAGATGAGTATGTGAATATTCATCATGATGTTGGGTTTATGTGGCAATTAACATCCATTAAGCAGTTTCAGTTATTGAATAATGAGCTTTCAAGAACAAGAGCACTTAGAGCCGCGAGTCATTTAGCGAGTCGCTTCAATATTAATGGTCGATTTTTAACGGCTTGGAATCAGAATGATGTCAGTAAGGCTGACCCTAGAGGGTTGAGTATTATTGATAGTATGATGAATTTACCCATTTTATATTGGGCTGCAGAGCAAATGGATGCGCCTAGGTTTAAGTTAATTGCAATGGCACATGCAGACACTGTGTTGAAAGAGTTTATTCGTGAAGATGGCTCGGTTAGGCATATGGTTGAGTTTGATTACCTTTCCGGTGAGGTTAAAAAGTATTATGGCGGACAGGGTTTTAATAAAGATTCAGCTTGGAGTCGAGGTGCATCGTGGGCAATTCATGGTTTTGCTCTGAGTTATAAATATACGCAAGAGCCTCGATATTTAGCGGCTGCTATTAAAACGGCTGATTTCTTTATCAAGGAATTAGCTGCAGACTTTATTCCTCATTGGGATTTCAGAGCACCAAAAGATGAAGCCACACCTCTGGATACCTCTGCTGCAGCTTGTGCAGCAAGTGGTTTATTATTGATTTCCGAATTAATTACGGATCAAAAATTAAAGCAGCATTATGAAACCGTTGCGATTAATATGCTTCACAGCTTACATGATAACTATGCAACCTATGATGATGATATGCAGCAGGGCATACTGATCGCGGGGGCATTTAATTGCCCACAGGGATTAGGTGTAAATTGCTCTTTGATTTATGGCGATTATTATTTCGTTGAGGGAATGTCGAAATTAGTTGATAAATTACAATAATCCCAATCGCATTCATTATGTGATCTAAATTTCACGTAAGTGAAAACACTTAATTCTAGGTGTAAGTTGACGCCTTTCGAGAGATTAACTACGTTAATCCTCTATCGGAGAATTAAATAAATAATTTTAATTCTTTATGGATGTTCTTTTTTCGAAACTTACATCCTAAAAGTCAGTTGCTTTAACCAGTAAAATTGAGCAGCTATTTACTATCATGAATATAATAATGAATTAACCCAATCTCAATTGAGTAACCTGAATTACACTCTATTTCAGGTTACTGATTAGATTTATTTCGATTGTTATTTCTTGCCAGTTTTTGCCATTGTGTATTTGTTTAATGATCTGTAATCTTCGCTATTTCTAGCCTCTTTATAAAAGATAATTTATGTCTACTCCCCTTAAAACAGTTGTTTTTGCGATGCTCGGTATCTTATTGTTAGCACTAAATTTGAGAGGCCCTTTTACCAGTGTCGCACCAGTGTTAGCACAAATTATGGCGGATTTAGGGCTGTCATCTTCTGCCGGTGGGTTATTAACTGCTTTACCTCTGCTTACCTTTGCAATTTTTTCACCATTAGTGACGAAAATACCCAAGCGGCTTGGTTTGGAACCCAGTTTATTGCTTGGACTGATGTTGATCACTATTGGCATTATTCTTCGTTCTTGGGGAGCAATTACAACGTTATATTTGGGCACTGTTTTAATTGGCATTGGTATCGCAATAGGTAATGTATTATTGCCGGTAGTTGTTAAAATAAATTTCCCCGAACGAATTGCGATGGTGACGTCTCTTTATATTTTCACAATGGGCATTGGCTCTACATTAAGCTCAAGTTTAATGGTGCCTTTTTCTGAATTTTTTTTATTTACTTTAACGGGATGGCAGTTAGCTTTAGTTATGAACATACTCTTTCCTGTTCTTGCTATGGTTATTTGGTTACCTAAAATAAGAAATAGAACCTCAAAGGTTGCCCTTGCACACCATCAAGGGGAAGCTCTGTCTACCCGTGATTTACTGACCAGTCCTGTTGCTTGGCAAGTAACGCTGACCTTGGGCCTAAATTCATTTACATTCTATTCACTGGCAGGGTGGCTACCGAAAATATTAAGCGATTTAGGGTACACCGAAATAGATGCTGGTTATATTTACGGTTTTTTACAATTTTCAACGATGGTACCCGGGTTGCTATTATTGCCAATCTTAGCGAAAAAAAATTTGCAACAGATGTTGATTACGCTTTGTGCTTTTAGTGTATTTGTTGGGTTAATCGGTCTACTTTATCTTCCTGATTATGCTGTTTTTTGGGTGGGGTTATTTGGACTTGCTAATTGCTCTACGTTTATTATCGCACTTGCTTTTATTGGTTTGCGAACTTCAAATAGCCGCCAAGCCGCATCATTATCTGGCATGTCTCAAGGTATTGGTTACGCCTTAGCAGCTACGGGCCCTACCTTAGTGGGTAAGTTTTATGCACAAAGTGGATCATGGACACTGCCGATTTATCTTATTGCTGCTGTCGCATTAGTTTGTACCTATTTTGCAGCATTAGCGGCGAGAGATAGAAAAATTGGTTTATAAATGAGTAGTGATTTTTAGTTAATTAGGTATAAAGCCTAAAGTATTCGCTCGGTTAAAGAAAGCCTTCGGCGCTATCAATCGCAGTCCTTGCTTCTGCTAAGGTGCAGCCAGATTTGACTATTAGTTGGTTAACTGTGATTGCTGGGGTAGATCTGATTATCAAGGTTAAATCGAACGCTTGCTTGGGTAATGTGTTATCAATTGCATCAGCTACCCATATTATATTGTTTTCACGAAGCTGCCCACTCATGGCAATTAGTTGGCTTTGAGTTGCCATTAAGCGCCAATTTCTAGAGCGTCGAATGCGTTTTAAACTGCCACCATATTGAGATGAAATTTCAATTATTGATGCTTTGCAACTTATTCGATGGATAAAATTATTTAACTTTACTGTAATTAATTCATCATTTTTATTCTGCACAAGCATCTCAATAGGATTATTCGATCTCAGAAAGGTATATATTAACAAGCTAAGATGCTTATACCAAAGGAATTTAATAGGTGATCAGAGTTTGCGTAGGAAAAATTATTACTAATAAGGCGTGAGTTGCAGGAGATAGTTGTTCTCACTTCAAAACTCACAACGCAGTTAGGGATAATTTTAACTAGCAAGAATGATCACTTTATTAATTCCTTTGGTATTACATCAAAGTCTGTTGTTATTTGCATCCATTAATGGTGATATGTTATTGCTTGTTTAGCTGATTTTATGGTGAAAAAGATCTCTAGTTCATTTTTGGTAAAGCTAGCAATTAATTACAATCACACTCTTTTTTATAATCAGCCATTTCTTTTTTAGTGTCATCGAAGAAGGCTATCTCTGATTCATAGCGTTTTTGTATACTATCCAATTTTACAATTAGCGTATCAATGTACTTTCTGTGAGAAATAGCATCCCGCATATTACCACGTGCCGCTTTATAATTTGAATACTCATCGTCGTCATAACAAGATTCGGCAATAGTACTCCAATTTTTTTGGGCTTTAACGAGTTTACTCTTTATTTTTTCGAGTTTTACTTTCTCTGTATTAATATTCCGCATCTCACCTTTAATGATGTTAGTTTTGTCATTTACCGATAATTTAACCGCCGTTTCATCACTGAGCCACAATATAGCTAAATCAAGAGGGCGATAAGAGTTACTGTAGAAACCCATATTTTCTTTGGTGTGTAATAAATCATTGTATCGGTAAATACGATCGTTTAGCTTACCTTCATATTTTTTAAAATATCTTGCTGTCTTATCCCAATTTTTTGTCGTGCAATAGGTAGTACCTGCAAATGAAGTGTGTGTTACAAATAGTAGTACAGTGATTAATACTAGAGATTTCTTCATCTGTTTTCTCGCATTTTATGGCATAGGAAGAGTGAAAATATTAAAATAGTTTAAAGTTGCTTAGTATCATAAACACTTCATATTGATCTTGATAACAAATATAATCTGTAGTTGATATGTTTATGATTTAAATCAAGGTGGGATTTATTACATTTACGCAATGCTTCAACTTACCTCGTATATATTATGAACTTGCTTTTATTAGCGACTTAAATTTAGGCTTCTTCGAAAATACGTCCAATGAAATGTCTGTTAATTCCTTAATTATATGGTTCAAATTTATCTCTGAATTATTATTCTTATAAAAAAGCAATTGAATAGCACAAACGAATAACTAGACCGATAAGGTTCAAAGGTTATGGCCCTTAGTGTTGCATTAAAATTAAACCGGTGTTTTAATAAATGACCTTGTGTCTATGTGATCGATGAGGCTAAACCAATAGGAGAATTTATGAATACCACTGAGACTATTTTTTTTGGAGTTGTTGCTGGCACTTCAACCTCTTTTATTATTTTCTTGCTTATTCAAGTATTTAATAAAATAGTCGTGCCTTGGTACAGAACGATTATTTATAGTGGATTAAGTATCGATGGCACATGGGAGCTTAATCATGAATGTGAAAATAGCTCTGACTTTTCAAAACTAACCATTACCCAACATGCGCATAGCCTTAAAGGGCTAATGACGACAGTTAAAAACGATCAAAACACAGGGGAGGTTGAAGTTAAAAACTTTACTTTAAGTGGGTCTTTTCATGATGGTCATGTGGTTTTATCTGGTAACAATGCCAATGCAAAATTCAGAGGTCACGTTACTTTTTTATTGAATATTGCTAATGGTGGAAAGGGACTCGTTGGCGTGATGGCTTTCGTTGACGCAGCTAATGACAAAATTGTATCGACGCAAACGACGTTAGTTAGAAAAAATGACTAACGTTATTATTACAGCTCAGCAACAGCCGCTAGCGTTTAGCGAATTATTTCTATATTAATCTCAGTTTTAACTGAATTGGCAATAAAACATTGTTCATGCGATTGATGATGCATCTGCTCAAGTTGCTTTGTTGATGGTTGCTTCGTTCCTGAGAGTTTAACCTGTGGTCTGAGTGTCACTGTGGTCATCGATATTTTACCTTGTTCATTTTTTTCCATTATTCCTACTGCATTATCGATGTAAGAGTCTATTAGATAGTGATTTTGGGCTGCGATTGATAAAAAGAATAACATGTGGCAGCTCGAAATAGAGGCCACAAATGCTTCTTCTGGGTCGATATTCTCTTCCACTGAATAGGGGAGAGGCACAATATGTGCAGAGGAGGATGCTTGAATGGTTTTACCGCCATCAAAATGCCATTGATGTTCTCGGCTATATTTATTATCAATATATTTTTCGTTACAGGATCTTTTCCAATCTATTTTTGCAAAGTATTGAGACATTGAAGCTCCATATATCTTATAAAAAGCGAAATTTTTGTAAATGAGATCACTACATGTTGTGCTAGCTCAGTTAGAAGAGTTTGCGTCTAATTAGTGTAATTTATTTTTCATAGTAGCATATGTTACAAACGCTAAATAAATAACAACTATTTAACTTTTTAGCAATTATAAGCGAAATTATATACAGTAGATTTAATACGTTGCTAAATTTAAATATTTCCCTATTAAATTCCATTGGTATTAATCTCTCGAAAGGCGTCAACTTACGCCTTGAATTAAGCTATTTTTCCTGAGCAAAATTTCTTAATGTAATTGCTATAAATATATTTTATTAAGCGCTTTTTAACTGCAACGTTTGCAGCTTTTTTAGCGCTGTAAAGGTCATCTTAACTGGAATAGCCACGAAATACAGTGAAGCAATGACCACCATAATAGGATCAGCATAGACGGCATAAGCACTATACGCCGTCAGCGTTAAACCTTTAGCTAATAAAAAACCAACCAACACTGCACCGCTGATGATGGCATCCATCACCCACTGTTTGGATTCTGCATCCACCAGTGGTGAGTTTATTTTAGCGGCGCCTCGTTTCATGACAAGGTATGACAGGGTACAACCGACGACATTGACGACAGAAAATATTAACGCGATATTAGCATCAACCTGTTGGCCTCCAGAAAAAAGCGCAACCAGCGCAGAAGATAATGAGAATAGACACATTAACGTAATCACCGCACCTTTAAATGCGATCACTGCATTTTCCACAAAAGCGGGATTTTCTGTATATGTTGGACGATTTATATAAGCCGCAGCAGCCAGTGAAACTAAGGTAAGCGCTAAATTAAAAAAGGAATATGCGCCGTCGAATAAAATTACTAATGATCCCATCCACCAACCTAGGCTTATTCCGGTAAGGGCAAAAAGTAATGCGATTAAGCTTGAAAATAGAAGTAAATGACGCTCTTTTTTGATGCGTACTGACTGGGTGACCATTGGTAAAACTCTTTAACTATAAATGAATGAGGGGATAGAATAACCAAGATGACGCTATTTCACTAGTCCCTCAGCGTTGATTAATTCGTCGCTAGATTGTGTTGGCTAGCGTATTATAAAGAGTGTTCAATCGATAATAGGGGCTGTAATGAATATAAATCAAATTGAGATGCTGCTATGTACCCTAAATACAGGGTCTATTGCGGCAGCGGCACGCCAGATGGGTAAAAGTCGCACGACTTTAAGTTCGGCATTATCGGCGCTCGAAGATGAGTTAGGTGTTAAATTGTTTGATCGCAGTGGTAATCGAATTTCTGCTACCTCAATTGGTGAAGCGATTGCCGATGATTGCCAGCGTTTAGTTGCATTGAAAAATGATATACACACCAAATGTGCACAGCATTTGGAAGATATTGATATGACGCTTCGTATTGTTCGCGATGATGCCTTGCCGGAGCAATTTTGGCGAACTTTACTTTATAAGCTTAATCAGCGTTTTCCGAGTACTAACTTATCAATTTATATTGCGCCATCCCCAGAACTTGAGACGATGGTTGAGCAAAACACGGTTGATGTTGCGTATGGGTTATTACCCACTTATAACGATGCAAAGAGGACGCAACAGCAAGAGTTAGGGAAAATAAGAATGATGTGTGTTGCACATGCAGAGCACCCATTGAATAAACTCAAGAAGGTACATAATACCGATCTTGAATTATATACTCAGATAACCTTGGCATTTATCGATAAAGCTAATTTAACGAGCACGCCATCACTCTCAAGTAACTTCATCGCGTTAACCTTTTACGAACATATCCGTGATGCAGTGATGGATAAAGCAGGCTGGTCTTATGTTCCTTGGCTGTTAATCAAGGAGCCATTACTTTCAGGTTTATTGGGGGTGGTGAAGTATAACCGTGCAATGCATTGGTTACCCTATGGTGAATTGGTTAAAACTGAAAATGCTCAAAGTGTCATTATTAAGTGGATCTCAGCGGAAGTTGAGCAATATTTATTATCAGTTAGCGTATAAGGCGATTAACAGCAGGTATTATCGTCGCTAATACCTGCTGTTAATTCATTATTTCAATTATCAATATACCTTGAGTTCATTGTTACTGATAGCGTCATACTGTTCAGCTTTATTCAACATAATACTGATCAACTTAGCGGCAATCAGTGCTACGCCGATCATCACTACTGCCATGATAGTTAACATTTGGAAGTATTCGCCTTATACGTGTTGTGCTATCTGTTGTGTTAAAACTTGTCCTTTTTCAAGCGCGATATGTGTAGATAGTGCGGCACCCAAAATACCGCTGAGCGCGATTGCCACAGAAAACAGACTCACTGAAAAACTTTCGATATGCTGAGGTACAACGATGTTCATCGAGGTCATCATTTGACCGTAATAAACAAAAAAGCAGGTGGTTAAAAATGTCATTATTAAAATGGTGCCCATTCTCAGCTTTTCAGCTAGATCTACTTTGAACATTAAGGAAATAAAGTAACCGATTGCAAGCAAGCCGATGGCATAAACAATATTTTGGCCGATATCCATATTAGAGAACATGAAAAAAACCAGTGCAACCATGATGAAAGAGACAATTGCAAAAATAAACCAACTTTTTGCAGAGACTGTTTTTTGATCGATCGGTTTTCCAAGTGCTGAAAAAGGTTTTTGTAGTATCACTAATAAAAATAACGCCACTGCAGCCATCACTGCTGACAGGATAAACCCACCAGTAAATCCAATGTAAAGCACCAGTATCGGGAAAAAATATTGCCCTGCAAAAGCGCCAATATTGTTTACGGAATAATTGATTGGGTAACCTTTTTCAAACTCTTTTTGAGATGAAAATGTACGCTTGTACAGGCTAGGATAAGAGGGGGACATCAAACCGCGGCCATAACTTGCTAATGCAAGACCTGCCATTGCGGCGGTACATGCATCGTTGTTGCACCGGCAACGAGCAATGCATAGCCTGCTACAAATGCCACATAACTGATAGTGAGTGAACGGTAAGCGCCGAGTATCTTATCAGCGATAAAACCACCCGCGATTGCAAACAGTGGACCGATTGCTGCAAAAGCACCAACAACCATCATGGTGTCGGATTCACCGTAGTTTAAATCTTCTAAAAAAAATCGCGTTAGACTAACCAGCAGGCCATAAAAAGATAAACCAAACAACATTTGGCAAAGCATCATCGACTTATTAAGTTTGTTTCACATATATTCAAGCTCTCGATATTTATGTTTCGTTACATATACTTAGGTTGTACTGTAGCGGGGGGGGAAAGAAGCAATTGTGTCTATTTAGGTAACTGCTATTAAGTACTGTGGAATTTAGCAAGAGTTGCTGTAATCACTAACTCTCCAAGTGAGGATTCAGTCCTACAAAGTGCGCCGCAAGGTAAAACCTTGTTGGTATTTTTGTTCTCCATGATGGGCTTAATGAGTTGTTAAAGATGGTTTTCTGACGATAAAGTAGGCGTTGTCTTAATGGTTTTATTTATGCGCTTGTGAGATTATATTGACCTATCAAACTTAAAATAAAATAGAGGTGTAAAAGAACATGAAATTAATCGCTTCAGATTACGACAAAACCTTCCATAGGCATGATGCGCAAGATTTACAGATTAACCTCAATGCGGTAGATGCGTGGAGAGAAAATGGCAATATGTTTGCGATTAGTACTGGTCGTGATGTTGCCAGCATGATGCATGAAAAAAAGGTGAGAAATATCGATTACGACTATCTTGTTGCGCTTAATGGTTCTTTAGTTGTTGATGCTGATAATAATGTTTTGTTTAAAAAAACGTTCGAAGATAAGTTAGCAAGGGATCTTGTTGATATGTTAAAACTATCGATGGGTGATGAATTGATTGTCTCTAATGGTTTTGATGGTTGTAATCAGACTAATAGAACGGCTAGCCTGACTAATGATGTTGCACGAGAAGTTTTTGAGAGAAATTCAAAGATATACTCAAAGAGCATCGAAACGGCACTTGATAACGAGGTGTTATTGATTGGGTGTTGGAGTGATAACTTTGAAATGGCGGTAATGCTAAGGGAGGAGATTCTTAGTAAATACGACACACAAGTTGAGGTGTTTTTGAATTTAAATTATATCAATATTGTGCCTAAAGGTATTAGCAAAGCCAGCGGAGTGGAGGTTGTTGTTAAACATATAGGCATCGATCAACAAGCTGTTGCGGTGATTGGTGATGATCTTAATGATATCCCTATGTTAGAAAGGTTTAATGGTTATGCGGTAAACAATGCACGACCAGAAGCTAAAGCAGTTGCTTTAAAGGTATATGACAGTGTCGCTGAATTAATCCACAGGATGAGTTAAATCATAAACCAACTCGGTGGTGTGCGTTTAGTCCATTTTGCAAATTTAGCTTTGTCACCGAGATAGAAGTTTCTATACGCCTTGACCGGATCACCTTTGACTTTATATTGATCCGGCATCGCTTGAGGAAAGGGCGTTAATCCTATTGCTGGAAATTGATATTCATTAAGTTGTTCGAGTACAGCGATCGATTTATGGTCAGATTCTTTGTCGTAGCGATATTTATACTCATTGTTCAGCTCAATGGTTAACGCTTTAAGCCATAAAAAATTATCATAGGATTGTTCGACCCATAATACTGACGGATGATTGATATGTGTTGATTTATAGGGGGTAGTAAAGCCTTTTTTATTCAAGGCAGTACAGAGTAATTGCACGCTCTCTAGAATCATTTTAACGACATGCTGATCGCAATGAGATTGCGCACATTGTTTAACCTCGTTCTCTAGTACAAAAATATTCATTAATTGCCCACCCTTTGTTAATTGAGTCATCACTGTTATCAATTAAATACGAGATAAGTTTGGATAAGATCAATGTAAGTGGTCAGTTAATCGCTTTTCTTGTTGTTATTTAGCTTTTCCTGAACAAATTGTATAAATGTTTTTAGTTTTTCAGAAGGATAGATCAGTTGTGGGTAAAGCAAATAGATACTCTGACCATCAATATATTCCTTTTCTAATACTTTTTGTAGCGTTCCCTGTTGTAGCTCTCTTTCAACATAATAATCTGCAACACGAATGATCCCTTTTCCTGCAAGTGCTTGCTGCTTGAGTAAGTAATGATCATTCAATGTTAACCACCCATTCACTGTCACATCACCGGATCGCAAAGGCCAACAAGGAGGCTCCTGTGCTGATAAGCAATGGTGGGCATTCAGGGCTTTAATGTTTTTAGGGTGACCATATTGTGCTAAATATTCAGGCGAAGCGCATAAACAGTGTTGATAGCTAAATAATTCTTTGGCAACCATATTTTGGGGTGGGTTTAAGGTGGCACGAAAGGCTAAATCAAAGTCGTCTTGATTTAAATCGTAATTGATATAACTCGAATCAATAATGAAATTTATTTTCGGGTAGCGTGCTCGAAAATCATCACAGATAGTTAATAGAAACCGGTCGGTAAACATTTTGGGCGCGGTGATCCTTAAGCTACCAGAGAGGCCGTTATGCTGCTGATGAATATTGCGTTCTAAACCTAGTATTGTTGCTTTTATTTTTTTTCCTTGGGTGAGTATTTTCTCGCCTTCGGGCGTTAAACGTACGCTACGTGTCGTGCGTATTAACAACGGACATTTTAGCTCTTGTTCCAATTTTTTTATTTGCTCAGACAAATAACCTCTAGATATTGAAAGGTTTTGTGCTGCTTTGGTAAAACTGAGTTGTTGAGCGATTTCTACAAATAACATTAAACATTCAATTTTTTTATGTTGCTGCATAGGTTATATCCGATCAGAAATGACAGCCTTAATTGTACTTCATAGCTAAAATAAAACGCTATTGATTTTTATAAAAAACAATGAATTCATTATTGTGCTCTTCTGTTTTGTGTTTCAACCATTACACTAAACAATTATTAATCGTCGAAACATAACAGTTAGGTTAAGTAAAAATATGCAAACAAAGCAATGCAACATGCCATTAAATGAATATTTTCCAAACATGAGTACCTTAGCATACGGTTGTATGGGACTTGGCGGAGGGTGGGATAATAACCCTGTGACACGTGAAAATATTAACCAAGTACACCAAGTCGTTGATACCGCATTAGAAGAGGGCATTAATCTCTTTGACCATGCTGATATATATACCTTGGGTAAAGCTGAAAAAGCCTTTGGTCAGGTATTAGTAGAGCGCCCTGAACTGCGTGAGAAAATGATTATTCAATCGAAATGTGGAATCCGTTTTGCTGATAATGCGGGGCCTAAGCGTTATGATTTTTCTGCGCAGTGGGTAACTAGTTCAGTTGATAATATCCTTAATCGCTTACAGACAGAATATTTAGACATTTTCATTTTACATCGACCCGATCCGTTAATGGAGTTGGATGAAATCGCAGAAACGTTGATGACCATAAAAAATAGCGGGAAAGTGCGTCACTTTGGTGTGTCTAATATGAATCAGCATCAAATATCTTATTTACAGTCGGCACTCGATACACCTATTGTTGTCAATCAGATTGAGATTAGCTTGGCTAAATTAGATTGGTTAGAAGAGGGGATTATGACCGGCAATGCAGATGGGCGTGATATTAACTTTACTGCGGGGACACTAGAGTACTGTCGTAAAAAAGGCATTCAACTACAGTCATGGGGCAGCCTGTCTCAAGGCCTATTCTCAGGTCGAGATGTATCACATCAACCACAGCACATTCAACAAACAGCAGGATTAGTCAGAGAATTAGCGGATAAATATAATGTTGCCAGCGAAGCGATTGTATTAGCATGGTTAATGCGCCATCCAGCGAAAATACAACCTGTTATTGGTAGCACGCATCTCGATAGGATTAAGGCCTGTGCACAAGCCCCATTAGTGACATTGAGCAGAGAAGATTGGTATAAATTATATGTCTCTTCTCGCGGACAAGAGATGCCATAGCCATTTAAAAAACGTTATTACACTTTGCCAAATAGGACAGAGTGTAATAAATGATTCTCCTTTACTTCTAAATCTCCTTACTCCTAAAGTAAGCGTGGCTAACGATAAAATCCATTATGTTGCATTTATTACTTTTAAAATAATAAAAATTCAATAAGGTGTGCATTCAAATAACAGTAATAATTTATAAGGAGCAGATCATTATGCAGTTAAAAGATCATGTCTATTTAATGGCGGATTATAACCAGTGGATGAATCAAAAAGTATATGAAATAGTGGGTACGCTTTCACCAGAGCAATTACATGAAGATAAAGGGGCATTTTTTGGTTCAATATTTGCGACATTAAATCATCTTTGTGTCGGAGATACCCTGTGGTTAAAACGTTTTTCACCGGTGTTAAAAGATTTTCCGGACTTTGTGCCAATCATGGCACTAGAAACGCCAGCATCACTGGAACAGTTTATTGCCAATAATTTTAATGATCTAAAAAATCGCCGCCAGTTATTAGATGAAACGCTATTAGCACTAACCACCTTGTTAACCGATGAACAACTGTTGCAACCTATTCGCTACCAAAATAGTAAAGGTGTCGCTGCAAATAAAACCCTATTTAATTTGTTGATGCACTTGTTTAATCATCAGACACATCATCGCGGACAGGTAACCACGCTGCTCAGCCAATCAGGATTAGATGTGGGTATTACAGATTTAGTGTTTATACAGCCAAATGTGCAACCTTAAATGCAAAGAATAAACTCCGCTATTATGCTGATAGGGCAGAAATGCCTGAATTTATAGGATAAACTAATCGACTTTAAAAATTAACGGATTGATTTTATATGTTTTATTTGTTGTCGGTGACCTTACTTTGGGCATTTTCATTTAGTTTAATTGGTGTTTATTTAGCGGGTCAGGTTGATGCTTGGTTTAGCGTCTTGTTACGTATTGTGTTAGCCACGATGGTGTTTTTGCCTTTTTTGAATTTTAAACAAACCCCACGTCCAGTGGCAGTCAAACTTATGTTGATTGGTGCTGTGCAGCTAGGGTTAATGTATAGCTTTTATTATCACTCCTTCTTACACCTTTCAGTCCCTGAAGTGTTACTGTTTACCGTCATGACACCTATTTATATAACCCTATTTAATGACGCACTTGATAGGCGTTTTAATTCAAAATTTTTTATTGTTGCCATCCTGGCGGTATTTGGTGCAGTGGCTATTCGCTATGAACGCATTGATAGCGATTTCGTGATCGGTTTATTACTGGTGCAAGCGGCTAATATCTGTTTTGCTACCGGTCAAGTTGCCTATAAGCGTCTAATGATACAGAGTAAGTTGGACCATAAAGAGGTCTTTGCTTGGTTCTTTATTGGCGCACTTTGTGTTGCAATCATCTGTTATGTTTTATTTGGCGACAGTAATAAACTGCCCACGACCTCTACCCAATGGGGAGTGCTGATCTATCTAGGCACCATTGCATCTGGCATAGGTTACTTTGCATGGAACAAAGGCGCAACTCTGGTTGATGTTGGTACCTTGGCAGTGATGAATAACTTGCTTATCCCAGCAGGTATTTTAGTGAATGTGGTTATTTGGAATAGAGACGCGGATCTGCTGAGACTCGGTATTGGTGCTGCTATTATTTTCGCTGCGTTATTGGTGAATCAATTTGTCAATAATACGAGCAATGTTGCTGCTAAAAAATAATTTTTGATGTTGCTAGCTGCCAACTTAAGAAATGTTTATTGATAAGACTCTCGATAATAAGTTGCAGCATTAATATTTTTGAAGAATAAGTTTACAGGGGAGATTTTGATGGGTCATAAAAAACAGCAAGGCTTTACGCTCATTGAGCTTGTAATTGTCATTATCATTTTGGGTATTCTTGCTGCGATAGCTGCTCCAAAATTTTTAAATCTTCGTAGTAGCGC
>Ga0316197_10002021_pt1 | contig 14461 bp, 11 predicted proteins | sample OudBiesiAoxic_MG_FD_204939 | JGI IMG/M metagenome (GOLD analysis project Ga0316197, IMG submission 204939) | Coastal sediment microbial communities from Oude Bieten Haven, Netherlands - site A oxic | ecosystem: Environmental > Aquatic > Marine > Coastal > Sediment | place: Netherlands...
CGATGATAATAAATACCGTTATAACTTGCGAACCTATCGCTTGGTGCAACCCTAATGCTTTAAAATCGACATGCGTGATAAACACTCATATGACATACAATTATCCTGGATGCGGGCTGCTTCTGCAGATCAATCCGGGTTCACGGTGGCTGAAATTCTCATCGCCATCTTTATTTTTGCAATAATTGTCACAACGGTCTTCGGTTCTTACCGGGCTACCTCAGAGCAGGTGGAAATCGTCTCCCGGAATCGCCACCTGGTGGAAATGGGGCGGAATTGCCTCGATCGGATAACCAGTGATTTGATAGCCCTGCGGGTTGCTCAGTTGCCCGAATACACTCCCCCCGGGTTTGATTCCCCACCGGATCCTTACCGAATCGTTGGAACCCTTGATTCAGTTGGGGATCGGACATACACCAGACTACGATTCACTTCCTTTGAGCATTTACCGATTCGACCGAGCCGTTCTTTCGGAGTTGCCCGTATTGTCTTTTATGTCAGACTCGATGAAAGCGGTCAGCATCATCTTTGCCGGGCGGACCAGCTGTATCCCTACGAACCGTTTGAGGTGAATGCCGTGGATCCGGTATTGTGTACCCATGTTCGTTCGTTCGCAATGACGTTTTACGATGCGAGTGGGCAGCCCTCTGAAACATGGGATTCTGAATCGGAATCGATCGACTTTTCCACACCGGCAGCGGTGGGAATCCGGCTCGAATTAGGTAATGAACAGGGGACGCAAGTTTTCAATACACGTGTGGCTTTGAATGTTCGGCGAAGTACCGTGGAAGCAAGGGGACCCTAAAATTCACGTAAGGATTAATGTCCGGTTTTAAATTCGTCCGTTATTCAGCCGGCGGCAAATTGAACAACTATTCGGTAAAAGATAAAACGAATGGAATGATTGATATGTTCAACAACAACCGAGGCATCGCGTTGCTGGTCACCCTGACGGTGGTGACTGTATTGATCAGCGTTGCCTTGGCGCTGAATCGTCAGATACGAACGGATGCCATCACCGGAAGAGTTATTGGAGATCGACTCGCCCTTCGACACATGGCTGAAGCGGGGATCCAGGCAGGTATGGCCATTTTAGTGATTGATAAAAAAGAATCCGTGATCGATTCGATTCAGGAAAACTGGGCCGATCCGGAATATATCAAAGAAGCCATGGAGGCACTGAATTTCGATGATGGCAATCTGGAAATAGCAATCCATGACGAACTGGGGCGCATCCAGGTGAACGCCTTGGTGAAATATCCTGAGGGCCGGGAATTTAATCCACCGCAGCATCAATTATGGATCCGTTTTTTAGAAGCGTTGTCCATTGGCGTTGAGCAGTACGAGGGGCTTGAGCCAGCGATGGTGATCAATCCGATCAAGGACTGGCTTGATCAGGGTGATGATGATGCCATTACCGGTTTAAGTGGGGCCGAGTCGGATTATTACCTGGATCTTGACCCACCGTATGCATGTCGCAACGGTCCTTTGAAACATATCCATGAGCTGGAACTGATCAAGGGAATAACCGGAGAGCTTTTTAACGGTACAAATGAGACCTTGGGTATTTCGCGTTATCTGACTGTTTACGGCATGACTGCCGCCAACAATGGCACCTTTTCATTTGAAGGAAAAATAAACATCAATACAGCTGAACTCCCGGTGATTGCCGCCTTACTGCCGGTAGAACACGTGGATCTTGCCCAGGCGATTGTTGAATATCGGAATGAAACCAGCGAAGAACAATTTCTCCATGATCTTTCCCGGCCGATGTGGTATAAAGAAGTGCCCGGCTTGCAGGGTGTAACCATTGATGCGGGGCTACTTACAACGACTAGTGACCTTTTCCGTATTGAAGCAACGGCCGTCAGGAACAAATTAAATAGGAAAGTGACGGTGATGATTCAAAGGGAAAAAAACAAAGAAACCGGCCAGTGGTACTGTCGCGTACTCAGCCAGCGGCAGGGGTCAATCGATCCGGTGATTGTTAAAAGAGAAAATGAAGAACCAATTCCTTCATTGTGACGGGCCGTATGGAACCAATCGTATTAATTGGAAAATTTCGGTCCCTATGATACCTTTGCGTCACAAGTCCCATGAAATGGCCGGGGTGGTGTTAAAATGAGCAGTCGCATTTTGGGAATCGACATCAGAAATCATTTCGTGAACGGTGTTGTCGTTCGCACCGGATTTAAGACGGAACGAATTGAAACCCATTTCCAGGTGCCCTTGGCAGGCCAAGGCGAATTTGAAGAAAAACTGTCGGATGCGATTAAAAAAATTGTGGATCGGATTGATGTCAAAGATATTTTCTGCCAGGTTGCGCTGCCCGCAGATTGGATTATTTATCGTAATATAAACATTCCCATCAAGGGGCAAAGTAAAATCCGACAAGTCCTTCCCTACGAACTGGAACCGTTATTGGCCCAGCCCGCCGATTTATTTGCTTTCGATTTTTTGCCGGTTGCCATTAACGAAACCGAAAACGGCAATCATATGGTGGCGGCAGGAGTGGATAAGGTACGCCTAAAAGCTTGCCTGGATGTATTGGCCGCAGCGAAAATTGATCCGGATGTTGTTACGGCGGGATCATGGGCCCTGGCTAGCTGTTTACCCAAGGTCGCCGATATTCCGGAACAGGCCGTGTTGGTGACCATGGATGGAGGGACAGCGGGCATTTATCTTCTGATATCCGGACAGATTGGCATGGCACGTGTATTCACGTTTCCATCCGGCAAAAAATCGGAGGCCGCAATAATCGATACCAATCTTAATCAGACCTTTTCAGCCTTTGAAGAGCGATATCACCTTGAATTCGTTCCGCAAAACGTTTACCTGAATCAGGATGCGACGATTGAACGTACCGGTATCGAGAGAGAACTTATTGAAAAATATGACTATCCGGTAAAATCAGTCGATATTTCGGCTGCCGCCGATCTTCCGATTCAATCGACCCGGTCCACATGGCACTCAGGGCAGATGAACAACGCTTTGGCACTGGTCCTTGTTCGGACAAAAGGGATCAAAGTTCTCGATTTTCGCCGGGGAGACTACGGCAAACGGATATTTTTTTCAGAACAGCGGCCGCACCTTATAAAAACAGCTGTTTTATGTGGATTAGTGCTTTTCCTTGCTATTCTTGCCTTAATTTTAGACGGGTATTATACACGAAAAACCCTGCGCCATTTGGACAAGCAGGTCGCCACCGTGTTTACGACAACTTTTCCCGATGTCCGTCGAATCGTGGATCCATTGCAGCAAATGAAAGTAAAGATTCGGGAGGAAAAGAATAGAATTGACCAGATGGGCGTCGCGGAGAGGGAGGTTCCGGTCATCGACATTTTAAATGATATCAGCAGGCTTATTCCCCCAAAAATGGATGTTACCTTGACTGGCGTGACCATCGGCCCGGAAAATATGATGTTGTCGGGTCATGCTGAACATTTTGATATGGTCAATGATATGCGGGCCGATCTGGAAGGGGCCGCGTGGGTAGATACATCCGTCATCAGTTCAGCCAATCAGGATAAGACCGGTCAGCGGGTCGATTTTAAAATTAAGCTTGTTTTTAAGACAAATGCAGCCTCCCAAGGCGTATAAAGTGATCGATAGCGGAGCGATTCGAAAGAAACGATGGCTATTCAACTGAATAAAAGAGAAAAAATTGCTGTGTGGGTCGCCGGGGCAGCAATCGGTTTGCTCATTATGGGTAAACTGGTGATATTTCCATACTTGGAAGCACAGAAAAAGTGGGCCCGCCAGATAGAGGCCAAGAAGGTAACCCTGCTTGAAATGCAGGCACTTAAAGTCGATTATAAAAACTTTAAACAATTGAGTGATCGCTCACAGGTTCGATTGGAAAAAAGAGGGAAGGACTTTAGCCTGTTCTCATTTATCAATGGTGTATCCGATAAGGCCAAAATTAATGAGAACATAACCTATATGAAACCATCGACCATCCAACAAAAAGGCTCTCAACTCAAAGTTGATGTTGTGGAGATGAGATTTTCCGGAGTGACTTTAGAGCAACTCATGCATTATTTACACATGGTTGAAAAATCTGGAAATCAGGTATTTATTAAACGAGCGGCTATCTCAAACTCAGCTAAAAAAAAAGGATATTTGGATGTGACATTGCTAATGGAAACAATTATTTAAAATCGAATAAACCAATCCGTCGGCCCGATTAGGCTGTCATTGTGCTGTTCAAACCAGCCAAATTGAAGACTTTAATTAAAGAATTGATATATTGTGAAAAAAGGAATACTATATGCTGTATTTAGCACAATTGCCGTGGTATTTTTTCTATATTACCTTTTCCCGAGAAAAGCGCTGGAGGATTACATCGATTATCAGGTATATCGGCTAAATCCGGATTTTCGACTGACCATCGGTGATTTAGGGCTGTATTACCCGCCTTATGTCAAGGTGGGTGATTTGACTGTTCATCACCTACAAAAACCGATATTGACCGTATCATCGGCTCGGGTTCGCCCGGGGCTGGCGACTTTTCTTAATAGTGGCACCATAGTTGCATTTAACGGGTATATCCATAAGGGTCGCTTTAGTGGTACGATCAACCGTGAAGGAAATTTCCCCAAGGGATCGACCGCTTTGGATGTTGATTTAGACGGGATCCAGCTGGAGGATGTAAACGGTTTGCGGTTGATTTCCGGTTTGAGTTTCTCGGGACGGGTTGCCGGCAATATTGTCCATATCAATGAGAATACTAAACCGGACCAGGGTAAGGCTGACCTTGTATTTTCTGATTGCACCATTCAGTTGGCCGATAAACCCTTTGGGATCAATATCATGCGGTTTAGTCGAATTGAAATGGATTTGAATCTCCAGGATCAGACCTTGAAAGTGCATCGCCTTGAAATGACCGGTACGCAGATAAATGCTCGTTTTGATGGTACGGTGGCTGTAAACAGCCCCTTAAAGCGAAGCCAGTTGAATTTAACGGGTAAGGTCCAGCTCCATGCCGAATTTATGGCAGGCCTAAAGAAGAAAATACCGGCTCCCCTCTGGCCGGACAAACAGACCTTTAAGAATGGGTTGCCGATATCGATAGCCGGCACGATTCAAAGCCCGCAGCTGGATATTAAGTGACTCCTTATGGCGCGTTATTTTACCATCATACAGCTGGCACTAATTGTCGCTATCACCTACTTTGGAACCTTTATTTTTTACCGGGTTTTGACCGAAAAACTCGAAACAGTTCCCGTCTTTCAAGCCCCAGGCGAACAGCAGGTAATTCCACCAACACAGCCTAGTGAAAAGAATACGGGCTCATTTAAGCAGTATCAAACCGCCATTGATCGGAATCTATTCAAGGCGGCCTCGACGGAGCCCGTCAAGAAGGATGAGAAAGTGGACGTCAAGACTTTACAGCAAACCCAGCTCGGCTTGAAACTTTGGGGGACCGTATACGGAATGGCTGGGAAAACATACGCTGTAATTGAAGAGACGGCCACCAGAAAACAGCGTCTTTTTTCAATCGGCGATGAGGTTCAATCCGCCAGCGTGGAAATGATTCTTAGAGAAAAAGTCGTGTTAGGTGTAAAAGGGAAGAAAGAGATACTTAAAATTGAAAAACCGGCGGGCGGGCGGGGGCGTGTTTCGACAAAACGAGAGGGCACAACGTCAGCGCCAGCTCCGGAGAAGTCTGGAGCCAAAGACGAAAAAGAAGTGGTCATTCAACGCAGTCGAATTGATGATGCCATCCAAAATGTCAATCAATTAATGAAGCATGTACGGATTCGGCCACATTTTACCAATGGACAACCGGATGGATTGAAATTAACCGGTGTCCGGCCGGGTTCTATTTTCACGGATATCGGTTTCAGAAACGGAGATATCATTACCGGTGTAAACGGCAAGGCGATTGAATCGGTAGACGATGCGCTAAAGTTTTACTCCAGCTTGAAAAGCGCAAATAACGTAGATCTTCAAATCCGTCGGAGAGGCGCAGACCAAACCATTCAATATCGGGTTGAAGATTAGAGCCATCTATTATATTGTAAACATTACTTAATTATGAACCGATATCCACTCATAAAGGGCCTATTGGCCATCACGGTTATATGTCTCGGGCTGGGGTATTTTCAAAACGACTGTCGCGCGGCATCTACCCAGGCGGATGATCAGTTTGTTGCCATCGATTTCAACAACGTGGATATTAGTGTTTTTATCAAATTCATCAGTGAATTGACAGGTAAAAATTTCGTTGTTGATCAGAGAGTGAAGGGCAATGTAACGATAAATTCACCGGGACAGATCTCTCTGGATGAAGCCTACCAGGTATTTAAATCGGTGTTAGAGATTCACGGATATACGACCGTTCCATCCGGTCAAGTGGTAAAAATTGTACCTGCTACCGCCGCCCGCTCTAAAAATGTAGCTACCTCGATAGCTGAACCCAAAACAAGTCCATCGGATCATATTGTTACCCAGCTAATCCCATTAAATTATGCTGATGCGAACGAAATGCGACGTTTATTAGCGCCATTGGTTTCGAAAACCAGTGTGATTATGGCACATCCAAAAACCAATACCCTGATTATCACCGATGTCCAATCCAATATCCAGCGATTGATGCGGATCATTGCAATTGTTGACAAACCGGGTGTCGGTCAGGAAATTGCGGTTATACCCTTGGAGCATTCCGATGCCGCGAAACTGGTCAAAGTATTGACATCTGTTTTTGCACCGACGCGTGGGCCAATCAAAGAAGGTGTTCCCAAGGCGGTCGAACGGTTCATGGCCGACGAACGCACGAACACCATTATCATGTTGGCCAGTGAAAATGATATTGCCAGGGCACGCAAACTGATTAGCATGCTGGATAAAAAAATGCCCCGCGGCAGTGAGAAGATTCGAGTTTATTACCTGGAAAACGCCATGGCCGAAGATTTGGCCAAAGTACTTCAGGAAGTACCCGCCAAAACGGCAGAGCAATCGAAAAATGTGAAAAAGGCGGCTGTGATATCCAAGAATGTTCGTATCATGCCTGACAAATCCACCAATAGCCTGATCATCATGGCGGAAAAAGATGATTTCGCCGTCCTTGAAGAGATGATTACAAAGCTGGATATCCCCAGAGCGATGGTTTTCATTGAAAGCCTGATCATGGAAGTGGACGTTGATAGTGACTTTGACATTGGCGCGGAATGGATCGGCATGAAGGAGATCGATTACAATAACCGACCGGGCGCTATTGGCGGTAACTTTCAGACGGGCGACTCGAGTGGTCTAAGTGGATTGGCGGAAGGAGGCGCCGCTGGCTTCCCCCAGGGATTCTCCATCGGTGTGATCAGCCAGATGCTGGAAATCGGCGGGGTGGAATTTCCGGGAATCGGTGCGTTGTTGAGCGTGTTAAAACGCGACAAGCATGTTCATATTATTGCGACGCCCCAGCTCATGACCACCGATAATGAGGAGGCCGTCATTACGGTGGGGAAAAATGTGCCTTACCAGACAAAATCCGGTTCAACCAATGTGGAGTCATTTAACTCGTTTGAATACCGGGACGTGGGTCTTTCCTTGAAAATTACACCCCACATCAGCCAAGATCGGAAGGTTCGGATGAAAATCGAACAAGAGATAACCCGATTGGACGATTCTTCCGAGGGACTTTCCGAGCTAGTCGACCGGCCGACGACATTTAAACGGACCATTGGTACAACCGTGATCGTAGGGGATAAAAATACCATCGTTATTGGCGGACTCATCGATGACGCACTAACCGCTACCACGGAAAAGATTCCCTGCGTGGGAGACATTCCCGTGCTCGGTTGGCTGGCTAAAGGTCAATCTGAATCTTCGGAGAAGACCAATTTATATATATTTTTAACCCCGCATGTAGTCAACAATTCCCTTGAAGCAGAAAAGCTATACCGGAGAAAACGTGTGGATATTGAAGAAACCATCAAGGAAGGGACGCTGAAACTATATAATACGGATAAAGTTTTCGAAGATATATTTATCACGGATGAGTTGCCCTCTCCTTCTCAAGAAGAAAAAACCGGCCAATTTTAATACCGGCGCAAACCAATAGCCGGCGATTATTCAGGGTCCCAATGCGAAAACCCCTTAGCAAATTCTTAGAAGAGATCTCCGGTGTTTCCGAGGAAGATATTGCTGAGGTCGGCCAGAGTGAACCTGACAGTCAATTGAGCATCGGAGCGGAACTGGTAAAAAAAGGCATTATTACCGAAACCGAATTATTGACCGCTCGGAGTGTCCAGTTCGGTATCCCCTATTGGCCGAAACTGCCACTGGGAGCGTTAAACGCAGAATTTTCCGAGCGGGTCCCCATTGGATTTTTAAAAAAACACATCATTTTTCCACTGGGAATTCCACATGAGTCGGTGGATAACGATGCAAACCAGTCAGTACAAAAGGAATCGGTCGACTTTATTATCGCCGTAAGTGATCCTACGGTTGTGCATCCTCTCGATGACTTGGTGCGGCTGCTGGGGTTGGATCGATATCGGCTGGTGCTTTCATCTGAGTCAACCATCTTGTCGGCGATAAACCTGGCTTATGATATGAGCCGGGGTTCCGCCGAGCAGCTGGTTCAGGATATGGAGGAAGACAGCTCGAGTATTATCAGCGAGATGGAGCAAACCGCCGACCTTTTAGACGACACCTCGGATGCCCCTATAATTAGGCTGGTTAATCACATTATTTCCCAGGCCGTAAAGGCCAAAGCCAGCGACATTCATGTCGAACCCTACCTGGAAACTTTCAAAATCCGTCACCGGGTGGACGGAATTCTCTATGACATGCTCACTCCGCCCAAATGGACCCAGTCTGCCCTGATCGGTCGCATAAAGATTATGGCCAAAATGAATATCGCTGAAAAACGGTTGCCCCAGGACAACCGCATCGATGTAAAAATCGGCGACCAGGATATCGATATCCGGGTGTCCACGATCCCTACTATCTTCGGTGAGCGGGTGGTTTTAAGGCTTCTAAATAAGTCCGGTTCATTGATTGATATGTCTGAGCTGGGATTATCTGCCAATGACTTAGCCAGCTTAAAGAGAATAATGCGAATGCCCAACGGCATTTTTATGATTACCGGTCCTACCGGAAGTGGTAAAACCACTACCTTGTATTCGATTTTATCGTCCATTAACAATTCAGATATCAACATTATCACCATCGAAGATCCGGTCGAGTATCAACTCAACGGGGTGAATCAGATACAGGTCAATCCAAAGATCGACCTGACCTTTGCCAAGGGGTTACGGTCCATCGTCCGTCAGGATCCGGATGTGATTCTGATAGGGGAGATCCGGGATCAGGAAACGGCTGAAATTGCCGTACAGTCCGCCCTCACCGGCCATATTGTGTTTTCCACCCTCCATACCAATGATGCCGCCAGTGCAATAACACGGCTGGTGGATATCGGTACAGAGCCCTTTTTAATTGCTTCTTCGGTGAATGCCGTCGCTGCTCAACGATTGATTCGGGTCTTATGCGATGAATGTAAAAAACCCTATCAACCGGATGAGGCAACCCTCAAGCTCCTCGGTTCGGCAGCGGTAGATGTGCGCGGCAGACGGTTATACCAGGCCATGGGCTGTTCGAAATGCTATCAAACCGGCTACCGGGGACGAATCGGAATCTTTGAAATCATGATGTTGGGGCATGGAATTAAAAATTTACTCCTTGACAACCACGATTCGTTTCAAATCAAGAAAGAGGCGATCAACTGGGGAATGACGACTATGCGCGAAGACGGTATCCGCAAAGTCCTTGCCGGGATATCTACCATCGAGGAGATTTTACGCGTAACTCAATGATCCCCATAAGTGGTTTTACAGATTTTAGTATTCCGATGAAGTTAGCCGGCCCCTTGCCCCGATGCAATCGGGTCAGGCGCCTACGATGGATGACAGTCTTAATGGTTATCGGAACCGCTATTCTTTTTCCCCAACAAATTCTTATTGCCAGCACATCGCCGCCGGGAAATTCTTCCTCAGACAAAGACCGTCAGTACAGATTTGCGCAAGCACTTTTCACCGAGGGGAGATATGTTCGGGCCGCTGCTGAGTTTGAACGGTTTGTATCCTTTTTCCCTAAGGATTCCCGTGTTCCGGAGGCCCACTACAATGCTGCCGAAGCCTATTATAAAGCCGAACAATTTCAAGAAGCCGCGGCCGTTTGTAAAACGATTATTGAAAAGAGTCCTTACGCCGTAAGCACGGCTAAAGTATATATACTGCTCAGTCGAAGCCAGGCCAAGCTAAACGATTTCAACCAGGCATTGGTGACCCTCCACAATATCTTATCTATTTATCAAGAACCCGCTATTCGGGATGAGGCCCGCTACCTTGGGGCCTGGATATTTATCGAATCGGCCCAATGGCCGAAAGCCCGTAACTGGCTGAAAGATATCTCACCCCAAAATAGGGAGCAATATAATATCGAAATGTTAACCACCGAATTGTCGATCACCGATATGATTCCCCAAAAAAACCCCCGACGGGCTGGTTTTTTTGCGGTTTTGCCGGGAGCGGGACATCTGTACACCGGCAGGTATCAGGATGCGCTGGTTTCTTTCCTCCTCAATACCCTGACCATCTGGGCGTCTTACGAGGCTTTCGATGATGAGCAGCCGGCCCTCGGAGGCCTTCTAGGGGTGGTTGCGCTTAATTTCTACGTGGGTAACATCTACAGTGCCGTCAACAGTGCCCATAAATTTAATCGCCGGGCCACGGAGGAATTTATCGATCGCTTGAAGCATCGCGTGCCTGTTCGGCTATCCTTGGGATCCGTTCAAAAAGGAGGACTGTTGAAGGTGAGCATTGATTTTTAGAGGAGCAGCAAGCGGCGCTTGGCACTCAAAGAAAAGTCAACCACCTTCGGCTAAAGCCGAATCCTTGAATCCATGCGGCAGCATCAACAATTAACCTAAAGTCTTCTCCTAAAGGCGAGGGTTTTTCTCCCATTCCCCGAGAGGGACCATAATAAAGAACATGAATTAACCCTACTCAGCAGGTGCCAATACCGATATGGCCTCTTTAGCCGCTAGGGCAAGTTCACTGTCCGGAACCAATTCGATTACTTTCCGGTAAGTGGCAATGGCCTGCTCTTTTTTTCCCAGCATCTCACGAATTTTGGCGACATCCATGGCCAGGGGCGGAAACTCAGGTGCGATCAAAAAGGCTTCCTCCATTGTTTTTTCGGCGTTGCCGATATCGCCCGTAGCCAGATAAATTTTTCCCAGGCCCCGAAGCGCTTTGACAAAGACGAGATCCTTAGGAAAACCGTCCTGATAATGCTTTACGACCTTGTGATAGTAGTCGGCGGAAGTCGTATAGTCATGTTTATTATAATACGCCCATCCCAGATTGAGGTTGGCAAAATGGGGCGTTGAGTAAAGAACATCGGTGGACAATTTCTTAAACAAATCGATGGCAGCGTCCCACTCATTCATTTCCAGATAAGTTGCTCCCATGTTATTATAGGCTGGTGCGTAATCGGGTTGAATGCCAAGCGCTTTTTTATAGTGGGTCACAGCTTCCGGGTAGTGTCTTTTGGCCTGATAGGCCAGGCCGAGGTAATTCTGGAGAACCGCATCGTTCGGATATATTTTCTCGGCTTTAAGCAATTCCCTCAAGGCCGCCGTATAATTTCCCTCAATGAGATATGCCTCGCCGATGTTCCGGGTGAACTCGCTTTCTTGTTTTTTCTTTTTTAAATTGTCGGTGGCGCAACCCGTAACCACAACCAGGATGATGATGACGGATAGGCACCCTCGGCTCAACCAGTAACGCATAAGTTAGTCTCCTATATCGATTTATTTACAAAATCATTGTCGGTGATTGATTGGACATGATCATTTTATTCTGACGCTTAAGGCACGATATTAACAATCTGGATTTTCCGGTTTTCCAGGAAAATTGTTTGTCCATGGGAAATGACGACTGGTGTAAACAGGGCCTGGCCATCGGGTTGCGGCACCATTAGACCGGGATAGGTAAAAAAGACGCCTTGGCCGTCCTTGTGGTCCCTTACGGCAATCGTCGGGTTATCTTTAAATGAGATCGATAGCTTACCACAAAGATAGTGCAACAGCCTTATAGGGTCAAAGTGATTCGTCACAGAGGCCACTTTCATTCCCGAGGCTTCGATGACCGAAATACCATCTCCGGCAATACTCCCGAAATCCACCAGACAGCCATGATCCGAATCGATGGATAGCATATTCGAAACGGCTTTTACTTGGATGCCGGCATATGGAAAACTGATTTCTACGTTTTCTCGAAACGTCCAACCCAGAACAGAAGCAAGATCGCGAATAAAACGCTTCGAATCGGCGGTGGATAATTGTTTTTGATCTCCAGTGGTTTGATGATGATCGCTTCCGTTGATGGTACCGGTTATCTGGCCGTCGGGTTTTATCTCCCAATAGGTGATGTGATGTTTCGCTAAAAAATTGAATATCGATTCAGGAAATGGCCCGGTTTTTGGATCGACCGGAGACAAACAGATATACTGGTGAGGTTTTCCCGGCTTATTCTTCATTGTTAAGATCCATTTGGCGTGGATTTCAACCGTCACATCGTCATCTTTGAACACCATTTTTTCCCTGGGGTGGTTGTCGTAGACTGAAGCAAAAATCTGGTCCAGTAATCGATAAATCGACACCGGCGCTGCCGGGATCCGAACGGTACGAACGTTCTGCCAGTGGGATTTGATGATATCAACATCGGATGAAATTTTTGCATATGGTCTAATGAATAGGATTCTGGTTTGGTTTTTTAACCGCATTACGGGAAACAGGCCCAAATCCAGGTGCCAATCCTCTCCAGTCATCATAGGAAAATAGTAACTGCCCTGGTCATACAGTTCGGCATTGAGAAGAGAGGCAATCTTTTTTAATGCGTCTGTGATCTCCAGTGGAGAAAGTGGACCATCGTCCGGTGAGGCCGGTTTGGCTTCATTCTGAGCGATTTCCTCTTGCGCCTGCGTATGTTGAAGAGAATCGGCCGTCTCCGGTGGCTTTGGTTCAGGCGACACGATTTTAGGGCTTTCTGAACTAGATGGGGCTGGTAACGGTAAGCGTACCGTCTGGCCGACCATGAGCCGGTCCAGATCTGTTATTTGTGGATTTAGCTCCTGAAACTGACGAAGTCCTTCCTGATACCCTTTAGACCCGTAATTCCCAAAATGTTGGGAAATGAGCTTGGAAATACTATCCCCCTTGCGAATGATAATTGTTACGATGGGCTCTTCAGCGATGGAGGCGAACGGAATAATAACCGATCCCGAAGGACGGGTGGGAAGGGTATCCTTGGTGATTATTTTAAGCGGGATAAGAATCAGATTGCCCGGATAGATTCGATTAATATCAACGATTTGGGGATTCAAACGGCTGAAAATTTCAAGAAAAGTCGGAAAATCGTGCTCGGAAATTTCACCCTTTTGCCGGAAAATTTTTACTATCCAGTCATTTTTCTCAACAGTGTAGGGATCGCAGAGGATATCTTTCCCCTGGTCGTTTTTAACAACGTAGCGTTTATCCCAAAGAGCGGCACCGGCTGGTGGTGATATGGTGGTGCCGATCAATAGCAGGATGAATAAAGAAATAGCGGCCAGGTGAATCCGTTGTTTCATAACGGCGGTTCCATTTTTAAATCAAGGGCGGCAGCAATGGATTCGGATACAGTCGTCACAAATTGAGCCAATTCCGCTCCAGAAAGCGGTTTTCCAGGTGCCGGTACCGGCCCACCGGGTTGGATTAAAATCGGTTGATTAATCAAGTCCGGTTTGGGCGAAATCTCATATTCCGGCGGGAATGCCCGGTCAAAGTACATATTCTGGAAACCCGAAAATTTTATTGCGTGGGCGGTGGCATCGAGGATGGCGATTTCATCTTCAGTCACGTAATTCAATCGGCGGGCCATCACCAGACCCGCCAGGCATTCCCCGCCGTGGGTGCAGGCAATATGCCCATTGCGGCCGGCCTTTAATTGCCAATCCATGATTTGCTGCTCGTTCACGCGTATAAAAAATACGTTTGGGTTACCTGACAGCGCATTGTACTGATCCACTAGATGGATAACCCGCGGCATTGAGACCGGATTACCAATCATGGCGGCCTGGGCGACGCTCGGTTTAACGCTGACCGGTCGAAAATGTCTTCTGGCCGGATCTTGCTGATAATAGCGATAGACAGGGTCTGCGTGGTTCGACTGCACCCCGATGATCTTCGGCAGAGCTTCAATAATCCCCGCTTCAAAAAATTTCATAAAACCACGCAGTACGGCAGTAATATTACCAGCATTACCGATGGGAACGATGACCACTTTTTTCGACATGTCGTATTCTAAATCCTGTGCGATTTCATAAGCATAGGACTCTTGGCCGAGGATTCGCCATGCGTTTTTAGAGTTCAACAAAACGACCGGGTATTGTTCGGAAAGCGTTTCAACCACTTTCA
>Ga0316197_10002022_pt1 | contig 14461 bp, 13 predicted proteins | sample OudBiesiAoxic_MG_FD_204939 | JGI IMG/M metagenome (GOLD analysis project Ga0316197, IMG submission 204939) | Coastal sediment microbial communities from Oude Bieten Haven, Netherlands - site A oxic | ecosystem: Environmental > Aquatic > Marine > Coastal > Sediment | place: Netherlands...
TGTCGCACCACAGTGTGCGGGTGTATGTGCGCTGGTGCCGGGCGGCCTCCACAAGCAGAGACTCATCGTCGAAGTACTGCAGCGAATACACGGCCGTCATCAGCGGCCCTGCGTCGCAGATGAGCCAGCGGCGTCCGGGATGGGCGGGACTGCTGTCGGTGGTCCGCAGTCGCTGCACGGCAACAGACTCCCGCTGCATTTGCTCGGCGAGGATGGATCCCTGGTCGGCTCGGGAGGGTAATCGCCCATGACGATCCACCCACTCGCGCAGGGTCTCGGCCAGCACCGGCGCGGCCAACACCTCACCCAGGCGCTGCGCGAGTGTGGTCTTCCCGGTGGACTCCGCCCCTATGATGGACACCACGGACATGGGCCACCCGTTCATCGCGGGACCGGCGCTGCGGTCACGGGCGGACGACGATGCCTTTCCCGACAACGACGACGCCGCCCTCACTGACCGTGTAGCGCTCCGCGTCGGCTTCCAGATCCACACCCAGTTGCGCGCCGTCCTCGACGACGACGTTCTTGTCCAGGATGGCCCGCCGGATGGTCGCGTTGGGTCCCACCCGGGCACCGGGGAGGATGACCGAGCCCTCCACCTGGCAGCCCTCCCGAACCCAGACGTCCTGGCCGATGACTGAGTGGCCGACAGTGGCCCCGGCGATGATGGAACCCGCGGACACCATGGATTCGTAGGCAGACCCGCCTTCGACGAACTTGGCCGGAGGCAGCGGGGGCGGAGAGTTCAGGATCGGCCAGGCGCGGTTGTAGAGGTTGAAGACCGGGTGCACCGACACCAGATCCATGTGGGCGTCGTGATAGGCGTCCAGCGTTCCCACGTCACGCCAATAGGCCCGGTCCCGATCCGTCGCGCCGGGCACGTCGTTGGTGCTGAAGTCGTACACGACCGCGTCACCGGCGTCGGTGAACATGGGCATGATGTCGCCGCCCATGTCGTGGGCCGACCCGGGGGTGTCGGCGTCGGCCCGCAGGGCCTCGACCAGCGCATCGGTGGTGAAGACGTAGTTGCCCATCGAGATGTAGGACATGTCGGGGTCGTCGGGTGTCCCGGGCGGGTCGGCGGGCTTCTCTAGGAAGCCGCGGACTCGTTGCCCGTCCTCAGCGACGTCGATGACGCCGAACTGCCAGGCGTCGCGGCGCGACTGCCGGATTCCGGCGACGGTGGCGCCCGCCCCAGTTTCGATGTGGTAATCGATCATCTGCCGCGGATCCATGCGGTACACGTGGTCGGCGCCGAAGACGGCGACGTAATCGGGTCGCTCGTCGTAGATGAGGTTCAGGGATTGGAAGATCGCATCGGCACTGCCGGTGTACCAGCGCGGTCCGAGTCGCTGCTGGGCAGGAACCGGCGTGACGTAGTCCCCGGTCATCTGCGACATCTGCCATGTCGTCGTGATGTGGCGGTCCAACGAGTGAGACTTGTACTGCGTGAGGACACAGACCCGCGTGAATCCTGCGTTGACCAGGTTGGACAAGACGAAATCGATCAACCGATATGACCCGCCGAACGGAACTGCCGGCTTGGCCCGGTCCGCTGTCAGCGGCTGAAGGCGCTTGCCCGCACCGCCCGCCATCACGATGCCGAGGACGTGGGGACCGGAGGAGGAGTCGCGCGGGATCACATCGCTCAGCCTATTGCGTCCCCTTCGGGGAGTCGCGGTCTATGTCCTGCAGGCAGAGCAACTCTTGAGCCATCCAGAATGCGTAGGCTGGCGCCGCGGAACGAAGGCCGAATGAGATGGCCGACGGTCCCGGGTCCGCGGCCGGTGGACCCCGACAGGGAGGTGCCATGCGCGTATCGATCATCACCAAAGAGTGGCCGCCACAGATCTATGGCGGGGCCGGAGTGCACGTCGATCAACTCGTCGACCAGCTCACACGTCTCGTTGATGTCGACGTCCACTGCTTCGGCGAACCCCGTCGCGACGCGCAGGCCCACGCGACGCCCGCTCGGCTAGCCGAAGCCAACGCAGCGCTGCAGACGATCGGAACCGACGTCGACATCGCCGCGAGCCTGGCAGCACCCGATGTGGTCCACTCCCACACCTGGTACGCCAATCTGGCCGGCACGTTGGGAGCCTTGATGTCGGGGGTTCCCCACGTGATCACCGCGCACAGTCTGGAGCCGCTGCGGCCCTGGAAGGCTGAACAGCTCGGGGGCGGCTACCGAGTATCCAGCTGGGCTGAGCGAACGGCCTACCTGGGAGCCGACGCCATCATCGCCGTCAGCCACGGGATGCGGGCCGACGTTCTCGCGAGCTATCCCCAGGTGGATCCCGAACGGGTCCACGTCGTCCACAACGGCATCGATACCACCGTGCACCACCCCACACCCACCGGGGAGGTCCTGGCGCGCTACGACATCGACCCGCACCGGCCCATCGTGTTGTTCGTGGGCCGCATCACCCGGCAGAAGGGGCTGCCCCACCTACTGCGAGCCGCCCGGGGGTTGCCCGATGGCGCCCAGCTGGTACTGGCGGCGTCCTCGCCGGACACGCCGGAACTCGGTGCCGAGGTAGAGGCCGGTATTGCCCGGTTGAGGCAGGAACGGGGATCTGACATCCACTGGATCGCCGAACACGTCCACAAGGACACCCTGATCGCGCTCTACTCGGCCGCCACCGTCTTTGCCTGCCCCTCGGTCTACGAGCCTCTCGGGATCGTGAACCTGGAGGCGATGGCCTGCCAGACGGCCGTGGTCGGCAGCCGTGTCGGGGGCATCCCCGAGGTGGTGGCCGACGGCGAGACGGGCTTGTTGGTTGACTATGACCAGTCACGACCCGACGCGTTCGAAGCCGATCTCACCACGGCGATGAGCCAACTGCTCAACGATCCCGATCGGGCCGCTGCCATGGGGATCGCGGGTCGGCAGCGGGCGGCCACCCACTTCGGCTGGGACGCCATCGCAGCGCAGACCGTAGATGTCTATCGGTGGGCACAGGAGCATCAGCGGGATTCGCAGGCCGGGGTGGCCACCCCGTGAGCGCGATCGTGGTGGGGGCCGGCCCCGGGATGGGCAGGGCCATCGCTGCGGCATTGGGGAATCGGCACGCTCCGGTGGGTCTGGTCGCGCGACGCCCGGAAGCCCTGGCGGCTGTGGCAGCCGACCTCGCAGATATCGGCATTGCGGCAAAGGCCTACCCGGCCGACGTCAGCGACGAACTGCAACTGCGATCAGCGCTGGCTGCAGCGATGGCCGATCTGGGCCCACCGAGGGTGGTGGTCTACAACGCATCGCTGTATGTGGCCGGTACCCCGACCATGGTGGATGTAGCCGCCTTCACCGCAGGGCTGGCGGTGGGTATCACCGGGGCTCTGATCACATTGCAGGAGTGCGCACCGGCGCTGGTGGCTCAGCAGGGCCGCGGCACGTTCCTGCTCACCGGGGGCGGCTTGGCCCTCGACCCTTGGCCAGAGGCCTCCGGCCTTGCCGTACAGAAGGCGGGGTTGCGAAACCTGGCCTACGCGGCAGCCGCTGAACTAGCGCCTCAGGGTGTGCACGTGGCAACCGTCACGATCCGCGGGGTCATCGAAGCCGGCGGCCCGATGGATCCCGATCGCATCGCCCGGGTCTACGCAGAACTGGCCGACCCCAAGTCCGGCCCGGACACCTCACGACCCGTCGAGATCCACGTCACCGCCGAGGGCCCCCAGCCAGCCTGAACTGCGTCTGGGGCCGGCTCAGGACACCGATCAGCGCTGCGCGGCGTGGTACTGCTCGACGAGGGCCTTGGGGATACGTCCCCGCTCGTTGACCTCGATGCCCTGACCCCGGGCCCACTGCCGCACCGTGGCCGAATCCACGCCGCTGCCCGATGTCGACGCCCGCCGCGCCCCCCGTGCTTGGCGCTGCGGCGTCGCATGGGCGATGTAGGGCGCCAACACATCGCGCAGGCGCGCAGCGTTGGCCTCGGACAGGTCGATTTGATAGGAGTTCGTGTCCAACGAGAATGTGACCGTTTCGGTCGCCTCGCTGCCGTCAATGTCATCGATTAGCTGCTCGATTATGCGTCGTGCCATGCTCAAATCGTACCGACAAGGACTACTCAGGACAAACGCAATAACATTCTGTGGTTGCCCAATGTATTGGGCTTCACACGTTCCAATTCAAGAAACTCCGCCACACCCTCGTCGCCACTTTGCAGGAGTTCTGTGAAGACATCGCTGTCCACCCCCGGCCCTGCGAATTCATGGAATCCGTGGCGGCCGAAGAATCCCGTCTCAAAGGTCAGGCAGAAAACTCGAGCGACACCCAGGTTCGCGGCACGGTCCAGAAGATGGCGAAGGATCGCCGAACCCAGACCTGCTCCGGTGTGGCTGGGTCGCACCGCGATGGTGCGTACCTCCGCGAGGTCTTCCCACATCACGTGCAGCCCACCGCAGGCAACGACGACTCCATTGTCCTCGGCCACGACGAACTCCTGGACGTCCTCGAACAGCGTCACGGTTGCCTTGCTCAACAACCGCCGATCAGGAGCATAGGTATCGATCAAATCGCGGATGGCATCAACGTCATGGGTCGTTGCCGTTCGAACCTCGGCGGCCCCCGTTGCGGGCGGGGCGCCCTCAGCCATCACGGTTCGAATCTTCGTCATCGTGGCCGGTGCGGGCCTCGCTGCCGCGGCTGTCGCGGGCCTCGCCACTGGCCAGTGACGGCTTGACCAACGGGAACAGGATGGTGTCGCGGATACCCCGCCCCGTCAGCGTCATGAGGAGCCGATCGATACCCAGGCCGACACCGCCACTGGGTGGCATGCCGTGTTCCATGGCGCGCAGGAACTCCTCGTCCACCTGCATCGCCTCGGCGTCCCCGGCCGCCCGCAGGGCCGTCTGCTCCATCAGGCGCTGGCGCTGGATGACCGGGTCGACCAGTTCCGAGTAGCCGGTTGCCAGTTCGTAGCCGTCGACGTAGAGGTCCCACTTCTCCACGACAGCGTCCTTGCTGCGATGCGCTCGCACCAACGGCGACATATCCGTGGGGTAATCGAACACAAATGTGGGACCGTCAAACGTGGGCACCACATGATGCTCGAACAATTCCTCGGCATATTTGCCGGGCACCCAGGCCGACTGAGGTTCGATTCCCACATCTGAGCACAACCGGGCCAGGCGGCCCGGGTCCGTGGCCGGGGTGATCGATTCCCCGAGAACGTCGCTGGTCGCCTCGAAGAGGGAAACTTCGCTCCACTGTCCCGAAAGGTCATGTGTTGTGCCGTCGAAATGTGTGACCTGCAGCGAATCGTGAACCGTCAGGGCGGCCTCTTGAATGATCTCTCGTGTGGTACGCGCCATATCGTGGTAATCGGCATAGGCCTCATAGAACTCCAGCATCGAGAATTCTGGGCTGTGGGTACTATCCGCGCCTTCGTTGCGGAAATTCCGGTTGATCTCGAAGACACGGTCGAGCCCACCAACAACGGCCCGCTTGAGGAATAGTTCCGGTGCGATCCTGAGGTAGAGGTCGAGGTCGAATGCGTTCATGTGTGTGACGAAGGGCCGCGCGGCCGCACCCCCGTGCATCGTCTGCAACATGGGTGTCTCGACCTCGAGGTACTCGCGTTCGCCCAGCGAGTGCCGCAGCCCGGCCACGACAGCGATGCGCTCGCGGGCCATCTGCTGGGCCTCCGGACGCATGATGAGGTCGAGGTAGCGGCGACGCACCCGCGTCTCCTCAGCAAGGGGCTTGTGGGCCACCGGCAGCGGACGCAACGACTTCGAGGCCATGGTCCAGGTGTCGGCGAAGACCGACAACTCACCGCGCCGGGATGTTCCCACCTCACCGGTGACGGCGACATGATCGCCGATGTCGACCAGGCCCTTCCAATCCTCCAGGGCAGCGGCGCCCACACGGTTCAGGCTGAGCATGACCTGCAGCCGGGTTCCGTCACCGGCCATCAGATTGGCGAAACACAACTTCCCGGTGTTGCGCAGGAACATCACCCGGCCGGCCACGGACACCTCCCTACCGGACATCTCGCCGGCCTCGAGGTCCGAATGGGCGGAGCGCACCTGGGCCAAGGAGTGGGTGACGGTGGGTTTGACGGGGTAGGCAGCACCGGAGTCGACGAGTCGATCGCGCTTGTCGCGGCGCACCTGCATCTGCTCGGGCAGGTCGTGCCCGTAGTCCTCGGCGTCCTCGCCGGTCGAGCCGCCGACAGGGGCTGGTTCGGAAGGGCTGGTGTGGGAAGGGGTCACAACAGGCAAGGGTAACCAGTGACCGGCGCGCGGCACCAAATCGAGGCCGTCCGGACCCTCTCGGACCTCGTTCCCGCGATCACTGGCAGTTGCGGTCGAACATGGCCCGCAATCCGTGCAGAGTGAGGTCCGGATCGTGATGCGTGATCGTCTGCGATTCAGGGATGACCACCTCGGCCAGCCCTCCGGTGGCCACCACGGCCCGCGGTGGTCCCAGGACTTCGCTGATGCGGCGGACCAGGCCGTCGACCTGTCCCGCGAACCCGTAGATCGCTCCCGATTGCAGCGCCTCCACCGTGTTCTTGCCGATGGGGCTGCGAGGGGCCACCAACTCGACTTTGCGCAGTTGGGCGGCACGCGCGGCCAAGGCGTCCAGGGAGATCTGGATGCCCGGGGCGAGGGCACCTCCGAGGAACTCCCCACTCTCGGAGACGACGTCGAGGTTTGTGGAGGTGCCGAAATCAACCACGATCGCCGGTCCCCCGTAGCGTTCGTAGACGGCCAAGGTGTTGACGATCCGGTCGGCGCCCACCTCCCGCGGGTTGTCCACCTTGATGGGGACGCCTGTCTTGATACCCGGCTCCACAATGAGGGTCTCGGTGTCGGGATAGTACTGCTCGAGCATCAGGCGCATCTCGTGCAGGACGGCAGGCACTGTGGAGCACAAGGCCATGGCCGTGATCTGCGGTCCATCACTGAGCAGCCCGCGGAACTTCAGCAGGTACTCGTCGCCGGTGGCCCGAGCATCGGTCTTGATGCGCCAGGATCGGACCAACTCCTCGGAGTCGAACAGACCCAGAACCGTGTTGGTATTGCCGACGTCGATGGCGAGTAACATCAGCGGGCCTCCCGGTAGTCGGCTCCAATGTCCAGGACCGGCGCCGAGTGCGTCAAGGCACCGACCGCCAGGTAATCCACGCCGGTCTGCGCGACCTGGCGCGCCGAGCGCAGGGTGAGACCGCCCGAGGCCTCCAGGCGGGCCCGGCCATCGTTGATCTGCACGGCCTCGCGCAACTGCGCGATGTCGAAGTTATCCAGCAGTACCAGGTCGGCGCCCGCTGCCAGTACCTCGGCCAACTGCTCCAGGGAATCGACCTCGACCTCCACGGACAGGTTGCGCCACGCACCCCGGACCAGGTCGAAGGCATGGGCGACACCGCCAGCAGCAGCGACGTGGTTGTCCTTGATGAGAGCGGCGTCGTTCAGCGACATCCGATGGTTGAGTCCGCCTCCGCAGCGGACAGCGTATTTCTCCAGGCTGCGCAGGCCGGGCGTGGTCTTGCGGGTGTCGCGGACCGAGGCGCCGGTCCCCTCCACCTCATCGACCCACCGGCGGGTCAGCGTGGCCACCCCGGACATCCGACCCATCAGGTTCAGAGCGGTGCGCTCCGCCGTCAGGATGTGTCGCGTGCTGCCCGACACCGTGATGGCTACCGTCCCCGACTCGACCCGCTCACCCTCGGCCACCAGGACTTCGCACGTGACGTTGCCGGAGGCGACCGCGTCGAAGACCGCCTGGGCCACCGGAGCGCCGCACAGCACGCCGGGTTCGCGGACAACGAGGTCGACAACCGCGCGGTGCCCGGGCTCGATGGTCGCCTGTGAGGTGACGTCGACCCCCCCACCGAGGTCCTCCTGCAACGCGATGTCGATGATGCGCAGCACTTCGGGAAGCTCCAATCCCGCGGCGGCCACGTCGGCACATGTCTGGGCGGTCAGTTGCGCGGCGATGGTGTTCATGGTGCCCTTCGGTGTCGTCGGTGAGCCTAGTGGCTATCCGGCCACATCCTCCCGGCCGGTCGTCAGGGACCCGTCGGTTTCCTGGCGTTGGACCACTCGGCACCTCCAGCGGCGGTCGTCCCGCCGCGGATGATCGACCCGCCAGTGACTGCCGCGGGTTTCGGTGCGGATGTCGGCGGCTCGTGCGATGAGTGTGGCCACGACCAAGAGGTTGGTGTTCTCCCACTCCTCGGTGCACGCCCGCCTGTCGTCGGTGGCGATCGCAGCGAGCTGGTCGCGGGTTGCCTGCAGGGAAACGTGACTGCGCAGAACGCCGGCCCCTGCCATCATCGGCTCCTGAACCAGCGCTCGGTCGGATGCAGCCACCAGCCCCACGGGACCGCTGGCCTCTACCGGTTCGCGTCGCGGCGGCAGCCCCGCGGCGAGGGAATGGGCTATCCGCTCGGCAAACACCAGGCCCTCCAGCAGCGAGTTGGATGCCAGTCGATTCGCGCCATGGACACCGGTGCAGGCCGACTCCCCGCACACGTACAGGCCCCGCACCGAGGATCGGCCCGCAAGATCGGTGCGCACTCCTCCGCTGGCATAGTGCTGGGCCGGAGCCACGGGAATGAGGTCCACGACAGGATCCAAACCGCGCTCACGGCTGCGCCGCAAGATGGTGGGGAAACGCTGCTGCCATGTCGACTCCCCCAGCCCACGACCGTCCAGCCACACATGCTCGGCACCCGTGAGACGCATGCGGCGCACGATCGCCTTGGCCGTGACATCGCGCGGCGCGAGGTCGGCCAAGGGGTGCTCGGGGACCATGAACCGAACGCCGTCATCGTCGACGAGGAAGGCACCCTCCCCACGCACCGCCTCGCTGATGAGGGGCTGCTGACCCTGGGCACTGGACCCGCTCCACAACACGGTCGGATGGAACTGGATGAACTCCAGATCCGCAACGTCGGCCCCGGCACGAAGAGCCATCGCCACTCCGTCGCCGGTGGCCACCGCGGGGTTCGTGGTCTGCGCATACACCTGGCCCAGTCCGCCGGCTGCCAGAACGACGGCCGGAGCAAGCGCGGCACCGACGCCGCCGGGCTGCCCCTCACCCATCACGTGCAGCGTCAGCCCCTGCACGGCCCCTCGGGCGTCCAGGATCAGGTCCAGCGCGAGGGCGTGTTCGATCACCTCGATGCCGGGGGTGGTCGTGACAGCCTCGATCAGCGCCCGCATGATCTCAGCGCCCGTAGCGTCACCGCCGGCATGGGCGATGCGGTCGCGCAGATGTCCGCCCTCGCGCGTCAGGGCGATGCTGCCGGCCGCGTTGCGATCAAAGCGGGTGCCCAGGTCGATGAGCGCGCGAACTGCTCCGGGCCCCTGGTTGACCAGGGCCCGCACCGCGGCAGCGTCGCACAACCCGGCACCGGCCACCAGGGTGTCGGTGATGTGGTCGTCGGGGGAATCCTCCTCGTCCAGGACGGCCGCGATTCCCCCCTGCGCCCACTGGGTGGCGCCCGCTGCCACACGCGCCTTCGTGACGAGGAGGACCTGGTGTCCGGCGGCGCGCGCCTCCAGGGCCACCGATATTCCGGCGATGCCGGACCCGACCACCACAACATCGGCGGTTGTGGTCCAGCCGGGAGCGTCGCTGCGTAGCCGTCGGGGCAGAACGACGTCGAATGCAGGAACGTCGAGCGAGACCGCCGAGCCACTCACGCGACGTCCAGCAGTTCGATGTCGATGTTGTCCAGCAGTCGGGTGCTGCCCACCCGGACGGCGGCCAGGATGCGGGCCGGTCCATGACCGGGGTCCTCCCCCATCTCGGGATCGGTGACGACAACGTAGTCCACGCTCAGCCCGTCGCCTTCCCGGAGGACCCGCTCCACGGTCTCTCCCACGACATCGGCGTCGGCACCGGCCCGAGCCGCCTCGGCCCCCGCGCCCAGGGCCCGCGGCAAGTAGGCGGCGAGCGAACGCTGCCCAGCATCCAGATACACATTTCGGCTGGACAGGGCCAATCCGTCCCCATCGCGGGCCGTGGGCTCACCCACGATGCGCACCCCGAAGTCGAGTTGGTCGACCATGCGTCGCACCAGCGTCAATTGCTGGTAGTCCTTCTCCCCGAACACGGCCACGTCGGGACGGCATGTGTGCAGGAGTTTGCTGACCACGGTCAACACCCCACGGAAGTGGGTGGGCCGGGCCTCTCCCTCCCATCGCAAACCCAGCGGACCCGGATCGACGGTAATGGCCTCGGACGGGTCGGCCACGCTGCCATAGAGATCGCTCACCGCCGGCAGGTAGACCGCGTCAGCCCCCCGGCGTAGGCACACGTCGAGGTCCGCGGCTTCGTCGCGCGGATAGGCGTCGAGGTCCTCCTGAGGTCCGAACTGGGTCGGATTGACAAAGATCGTCACCAGCACGTGGCCGGCAGGGCCGACTTCCCGCCGCGCGGCATCGATGAGTTGGGCGTGGCCTTCGTGCAACGAACCCATGGTCATGACAACAGCCCGCGTCCGATCCGGAGGCAGGGCCAGCGACAGTTCGTCGCGGGAGCGGATTTGCAGCATCAAGCGCCTTCCGGTTCCTCGAACCCATCCAGCAGTGCCATCATCATCGTCGCCTGCTCCGGGTTGAGCCGACCCGAGGCTCGGGCACGTTGGGCGGTGCGCCGGGCCATGGCCCGGTAGCTGTCCCGCACCCCGACATCGGCTGTGGCCAGACTATCCAGATGCGCAGCAACGGTGGTGGTGTCGCCACGCGACACGGGGCCGGTCAACGCCGCATCGCCGGAGCCCAGCACGTTGTCCAGGCTCGCCGACAGCAACGGTGCGATGAGGCGCTCAGGTTCACCGACCCCGGAAATGCGCAATAGATCGATGGCGTCGGCGACCAGGGTCACCAAATGGTTGGACCCGTGGGCGAGTGCGGCGTGGTAGCGGGCGCGGGCGGCCTCGGGAACCCAGATCGGCTCACCGCCCATCTCGACCACGAGTGCCTCGGCGATGGGTCGCACCTGGTCGGCCGATGTGACAGCGAAAGGGCAGCCGTCCAACCGCTGCAGGTCCACACTGGTGCCCGTCAGCGTCATCGCCGGGTGCAGCGCCAGCGGCTGGGCTCCGATTCCCGTCGCCGCGTCCAACGCTTGCACGCCATACCTTCCCGAGGCATGCATGATCAGCTGGCCCGGGCGTACCGATCGGGCCGCCACGCATCCGGCGACGAGATCCACCAGAACGTCATCGGGGACGGTGACCAGCACCAGGTCGGCTGCGGCGAAGACCTCCGGGATAGTGACAACGGGGGTGCCGGGGAGCAGGGCTTCGGCCCGCAACCGGGACACGTCAGATATGGCATGGGCGGCAACCACCGGGTGCCCCGCTCGGCGCAAGGCACCGCCAAGGGCCGCGCCGGCCCGGCCCACACCGATCACGCCTACCCGCAGCCGCGGCGGAGGATCGGGAAGGGAGCCCGGACCCGAGGGGGCGTCGGCGGACTCGGGGATCATCGGGGATCTTCGGATGCTGGGGGCGGGGCATCCACGGGAAGGCTGGTGGGCGGCGGCAGGCTCGTCAGGTCATCGTCACCGGTGACGATGACCTCATCTCCGGGCGCCGGCCCGGGCCCGTCGGGGGCGATCACGGGCCGGGTTGTCGGAGGTGGTGCGTCGATCAGGAGCGGGTCTGCCGAGGCGGCCGGCTGCGCGGGCGGAGCACCTGCCCCCTCCGTTTTGGCCATCCAGCGGGTGGAGGAATCGCGGGCGACCGCCGCATGCGTCCGTTCGATCTCCTGTTGCGCCAGTTGCCTGGCCTCCCCCTGACGTCGATGCAGGGCTTCGATCTTCACCGGCCCGGGAACGGAATCGGCGTGCATCGTGGCAAGCCCGAGCTTGCGCTGCCAGGGCCCCTGGGTCACGCGGACCGACTGCACGCGTTCGTGCGGGATCACCGCGACGCGGCGCTCGAAACGTCCCCGCTTCGTGACCAGGATCCGCTCATCGGCCCCCACCCCGAGTTGCTTGTGCTGGATCCACGCTCGGCGGCCTGCCCGCGGCGGAGCGGGCGACAGGTCCACATCAAGAACGTCGATGCCGGGCATGACCTCGCGCACCAGCGCATAAGCCTGGTCCCAGTCGGCTACGGGGATCAGGACGGTCTGGGCCGACTGCCCGGCGTTGCCATCACCGGTGTCGCCGATGCCGGCCAGATTGAGCCGGACCCGGACCCAGTTGCGTTTGCGCCACAGGAACGACTGGACGAACTCAACGGCATGCACCCGTCCCGGCGGAATTGTCTGCGCCGTCGTGTTGAGCAGGCCCGAGCGCAACCGCAATCCGTCGGGGCTCTTGGCCACGGTGAACCCGTAGAAGGTGGTGAACTCCCCGAAGACCGCCAGCAGCGGGGCGATCACGGTGAAGAACAGGAAGAGCAGACCCAGGGCGCCCGCCGAGAAGGTGACAAGCAGGACGATTCCCAACGTCACCAGCAGCGTGATGATGGTCGACATCTTCAGCAGCAGGGAAAGGAACAGATCCCCCCCGGAGACGCGCAACTGTTCCTGCTCCGGGGCCGCCGGCGAGTCGGGCCGAAGCCCCGCGGACCTCGCGAGCACCTCGGCGCGCAGGGCCTCGGCCTCGGGCAGAGTCAGGAACTCCACCACCGCGCGGGAGTCACCGGCGCCAGCGACCTCGATCTTCACCGAGCCCATGTTGACCAGTCGCGCCACCAGCGGCTGCTGGATATCGACTCCTTGCAGGCGGGACAGCTGCAGGCGGCGTTCACGTTTGGTGATGACACCCGACTGCATCCGGAAGTCACCTGATTCGTCGAACCAGTACCAGAGCCGCTTCCAGGCCACATATTGCAGCCCCGCCACCAGAGCCCCGACCAGCAGCATCCCGCCGAAGAACAGCGGGATCAGCCAGAGTCCCGCGCTGAATAGTGCCTCGCCCCCCGCGAACAGCACCGCGACAGCCACGATGGGTGCGACGCGCAACGCCTGCACCCAGGGGGTGACAGGGTGTACATGGCGTTTGGCCGTAGCCGACATGTCGGTGGTCACGACTACAACCCCGCGGAGTGCTGCTCGCCAAGGGCCGCCAGGCGATCGCGCAGATCGCTGGCCTCCTCCGGCGGCAGGCCGGGGATCGTGGCATCTGTCGTGGCGGCGGCGGTATGCAGCTTCACCGTGGTCAGGCCCATGCTGCGATCGATGGGCCCAGCCGTGACGTCGACCAGTTGCATGCGCCCATAGGGAACGACGGTGAGGCGCCGGAACATGATGCCGCTGGTCACCAGGAGATCGTCGCTGCGCTCGGCATAGCCGTAGGACCGCACGCGGCGGCCGATGAGCCACCAGATCCACACGAACACGACCAGGCCGATGATCAGCGGAAGGGCAGCCAGCCACGGTGTGTCCTGCAGCGCGACGGCCAGGATGACCAACCCGATCGTCACGGGGACGGCTACCAGCATCAGTACCAGTCGCCGCGCGGTCACTAGTTTGGCCGACACCGGGTGCCATGCCTCTCCGGGTGGGACGAAAGCATCATCGACGGGGTTTGTCATACCCCGATGGTAGTTTCTGTCCGGTGCAACGGCGAAAGAGCGCGACCGCACCTACGCCAAACCCTGGGCGGCCAGCCATTGCGCCGCGACCTCGTCCGGCTGGCGGCGTTCGACGTCCACGGCGTAGTTCATGTCGGCCAGTTCCTCAGTGGTCAACTGTGCAGAAACGGCGTTGAGAGTGTCCGCGATCTGACCGCTGCCGTCCTCGGAGCGGACGAACGGGACGATGTTGTCCGACAGTTGCAGGCCCTTGTCGTCTTCGAGGATGACAAGGCCGGCCTGCTCCACCCCTCCATCGGAGGTCAGTACCAGGCCCAGATTGATGATTTCCTGCTCCAGGCCCTTCTTCGTCAGCGGACCGGTGTCCAGGGATCGAAACTCCACGATCCGCATGCCGTAGACATCCTCCAGCCCTTTCATGCAGAAGGGACGCTGTGGGCACTCCGGGGGGCCACCCAGGATCACGTCGTTGCTCTGGGACCACTGGGCCATCTCGGTCAGGCTCACGATTCCGGTCTCATCCTGCAGATCGCCGCGCACGGCGAAGGCGTTCTGGTCCTGTGCCTGCGCCGGTTCCAGCGCGCTCAGGTCCCTCGCGGCGGCCAACGGCTCCAGCGCCGCCATCGTTTCGTCGATGTCGTTGCTGGCCACCTGGGGGGCATCGGGACCGTTGGCCGATACGTTGAGGAACTCCGTCAAGGTTCCGGCGTACTCCGGGATCATGTCGACCTCGCCGGCCTCCAATGCCGGCACCACGATCTCCCTGTTGGTCAGCAGCAGCACCGATGCGGGCACACCGTAGGCCTCCAACGCCTGTGCGTACAGATTGGCCAGCACTTTGCTCTCGTTGAAGTTGTAGGCCGCGACCAGAAAGTCGCCCTGATCGGGGGCGACCTCCTCCTGCGTCCCGTCGTCGGAGCCGCATGCGGCCAGCACGACGGCCATCGTCA
>Ga0316197_10002024_pt1 | contig 14458 bp, 13 predicted proteins | sample OudBiesiAoxic_MG_FD_204939 | JGI IMG/M metagenome (GOLD analysis project Ga0316197, IMG submission 204939) | Coastal sediment microbial communities from Oude Bieten Haven, Netherlands - site A oxic | ecosystem: Environmental > Aquatic > Marine > Coastal > Sediment | place: Netherlands...
TGGGCTCCGGGGGTTCGACGCACACGGCGAGGTCGAGTGCTCCGCGCTCGAGGTCGGCCAGCAGCGTGCGTGAGGGGGTGACCGACAGGGTGAGATCGACGTCTCGTCGCTCGGCGCGAAACGTGCGGAGGACGTCGGGGAAGTGGGTCACCGCCGCCACGTCGATCATCCCGAGCCGGACGCGCCCCGCCGCAGCGGCCTCCAGGCGTCTCGCCCAGTCGACGAGATCGGTCGTGGCCGTCACGACCAGCCGGGCGTGATCGAGGACGGGTCGGGAGGTCTCCCGGAGGACACGCTGGCGGCCGCGTGGCTCGAACAGCTGCACTCCGATTCGACGTTCGAGCTCGGCGAGGCCCTGTGACAGGGCCGACGCGCTGACCCCGACGCGATCGGCCGCGACCTTCCACGTCGGTGCGTCGGCGACGGCGACGAGGTACTCCAGCTGGCGGATCGAGATGTCGGGCAACGTCGGAGTGGTTGCGGTTGCGGGTGTCGGCACCCCGCGCACATTAGTTCAGTTCTGCTTCACGATCAGACAACCGCGTCCATAGATGCTTATTATTTCGCGTATGACAGCTCGTGACATCGCACCCGCAGCCGGCAAGCTCGGCGTCCTCACCCCCGGCATGGGAGCCGTGGCCTCCACCTTCATCGCCGGGGTGATCGCCGCCCGCCAGGGCATCTCGCCGCCGATCGGCTCCGTGTCCCAGATGGCGCACATCCGCCTCGGCACCAAGGAGGAGAACCGCAATCCACGCATCAAGGAGTTCGTGCCGCTGGCACAACTCGAAGACATCGTCTTCGGCGGGTGGGACCCGATCTCGTCGAACGCCATGGAGGCGGCCAAGACCGCCGGCGTGTTGCAGGGCAACGACCTCGATGCCATCTCGAGTGAGATGGAAGGCATTGTGCCGATGGAGGCCGTGTTCGACCAGCGTTGGGTGAGCCGGCTCGACGGCGTACGCGTCAAGGGCATCCCGAACAAGTGGGACCAGGCCGAAGCGCTGATCGCCGACATCGCAAAGTTCAAGGAAGAGAACGACTGCGACCGTCTCGTGATGGTCTGGTGCGGGTCGACCGAGGCGTATCAGGAGCCGACCGCCGTGCACGACACCGTCGCTGCATTCGAGCAGGGGTTGCGTGACAACGACGACAACATCTCGCCGTCACAGATCTATTGCTACGCCGCGTTGCAGAGCGACGTCCCCTACGCGAACGGCGCTCCCAACTTGACCACCGATCTCGATTGCATGATCGAGCTGTCGAAGACCAATGGCGTGCCGATCGCCGGCAAGGACTTCAAGACCGGCCAGACGTTGATGAAGACCATGCTCGCCCCCGGCTTCAAGGCCCGCATGCTCGGCGTCCGCGGGTGGTTCTCGACGAACATCCTCGGCAACCGCGACGGCGAAGTGCTCGACGATCCGGAGAACTTCAAGTCGAAGGAAGTTTCGAAGCTCGGAGTGCTCGACGGCATCCTGCAGCCCGAGGTGTATCCCGACCTGTACGGCAACATCGACCACGTCGTGCGCATCAACTACTACCCGCCCCGTGGCGACAACAAAGAAGGTTGGGACAACATCGACATCTTCGGGTGGCTCGGCTACCCGATGCAGATCAAGGTCGATTTCCTCTGTCGCGACTCGATCCTGGCTGCGCCGATCGTGCTCGACCTCGCGCTGTTCATGGACCTCGCACACCGTGCGGGTGAAAGCGGAGTGCAGGAGTGGCTCAGCTTCTACCTCAAGGCGCCACAGGCTGCCGGAGACTCGCCGGCCGAGGCCGACCTGTTCATCCAGCAGACCAAGCTGAAGAACACCCTGCGGGAATGGATGGGCGAGACCGCCGTCACCCATTCTGAGGCGGGGTAGATCGCCCGAACCCTGCGTTGCGAGAGCTCGTCATTGAGCAAGCTCGACCTCCTCGCCTCGCGCCTTGCCTTCGAGCGATCCCCCTGCCTCAGAAGAGAAATCGAATGCTGAACTTCTGATGTTCGGGGGTTGCCCGGTGCGGTAGCGTGCGCGCTCATGGCTGCGATCTTGATGGACGGCAACGCACTGCGCGATGAGATCGTGGCCGGCCTCGCCGACCGCATCGCTGAGCTCGGGTCGCCCGAGGTCTGCCTCGCGACGGTCCTCGTCGGCGATGACGGGCCGTCGCAGCGCTATGTCAATGCGAAGCACAAGAAGGCGGCCGCAGCCGGGATGGTGTCGCGACACCAGTCGCTGCCGCCTTCGGCATCGCAGGATGAGGTGGAAGCGGTGGTGACCGAGCTCGCCGCCGACCCCACTGTTCATGGGATCCTCGTCCAGCTCCCCCTCCCCGATGGTCTCGACCCCGAACCGGTGCTCGATCTGATCCCTGCCGAGAAGGACGTCGATGGGCTGACCGAACGCTCGATGGGACGCCTCGTGCGAGGTCGGCCCGGTCTCGTGAGCTGCACGCCGCTCGGCGTGATGCGGCTGCTCGAGAAGTACGAGATCCCCACGAGCGGACGCCGAGCCGTGGTGATCGGGCGCTCGACGCTCGTCGGGTTGCCGCTCTCGCTGTTGCTCAACCGCAAGGGTGTCGACGCCACGGTCACCATGGCGCACTCCCGCACAGCTGACATGGCTGCGGTCGTACGTGAAGCCGACATCGTCGTCGGCGCCGCCGGGCAGGCGCGGATGGTCACTGCCGACATGATCAAGCCTGGCGCGGCCGTCATCGATGTCGGTGTGTCGCGGACCGAGGCCGGGATCGTCGGCGACGTCGACTTCGGACCCGTCGCAGAAGTCGCCGGGTGGATCACCCCGATGCCGGGCGGGACCGGGCCGATGACCATCGCCTGCCTCTTGGAGAACACGCTCTCCGCCGCCGCGCTGCAGGGCATCGTGCAGCTCGACTGATGCTGCGTCCACCGGGCGGAAGCTCATACGCAAGCGAGAAGGGCTCAAGACTTGCGTTCGACGGTACGATGATGGTTGTATGAATGCCGTGAGCGACACGACCAACCTGCTCGTAGTACTCATCCGGTAGCACGCCCGGACACATATCCGCGCGTGCCTCGACCTCCCACACCGGGAGGTCGTTTGCTTTTTCGGCACCGACCCGGCGTCGAACCGCTCTGTTTCCCACCACACTGAACCCCGACCGCGACGAAACGAAGGCACCACCGATGACTGAGCAATCAACCGACACACCGGCCGATGCACCGCAGCACACTGAAGGCGAGCGGATGACCGGCGCCCAGGCCCTGATCCGGGCCCTCGAGATGGAGGGAGTCGACACGATGTTCGGCTACCCGGGTGGATGCATCCTCCCGGCGTACGACCCGCTGCTCGACTCGTCGATCCGCCACGTGCTCGTGCGCCACGAGCAAGGCGCGGGCCACATGGCCGAGGGGTATGCCCACGTGACCGGCCGACCGGGCGTCGCCATGGTCACCTCGGGTCCGGCGGCCACCAACCTCGTCACGCCGTTGATGGACGCCTACATGGACTCGATCCCGATGGTTGCGATCACCGGTCAGGTCCCGACGGCAGCCATCGGCTCCGATGCGTTCCAGGAGTGCGACACGGTTGGTATCACCCGCTCGTGCACCAAGCACAACGAACTGGTCATGACCAGTCAGGGTCTCCCGATGGCGATCCGCCAGGCGTTCCACATCGCGACGACCGGCCGTCCGGGCCCGACATTGGTCGATGTGCCCAAGGACGTGCTCGTCAACGAGATGGAGTGGTACTGGCCGACCGATGAAGAGGTCCTCGCCAGCCTCCCCGGGTACCGCCCGAACATGAAGGGCCACCCGCGGATGATCAAGGAGGCGGCGAAGCTGATCCTCGATGCGGAGCGTCCGGTCATCTATGCCGGCGGTGGCATCCTCAAGGCTCGCGCCGCCGAGGTGTTGGCCGAGCTCGTGGAGCTGACCGGCATCCACGTCGTGACCACGCTGATGGCCCGCGGCGCGTTTCCCGACGATCACGAGTTGAACCTCGGCATGCCCGGCATGCACGGCAACGCGACCGCGGTCACCGCGATGCAGCAGGCCGATCTCCTGGTCGCCCTCGGCTCGCGGTTCGACGACCGGATCACCGGCAAGGTCGACGCGTTCGCGCAAAAGGCCAAGGTCATCCACGTCGACATCGACCCGGCCGAGCAGGGCAAGGTCCGCAAGCCCGACGTCCCGATCGTCGGCGACGCTCGCCTCGTGATCGAAGAGATCATCGCCGAGATCGAGTCGCTGCTCGCCGGTGGGGCGACCCAGGCCGACACCGGCGCATGGAAGAGCAAGGTGTCGGGCTGGCAGGAACAGTTCCCGATGACCTACGAGCAGTCCGAGCCCGGCGCGGCGCTCAAGCCGCAGTACTGCATCGAGCAGCTGCGCGATCTCGCGCCGGACAAGACGATCGTCGCGTCGGGTGTCGGTCAGCACCAGATGTTCGCCTCCCAGTACTGGCACTTCAACGAGCCGTACACGTGGGTGAACTCGGGCGGCCTCGGCACGATGGGTTTCTCGATCCCCGCTGCGATCGGTGCGAAGGCGGCGATGCCTGACCACACCGTCTGGGCGATCGATGGCGACGGATGTTTCCAGATGACGGCGCAAGAGTTGGTCACGGCCTCGCTCGAGAAGCTGCCGATCAAGGTGGCGCTGCTCAACAACAGCTACCTCGGCATGGTGCGTCAGTGGCAGGAGATGTTCTACGACGAGCGGTACTCCTCGGTGTTCCTCGATTCCGCTGCGCTGCCCGACTTCGTGATGATGGCCGAATCGATGGGCTGCGCCGCGATCCGCGTCGAGTCGCCCGAAGAGGTCGGCCCCGCCATCGAGAAGGCCAACTCGATCAATGATCGTCCGGTCGTGGTCGAGTTCCGTACCGAGGCCGCCGAGGGTGTCTTCCCGATGGTGCCGGCCGGTGCCAGCAACGACGACGTCATCCTCCACCCCACTCAGCAGGACCGAAAAGAGAACCTCAAATGAGCCGTCTGCGCGACTACGGGTCGAACACGTACCCCCAGAGCGATTTCAACCACCACATCCTGTCGGTGCTCGTCCAGAACCGGCCCGGTGTGCTCGCACGCGTGGCCGGACTGTTCGCCCGCCGCGGGTACAACATCTTCTCGCTCGCAGTCGCTCCCGCGGAGCAGGAGGGGATGAGCCGCATCACGATCGTCGTCGACCTCGACTCGGCACCGCTCGAGCAGATCACCAAGCAGCTGTTCAAGCTGATCGACGTGATCAAGATCTCCGAACTCGACCCGGCGCACAGCGTCGAGCGGGAACTGATGATCGCCACCGTGAAGGCGACGGGCGCGATGCGTGGCGAGTTGCAGACGCTCACGCAAATCTTCGAGGGCAAGATCCTCGCCGTCTCGGAGGACAACCTCACGCTCAGCCTCGAAGGGCACCCCGACAAACTCGACGACTTCGAGGAGCTCCTCGACGGGTACGGGATCGTCGAGCTCCAACGCACCGGTCGGGTCGCCCTTCCGAAACTCGACCGAGGCTCGCGCCTTCGCGTCGCAAACTGAACTGATTGTCGAGGGCTCGGATCAGCCGGCTGCTGACTAGAGTCGGGTCGCCCTCGACGCGATGCTTGGGCGCTGGCGCTCCCGACGCGCACAGGTTCTTCGGTCCCGCCGCTGATCTCTCGCACCGCATCTCTTCAACTCTCTCGAACACCATCCATTGAAAGGCAGGCTGACCATGGCCGTCACCGTGTACTACGCCGAGGACGCAGACTCCTCGATCATCCGCTCCAAGAAGGTGGCCGTCATCGGCTACGGCTCGCAGGGCCACGCCCATGCGCTGAACATGAAGGAGTCGGGTGTCGACGTCGTCGTGGGCCTTCGTGAGGGTTCGTCGTCGAAGGCCAAGGCCGAAGAAGCGGGCCTCACGGTGATGTCGATCGCCGACGCCACGAAGGCAGCTCAGGTCATCATGATCCTTGCGCCCGACACCGAGCAGAAGAAGATCTACGACGAGCACATCGCTCCGAACCTCGAGCAGGGCGACGCGATTGCGTTCGCCCACGGGTTCAACGTCCACTTCGGCCGCATCAAGGCGCCCGAGGGCATCGACGTGATCATGATCGCCCCGAAGGGCCCGGGTCACCTCGTGCGGCGCACCTTCACCGAAGGTGGCGGCGTGCCGACGCTCATCGCGGTCGCTCAAGACGCGACCGGCAACGCCCGTGCGGTCGCCATGTCGTACGCCGATGCGATCGGTGGCACCCGCGCCGGTGTGATCGAGACGACGTTCAAGGAGGAGACCGAGACCGATCTGTTCGGTGAGCAGGCTGTGCTCTGCGGCGGCCTCACCGAGCTGGTTCGTGCCGGCTTCGAGACGCTGACCGAGGCGGGCTATGCCCCGGAGATGGCGTACTTCGAGTGCTTGCACGAGGTGAAGCTGATCGTCGACCTGATGTACGAAGAAGGCATCGCCGGGATGCGCTACAGCATCTCCGACACCGCGGAATACGGCGATCTGACTCGCGGACCGCGCCTGGTCACCGATGCCACGAAGGCCGAGATGAAGAAGATCCTCACCGAGATCCAGACCGGCCAGTTCGCCGATGAGTGGGTGGCCGAGTCGGAGTCTGGCCGCGAGAACTACCACCGTCTGCAGGAAGCGGGCAAGGACCATCCGATCGAGGCGATCGGCTCCGAGCTCCGTGCGATGATGCCGTTCATCAATGCCGGCAAGCAGAAGGTCGCCGAGGCGTCGGGTGGTGCTGACGTCTGATCGGTTCATCGATCCGCTGACTTCTTGAACCGGTCGCGTTCGGTCCCGGAATCCGGGTCGGACGCGACCAGTTCGCGTTCCGGACCACCGATCAACGGTCGCGCGTCGCCGGCGGCAGCTTGGCGACGAGCGGTCCCGTTGCGATCAGTGCGATCGCGACCACAACCAGTCCAGGCGTCGGGTCGTCGCCGCTCGACATGAGCCCGATCGCGAGCAGCGCAAGCCCCACGACGAGCGCTGCACCGAAGCCGCGGACACTCGCCACTGTCGCACGGATGTGCGTGGGCACACCGGCCTGCAGGCGAGCGTCGGACACGACCCACGTCGCCTCGATCGCGGCGTACGCCACGCCGATCAAGGGCAGGGTCCAGATCGGGTCGGTCAGCAAGCCCACGAGCGCTGCCGCGCCGCCGATCGCGACGAAACCGGCGAGTGTTCTCGACGTGATCGTCGGCTGCCGCGCAGCGATTTCCCCGCCGACCAGCAAGCCCGCCCAGACGCACAGGAAGACAAGCGGGATGAAGGTGTCATCGAGCCCTCGATTGCGGGAGAGCAGCGGGACGTACTCGTCGAGGATCGCCAGTCCTCCGACCCCGGCTCCAACGGCGACCGGGATCGCGACGCCCCGGTCGCGGAACACGACTCGAACGGTTTCGCCCATGCCCGCGACGCTGTGGTCGCCGACCGCAGCGACACGTGAGCGGGTCACCACCCAACGGACGTCGGGTAGCGAGACGACGAGGCCGATGCTCGCGGCGTGCATTGCACACGTGATCCATCCAAGTGCTTCGAGGTCGACGCCCAGACCGAGCAGGGGCGTCGACACCAGCGCTGCAGCTGCGATACCGATATTGCCGAACTGGCCGGCGCGGGCGATCACCACCGCATAGTCCCGCTCGGCGTCGATCGCCTCGAGTTCGTCGTGGATCAGCGCCTCCCACGCGCCGCTCGCCGTCGCCTCGTGGATCGCCCACAGTGTCGCGCCGACGAGGAGCCCGGTGAGCGTCGGAACGACGAGCCACACCGCGATGCCGATGCCGCGAAGCAGAAACGCCGCGGCCAGCAGCCGGCGGCGGTCGACGCGGTCGGCGAGCATGCCGCTGGGCACTTCGAGCAACAACGCCGCTGTGGCCCACAACACGAACACGAGCGACAGCTGCGCCACGGTGATGCCGTTGTCGGCGAACCACAGCGTGAACAGGACCGCAAACGGCACGAACTCGTCGACGAACGCCAGCAGGTACAGACGACGCCGAAGCGCATGAACGCCCCTCGGCGGCCGGTCGCCCGTCTCGATCATTTCGACAACGTAGCGATGGCACAACTGGCCGGACCGCGTGGTTACTGCGGTCCGTGTGCCGCGGCATGCGATCGCCCCTGGCGCGGGCGGATTCCGGCGCGTGTCGGTAAATCCCGACTTGTGAGGTCAACATTGATCCCGTAGGGTGCTGCGCCATGAGTGACAACTGGGGTTTCGAAACCAAGCAGATCCACGTCGGTGGCGAGCCCGACCCGACCACCGGGGCGCGAGCCGTACCGATCTACCAGACGACATCGTTCGAGTTCCAGAACGCTGACCACGCCGCGAACCTGTTTGCGCTGGCCGACGTCGGAAACATCTACACCCGCATCATGAACCCGACGCAGGGTGCGCTCGAGGCGCGGCTGAATGCGCTCGAGGGCGGGTGCATCACCGCCATCGGTCTGCCCGGCGCGCTCGCCGTGGCGTCGGGCCAAGCCGCATCGACGCTCGCCGTGATGAACCTCGCCGAGGCCGGCGACCACGTGGTCGCGTCCCCGTCGCTGTACGGCGGCACCTACAACCTGCTCCACTACACGCTGCCGAAGATGGGTATCGAGGTCACCTTCGTCGATGACCCCGACGATCTCGAGCAGTGGCGGGCGGCATCGAACGAGCGGACCAAGGCGTTCTACGGGGAGGTCATCCCCAACCCGAAGAACGACGTGTTCGACATCAAGGGTGTGAGCGATGTGGCCCACGAGGTCGGCGTGCCGCTGATCGTCGACAACACCGTGGCGACCCCCTACCTGATCCGGCCGCTCGAGCACGGTGCCGACATCGTCGTGCACAGCCTCACCAAGTTCATCGGTGGGCACGGAACGTCGATCGGTGGGGCGATCATCGATGGTGGCACCTTCGACTACGGCGACGCCGAGCGCTTCCCGAACTTCAACGAGCCCGATCCGAGCTATCACGGCCTTGCGTACTGGCCCGCCCTCGGTCACGGCTCCTACATCCTCAAGGCGCGGGTGCAACTGCTGCGCGACATCGGTATGGCGATCTCGCCGTTCAACGCGTTCATGTTCCTCCAGGGGCTCGAGACGCTGAGCCTGCGGATGGAGCGGCACTGGTCGAACGCCCAGAAGGTCGCCGAGTTCCTCGACGGCCACGCGCAGGTCGAGTCGGTGAACTACTCGGGCCTCGTGTCGAGCCCCTGGCACGAGCGGGCGAAGGAACTCGGTGGCGGCAAGGGCTACGGTTCGGTGCTGGCGTTCGAGATCAAGGGTGGCCACGAAGCCGGGAAGAAGTTCGTCGAGGGCCTCACGCTGCACAGCCACGTCGCCAACATCGGCGATGCCCGCAGCCTCGTGATCCATCCCGGCTCCACCACGCACAGTCAGCTCAGTGCCGAGGAACAGGCAGCGAGTGCTGTGACGCCCGGGCTGGTCCGGCTGTCGGTCGGACTCGAATCGATCGACGACATCCTCGCTGATCTCGAAGCCGGTTTCGCCGCCGCGCAGTAGTCCTGGTGCGTGGATCCGGCCCGCTACGCCGCAAGTGCGTCGCGCAGGGGGCGGCACTCGATCCCGAGCCTCGCAGCAAGCGACGTGTCGAGCACGACGTTGGCGGCGCGGATCATGCCCGACTCGGCGATCGTGGTCGTCGGTAGCGGGCTGTCGCCGAGGCCGGCGTGCCGTGCCAGCGCCGCGGCGTAGTCGACGCGTGACACACGTTCGGGGCCTGCGACATGCAGGGGTCCCGCGATGCGGCCGTCGGCCGCGATCCGGAGGATTGCGGCCGCGAGGTCGTCGGCGTGCACCGGGCACCGGAACTCATCGCTGAAGAACGTCATCGGTGACAACCCGCTGCGTAATCCGTGCGCGAGGTCGATCTGGAACGGCGATGGGTCGTCGGTCCCGTAGAGCAGCGACGTGCGAATGATCGCCGCGTCGGGGCTCGCTACTGTCACGGCGAGTTCGGCGTCTGCCTTGTCGCGGCCGTAGTCGATGATCGGGTCCGGTTCGTCGGCCTCAACGTAGGCCAGGGGACGGCCGGCGAAGACGACGTCGGTCGACACGTGGACCAGCCGCGACCGCGCGGCGGCAGCGGCCTCGGCAACGTGGCGGGTCCCGTCGACGATGCTGCGCCGATCGTCCTTGCGGTAGGCGAGGTGCACCACCACATCGGGATTCGACTCGGTGATCGCCGCCATCGTCGCCTGACGATCCGTGACGTCCATCGATCGAGACGACGGTGCGATGACGTCCCATCCGGTCGAGGCCGCGCGGCGAACGACGTGGCGACCGAGGAAGCCGGATCCGCCCGTCACCAGCAGCACTCGACGTCGTCCATTCAGCTGCATGCGGTCACGTTACGCGAGGGCCGAGAAGACAGGAACCGACGCCCGCGGTCCGATAGACATGCGGCGTGCCGATCATCCATGCGATCGTCCTCGGTCTCGTCCAGGGGTTCTCCGAGTTCCTCCCGATCTCGTCGAGCGGGCACCTTCTGCTCGTCCCGTGGCTGTTCGACTGGGACGATTTCTCCGGGCCGAACGGCGATTCAGTGAAGAAGACGTTCGACGTTGCGCTTCACCTCGGCACGTTGGTTGCGGTTCTCGCGTACTTCTGGCGCGATGTTCTGGTGTACGTGCGCGAGGGCACCCGGCTCGTGTTCTCGCGTCAACGGCCGACCACGGTCGAGGGGCGCCTGGCGTGGTTCTTCGTCCTCGCCACGCTCCCCGCGGCCGCCGTGGGCGCATTGTTCGAAGACGTGATCGACTCCGCGCTCGGGACGCCGTTCATCATCGCGATCTCCCTGATCCTGTTCGGCATCCTGCTCGGGTGGGCCGACCGGTTGACGGGGAAGCGGGACCTCGACGAGTTCAAGGCCCCCGACGCGCTGAAGGTCGGCTTGGCGCAGACGCTGGCCCTCAATCCGGGCACGTCACGGTCAGGGATCACGATCACGGCCGCCCGTTGGCTCGGTTTCAACCGCGATGCGGCGGCGCGGATCAGTTTCGTGATGTCCATCCCGGTGATCGCTGGTGCAGTCGTCGTGAAGTCGGCGGGTCTGTTCACCGGAGAGATCGACAGCGACCTCTACATTCCGATGGTGGTCGGCATCGTGACGTCGGGCCTGTCGGGGTGGGTGGCCGTGTGGGGCACGCTCCGGTTGATCCGAACTCGGAGCTTCATGCCGTTCGTGATCTACCGGATCGGGCTCGGCATCTTCGTCCTGGTCCTGATCGCGACCGGTGTACGCGACGGCTCGGGTTGACGCTCAGTCGGCGCCGTGACCTGCCGCCATCGCCTGCACCGTGAACGCATGGAACTTGGCGGTGTCGAAGGCCACGACCAGGCGCGCGTCGGTTTCGATGATCACGCGGTGCGGTGAGTCGAGGAACTTGTTGAAGCTCTGCCGGTACTCGTCGTCGGGCTGCTCGTCGACGCGGGACAGCTTCGCGTAGAACCACTGCTTGAGTTCGTCGAACCCCGGATCGCCGTGGGCATGCACGATCGACTCGCCCTTGAAGGTTGCGGTCTTGCCCGCGTTGTTGATGACAATGCCCGACTGGGGTCGTGTTCGCAGCGCTGGGACCCGCTTGCGGCGTTCGGCGCAGGTCGTGAAGAACTTGCCGTCGTGGTACACGAACGCGACGACGACCCCGACCGGGTGTCCGTCCTTGGTCGTCCAGTTGAAGATGCACTCGCCTCCGGCATCGAGCAGCTCGGCCAGGGCGGCATCGTCCAGCCGCATGTCCGTCAGGTCTTCGTAGTCGATCTGTTGGTCGTCGCTCATCGCGTGTCTCCCGTCGAAGTGTGTGGTTGACATCTTGGCGACTTCGTCGGTGCCAAATCGCAGCGGAGCAGATCGCCGCTGTGGGCGACCGATTCGTCAGCGAGGGGCGACGAAGGCAATCGACGCCTGTCGGGTCTGGGCGGCTGCGGCGACCATCGGCGCACTGGCGGCGTTCACCTCGACGAACACCACGGGGCCGTCGACGTGCACGATGCGTGCGTCGTCTGCGAGCACCAACCCGTCGCTGTAGATCGCCACGTCGACGCCGATCGGCGGCTCGGTCAACAGCGGATCGCTGACCGGCACGACGACGTTGCCCGACGCAGCGCCCGCGGCCGGGCCTGCGCCGACGGTCAGGTCGGCTCGGACGATGATTTCGCCAGCACCGACGCGTTGTCGGGCAACCGTGCCGGCGGAGATCCCCGGCGCAACGCCGTCGGGAACGCCAACGGCGGGGAGGGTCCGCCACTCCCAGGTGAGCACGTCGCCGGGAGATGCAGCAGCCGTCGCGACGGGGACACGCCGCTGTTCGGTCCACGCTGCCTGCGCCGCATCCAGCGACTGGAGCTGAGCGTGGACCGAGATCCCAGCCACTGCGGCGATGATGCCGACCGCCAGCCAACGGATCCACGGGCGGCGGGCGAGCACGAGCCGCACGTTGCGGCCGAGACGGGCAGGGGACAGCTCGCGACGTGCGAACGACATCGGTTCTCCTCTGATCGGTCAGATCGTCGGGAGGAGTCGGTGGTGTCAGGCTATCGCCACAACTCGTGGTCGAGGCCGCGTCAGGGCAGGTGGGGGAGGGCCAGCTCGATCAGACGTCGGACGTGGGCAACGTTGTGTCGAACGGTCGCCATCACGTCCTCCATCGTGACGGGCGCTGCGCCATCGGGACGGTCGGGGTCGCCGGCGTCGCGATCGGTCACCAGGGCGACCGCCGCATACGGCACGCCGGCCTCGGCCGTCAGCACCGCTTCCGGAGCGCCGGTCATGTTCACGACATCCCATCCCATGGTCGTGTACCAGCGCGACTCGGCGCGCGTTGAGAATCGTGGGCCGTTGATCACGACCATCGTCCCGCCGTCGTGCACGGTCGGGCCGCCGAGCTCGTCGCCGGCGGCCAGCAGTGCGCCCCGCACGCGGGCGTCGTATGGGTCGGCGAACGGTTGGTGGTGGACGGGGCCATCCGAACCCGGCAGCCCGTCACCCGACCCGGCGTCGTGGAACGTTCCGGCGCGACCGTGCGTGCGATCGACGAGTTGGTCGACGACGACGAAGTCGCCGACACCGAGGTGCGGCTGGAGCGAGCCGACCGAGCACGGGGCGACGATCGAAGCGACCCCGAGCGATGCCAAGGCCCACACGTTTGCCCGAAACGGGACGCGGTGGGCGGCGAACTCGTGCGCACGGCCGTGACGCGCGACGAAGGCGACTCGGCGTCCGGCAAGGGTTCCGACGCGGACCGGCGCAGCGGGACGCCCGAACGGCGTGTCGATCTCGATGTCCTCGGCGTCACGGACGAAGTCGTAGAACCCCGACCCTCCGAAGACCCCGACCTCGGCGCCGAGGCTTGCCGCCAGCGGATCGAGGGGGACCTCCACTCGCCGTCAGTCCGAGGTGCTGGTCGACTTGGGCGACGAGCCGGTTGACGACGCGGATTTCGAGGAGGAACTCGACGACGTGGACGACCCGCTCGTGTCGGAGGTGGTCGACGTGGTGCTGCTCGTCGAGTCGGACGGGCTCGAGCCGGTCGACGAGTCCGAAGTCGAGCCGGGTGGCGTGGTGGCCGACGATCCGCGGTTGTCGGTCTTGAAGAATCCGGATCCTTTGAACGTGACGCCAACAGGCTGGAACACCTTCTTGACGGGCAGAAGATCGCCGGATTCGGGATGTGTGTATTCGGTGAGTGAGTCGTCGGTGAACGCCTGCTGGACCTCGATGGTCTCGCCGGTGTCGACGAACTTGTAGACGTAGGTGGGCATCGGAAGAGAAAAGCTATCGTCCGTGGCATGCAGGTACGCAGTGCAGTGATCCCAGCCGCCGGACTCGGGACGCGTTTCCTGCCCGCGACCAAGGCGGTGCCGAAGGAATTGTTCCCGATCGGCGACCAGCCGGCGATCCAAGTGGTGATCGACGAAGCGCTCGGTGCCGGGATCGATCACATCGTGGTGGTCTCGAGCCGGTCAAAGCCGGCGATCGCCCAGTACTTCGAGGCCGATGACGCGCTCCTCGGTGCACTCGAGGAGAAGGGCAAATCCGAAACGGCCGAGCGGTTGCGTGCGATCGGCCGTGACTGGCGGGTCAGCATCGTCTACCAGGACGACCCGAAGGGGCTCGGTCACGCCGTGGGGTGCGCTCGCGAGGCGGTGGGTGACGAGCCCGTCGCGGTCATGCTCCCCGACGAGTTGATGGCGTCGTCCGGGCTCCTCGCACAGATGAACGGCGTGTGCGCCTCGACCGGCGGAAGTGTTGTCGCCGTCGCCGAGGTTCCCCGACATCAGGTGAGCTCGTATGGCGTGGTCGACCCGTCCGGGCCGCTGTCCACCGATGGTGTGATCGCGGTCAAGGACCTGGTCGAGAAGCCGCCGATGGATGAAGCCCCGTCGAACTACATCATCACCGGTCGCTACGTGCTCACGGCCGACGCCTGGGACGAGATCGACGCACTGCAGCCGGGCCGCGGGGGC
>Ga0316197_10002025_pt1 | contig 14456 bp, 8 predicted proteins | sample OudBiesiAoxic_MG_FD_204939 | JGI IMG/M metagenome (GOLD analysis project Ga0316197, IMG submission 204939) | Coastal sediment microbial communities from Oude Bieten Haven, Netherlands - site A oxic | ecosystem: Environmental > Aquatic > Marine > Coastal > Sediment | place: Netherlands...
TTGAGCTACGGAAGCGTTGAAGTAAGGCTCTGTCCGAAAACTCGATACTGTGCCACATAGTTTCGAACACCTTAGAAGATGGAACGAGATGGAGGAATCGAACCCCTCGACATCCTTCCCGCCGTTTTGTGTCGACGGCTTAGAAGGCCGTTGCGGGGTCACCTCGCCTAGTTGTGATTGGTGCGGCATCCCGGTTCTGCCCCGGGGTCTCAAGCGTGGCGGGCTCGCATCGTACTATTGGACCAATGCCGCTCCCTAGTAGGAAATTGGTAGGGGCTGGAGGTAACGCTCCCCCGTATCCTGTATGTAAAGCAGGCGTTCTACTCTTGAACTAAGCCCCCATGAAAAGAGCTCACACGAAGTCACGCACGACAGGAAGGCCTTTCATTTTGTGCCGTCGTGCTTCGTGTGAGAAAAAACTGGTAGAGAAAATGGAGCGCCGTGCGGTGCTGCCCCGGCGTCTCCTGTTTGGAAGACAGGCGTCTTGGCTGGCGGACGGATGGCACTTAGACGAATGGGCGGAGATTCTTGGCAAATTCCGCTACAAATTGGAGGTCTCTGTGGGTAACGCTCCCACCAAAGGCGGTTTTGCAGACCGCTCCGTTCACTTGCTCGGTCAGAGACCTTCTAGAATATCTGGGCCGGCCAACGGGGTTTGCACCCGTTCCGCGACCTTCACAGGGTCGAATGCAACTAATACACCATGGCCAGCATCTAGATGAGAGATCGTTGGTCCCCCCGCGAGGTATTGCGCCCCGTTCAGCGGATTAAAAGCCCGCTGCATCACTTTAATGCTTCGAGGGGATCGAAGAAATGGTTTCCGCGCGAGGATTTGTCCACTGTCGTGGCTCAGCGAATAGGCTTCGCATAGGTTGGATCGCATCCGCGAACGGCAGTGCGCCTGATCCTCCTCCTTCGCAGAGAGGTATGCGTCTGCTACACCACGCGGACGTTTACGTTTATCATGTAGGATTTTGCGTTGATCATTTGGCACTGGCCGGATGCTCGGGAGAATCCAGCTGCTGCCAAATGAGAAATGCCCACATGCTCAATGGTAAATGAAATTGGCGCCCCATGCCGGTGATGCTCCGACTCCGACTGTTCGACAGACAGTCATGCTACTGTTACAACAATGGGGCAGTTTCATGTCTCATCTGGCGTTTGGGAATTCTCATTGAGCATTTAGTGCTGGATCGGGTCAATGCGACGCCAATTGATAGATCCCAAATGGTAGGTACTATATGAAATTGGTGGCTGCTCCGGGGTTGCACCGGGCCCTCCTGTCCTTCAAGCAGGTGCTCTCCTACGTGAGCTAAACAGCCGTTCAAATGGGTTCGAAATGGTCGTCCTGCTAGGTAACGCTCCCAGGTCGTCCGGTTATCAGCCGAATGCTCTACTTTTGAGCTACAGGACGGGAAACCTAGTGGTGACCTCCCGGTCGTCAGGAAATCTGGAAGAACGTGGCGACCGGGAGGTCGCCACTACGACGAAAACTGGCGGAGGCTGAGAGGTTCGAACTCCCACGACCCAGAAGGTCATCACGGTTTTCAAGACCGATAAGCACGCCGGCTATGCGAGCCTCCGTTGAGTGCCCATCCATTGCCAAATGAGAAATGAGACAAGTTAACTGCTAAATGAGATTGGCTTGCCCGCGAGGTTCCGCCCCTCGAACTTCTGCTTAACAGGCAGACATGATACTGTTTCAACACAGGCAATTTTTGAAAGTGGTAGGCGCTGGTGGTAATGCTCCACTCGTCAGCTTCCGACTTTCTTTTGTGACGACGGGTTTACAGGCCGCTAGCCGGATCAGCGCCTCTATGGGTCGTTTTGAAATTGGTCGCAGACCGCGGTGATGCTCCGGATCATCGGGCCTATGAAACCCGGGTCGAGGCTGCTCGGCCTGCTCGGTTTGTGGTTGTTGGAAATGGTCGCGGCGGCAGGACTCGCGCCTGCTTCTCAGTGCTTCCAAGGCACTGCTCTCGACTCTTCGATCTCGCCGCGTTCTATGGATTGAAAATTGGACGCAGACCCCGGTGATGCTCCGGGTCACCTGGCTTATGAGGCCTGGGTCGAGGCTGCTCGGCCTGCGCTGGTTCTTTGGAAATTGGTAGACAGGGGGCTGAGAAGGACACCTCCTGCTATAGAGACTTGCGCCGGATTACCGCTGCTTGCGGGCAGCGTTGCCGACTCGTTCCACGTGGCAGGGCAGGTGCCCACACCGCGTATCTCTACATGGCTGCCTTTGGTAAGGAGAGGCCTTACTCCTATCCCATCTCGATATTCGACCGTCATCACTACCGTCTGCCCTGCCGGACAATGAAGGGGGGCTACCCCACCGTGCGGATTTCGATCAATGCGCGGGTGCCTTGCGGGCTCCCTTGCACCCCGATTCCTGCGAGGCAGGCCGGGGTTTAAGCCATTTTCACGAGATGGTGGACGCGTCTTTGCGTTTGGTGAAAACATCGGGAATCGAACCCGAACATCCAGCTTATCAGGCCGACGCTCTATCCGTTGAGCTATGTTCTATACTACCCTTCTGTGAGATGTGCGCGTCCGGTTGGTCCGGTGCCTTTTGGGCATCAGAATGCAACACACCTCCTGTCCCATCCGTTGCGGCGGATGTAGGACGATCTTCGCGACTCGGGTCACTTTTGACGGTGGCCGTCACCACTGGATTGCCGTGGAGCTCTCGGCTGCAGTAGCCTCGCACCCCACGACTGCCCTTGGTCCTCGGCTGTCGATGTTTGCATGGAGATTCTGCGGGGTGCTAGACCCGCTCCCTCGTTGAGCATTTGCCATCTCGAGGGGGAGCGTCTCCCATCTTCCAGCATAGATCCGGGGCTTGTCAGAACTCCGAATCTTACAGGACTGGGTTTGCCTGGTTGTCCCCGCGTAGTGTGGGGCGGGACGGACAGGGTTGCCGTCCCTTTACCTGCCTTCCGGCAGGCCTATCTGGTGACGCCAGGCCGCCAGATCTTTTGTGACCGCCAATCCGGAGATCGCCAGTCATGGTTGTTTGTTTGGAAAAACATCGTTTGGTTTGAAATTGGTGGAAGCCGCGGGAATCGCACCCGCCACACGCTGCTTGCAAGGCAGTGTCGCCACTTTGGAACATGGGCTCCCGTCCCGATCTGAGGGTCGGGTGTGAATGCGGAAAGATTGAAAAACGGCACCGCCCAGGCTGGCTCACGCTGCTGCGCCGGCTTCGGAAGGAAGCGCAGGGTCTGGCGGTTTGATCATCAGCAACACTCCTTTGGTTTACGATTTGCGGACTCATCCAAATTTGGACGGTGCGCGGTTATGCGTTTCGGAGGGAGTGATCAGGTCGCCGGCTGCGCGCGATCCGATATCGGTGGAGCACTGGGTGTGATCCAGCCTCGGGCGGGCCGTTCTTCTGTTTTATGTTTTCCCATAAAGAACGAACACCGTTACCGATCCGGGATGGATGGTAGCCGCAGGTTTTCTCGACGGACGTTTCGGTGTTTCAGGCACACCTCCCATACAGGAAGCCTCTCAGGTCGCTTGGATCTGAGAGCAAATTCGTCTGGAGATGGACGCGGAGGGGCAGTGGGCACAGGCCCGATTGACCTCCCGACACCCGTGAGCTATAATGAGGTTCCTACACCTAGTGAGCTCGCGGACGCCTGTCGTTCCGTTGAGTTTGCTTCTCAGGCCCGCAATCAGTTACAGCTGGTTGCGGGTCTTTGTTATCAAGCTATGTCGTTAAAAATTGTCTTCGTTTGGCTGATTTCTGGGGTGAAAATCGGCGCCTTTATTCTGGTGTGATTCGTTGGGGTTGAGGATGCAAGGGCAATAAAAAACCCTGCTTCCTTTTGGGGAGCAGGGTTCACGTGAACGATTAGATTTAACTATCTGTTACGTGAACCGCGGACCTCCCTTGTTGATGCCATTATCAAGGAAACTTCCAAGCAACTCCCAGGTCCGGGAGCAGACGGAGGCATGATCGGCGACGGTCGAATAGACCATCGTGCGACGCTGCATCGGCGTGGCGGAATTGGGTTGCTGGTTTATCTGTCTCATTGAAGGCGTTTTCTTGTCAGTTAGATTGTGCAGCAGTTTCTACCACACCTGATTGTATAAGTCAATCTTTTTCTATAAGAATTTCTCTTTACACTAACAGAAGAACATTATTTCTGCCGATGGGAGGATCAGTTTCCAAGGCTTACTGCCAGCTCTCCTCGCGGTAGGGGGTGCCTGCGTTGTAGAGTTCTCGTCGTGCCACTATTCGGGCAGTGGCCTGCTCGCTGTCATCGCCGTAGAGTGCGATCGCCTGGTCGGCAGCGAGGATTGCATTTTCGAAATCGCCGCGATTTGCGAGGGCGACCGACAGGGTGTCGAGGAAGCGGGGGTTCTGGTTCTTGGTGATGCTACACAGTCGCTGTGCCAATGCGAGTGCCTCGTCGGGGGAGCGCAGTTTCTCATCTGGGTGGCTGGCGAGAATCCATGAGAGGCTGTTGGCGGCGTCGAGCAGCTGAGGAGCCGAGCTGAGGGCCTTGCGGTAGCCGTCAATCGCGGCTGGTAGCTGGTGCAGTCTCACCTCGGAATTCGCGAGGTGGTATTGTGCGAGCCCGTTTCCGGGTTCGCTAGCGACGACTCCAGTGAGGATTCGTTTGGCCTCCCCGTACTCCCCCAGTCTGAAGTGCATCAGCCCGATGTCTTGGCGCAAGCCCAGGTCGGACGGGTTGATCTCTGCGGCGGCAGCGAACTCGGGGAGAGCCTCTCTAAGTCTCCCGAGGTCGAGGAGCTGCCTGCCGAGCGCGGTGCGGGCGCGCATGTCTTCCGGGATCAGGTCGCGTGCGCGGGAAAGGAGCGCTAGCCGCTGCCTGCTGGAAGCGGGATCGGTCGGGATGAGCATCGCAGCTGCGTAGTTGAGGTCGCCAAGCCTCCGCTTCCCACCACTTGTCACCGCAGAATCGAGGGCTTCGAAATACCTAGTGCACTTCGCCAAGTATTTCTGAGCAGCCTCGAGCCGGTTGTGGTCGAGCATGATTGACGAGACACGTTTTGGATCGGACTCGACAGGTTTGTCGACCCACCTGCCGCTGAACGGGGTAGCGGCTTGCCTTCGCGCCTCCGGCGTCGCGTCTGTAAGCGTGAGGTCGGCGAGGAGCTGGCTGGTGGAGACGGGACCTTTGTAGATTGCGATGAGCTCGCCCGAGGCGGCGACGAGGAAACTCGAGGGGAGGGGGATGGGCTGCCATCGATCGAAGACAGCGCGCTGCAAATCGTCCAGCGATTGAACCCCTGAGGCAGTGATCGATTGCTTGGTGAAGCTCGAGCTAGCTCTCGCGAGTGTTTCGAGAGATTTGGCCGATCTGTCTTCGCCGGATAGGTGGTCGGTATTGAGGATGGCGATGTCGAGGCCGGCTGCCGCGAGTTGGTCGGCGTCCTTCGACCACTCAGCTAACTCGTGGAGGCAGGCCGCGCAGGTGCTCGACCAGAGATTGATGAGGGTCGGTCTAGTGTTGCTCAAGGTGAGTGGCTGGTCCGTCCCGGAGGCAGCGGTGACGGTAATGTCAGGGATCGGGAGGCCTGGGGCGACGATGGTTCGCGTGGTCTCAATGACCGGCTGTGGCACCTGGGCCGCTACCTCGATGGTGATTCGGTCTGCCGGTGGGGTGAATGGGAGTGGTGTCGCCCGGTCTTGCTTCAGTTTGTAGAATTGCCCCGGGCTGATACCCGAGAATACCTGCTCTGCTCCATCGGGCCACTTGACGACTAGCTTGTCGATCGTCCCCTGAGATCCGATTCCGAAGTGGATCCAATTGCTCGACTGGGAGAGGAAGCCTTCGCCGCCATGCAGCGTGCGGATGCGGATGCGGACCGGAGCCGGAGCCGGAGCCGGAGCCGGAGCCGGAGTTCCGGAGAGGTGGAGTTCGAGGCGTGCGCCAATGGCATCGCGGTTGCAGGTGGTCCCGTTGCCTTCGAGTTTGAGAGCGACGAACCGCATCGTCTCCGGTGAGTTGTTCCTGAGCAGGCGGACGCGGGGTGCCGTGCGGTTGGTGATCCAGACGTCGAGGTCGCCATCGAAATCCCAGTCAACGGTGGCGAGCCCGCGTGCGTCATCATCAAAGTCGAAAGCGGTGACGGCGGAGACATCAGCAAAGCGGGCGCTAGCACCCCCGGTATTGAGGAAGGCACAGTTGCGTTCGTGTCCGCTGAATGAGCGGTCCTCGTGGAGCAGGCGATTCAGCGCACGCCAACCTTGCTTGTAGCTGAGGGTCGCCTCCTCAGAGAAGTCATCGATCGGGGATTGCGACACGACCTGCCGCCAGTAGACGCTTCACAAATCCCCAGTGTCTTCTGTCGAGATGAAGCCGTTGGCGACGAGGATGTCATCGAGGCCATCGTTGTTGAAGTCGACGAAGCGCGAGCCCCAGGCCCACCGCCCCATCTGCACCGATGCTGCGGCGCCCACGTCTTCGAACGGGGCTCCGCCGGGCATGGCCTGGAATAGCGTGTTGCCTCGTGCGATGTGCTGAAACTGCCTGCGGATCTCCTCTGGGACGCCCGGCTTGAATTGGCGCTGGTAAGTGATGCGGTTGCCAGCGCTCGAGAACATGTTGCTGGTGTAGAGATCCATCAGGCCGTCGTTATTGAAGTCGGACCAGCTGACCGACATGCCGGAAGAGGTGTCCTCGACGCGCATCACTGGCGCTACCTCGGAGAATATTCCGCCGTCATTCCGGTAGAGGCAGTTCCGCCCGTAGTCGTTGGCGACGTAGAGGTCCTGGTCGCCGTCGTTGTCGTAGTCCTCCCAGGCGGCGGCGAAGGAGAACCGGGTGTTGTTCTGATCGATACCGGTTTCCGCGGTGACATCTTCGAAAATGAAGTTGCCGGCATTGCGCCAGAGCATGCTTGGCCCGCCGTTGTTGGCATCGTGGAAGGGGATCGGTTCGCCCATCGCTCCGCTGCGCATCGCAGACGCCGATGGGTTGTAGCCACAGATGTAGAAATCGACCAGGCCATCGTTGTCGTAGTCCGCGGCGGCGAGAGAGAACGACTGCGCCTTGGTGCTCGAACCGAACTCCAGCGTGAATATCCCACTGCCATCGTTTGACAAGACGAGCATGCGGAAGTCTTGGGAGACAATCAGATCTCGGTCGCCGTCATTGTCGAGATCGACCATGAGCGCGCCGGAGCAGTAGTCGAGCCAGTCGGTGCCGCTGCCCTCGCTCACATCCTGCAGTGTCCCATCGGGCCGCTGGACGAAGAGCCGGTTCGGTAGTCCGCCCTGCTGGCAGACGTAGAGATCGTCGAGATCGTCCCCATTGATGTCACCGACAGCGAGCCCGTGGTTGGCGACCGCGTCGAGTCCGAGGTCGCGGGGCAGGCGGGCGCGCCACTGGTCGGTCTGGACAAGAAACTGTCCGGTGTAGGAATCGTTCGCGCCGAGCACGGCTGCAGTGCCATCCTCGAAGAGCGGCGTGCTAGAGCCTGGCTGGATGACCTCTTCATACTGGGTGACGTGGAGTTTTTCCAGGCGTGGGGCTTCCCCCTCCGGCGTGTGCCACTGACATTTCCACGTGGCATTGATCTGTTTTCGCTCAGAGTCGGTCGAACGGTGCACAGTGACGAGGACATCCGTCTCGCTCGTGGTGGCGGCGAGTTGCTCGACCCGGTAGATCTTCATCTTTAGCCGGGTGGAGTCGGGGGTGTTGCCTTCTCCCAGCCGCTTCAGCTGATCGAGGAACGCGGCGGCCCCACGGATGGAGGTGGGTCCCCCAAGGGCAGGATCGCCAAGTCGAGCGACCGATAGTTGCCCATCATTGAAGATCTCCTCCAAGTTCTCGGGTCGCAGCGGATCACTGGCGACGCCGGGCGTGACGATCGCAGCGAGGGCTTCCTCGCCCGCCGCCTCTGGTGACAGCAGGAGTGGTTCGAGGTGGTGGAGCTGATCGAGTGCGGCCGAACTGAAGGCTTCGGTCTCCCAGCCATCCTTGATCGGATCGATCCGTTCGTAGGCATCCCGGAGTGGGCCAATGTAATCGGAGCGGCTCGCTCCGGGTGCGATCTGGGTGATCAGGGGCTCGCCTTCCGCGGCAAGGGCGGGATCGATCGTGGCAGCCTTCGCATCCATGGCTGGCGCCCGCCCATCTGGTGGGGGCGCCTCCTGCTTCTCTCCCGCTTCAGGATCGGCGCATCCGCACGGCATCAGAGCCAGAGCGACCGCTGCTAGGATTGGGGCGGGCTTCGCGGAGAGCCCAGCACCGAGCGCTGGGAATCGTCTAATCATCGAGAAGCGCAGATTGATCACGGTGTCCAGTTTCGCACGACGGCAAAAGGATGTCGATTCCTGCGAATAGGAAAAACCAGGGCTCGCAAGCATCCCCAGATTCTTCGTGTCTCTGGTCGCACCGCAGCCTCTATCAGCGGAGCGGGCGGAGGATCAGGTCTAGGCTGGATCAGTCCGAGGAGGCCATTGCTAGATCGCGACCTGGATCGCTCTAGCCATTGCGCGCACGCGATCGAAGAGCGAGAACTCCGATGGGGTCTCGATGGTGAGGGTGGCATCGGAGTGGTGGAAGTGGAGGTAGATCGCCTCTGGCAGGCCAAAATCTTCGAATTCGGCGAGGGTGATCTTGCGGCGGATGACGCCATTCTTTGCCCGGCTGACGTCGATGGTGCGGCGCTGGTCGGGAGGGATGATCGGGGAGAGCGCTTTCAACACGCGCTCGGCGAGGAACGGGGGGTGCTGTGAAAGCTCGTAGATGTAGACGCCCTGGGCGTCGTAGTCCTCATGGAGATTGAGGGCGAGATCGAAGCGGCGCGAGCCGATGACGCGGCGCCACTTCCGGACGAATGGGATGTGGCGGTTCTGGAAATCGCGGTTGAGGTCGCGGCCGCGGTGGTTGAGCCGCACATTGTGCGTCAGCCCCCAGGGGTTGAGGCAGGGGAAGATGAGCAGGTCGAGCTCTGAGAGGGCTGCAGGGTTCTGTTCGGCCCAGTGGAGGAGCCCGGCCGTTGAGGCCACCTCGTCGCCATGGATGCCAGCGCTCAGGTAGACCGCTTTTCCGGTCCGTGCTTTGCGAGGCTCGAGGTAGTAGAGCTCGTGGCTCGCCTGATTGACGAAGGGGGTGAGGGCGAGTCCGGCGGGGCGGGCGATCTTTCGCCAGCGGCGGATCAGATCTTTGTAGTCGTGGGCGCGGTGGGTGGTGAGGAAGTTGCGCTCGGTGGGAGACATTGCACTAAAATGGGCTAAAAGCAGGGATGCTTTTGCCACGCTACAGGGCAGCGAGCAGCTTGTCGTGGATGCCGTCAAATCCACCATTGCTGAAAACGACGATGATATCGCCCGGCTGCGTCAGCGGGGCAAGCTTGGAGACGATAGCGTCGGCGTCTGGCTCGTAGTGTGCCTCAGCGACGCCGGAGGCGCGGATATCAGCGATGACCTGTTGCGGGTCGAGGCGGTCGTTTTCAGGAACTTTCTCAGGCTGGTTGATGGCGCAGATGAACACGCCATCCGTATCGGCGAAGGCGCCGGGCAGTGTCTGCTGCGAGACCTTGCGTTTGGTGGTATTCGAGCGCGGTTCGAACAGCGCCCACAGGCGGGCGCCGGGGAAGCGTTGTCGGAAACCGGCGATCGCGCCCTTGATCGCGGTCGGGTGGTGACCAAAATCGTCGATGACCTTGACGCCATTGGCCTCCCCGCGGATCTCCTGGCGGCGGGCGATGCCCGCGAAAGAACCGAGCCCGGCACGGATCTCGGCCGGGCCCAGGCCGGCGAATCTCGCGGCACTGATCGCCATCGCGGCGTTGCGGACATTGTATTCGCCGTCCATCTCGATGCGGTAGCTCTCTCCAGCTAGCGAAAAACTCGATTCGCCCGGGAGGTAGTCGATGTTCTCGATGCGCAGGTCGGCGCCCGCTGCGAAGCCGATCGACTGCACCGGAGCTGGGCAGTTCTGTGCGACCTCGAGGCAGTTCGGGTCGTCCGCGTTGATGAACACCTGGCCGTTGTGCGGGACGATGTTGAGCAGGCGCTTGAAGCTGAGTTTGATCTCGTCGAGGTCCGAGAAGATATCGGCATGGTCGAATTCGATGTTGTTGACGATCACGACCTCCGGCAGGTAGTGGTGGAACTTCGAACGCTTGTCGAAGAAGGCGGTGTCATACTCGTCGCCCTCGAGCACAGTGAATTCGGAATCGGTGAAGCGGGCACCCTGCCCGAGGTTCTTCGGGATCCCGCCGATCATGTGGCTGGGGTTTTTGCCGGCGGATTCGAGGATCCAGGTGAGCAGGGAGGAGGTGGTGGTCTTGCCGTGAGTTCCGGTGACGACCAGGTTGCGACGGCCGTGAAGGAAGTGGTGTTTCAATACCTCTGGCAGCGAGGTGTAGAGCAGTTTCCGGTCGAGCACCGACTCCAGCTCCGGATTGCCGCGGCTGATCGCATTGCCGACCACGACCGTGTCCGTCCCCGCCGGAATATTCTCTGGTTTGAATCCGGCGCTGAGTTCAATTCCCTGGGTCTCGAGGAAGGTCGACATCGGTGGGTAGATCCCCTGGTCCGAGCCGGTGATCTTGAAGCCGCGCTGCCTCATGGCGGCGGCGACCGAACCCATGGCCGTGCCACAGATGCCGATGAAGTGGAAGTGCGGGTGGCTCACTGGATGGGGCTCTTTCATGTTACACGACGCGGGGGAGCGTGGCGTCGAGGGCGCGCAGCATCTCGGCGATGGTCTCCTCGGTCTCGTCGCCCATGTTGGAGATGCGGAAGGTCTTGCCTTTGATCTTGCCATAGCCACCGTTGATCATCAGGTGGTGCTCCGACTTGAGGAGCTTGTTCCAATCCCCGAGGTCGATGCCGCGATTGTTGGCGGCGCAGGTGAGGGTGACTGAGCGGAAGCCCTCCGGGGCGAAGTGTTCGAAGCCATTGTCGGTGATCCAGCCGTGCACCATCTCGTTGGTAGTGCGGTGCCGCCGGTAGCGGGCGTCTAGCCCCTCGGTGAAAATGTCTTCCAGCTTCGACTCGAGCGCGTAGATCAGCGAGATGCACGGCGTGCTCGGTGTCATGAAGTTCTCCTGGTTTTTCTTGAACTCGACGAAGTCGAAGTAGTAGCCGCGATCGTCCATCGTCGCGGCGCGCTCCAGCGCGGCCTCGCTGACCGTGAATACTGTCAGCCCAGGGGGCATGGCCAGCGCCTTCTGGCAGCCCGCGAGCAAGACGTCGATCCCTAGGTCGTCGACTGGCGTTGGCGTCGCGCTGAAAGACGAGACCGTATCGACGACGAATAGGACGTCCGGATACTTCCTCACGACCTCGGCGATCTCTGCCAGAGGGTTCATCACGCCGGTGGAGGTCTCGTTGTGGACCAGGGTCAGCACATCGAACTCGCCGCTCGAGAGCTTCGCATCGACCGCTTTTGGGTCGATCGCCTCGCCCCATTCGACCTTCAGTTCCTCCGCCTGCTTGCCGCAGCGTTGCGCGACATCGTACCACTTGTCCGAAAATGCGCCTCCGCAACAGTTGAGCACTTTCTTCCCAACCAGGTTGCGGATCGCCGCCTCCATGATCCCCCAGGCCGAGGAGGTGCCGAGGAAGACCGGGCCGCTGGTGCCGGCGAGTTCCTGGAGGCGCGGGTGGAGCCGCTCGTAGAGCGATGCAAAATCGCCGCTGCGGTGGCCGATCATCGGATGGCACATGGCGCGGAAGGTCTTTTCTGAGACTTCGACGGGGCCGGGGATATACAGGCGGATATGGTGGTCTGGCATGGTTGCTTGGATCAGTGCTCGGCAGAAGTTGGTAGAGGCGTGATTGGCTTTAGCCCGTAGGGAGGGTCGGGTCAAGCGGCGCGCGGAAATCGCTTTGTGACAGCTTCACTAAGCTCGATAATCAGTACGATTCAGATCTGCGTGGCGATTTTGGCGAGGCTGAATAGCCGTGGAACGCGAGTGCTTGTGGCAATTCTGCCGGACTCTTGCACCTAGCCAAATAATCAAAATTAAAGAAAATTAGACGCAGTTTTGAAATTTTCTTGCATTTGTGAAGGAAAATTGCTTTTTATTGCTTGCGCATCTCACAATTCGTTATAAAATTCATAAAGGTTATAGGCGGTGTCGGCAAATCGTTTTAGTTTGTCGCAGACGCAATGCAGATTTACAACGACTCTAACAACAACAACAGCAGCGCGCAGGCAGAACCAACACCTTAATTAGATCAAGATCATGGCAGAAGAAGAAGCTCCAGAACTAATGACCGTCAAAGAGACGGCAGAATACCTCCGCATTCCGCTGCCGACGGTGTATTACCTCGTGCAGCGTGGACAGTTGCCTGCGATCCAGATTGGTGGTCGCTGGCGCATCAAGCGCAGCCTTCTCGATAGCCAGGTCTTGAAGAAAGACGAAGGCGGTCAGCCGACGGTGTTGGTGGTGGATGACGACCCAGCCTTGCAGACACTCTTCAAGCAGTTCCTCAAGAAGGCCGGCTTCGGACGGATTGTGGTCGGGACGGGCGCCGAGGCGATCTCGTACGCGGAGAAGCAGGACTTCGACCTCGTGTTCTTGGATTTGAAGCTTCCGGACACTTCGGGCGACGAGCTCTATGCGAAGTTGAAAGACATGCACCCGGACTTGCCGATCGTGATCATCACAGGCTATCCGGATAGCGAGATCCTCAGCAAGATTTTGGCGAGCGGTCCGGTGACCGTCATCAAGAAGCCGATCGAGTTCGAGCAGTTGAACCGCACGGTGAAGATTCTAGGTCACAAAGGCACTGCCGATGTAGCTAGTAAGGGCTAACAGTCCCAGAGGCGAATTTACGATCCCCGGCCGCGTTCGCGTGGTCGGGGATTTTTTATGGGGGCGCCCGCTTTTTTTGAGAGGTGTCCTGGTGGGACCGGGCTACCCGAAGACGTCTTCCAGTGCGGAGCGCATGACTGCAGCGTCCGGGGTCTGGCCGGTCCAGTATTCGATGCCGATGACTCCCTGAGCGACGAGCATGCCGAGCCCATCGATGACTTTGCATCCGGCAGCGGTGGCGTCTTTGACTAGATTTGTCTGGGGTGGGTTGGGGATGACGTCGGCGACGATCATCCCGGGTTGGAGCGAGCTGGTGTCGAGAGCCAGGCGAGCGTCGACGTCTGGGTAGAGGCCGATCGAGGTGGCGTTGATGACAATATCGGCGGCTTCCGGGATTGAGAACTCGCCTCCCCAGGGGATGAATTCGGACTCGAGCGTCCCGCCGACCGCCTGCTTGACCGGTCCCTGGAGGAGTTCGCAGAGTGCTGTGCCACGTCCTGCGTCACGGTTCACCAGGGTGATTTTCGTAACTCCGGCGAGGGCTAGTTCGACGGTGATCGCGCGGCTGGCACCGCCGGCGCCGAAGATGACGACCGATTTGCCGGCTGGGTCGGTGATCTCCTCGAGTGACGAGACGAAGCCCTTGCCGTCAGTGTTCTCACCGATCAGTTTGCCCTGGCGGTTGACCACACAATTGACGGCTCCCATGAGTTCGGCGGATTCGCCGAGGCCATCGAGGTGTTCGATGACGGCGACCTTGTGTGGGATCGTGCAGTTGAAGCCGCGGAATCCGAAGGCGCGCGCGCCGGCCACAGCCGCCGATAGATCGTCGGGCTTCACCTCTAGCGTCAGGTAGCGCCAGTCGAGCCCGAGCGCAGCGTAGGCGGGTTCGATCATGGCTTGGGTCGGATTCTCCGCAACGGGGAAGCCGAAGCAGGCGGTGAGTTCTTGTTTGAAGTTGAGGTCTTTGGCCATGGTTTCTTTGTCGGCAATCGTTGACAGATTCCGGGGCCGATGGCAATCACCGACTGTTCATGGAGGGACGCTTTCGCTGGGGTCGAATGGTCTCCTTGTTCGGCGTCGCCTCCAATGTCCAAATGATGGGTGAGATGAGCAGGGGCACGGGCCAGGCTGATTTATCCTCAGCGGAGAACCTGCTATTTCTTTTTGAGCAATGGGTGTGTGCGTAGCGAACGGTAACCACGGCTTTTGAAACGCGTTCGCGCCCGCTCTGGATCGAGGGTTGCGAGGTAGTTCGGAAGGGCTTCGGGGAGTTCGCAGGGTGTAGGGATGAGGCGCGGGCCGAGGGTGTCTTTGCGCAGCAGGAAGATCTCGTAGCCGTGATCCTCGAGGAGGCGGCTCACCTCGCTCGGCAAGGGCGCGTGCTCTTCGAAAATGATGTCGCGGATGCAGCCGATGCTGAGGAGTCTCTCCGCCCCGCGCAGGGCAGCGCACTCGTGCCCCTCGATGTCGATCTTCATCACCCCGATCTTGTCGGTCTCGCTGGTGAACTCCTCGTCGAGCGTGACGAGCGGGACCTCCAGGGGCTGCGTCTTCGTCCCTTCGCCCGCTCCGGTTTGCGTGCTTGCCAAGGAGGCGCTCCCGAGGTTCTGGTCGAAGCCTGTGGGGATCTGTAGGGCGGCCGTCCCGGCATGGTCGGAGACGGCCTGCGGGCGCAGCTCGATGTTGCCGATGCC
>Ga0316197_10002026_pt1 | contig 14455 bp, 13 predicted proteins | sample OudBiesiAoxic_MG_FD_204939 | JGI IMG/M metagenome (GOLD analysis project Ga0316197, IMG submission 204939) | Coastal sediment microbial communities from Oude Bieten Haven, Netherlands - site A oxic | ecosystem: Environmental > Aquatic > Marine > Coastal > Sediment | place: Netherlands...
CCGGTCGAACGGCCGGCCGATCAGGCGCAGCGGACGGCTCCACGATCCTGCCAGCTGGTCGACCCCGGCTGCCCGGGCCCGGCGGCCAACCGCCGCCGCCACGGAGTCGACCCCGTGTCCGCCCGCTGGTGACCCACCGTCTCGTGTCGGCGTTCGGCGCAGGCGACGGATCGTTCGCTCGAGGCTTGGGTGTGGTTGCCGCCAACCGGTTGCGATCATCCACGCGCCGATCGCGAACGCCGTACCGAGCATCAGGAGAACACCGGTCGTCCTCATCGCTGCGACGCTTCTCGCGGCCCGGTGCTGACGGCATCGTGGGTGGTGAACCGCGATTCGGGCGAACCGGTCAGGAATCGGCTCGGGCGAGGCGCACGGGCGAGGCGTTGCACCCGGACGAGCAGCAGCGCGTAGATCACGAGCACGGCGGCGAGGAAGAGCTGCCCGTCGGTGGAGTCGTACGCAGCGAGGTACTCGGCGCGACCGAAGAGGAACAAGCCGACGACCAGCGATCCCATGATCAGCGTGACCAGCGTGACTTCCCGTCGGACAGGTGCGTGTTCGGCAGCGATCAGACGCCGGCGATCAGCCTGACGACGAGCTTGTTCGGCGAGCGTTGACAGGACCGCAGCCGTTCGCGCACCACGCTGTACGGCGATCAGCAACCCGGCAGCGACGAGATCACCGAGCGGATCGTCGATCTCGTCGGCGAACCGACGGAAGACACCGCCGGGTTCCTGGCGACCGAGACCCACCGCCAGGCGTCGGACCTGTGGGCGGATCAAGGGTGGGCACGTCGAAACGGTCGACTGGATCGCGCCGACGGGCTGGTCGCCAGCGACGAGCACGTCTCGGAGGTTCTCGATCCATGACGCGATCGCATCGGTCTTCTCCACCTCGTCGACCGCGTCGGTGCCGCGCCGCTGGCGGGCGACGACGGCCAGCCACGCTGCGCCTCCGCACAGCACGGCGGGGAGCAGCCATCCCGACAGTGCAAGCGTGATCGTCCCTGCCGAGGCGGCCGCTGCAACTCGCACCGCATGGTCTCGGCGGGGCATCGAGATCGTGCGGCCGGGTGGCGGATCGGAGGTGTGCGACCAGGCGATCAACACCACGGCACCGAGTCCGGCCAGCGTGGACAGCACGATCGTCGCGATGTCGAGGCTCACGGGTCACCCCGCGTCTCGAGGACGTCGAAGGAGTCGACGGCGAAGGCCTCGTTGCCGTAGCCGCTCATGCGCAGCCGACGGAGGTGCCGCTGGGACAGAGGTGCGCGCTGGCGGAGTTCATCTCGCTCGTCGAGGGCGAAGACCTCCGTACTCGCGATGCCTCCCGCCTCGCCGAGCCCGCCGACCTCGACGATCGACGTGACACGTCGAACCGGGGCGGAGTCGCCCCTCGCGTTGCGCACGAGGTCGATGTGGACGACGAAGTCGACGGTCTGGGCGATCAGACTCCACACCGCGAATTCCGGCAGGTTCGTGTTCGACTTCGAGACGTAGTAGGCGAGGCGTTGCAGCACGATGTCAGCGGTGTGCGCGTGGATCGTGGCCAGCGAACCCCGCTTGCACATCGACGCGACGTCGAGCATGTCGAGCGCCTCGTCCTCGACGAGCTCGCCGACGACCACCCGATCGGGATTGAGGCGTCGGGTCAGTTCGACCAGTTGCCGTGTCGTGATCTCGCCTGCCCCCTCGGAGTTGGCCTGACGAGTGAACAACGCGGGCGCATCGGGATGTCGAGCGTCGTCTTCGAGTCGGAGCTCGAGCAGGTTCTTCTCCACCGTGATGATCCGTTCGAGCGGCGACACCTCGCCGAGCAGCTCGGTGAGCAGCGTCGTCTTGCCAGCGCCTGGTGGTCCCGAGATCAAGATGGTGAAACCGGTCCGGACGAGGGCACGCAGCTGCGCGGCCAGTCGATGCGGGAACAGGTCGAGAGCGGCGAGGCCGTCCAGACCCACCTGCCGGACGACGAAGCGGCGAATGGCGAGTCGAGGATGCGTCGACACCCCGTGCTGATCCGACCCGCCGAGCACCATGACGACACGAGCTCCAGCGCGCGATTGCAGCGTGAGCATGGGTGACGACGTGTCCAGCCGGCCTTCCCCGGTTCCGGACATCCGCAACACCATGCGTTTCTGGAACGCGGTGAGGTCCGCGTCGGTCGGCCACAGGCGACCGACGTCGACCTTGCGGCCGTCGGTGTAGGTCACCCATGTCGAGGCGGAGCTGTTGACGTCGATCTCCTCCACCGTGGGGTCGTCGAGATAGGGCTCGATCGGACCGGCGCCGGTCAGTTCGGCGACGACGCGGGCCCGGATCCGCTGTTCGGTCGGCCGGTCGAGCGGCGGAAGGCCGCGCTGTATCCGCTCCTCGTCGATGAGGGTGAGTTCGTCGCCGATCCAGGCACCGACGAGCAACTGTTGGCGCCGCTCGTCTCCGGCCAGTGAGCCCCCGCCGTCCGGACGGAGCGCATCGTCGTGTTCGATCGCCTCGACGAGTCGGTCCGTGACGCGGCCGGCGACCAACGGCGTGAGCACGTCGCCCACGCCCCGGTTCCCGCCGGCGCTCATCCCTCGACCTCCGCACCAACCTTGGCCTGCGCTGTCGACGTCGGTCGCGTCGTCGACGGTCGCGGTGAGGTCGAGGGGTCCGGCCGCTCGAGCAATTCGGCGAGCCGGGTTGCCAGCGCTGCTGCCGATCGCATGAGCGGGAGGCGTCGCATCCGTCGAGCCGACACACCGGAGCGACCAGCGAGAACTGCAGCGGCCAGGGCATCGTCCGCGAGAAGTTGGTGCGGCTCCACGACGGACGATCCAGCGCTCGGGAGGTGCGACCTGACGTAGGTGTCGATCTCATCCGGGTCGAACGGTCGGCTCCCGATCAGCACGGGGACGAGCGGTCGCTGGAGTGCAGCGAGCCGCTCGAGCGTCTCTGCGTGTCGTTCCAGCCGGACGGCGGCAGCCCGACTCGACGCGGTCTCCTGACGATGGATGAGCACGATCGAGTGCGCCAGCGCAGCCGTCGGGTGCGTGCGAGCATCGGCTGGGTGGCGCCCACCATCGATCAGCGCCGTGACGTGTGTGGACGCCGCCAGTGCCGGAAAGACGCTCGCAGCGGCCTCGTCGACCGCTCGGGCGGCGGCAACCGACGATGTGGGCGCGGCAACGAAGGCGATCCCTGCCGATGGCCGGTGAGTCATCGAACCGATCGCTTCGAGCACGGAACGGTGCGTCGCCTCACCACGGAGTGTCTGCCCTTGTCGATCGTGTCGAAGGTCGTCGGGATCGAGGTCTCTCGAGGTGCTGGCAACCAGGGTGGCCAAGGACGGAACGCGCGGCGTCTCGAGCCAGGCAGACAGGGATCCGCCTGTCGCGTCGGCTTCGACGACGGTGACCGGATCGTGGGCTGGCCACGCCGAGGCCAGAGCCAGCGCGGTCGTGGTGGTGCAGTCACCGATCATCGAGACGATCGTCACGAGGCACCGTCCTCGTCCGGCGCGGTAGCAGGGTCGTCGGCCGGTTCGTTCAGCACGATGCGCACGACGTCGGCTGCAGCGAGAGTGGGCGCGTCGTCCGATGCGACCTCCACCGAGAGCGACAGGTCCCCGAGCGCAGACGTCGTCTCCACGGGCAGTCCGACCACCCGTCCCTCGATCACCGTCGGCGCGGTGCTCGACGGGTCCGATGTCGGTGGGATGACCAGTTGGATCGGTGCGCGCTCGCGCGTCCCAACGGGGAGCGAACCATCGGGAAGCTGGACGGCCACGATGGAGTTGCCAGGACTCACGAGCGGCCCGGTCTGCAGCGCCTCGGATGTCACCAGGGCGCCCGATACCAGCCGGACCTTGGCATACGAACCGACGAGCGAACCGAGGCGATCCCCGGTGATCACGTTGACCGTGGCATCGACGTCGGCATCGACCGTCCGCAACATGTCGGCGCTGAGTTGCGTGCCCGCGGGGACATCGCGCACGACCTGAACAACGGGCGTCGCATCGTCGAGCGTGCTGTAGACGTAGATGTTGCCGCCGATCGCGACTGCAGCGAGGGCGACGCCGGCCGCGATCCGATTGCGTCGCCGACCCGTCGGACGAAAGCGCAGGGGCTGCTCGTGATTCGTCATCGAGAGATGCCCCCCGAGACTGCTGCCGTCACGCTCCCTATCCACAGGGGATGTGAAGCGGTGGCCATGATCGCCCCGCCGACGAGTCCGGGCCCGAACGGCAGGGTGCGTTTCCGTCGAGCGATCCCGACCAACGAGGTGCCCCCGGCGCCGAGCGCAAGCGCCACCAGGGTGAGCGGGACGGCGACCGTGCCGACGGCAGCTCCCAGCAACACTGCGAGCTTCACGTCACCGAAGCCCATCGCTGCGGGCGACCAGAGGTGGACCGCGAGCAGCGGTGCGCACATCGAGACAGCTCCGACGACCGTTCCGGATGCGTGATTCGATGTCCCCGAGAGCGCACTGGCGGCTGTGCCGGCAACCAGCGCGAATGCGCTGACCAGCAGGTAGCCGTTCGGGAGACGTCGTTGCTGGACATCGACCGCAGCTGCGGGGACGGTCATCGCGATCACGACCGCGCTGACGAGCGGTGTGCCGGTCGCGAGCAGTACGACGAGGGTGCCGATCGTGCCGGCCGCCACGACCAGGGTCGCGACGATCGGACGATCGTGCGCGACCGACTTCGGCCGTGCCGTCGTCAGGGTTGCTGAATCCGCCAACCGCCTCTCCTCGCCTCGAGCGGCCCCCCAGCACGCTCGCCGCAACCACGGTAGTCCAATCGACGGGACGCGATTTTCAGGCACGCCTCCGGTGGGGGCCACCGGAGCTCTTGCGGAACGCGGATGCTCCGTGGACCGCCCGAGCAACGTGATACTGCGGCACACTGGAGGACGTGCCGACCACGCTGGAACCCACGGAGGTGATCGATCCCGACCTCGTCGACGAAGCGTCGGTCGATCGACCGTGGATCGTGATCGTGTGGAACGACCCGGTCAACCTGATGAGCTATGTCACCTTCGTGTTCCAGAAGCTGTTCGGCTACTCGCTCGAGAAGGCGACGCAGCTGATGCTCGACGTGCACCAGAAGGGTCGCGCCGTCGTTGCGTCAGGGGGGCGGGAAGAGGCCGAGATGCATGTCTTCCGCCTGCACGAACACAGCCTGTGGGCCACGATGGAGCACGAGTCGTGAACCCGCGCCGTCGATCCGGGCCGCGTCGATCCGGGTCACGTCGATCCTGGCCACGTCGATCCTGATGGCCAGGCGACGCAAGTTCGTCGGGCCGATCGAGGCGGTCGACGGCGGCTGGCAGGTCAACCTCGACACCGAGGAACGGCAACTCATCATCCGGCTGATGGGTGAGCTGCGGGCCCTGATCACGGGACCCGACGACAACGAGTTGCTGCTCCGTCTGTTCCCGGCGGCCTACACCGACGACGAGGAGAAGGAGGCCGAGTACCAGCGTCTGATGCGCGAGGAACTCGTGGCCAGCCGACTCGCCTCGATCGAGATGGTGGAACGCACGCTCGACCCCGATCGCCGGGAGCTGCTCGACGAGGGCGAGACGTTGGCGTTCATGCAGTCGCTCAACGCGATCCGCCTCGTGCTCGGCACGATGCTCGACATCACCGACGACGATGCGGCCGACGCCGACGAGGAGGGCCAGTCCGGCGACAGCCCCGAACACCATCTCTACGACTTCCTGAGCTGGCTGCTCGAGTGGACGGTGCGCAGCCTTTCTCCGTCGTAGGCCGCCGAAGCCCGTCACCTCTCTCCCTCTCTCCCCCTCTCCTCCCGGTCCCTGTCTCCCCCGTCTCCCCGTCTGCTGTGAGCGGTGAGTGGCTCACGCCCGCTCACCGCTCACCACCCGGCGATGGACGAGCGAGGCTGTGAGCGACGTGTGGCTCGTGACCGCTCACCGCTCACAACGTCGGTCGAGGTTGGTTGGTCGGGGACGGGGACGGGGACGGGGATGGGGACGGGGATGGGGATGGGGACGGGGACGGGGACGGGGACGAGGGGTGTTTGTGCGTTGGTGATCGCGTGATCGGTCGCTGGCGTTGGTCCGCCGGCGACGACCCCCGGTACGCTGGGGCGGTCATGGCCGTCGGCAGTCGCCCCCTCGTTCCGTCCCGGCTGGCGCCCGGCGGAGTGGCCCACGGCAGTCGCCGTACACCCACGAGTGTCGTCGGTGCATACATCGCGCTCACCAAGCCGCGCATCATCGAACTGCTGCTCATCACCACCGTGCCCACGATGGTGCTCGCCGAGTCCGGGTGGCCGGCGACGTCGCTCGTCATCATCACGCTGATCGGCGGGACGCTGTCTGCGGGCAGCGCGAATGCCACCAACATGTACGTCGACCGCGACATCGACGCGCTGATGGCACGCACCCAGGGCCGGCCCCTGGTCACCGGCATCATCCCGCCGCGCAATGCGTTGATCTTCGCGATCGCGCTCCAGGTGGCCGCGTTCGGCGTGTTGTGGTGGGGTGCCAACCTGCTCTCGGCCGTGCTCGCCTTCGGCGCGGCAGCCTTCTACGTCGGCATCTACACCCTGTGGCTCAAGCGCACCAGCCGCCAGAACATCGTGATCGGCGGCGCTGCAGGTGCGGTTCCGGTGCTCGTCGGCTGGGCGGCGGTGCAGAACTCGCTGTCGTGGACGCCGATCGTGCTCTTCGTCGTGATGTTCCTCTGGACGCCGCCACACTTCTGGGCCCTCGCCGTCAAATACGCCGACGACTACCGCGCCGCCGACGTTCCGATGCTCCCCGCGGTGGTGCCACTCGAGAGCGCCGTCAAACAGATGGTCTGGTACACGGCCGCGCTCTGGATCAGCACGCTCGTGCTGATCCCGGTCGCCGGTCTCGGGTGGATCTACGCGATCGCCGCAGTCGTGCTGGGCGCGATCTTCCTGGGCGGCACGATCGCCCTCGGTCGTGCACCGACCGCCGCCAACAGCATGCGGCTGTTCGGCTTCTCGATCACCTACGTCACCGTGCTGTTCGGCGCGATGACCGTCGATGTCCTCGTCCGCAACGGCTGGTGACGACACCCGAACCACGCATCGTCCATCGGCGGGGATTTCCGACGCGGAGGCACGTTCCAAGTAGTCTCGGCGGCGTCGTGACCTGCCACGCTCCGAAGTCAGACAAGTGAGTGCACACCTCGTATGACCACCATCGAATCCAGTCCTGAAGCAGTCGCGGCGACCACCGACGACTCCGACGCGCCATCCGACGCATCGGACACGTGGCTCGACCGCATCTCGGACACGCTCAGCTCCACCGACCACAAGGTGATCGGTCGCCTCTACCTCGGCGGTGGTCTGCTCGGCCTGCTCACCGCCGTCGTACTGAGCGTGCTGATCTCGCTCGAACGGATCGATGGCGCCGATGCCCTGCTCGACGAGGGCGCGCTCCCACAACTGTTCGACGGTCAGCGCATCGCGCTCGTGTTCGGAGCCCTGCTCCCGCTGGCCGTTGCCGCCTGCATCTACGCCGTCCCGATGCAGCTCGGAGCCCGCTCGATTGCATTCCCGCGGCTCGCCGCGGCCGGTTTCTGGATGTGGTTCGGCGGGCTCGTCCTCAACGCGATCGCCCTGATCAACAACGGCGGCACGCTCGGCAGCGATTCCGACATGGTGGGCCTGTTCATCGTGTCGATGGGCCTGATGGCGATCGGTCTCACCGCCACCGCCGGCGCCATCGCCACCAGCATCCTCACCACACGAGCGCCCGGCATGACCATGCGCCGCATCCCACCGTTCAGTTGGTCGGCGCTCGTCTTCGCACTCGGCGTCATCCTCGTGATGCCCGTGTTCGTCGGCACGCTCACCTACGTCTTCCTCGATCACCGCAACGGCCGCACCGGCTTCGGGGGCAACGAAGGCATCTTCGACTGGGTCGGCTGGATGGTCACCCAGCCCGCGACGTTCCTGTTCGCGATCCCCGCCATCGGGCTGTTCGCCGAGGCGATGCCGATCACGTTCAACCGCCGACTCCCCGCTCGCGGCGTGATGTTCGCCGGCCTCGCACTGATCGGCGTCGCGGCGTTCGCTGCGGTCACCCAGCAGAACCTCCAGGGGCTGCCGTGGGCGGGCAGCGACCTGAGCACCGACGACCTGGGCGAGAAGGCACAAGACCTCGTGCCCTACTTCCTCTTCAACGTGCTGCCGGTCATCGGTATCGTGCTGGTCGCGTTGATCGCTCTGCTCTGCGCCCGCCCCGACGGCGAGATCAAGGTCAACATCACGCCGGCATTCGTGTTCGGGTTCCTCGGATTCGGCATGGTGCTCGTCGGAATGGTCGGCAACCTGCTGTACGCCATCGACGACCTCGGCCTCCAGGGCACCGTGTTCGAGGAGGCCACGCTCGTCTACATCGTGTACGGCGCGGCGATCGGCGGCATGGGAGCAACAATCCACTGGGGCCCGAAGCTGTGGGGTCCCGCCGCACCCACCACCAAGGCCGCACCGCTCGCGATGCTCGCCGTGGTCGGCACCGTTCTCGCCGCATTCCCCCTGTACATCGCCGGTTTCCTCGACCAGCCCGCCGGTGCCGTCTACGACGACGGCGACCTGTCGGTGTGGAACATCCTGTCCACGATCGGACACGGGGTCATGGCGTTGACGGTGATCGCCTTCGTCGGTCTGCTGGCGTCCACCAACCGCAGCTCCGACGACGACCAGCCGGTCGACGACCCATGGGACGGTCAGACGCTCGAGTGGACCACCACGTCGCCCGCCCCGCGTGACAACTTCGTCGACGTGCCCGTCGTGCACTCGGCCGAACCACTTCTCGACCTCAAGCAGGCGGGCTCGTCCGCCACGACCGACGGGAGCACCGCCTGATGCACGCCCTCCCCGCCGCCGCACCCCCGGCTCCGAAGCGCCAACTGCTGGTCGGCACGGCGCTGGCGGTCGTGGCGATGTTCATGATCACCGGCGGGATGCTCGCCGTCTGGGCGCTGCAGCGCACGCGAGCGATCGACGACACCGGCACCTGGCTGCCCGACGGGGTCACCATCCCCGAGGTGCCCACCAACGTGATGCTGATCTCGTTCATCGGCATCTGCGTGTTCGCCCAATGGGCCGTGTACGCCGCCCACCGGCGCGACCGCGGCCACACGGTGCTGGCCCTCGGCTGTAGCGCGCTGGTGTCGTTGCTCGTCATCAACGCCCAGGCGTTCTCGTACCACGAGATGGGCCTCGGTATCGGCGACGGCACCTATGCCGTCATGTTCTACGGGGTCACGGGCCTGTTCGTCGTGCTGATGATCGCCGGGCTCCTGTTCACCGCCGTTGCAGCGTTCCGCTACATCGGGGGCCGTGTCGGCGACAATGAACTCATCGTCGCTCACGCCATCTACTGGTACGCCATGGCGGCGGTCTACTCCGCCATCTGGTTCGTCGTCTACGTCACCAAGTGAGCCACTGAATGTTCACCACAGGTTCCAAACTCCTCATCGGATCGGCCGTGCTGGCCGTCGTCTCGGCGATCGCCTACGGCACCACGCAGGACGGCGTCATGGGCACGATCGGTCTCGTGTCGGCGGCCATCGCGCTCGCCGTGCTGGCCGGCGTCAACGTCTACACCCGTGATTCCAACGTCTGGGCCGATGAGATCTCCAGCGTGGAGACCGCTCCCGCGGCGGCCCCGGCTCCCGGCAACAGCATCTGGCCGATGGTGTTCGCGGTCGGCGCCCTGGCGCTCACCGTCGGCCTCGTCACGTACCAGGCGGTGTTCATCATCGGCATCGTGATCCTTCTGATCGGTGGCGCCGAATGGACCGCGCAGGCGTGGGCCGAGCGTGCTTCCGCAGAGGCGTCGTACAACTCCGAGGTCCGGTCGCGCATCGCGAACCCGCTCGAGTTCCCGGTCGGTGCGGCTGTCGGGATCGGCATCGTCGTCTACGCCTTCAGCCGCGTCATGCTGTGGCTGTCGAAGACCAACACCGTGGTCGCGTTCTCGGTGGTCGGCTCGATCATCATCGCCTTCGCCTTCCTCGTCGCGTACCGCCCGGGCCTCCGGTCGAAGGCCACCGCCGGCGTCGTCGCCGTCGCTGTCGTTGCCCTGATCGCAGGTGGTGCAGCCGCCGGCGTCGACGGCGAGCGTGAGATCAAGGAGCACGAGACCACCGCCGGTCTCGAAGAAGAGGGCGAGGAGATCTGCGAGAGCCCCGAAGAGTTCGAGGCCGACGAGAAGGCGTCGCAGTCGGTGGCTGCAACAGCCAACGTCGCCGCCGAGATCACCCTCACCGAAGACGGCGAACTCACCTTCGACGTTCCCGGCCCGGTCGAGGCTGGTGCGACGGCGCTCTCGTTGCCGCGGTCGAACCCCAACAACGTCATCTTCATCAACGAGTCGAGTGAGCACCGCCGCCTCTCGGTCGACCTGGGCACGCGGCTCGAGGAACTCGACGAGGGCGAGGAAGAGGTGCCGTACAGGGTCTGCACGACGCTGGTCGACGAAGGCGGAGCCCAGAACATCACCTTGATCGTCGGCGCTCCGAGCGCCGCATTCCCCGACGGGTACTCCTTTTTCGTGCCCGGTGTCGAGTCGGCCCACCTGGAATTGGTTGTGCCGTGAGTAACCCCCGATCGAAAAGGCGTGCAGTGGAATCCGCGAGTACCGTCACCAACATGAGTCGTCGAGTGCGTATCGGTCTGGCCGTCGGCCTCGCCGCGATCGTCGCCGGATGTGCCCAGGACGCCCCGCAGGACACGTGGGATCCCGCAGGCGAGAACGCCCAGATGATCCAGGATCTGCAGTGGCCGGTGTTCGCCATCGCCGGTGTCGTCGGGGTCATCGTGCTCAGCGTGGTCGCGTTCGTGATCGTTCGTTTCCGTGACCGCGGCCAGGCGATGCCCGAGCAGACGCATGGCAAACCGGCGCTCGAGATCGCACTCACCATCCTCCCGGCACTGATCCTGATCGGCGTGGCCATCCCCACCGTCGGCACCCTGATGGCCCTCAACGACACCAGCGACACCGAGTGCGTGGTCAACGTCACCGGCCAGCAGTGGTGGTGGGAGATCGACTACCCGACCCAGGACGGTTGCGGCGACGGCATCTCCGCCCCGATCGTCACGTCGGGCCAGATGGTGATCCCCACCGACACCAACGTGCTCGTCCGTGGCACCAGTCGCGACGTCATCCACTCCTGGTGGATTCCACGCCTCAACGGCAAGCGCGACATGGTCCCAGGCCGCGTGCACACCGTGAAGCTGCAGGCCGACGAACCCGGCATCTACGCCGGTCAGTGCACCGAGTTCTGCGGTCTCTCCCATGCCAACATGCGCATGGAGGTCATCGCCATGGAGCCGGCCGACTTCGAGGCCTGGAAGGCGAAGCAACTGTCCGACTACCAGCCACCCGAGCCCGACACGCTCGCGGCCGCCGGCGAGTCGACGTTCATCGCCCAGTGCTCGCGGTGCCACCAGGTCGACGGGCTCGAGGACGCCGACGGCGAGCCGGTCATCGCTCGTCCCGACCTGCAGGTCTACTCCGGCGCTGCACCGAACCTCTCGTGGTTCACCACCCGCAACACGTTCGCCGGCGCCACCTGGGATCTCCTGATCCCCGAGTGCCGAGCCGAGGTGTGGGATGCGCCATCCGACGAGGTCGGTCAGAAGTACCTCGAGGGAGTGTCCCCGGAGTGCCTCAATTCGGTCGATCTCCGCGAATGGCTCCGCAACGCACCTGCCAAGAAGCCGATGTACGCCGACCCCGAACAACTCGAAGCGACCGACGGACTGGTCCGCGGCATGCCGAACCTCGCTCTGAGCGAGGACCAGATCGACGAACTCGTCGCCTACCTGCTCGAACGCCAGTGATGGGAGCCCGATAGATCATGGCCATCATCGAACGCCCAGCCGCCAGCCCGGCGACCACCCCCGAGTACGTGACCCCGTCGGCATCGATGGGGTTCCTTCGACGACCGGTCGAGACGACCGGCTGGAAGTCGTGGGCCTTCACGGTCGATCACAAGAAGATCGGCATCATGTACGGCGTCGTCGCGATGCTGTTCTTCTTCGTCGGCGGCCTCGAAGCGGTCCTGATCCGGGCGCAGCTCGCGCAGGCCGACGGCACCATCCTGTCGGCCGACAAGTACAACCAGATGTTCACGATGCACGCCACGACGATGATCTTCCTCTTCGTCATGCCGATGGCAGCGGCGTTCGCCAACTACATGATCCCCCTCCAGATCGGTGCCCGCGACGTCGCCTTCCCGCGGCTCAACGCGCTCAGCCTCTGGACGTTCGTGTTCGGCGGCATCTTCCTCAACACGTCGTGGATCCTCGGCGGCGCAGCCGACGGCGGCTGGTTCATGTACGCACCGAACAGTTCGGTGCCGTTCTCGCCCACCAACGGTGTCGACTTCTGGGTGCTCGGCTTGCTGATCACCGGTATCGCCTCGCAGGTCGGTGCGATCAACCTGATCGTCACCGTGCTCAACATGCGAGCTCCGGGCATGAAGCTGATGCGGATGCCGATCTTCACCTGGATGGCGTTCGTCGTCCAGATGCTGTTGCTGTTCGCGATCCCGGTGATCACCGTGGCGCTGTTCCTGCTGATGTTCCAGCGCAACTTCGGGGCCACGTTCTTCTCCGTCGAGGAGGGCGCCGACCCGCTGCTGTGGCAGCACCTGTTCTGGATCTTCGGCCACCCCGAGGTGTACATCATCGTGTTGCCGGCGTTCGGCATCATCTCCGAGGTGCTCCCCACGTTCGCTCGCAAGCCGTTGTTCGGCTACCCGTTCGTGGTGTTCTCCGGTGCGGCGATCGGCTTCGTCGGCTTCGGCGTGTGGGCGCACCACATGTTCGCAGCCGGTCTCGGCCCGATCTCGGTCGCCGTCTTCTCGGTCGCCACCATGGCGATCGCGGTCCCGACCGGAGTGAAGATCATCAACTGGACACTCACGCTGTGGGGCGGCAAGTTGTGGTTCACCACTGCGATGCTGTTCGCCATCGGCCTGATCGTGCAGTTCACCATCGGCGGACTCTCCGGTGTCACCCACGCCGTCGCACCGTCCGACACGCAGCAGACCGACACCTACTACATCGTCGCCCACTTCCACTACGTGATCTTCGGCGGCGCCGTGCTCGGCCTGTTCTCGGGCATCTACTACTGGTGGCCGAAGATCTTCGGCAAGCTGCTCAACGAGAGCTGGGGTCGTGCCAACTTCTGGTTCATGATCGTCGGGATGAACCTCACGTTCGGACCGATGCACATCATCGGGCTGCAGGGTCAGCCGCGACGGATGTACGTCTGGACCGAGAACCGTGCCGGTGAAGGCTTCTTCAACCTCGGCTTCTGGAACCTCGTGTCGTCGATCGGCACCGTGATCCTCGCCATCGGTGCGTTGCTGTTCCTCGTCAACGTGTGGGTGAGCCGCAAGAACCCGCCCGCACCGGCCGATCCCTGGGACGCCCGCAGCCTCGAGTGGATCACCACCAGCCCGCCGAAGGAGCACAACTTCGACCGGACCCCGACCGTGCACGCCCTCGACGAGTTCTTCCACCGCAAGTACGAAGACGTCGGTGAGAACGGTCAGCACGACTACAAGAAGGTCGCCACCGGCGAGGAGGTCATCGCCGAGGAGGAGGCGCACGCCGATGCGCACATCCACCTCCCGTCACCCTCGTACTGGCCGATCGTGCTCGCGCTGTCGATGCCGATCCTCGCCTACGGCGTCATCTACAGCACGCTGCTGATCGTGGCCGGTGCTGCCATCGCCATCCTCGCCCTGTTCGGCTGGGCGCTGGAGCCGCCGACGGCGCCGGACGACGACTTCGACCCGCCATCGCCCGACGGCGGCGAGCCGAGCAAGGAGTTGGTGGCCAATGTCTGACGCAACCATCGATCCCGACGCGACCACCGACGACACCACGCAGGTCGCTCCGATCCACGACGACACCATCCCGTCGGGGTACGACGACGGCAACGACCACATCGGGCTCGCACACCACACCTCCACGGGGTTGTCGAACACGAAGCTCGCCATGTGGATGTTCCTCGGTTCGGAGTGTCTGCTGTTCGGTGGCCTGATCTCCACCTACATGCTCTACCGCAACCGGCAGGGTGACGCGATCGGACCCGACCAGCTGTGGGACATCCCGTTCACGTCGGCAACGAGCTTCGTCCTGCTGATGTCGTCACTCACGATGGTGCTGTCGGTCACGGCTGCCCAGCGCAAGGACGAACGTCGAACGCGTCTGTGGCTCACGGTCACCGCACTGCTCGGCGGGTTGTTCCTGTCGGGCCAGGTGTACGAGTTCACCGTGTTCTACCGCGAGGGCCTCGGGTACACCACGAGCCTCTTCGCGTCCAGCTTCTACACACTCACCGGCTTCCACGGTGTGCACGTCGCCGTCGGCATCATCATGTTGCTGTCGTTGGTGGCGATGCTCGCCAAGAACCGATTGATCGGCGACAAGGCCGAAACCGTCGAGA
>Ga0316197_10002027_pt1 | contig 14453 bp, 11 predicted proteins | sample OudBiesiAoxic_MG_FD_204939 | JGI IMG/M metagenome (GOLD analysis project Ga0316197, IMG submission 204939) | Coastal sediment microbial communities from Oude Bieten Haven, Netherlands - site A oxic | ecosystem: Environmental > Aquatic > Marine > Coastal > Sediment | place: Netherlands...
CGCCGTAGCCTTGCGCCCATGGAGCTGTCGCCGTTCCCCCATCACGGGCCGCTCGAACCGGGACAGCAGAGGGAGCAGCGCGAGCTCGTCGACGATCTCGTGCGGCGGGTCACCGAGCGTCGGGTCACGGCGCTGCTCGGACCGCGCCGACACGGCAAGACGACGGCGTTGCGCGCCGTTGCCGACCGGCTCGGTGACTCAGCGGTCACGGTCTGGCTCGATCTGTACGCACTCGCCTCGTGGGCGGATCTGGCAGGACGCCTCGACCGAGCACTGGTCGCGATCGGCGCCGTGGGATCGCCCACGGTGACCGAGTTGGCCGCCCGACTCAACCTGCCGCTCGGGATGCTCGCGATCGAGCTTCGCAAGCCAGCGCAGCAGCGCCCCGACCCGTTGCTCATCGTGCAGTCACAGCTCGACATCCTCGTCAAGGCATCGACGCATCAGCCGCTGGTCCTCGTGATCGACGAGTTCTCCGGCATCGTCGGCGTGGACGGTGCCGCAGCCCAGTTGCGGACCTCGCTCCAGCACCACTTCCAGGAAATCGGGCTGCTCTTCGCAGGATCGGAGCCGTCGACGATGCAGATGCTGTTCTCGGACCGAGCCGAACCGTTCTACGCCCAGGCGGATCTGGTCGAGGCTCCGCTCTTCGATCTCGCGGCCGTCGAACGGCTCCTCCGACACGGCTTCGAGTCGACCGGTCGTTCCGCCGGTTCGATCGCGCCGGCCGTCGCCTCGATCACCGGTGGTCATCCGCATCGGGTCATGGAGCTGGCCGACGCGGTCTGGCAGCGCGTCCCGGTCGGCGAAACGGCCGACGACGACGACGTCACCCATGCCGTCGACAGCGTGCTCCGGGCTGCCTCTGCAGGCCTCGAGCGGTTGTTCTCGTCTTTTCCCACCGGGGAGCAACTGGTGCTGCGCGTCGTGGCGAAGGGGGAACCGATCTTCGGCGGCTACGCCGACTCGCTCGGATTGTCGAGCGGCGGCGCGCAGCACGCGCGTGCTGCGCTCGTCGACCGCGGGCACCTGCGGCGCGTGGATGGGAACGTCTCGATCGTCGACCCGGTGCTCGCCGAATGGATCCGGCGCCGCTTCGGCTGAGCCCCACAAAGGCGGTGCGACGAAGCGGAGCGTGGCACACTGTCCGACGTGAAGGCAGCAATTCTGGTCGAGAGCTTGACGGGCAACACCTGGCAGGCGGCGGAGAAGACCGCCGAACTGCTCACGCAGGAGCGGTGGACGATCACCGGCCTGTCGAAGGTGCGCGAGCCGGACCTCACGGCAATCCAGGCGGCCGATCTGATCCTGGTCGGCACCTGGGTCCACGGGGCGTTCGTCTTCGGCCAGGCGCCGTGGGCGGTCAACACGATCTCCAACCTGCCCGCGCTGTCGGGCAAGAAGGCCGCCGGCTTCTGCACGTTCGCTCTGTCGCCCGGCAAGTCGCTCGACAAGCTGACGCGCGCGGTCGGCGACACCGGTGCCTACGTGATCGGCGGGTTCGCGATGAACCGCGGCAAGCTCGACCAGCACAGCGAAGAGTTCGCCGTACGACTCGTCGACGCGCTCGCCGACGCCTGACCGGAAACCGTCGGCTCAGCCGTCGGTCGTGGCCGGCTCGCTCGAGAACGCCCGCAGATCGAGGTAGAGCGTGCGTTCGTTCTCCACCACCGGGCGGACGGCTTCGGTTGGTGGTGACAGATCGGTCACGTCGAGCTCGTTGCCGTCGCAGTCGATGAACGTGGCAGTACCGCGCACCTGCTCGACCGGACAATCGGGCCGACCCGGGGGGAACGCGTAGTACAGCCGCCATCCGTTGGCGGGGTCGTCACCTTGGTGGTCGACGACGAGCGACCGTGCGCCGGTGATCGTCGACAGCTCGGCGAACAGCAGCGGTCCGTCCTCGGCGACGTCGTTCGCCCGGCCCGCGGCCGAGCCCAACTCCAGCCGCGGAGGCGCGAGGTTCTCGGTGGGCTCGGTGCTGCCGCTCGACAGGAACGCGGCGATGCCCCAGGTGACCAACCCGAGCACCACGAAGAACAGCACCCCGCCGAGGACGGGCACGACGGCACGTGCGAACGGCGTGCGGAGCTCGGGGAGTCGTGGGGCGGCGGGCACGGCCTCATTCTGGCAACCTCGACCGGCGTTGCCTCGCGTGGGCCGACGCCTGCTGTGGCGGTTGGTGAAATCGTCGGGTGGTTGCCTAAGGTCTGAGGTTCGTGGAACGCCCCTACCGAATCGTCGTCGCGAAGCCCGGCCTTGACGGGCACGACCGTGGCGCCAAGACCATCACGCGTGCTCTCCGCGACCACGGGTTCGAGGTCATCTACACCGGGCTCCACCAGACCCCTGAGCAGATCGCTGAGACGGTGCTGCAGGAGGACGCCGACGGTGTCGGGCTGTCGCTGCTGTCCGGTGCCCACCTGACGTTGTTCCCGCGGGTGATGGCCGAGCTGAAGGAACGGGACCTCGACGACGTCCTGATCTTCGGAGGCGGCGTCATTCCCGACGGCGACGTGGCGGTCCTGAAGGAGCAGGGCGTCGCCGAGATCTTCGGACCGGGGTCGTCGCTGCGAGCGATCGGCGAGTGGCTCGAGCATGCCCTCGACGAACGCAGCTGAGCGTGACCGTTCCGACCCATCGACCCAACCAGAGAAGGCAGTGATCTGACGTGGACCTCTTCGAATACCAGGGCAAGCAGTACTTCGCCCGCTACGACATTCCGGTGAGCCCGGGCGGGCCGGCCGACACGGTCGACGAGGCGGTGCGCGAGGCGAACAACGCGGGCTATCCGGTCGTCGTCAAGGCACAGGTGCAGGTCGGCGGGCGCGGCAAGGCCGGCGGTATCCAGCTCGCCGACGACGAAGCTGCGGTGCGCGAGCACGCCGGGAACATCTTGGGCATGGACATCAAGGGCCACACGGTGCGTCGGGTGTGGGTCGAGAAAGCGTCCGACATCGACGAGGAGTACTACGTCAGCTTCACCCTCGACCGTGCCGAGAAGCAGCACCTGATGATGCTGTCGGCCGAAGGCGGCGTCGAGATCGAAACCGTCGCGGAGGAGAACCCGGACGCGATCGTCAAGCTGCACATCGATCCCGTCGACGGGCTCACCGCTGAGCGCGCTCGCCAGGCGTGCGTCGACGCCAAGTTGCCCGAGCGTGCGCTCGACGGCGCGACCGACATCATCGTCAAGCTGTACCGCTGCTACACCGAGGGTGACTGTGATCTCGCCGAGATCAACCCGCTCATCCTGAAGCCGACCGGCGAGGTGCACGCCCTCGATGCGAAGGTCACCCTCGACGGGAGCGCCGAGTTCCGCCACCCCGAGTGGGAGGACTTCAAGGGGCTCACCGAGATGGACGAGCGTGAGCAGATGGCCGCTGAGAAGGACCTGCAGTACATCGGCCTCGAGGGCAGTGTCGGCATCATCGCGAACGGCGCGGGCCTCGCGATGTCGACGCTCGACGTCGTCAACCAGGTCGGCGGATCCGCCGCCAACTTCCTCGACATCGGCGGCGGCGCGAACGCCGACGTGATGGCCGGTGCCCTCGAGGTGATCAATTCCGACGACAGCGTGCAGTCGATCTTCATCAACATCTTCGGCGGGATCACGCGCGGCGAAGAGGTCGCGAAGGGCATCGTCGAAGCGATGGGTCGCGTCGACCTCAGGGCGCCGATCGTGATCCGCCTGGACGGCACCAACGCCGAGGAGGGTCGCCAGATCCTGCTCGATGCCGGGATCCCCGCCGACAAGCTCCGTTCCGAGCCCACCATGCTCGACGCCGCCCGCGCCGCCGTGGCGCTGGCCGACTGACCGACTTCGCGACCGAGAGAGACACAGCAACATGGCAATTTTCGTCAACGAGAACACCAAGGTCATCGTCCAGGGACTCACCGGCGGGCAAGGCAAGTATCACGGCCTCCGCAACCGCGACTACGGCACCCAGATCGTCGGCGGCGTCACGCCTGGCAAGGGTGGACAGGACGTCGAAGGGATCCCGATCTTCAACTCTGTCGCCGAGGCCGTCGACGCGACGGGCGCCGATGCGTCGTTCGCGGCGGTGCCGCCGAGGTTCGCACCGGGCGCGATCCTCGAAGCCGCCGAAGCCGGCATCGGGTTCGTCGTCTGCATCACCGAAGGCATCCCCGCCCAGGACGAGGCGCTGACCTACAACCGCCTCGTACGTGACTTCCCGAACACCCGCCTGCTGGGACCGAACTGCCCGGGCATCATCAGCCCCGGCAAGTGCAACATCGGCATCACCGCCGGTGAGATCGCCCAGAATCCGACTGCGGAGGGTCCGAACGTCGGCATCGTCAGCCGCTCGGGCACCCTCACCTACCAGGCGCTGTACGAGCTGAAGCAACAGGGGATCGGCGTGTCGACGTGTGTCGGCATCGGCGGCGACCCCGTCCCCGGAACGAGCTTCATCGACTGCATCCGCGAGTTCGAGGCGGATCCCGAGACCCATGCGATCATGATGCTCGGTGAGATCGGCGGCTCCGCCGAGGAGGAGGCGGCGGAGTACATCACCGCCAGCGTCTCCAAGCCGATGGCGGCCTACATCGCCGGCGTCACCGCCCCCGCCGGGAAGAAGATGGGCCACGCCGGCGCGATCGTGTCGGGTGGCAAGGGCACCGCCCAGGGCAAGATGGACGCGTTGTCGGCCGCCGGCGTGAAGGTCGGGCTCAACCCGACCGAAGCCGGCGAACTCATGGCCGGCATCGTCAAGACCCTCTGACCCACAAGCCGTTCGAGTGAGAAGTGTGCGGTCATCGGCCGCACACCTCTCACGCGATCGCCGAGGCGCCGGAGCGGTCATGCGGCGAGTTGCTGCGAGCGCAGCGCATGGAGTTCGAGCAACTCGGCGATCACGGCGCGGAAGTCGGCGGCGAGCTCCTGATCCGTGACGCGTTCGACCTGCCACCCGATCGGCCGCAGCCCGCGATCGCGCCCCTTGTCGCGCTGTGCGTCGAGGCGACGGACCGTGGCCCACAGAGTCGGCATCGACGTGTGACGGTCAAGCATCCACTCGGTGACCGCTTCGAACGTTTCGTCGTCGAGGTCCCGGGCGCAGTCGAACCACGTCCGCGGTGGACTCGCCACAACGATCCCGTCGGGGCGGGTTCGCCGGTCCTCGTCGTCGAGCACGTTGGTCCGTCGGACGATGAGCGCCGGTGAGATGTGCATCGCTTCCTCCGTGATTCGGGAGACGCGGAACCTGACGGTCCGAAGCGGGCGACGATCGCCGGGAGGATCACGCGATCGCTGAGCACTGCCGCCGATCCCACCACCGGCGAACGCGTGAGAAGTGTGCGGCCCACCACCGCACACTTCTCACGCGAACACCCCGGGGTTGCCCGGGGTGGGGGAGGCGGCGGCGGTTGAGTACCGTCGGGCTCGTGCCTACCGCCCTGCTGTCCGTATACGACAAGACCGGGGTCGCTGATCTCGCTCGTTCACTCGCCGATCTCGGCTGGTCGCTCGTCTCGTCGGGCGGGACGGCCAAGGCCATCGCCGAGGCCGGTGTCGAGGTGACCGACGTGGTCGAGTGGACCGGGGTGCCGGCCATCCTCGGTCATCGCGTCGTGACGCTCCACCCGAAGGTCCACGGCGGCATCCTCGCCGACCCGACGAACGACGAACACCGCGCCGACATGGAGGCCTACGGGATCACGCCGATCGACCTCGTCGTGGCCAACCTGTACCCGTTCGGCTCCGACCCGAGCATCGAGCTGATCGACATCGGTGGGCCGGCAATGGTACGCGCCGCTGCGAAGAACCACGCGTTCGTGGGAGTGGTCGTCGACCCCGCCGACTACGCCGGCGTCGTCACCGAACTCACCGCTGATGGAGCGCTGGGGGAGCCGACCCGTCGTCGGCTTGCCCGGGACGCCTTCGCGCACACCGCCGAGTACGACGCCGCGATCGTCACGTGGTTCGACGAGTCCGACGACCCACCGTCGGCCGACGACGACGTCCTGCCCGAGTCGATCCATCTGTCCCTCGAGAAGGCACAGCACCTCCGCTACGGCGAGAACCCGCACCAGGAGGGCGCTCGCTACCGCCAAGTCGGGGCCACCAGCTGGTGGGACACGATGACCCAGCACGGTGGCAAGGAGCTCAGCTACCTGAACGTGTTCGACACCGAAGCCGCCTGGCGTCTCGTGCAGCGGTTCGACGCACCGGCCGTCGTCGTGGTCAAGCATGCGAACCCCTGCGGCGTCGCGGTCGGCGACGACATCGGGGCGGCGTACGTGGCGGCGAACGCATGCGACCCGGTGAGCGCCTTCGGGGGGATCGTCGCCGCCAACCGAACCGTCACCGTGGAGATGGCCGAGCCACTCTCGTCGGTCTTCACCGAAGTGGTGATCGCACCCGACTTCGAACCCGAAGCGCTCGAACTCCTGACTGCGAAGAAGAACCTCCGCGTGATGAGCGCTGGTGCCCCGTCTGCGCTGCCCTTCGATGTTCGACCGGTCGACGGGGGCCTCCTCGTGCAACAACCCGACGACGTCGCTGGACGGAGCGATGCGTGGCGCGTCGTCACGTCGGCGCAGCCGACTCCGGAGCAGTGGCGCGATCTCGAGTTCGCCTGGACGGTGTGCGCCGCGGTCAGCAGCAATGCGATCGTGTACGCCAAAGACGGGCAGGCCTTCGGCATCGGGGCCGGGCAACAGAACCGCCTGGACTCGGCCCGGATCGCAGCGGAGCGATCCGACGGCCGCGCGACCGGTGGGGCGTGCGCGAGTGACGCCTTCTTCCCGTTTCGCGACGGGCTCGACGCGGCCGCCGATGCCGACATCGCCGCGGTGATCCAGCCGGGCGGTTCCGTGCGTGACGAGGAGGTCATCGCCGCCGCCGACGAGCACGGGATCACGATGGTGTTCACCGGGCAACGTCACTTCCGTCACTGACCCGACCCGTCGATGCCGCTACAGCCGGTGGTCACCGGATCACGAAATCGCGGCACCGTCTCGACCATGAACGTCCGCCGGGCCTGGTTCTGAGCGATACTGGTCAACTGTGACCGCAACCGTCGACACCGCCTACGGCAGCGACGACAACCCGACGCGCCCCATCTCACGCGACGGTCGCGGCAATCAGCAGATCAGTCAGCTGCCGTACCTGCCGGGGCTCGACGGACTGCGGGCGATCGCGGTCGTGGCGGTGATGGTGTACCACGCCAACAGCACCTGGCTCGCCGGTGGCTATCTCGGCGTCGAAGTGTTCTTCGTGATCTCGGGATACCTGATCACCCTGCTGCTGATCGCCGAGCACGAACGCACCGGCACGATCGACCTCAAGCAGTTCTGGATCCGTCGATTCCGCCGGTTGCTGCCCGCCCTGTTCGTGATGATGCTGCTGCTCACGATCTGGGTCTCGCTGTTCAAGCCCGACGCACTCGGCAAGCTCCGCGGCGACGTCCTCGCCGGCACCTTCTACATCTCGAACTGGTATCAGATCTGGATCGGTGCGGGGTACAGCGCCGGTGCCGACTTTGCGCCGCTCCGTCACGTGTGGAGCCTCGCGGTCGAAGAGCAGTTCTACGTGATCTGGCCGTTGGTGATGCTCGCGTTCGTGCGCGTGGGCAGCCGCCGGATCGCCGGGATCGCCCGCTGGCTGTTCCTCACCGCGGTGCTGATCACGGTGGTCGTGGCGGTGCTCAACTACACCGGCCCGCAGCAGAGCCCCGAGTTCACTCCCGACGCGTACTGGACCATCTTCGGCCGGCAGATCTCGATCCCCGATGCGCTGTACCTCTCGACGATCTCGCGTGCTGGGGGCCTGCTGCTCGGCGCTGCGTTTGCGATGATCTGGCGACCCGCTGCGGTGATGCGCGGTCCGCTCCGCCACAAGCACGGCCTCTTCGACGGACTCGCCGTCGTCGGGTTCGCCGTGCTCGGCGCGATGGCGTGGTTCGTCGCCTTTCAGCCCGATCAGGGGATCGGCTTCCTGTTCCAGGGCGGGCTGTTCGTCTGCGGGCTGGCCACGTTGGCCGTCATCGCTGCCATCACCCATCAGCGGGCGTTCACCGGCAAGCTGTTGTCGTTGCCCGTGCTCTTGTGGATCGGCACCCGCTCCTACGGCCTGTACCTGTACCACTGGCCGATCTATCAGATCATCCGCAACATCGCCGCGAACAAGCTTGCGTTCCACGAATTCGTCCTCGCCATCGCCGCGACGTGTGTGATCACCGAGGTCTCCTACCGCTACATCGAGACCCCGATCCGTCAGGGCAAGCTCGGCGAGTGGTTCAAGCGGCGTCGGGCCGGGATTCCGACCCGCTCGGCATTGACCGACGGCCAGCGCAAGGGCGCCGTCGCCGTCGCAGGGGTCACGGCGTTGCTCTCGGTGTTCGCGGTCGGGAGCATGGCGACAGCCGAACTCAAGCAGAACGAGGTCCAACAGGCGCTCGACGAGGGCAGCGAAGCAACCTGCAACGTGCTCGTCGACGTGGACTGCGACGGCGTCGACGACGTCGACGGCGACGGCAACCCGATCACACCCGCCGGTGGCGCCGACATCGACAGCGCCGCGGATGCGGGTGGTGGGTTCGAACCGAACGACGAGGCGAGCGGCTCGGAAGCCGCCGAGGACGGTGCGATCGCCCCCGACCCCGAGTCGAGCGAGAACCCGAACGGCGAGGAGAGCGTGGTCGTCCCCGACAGCACGGTGCCGCCGACCACCGAACCGCCGCCACCTGCGATCGCGGAACTGGCGGTCGGCGACTCGGTGATGCTCGGGGCGGCAGCCCAACTGACGGAGCTCGGCTTCACAGTCGACGCCGTCGAGAGTCGCGCCTGGGTCAACGGCCTCGACTTCGTCGAGACACTCGGTCGTCAGGACCGACTGCCCGAGACCCTGATCATCCACCTCGGAACGAACGGTCCCATCGGGCAGTCGAACATGGACCGCATGATGGCGGCGGTCGCCACCGTGCCTGAGGTGCTGCTGCTGACGAACGACGTCGACCGTGACTACACCGGCAGCAACAACGAGCTGATCTACGCCGCGGCAGCGGCCAACGACAACGTCAACCTGCTCGACTGGCAGGGCTTCGCGCCGGGCTGCCCCGGCGACTGTTTCGAAGCGGACGGCTTCCACCTCAAGCCCGACGGTCGCACGTACTACGCACAGCTCATCAGCGACTCGCTCGCATGACGCGCCGCCCCGGCGCGGTGTGACTCAATTCGCGTCCGGTTCGTGGCGATACTTGTACCGACATGACGACGTTCGCGCCACCGATGTCTCCCCCCGTCGACGTGAGGGAGCACAACGCGCGGATCAGTCGCGTCCCGTACCTTCCGGGTCTCGACGGTATGCGCGCGATCGCCGTGATCGCCGTGATGGTGTATCACGCCAACTCCGCTTGGCTCCCCGGTGGCTTCCTCGGTGTCGAGATGTTCTTCGTGATCTCGGGCTATCTGATCACGCTGTTGCTGATCGCCGAACGCGAGCGGTCGTATCGGATCTCCCTCGTCGACTTCTGGAAGCGTCGCGCCCGACGACTCCTGCCCGCGCTCTACGTGATGATGCTGCTCGTCACCGGGTACACCGCATTGTTCGAACCGTCGGCGCTCGGCCAGCTGCGCGGCGACGTCGTCGCCGGCCTCCTCTACGTGTCGAACTGGTACCAGCTGTGGGTCGGCCTCGGCTACACCGCGGCGTTCGACTTCGCGCCGCTCCGTCACCTCTGGAGCCTCGCCGTCGAAGAGCAGTTCTACGTGATCTGGCCGATCGTGATGGTCGCACTGCTCGGTCGGAAGGGCACCCGCAAGGTGGCCGACGTCAGCCGCTGGCTGTTCGTCGCCGCCGTTGCGATCGCCATCATCACCGCGCTGCTCTATCACCCGGGCCCCATCGGCGAGCCCGAGCAGACCCCTGATGCCTACTGGTTCATCGGCGAGCGGGCGATCTCCAAGCTCGACTTCCTCTACATCGGCACCTTCTCGCGCCTGTCCGGCATCCTGCTCGGCGCCGCGTTCGCGATGGTCTGGCGCCCCTTCGCGCTCATGCGGGGCCCGTTGCGATCGAAAGGACCGCTCTTCGACACGGCGGCGGTCGCTGCGCTCATGGGGTTCGCGTGGATGTGCTGGAGCATCTATCTCGTCACCCCCGACGGCGCTGCGGACGGTCGCCTGTTCCGCGGCGGGCTGTTCCTCGCGTCGATGCTGACCATCGTGCTGATCGCCGCGGTCAGCCATCCGGCGGCACGTTCGAACGTCGTGCTCGGCAACCCGCTGCTGAAGTGGATCGGATTGCGCTCCTACGGGCTGTACCTGTACCACTGGCCGATCTACCAGGCGATCCGCAAGCTCGCCGGCAACAAGCTGACGCTCTCGGAGTTCGTGATCGCAATGCTGATCACCGCCGTGGTCACGGAGGTGTCGTATCGCTTCGTCGAGACTCCGATCCGGCGCGGTACGTTCCGCGCGATGATCCGCCGGGCCCGAGTCAACCCCAGCCCCACACCCCGACGGCTCCTCACCGCAGCGGCGGCGATCGGTGTGACGGTGTCGCTCTTCGCCGGCGTTGCGCTGGCGACGGCCGACCTCGAGCAGAACGAGATCGTCGACGAGTTCGCCGACAACGAGTCCTCGACCGTCGACCTCGGCGCGACCGACGCATCGGTGCCCGATCGCCTGGCGACACCGACCAGTGGCGCACCACCCACGGTGCCCCCGACGCCGGCCACGACCGTCTCCCCGACGACGGTCCCGCCGACAACCGTCCCCGCCACGACGGTGACGCCGTCGACGACCGCAGCTGCGGAGACGGCCACGACCGCAGCGCCTGCGCCGACGACCACCACCGCACCCGTCCCCGCCACGACGGTGCCGCCCACCACCGCACCGCCCCCTCCTCCGGTCACGTCACTCGGGTTGGTCACCGACGCCGCGGCCATCACCCCGCTCACCGTCCCGCCCCAGGGCGAGGCACCATCGCTGCGGCTCATCGGCTTCGGAGACTCGGTGATGCTCGGATCCGCCAACCAACTCACCGAGCGCGGGTTCGTGGTGGACGCCGTCAAGAGTCGACAATTCTCTGCCGCCCTGCCCGAACTCCAGGCGATCCGGGACAACGGGTTCCTCGGATCAGCCGTCGTCGTCCACCTCGGCACCAACGGTTCGTTCCCCCAGTCGTCGCTCGACCAGATGATGGCCATCCTCGCCGGTGTACCGATCGTCGTGTTCGTCACGGGCAAGGCCGACCGCGGCTGGATCGCCGGCAACAACGAGAAGATCCGTGCGCTCCCGAATGCTTTCCCCAACGTCACGGTGCTCGACTGGGAGGTCCTCGGGCCGCAATGTCAGGGAGACTGCTTCTACGACGACAACATCCATCTGAACGGTGCGGGGCAGCGCTACTACGCTGATCTGATCGCGCAGTTGCTCGGGCTGTAGTACTCCGAGTTCCGACCTCGTTGATCGGCCGGCGCTCGACAACGGTGAGTCTCGTCGCGTTCGTTCCCGGTTGCCGGGCCGGGTCGCGACGAGACGGGGGTGGTGGGAGCTCTCGCCCGACGCCCGTCCTGGTCGCGCGAGGATTTCCGGTGGCGGTCGGGTGGATCTAGCCTCGGACACATGACTTCACCAGTTCGCGTCGCCGTCACCGGAGCTGCAGGCCAGATCGGCTACAGCCTCCTCTTCCGCATCGCATCGGGCACCATGCTCGGACCCGACACACCCGTGGCGTTGCAGCTGCTCGAGATCACCCCGGCGCTCGGTGCGCTCGAGGGGGTTCGGATGGAACTCGACGACGGGGCGTTCCCGTTGCTCGACTCGATCACGTGCACCGACGACGCCGACGTGGCTTTCGGTGACGCCGACGTCGCGCTGCTCGTCGGTGCGATGCCGCGCAAGGACGGGATGGACCGCTCCGATCTGCTCGCGGCGAACGGCGGGATCTTCAAGCCGCAGGGGGAGGCGCTCAGCCGCTCGGCGACGAAGGACGTGAAGGTGCTCGTGGTCGGCAACCCCGCCAACACGAACGCCGTGATCGCCATGAACAACGCACCCGACCTCGACCCGGGCCGCTTCACCGCCATGACCCGCCTCGATCACAACCGGGCGATGAGCCAGTTGGCAACCCGCCTCGACACGAGTGTCAACGCCATCACCAAGATGACCGTGTGGGGCAACCACTCCAACACCCAGTATCCCGACCTCTTCCACTGCGAGGTCGACGGCAAGAACGCCTACGAGGCCGTCGGCGACCACGACTGGTACGTGAACGAGTACATCCCGACCGTTGCGACCCGTGGCGGTGCGATCATCAAGGCGCGAGGCTCCTCGTCCGCCGCGTCGGCGGCGTCGGCCGCCGTCGACCACATCCGTGACTGGACCCTCGGCACGCCCGACGGTGACTGGGTATCGATGTCGGTGCCGTCCGACGGCAGCTACGGCGTTCCGGAAGGGATCATCAGCTCGTTCCCGTGCGTGTGCAAGGACGGCGACTACGAGATCGTCCAGGGTCTCGACATCGACGACTTCAGCCGCGGGAAGATCGACGCGTCGGCCGCCGAGCTGGTGGCCGAGCGCGATGCGGTGGCCGAACTCGGCCTCATCTGACGCCGCCAGGAGGCGCTCAGGCGGCGGTCACCAGGTCCGGTGTCGCGGTGGCGAGGTCCGGTGAGCGGCGGCGGGTGATCAGCACGCACACCCACGACCCGAGACAGAGCAGTGCGACGCCGACGGAGAACGGCGTCGTCGAGTCGCTCACCCGTGCGCTCACCAGCGTCCCGAGCACGGCCCCGCCCGCCATGCGCGCCGCGCCCGACAGCGCCGAGGCGGTCCCGGCCAGGTGACCGACCGGGGTGAGCGCCGCGCTGTTGAGGTTGGGCATGAGGAACATGAACGAGCCGAGCGTGAGCGCGAGCAGCGGCATGAACAACCAGAACGCCGGGCGCCCGTCGCTGCGAACCGACACGACGACCGAGAGTGCAGTCAGCGGAATCAGGACCAGGTACGTCGAATTGATCAGCCGGTGGATCCCGAGGCGTCCGACGACGCGCCCGTTGAGGATCGCGCCGGCTGCGAACAGCGTGGCGACGAGGCCGAAGATGATCGGGAACTGCGCCTCGCGGTCGAACACGTCGGTGATCAACAGCTCGCTGCTCGCCAGGTACGACGTGAAGACACCCTGGAGGAAGATCGTCGACACGGTGTACCCGGCGGTGACCCGGGTCCGGGCGACCTCGGTGTAGCCGCGGACGGTCGGCCCGAGGCGGAACGGGCGACGGTCCGCGGGGTTCAGCGACTCGCGCAGGCGCAGGCTCCACAGTGTGATCACGACCGCCCACACCGCGCAGAACCAGAACACGGCGCGCCACGGCAAGACTGCGATGATGCCCGTCCCGATGGTCGGCGCGAGCACGGGGACGAGCATGAACACGGCCATCACCTGCGACATCGCCTTCGCCATCGCCGTTCCCTCGAAGCGGTCGCGCACGATCGCCGTCGCAACGACACGTGAGCCGGCGGCCCCGATGCCCCAGACGAACCGGCTGAGCAGGAGCAGTTCGAACGTCGGTGCGAGCGCCGAACCCACGGCGCCGGCGAGGTAGATCGCGCTCCCGAGGTACAGCACCGGTTTGCGGCCGAACCGGTCGGCGAGCGGCCCGTACACGAGCTGTGCGACGGCCAGCCCGAAGAAGAAGACCGTGATCACCTTCCCCGTCTCGGGTGATCCGGCCCCGAGGTCGTAGGCCTCGCGGATGTCGTCGAAGGCGGGCAGCATCAGGTCGATGCCGAGCGCCATCAGTGCCATGATCGCCGAGATCATGGTGAGCAGCTCGCGCTGACTCATCCGAGGAGTGACCTCGGAGGGTGACGCGACGGGGGTGAGCACGCATCGACGGTATCGGCCGAGCGTGCCGGCGAGTCAGCCGGACGTCAGCTGACGGCGACCCGACAACCGATCTCCATCATCTGATCGACCCCGCGCTTCATCTCCTCGTCGCTGATCCGAACGGCGTCACCGGTCTGCTCACCGATCATGTCGCTGACGGTCATCAGCGCCAGCGCCTCGAGCCCCTTCATCGACGCCATCGTGTACATCATCGCCGCTTCCATCTCGACGGCGATGTGGCCGAGGTTCTTCCACATCACGAACTTCTCCCAGTCGGGTTCGTAGAAGAGACCGGCGGTGACGATCGGGCCGACGTGGACCTTGCCCATCGAGCCCTCCCGGGTGAGCCGAGCGGCTTCTTCGGCGAGGGAGAACGTCGCGGTGGGCGCAATGCAGTCCATCCGGCTGAGCTGTCGCGGTGCGTGGTCCTCCGCCGCAGCGGACAGCGCAATGACGGTGTCGCCCATCGACATGCCCTCGGCGAGGCCGCCACACGTGCCGACGCGGATGAAGCGGGTCGCACCGAGCTGGGCGAGCTCCTCGAACACGATGCCGCACGACGGCGCGCCCATCCCGGTGGTCTGGACGCTGATCG
>Ga0316197_10002028_pt1 | contig 14452 bp, 13 predicted proteins | sample OudBiesiAoxic_MG_FD_204939 | JGI IMG/M metagenome (GOLD analysis project Ga0316197, IMG submission 204939) | Coastal sediment microbial communities from Oude Bieten Haven, Netherlands - site A oxic | ecosystem: Environmental > Aquatic > Marine > Coastal > Sediment | place: Netherlands...
CACTACGTCGGACGCGCTCGAGCATGCAGCGACGAGCAGCGCGCACGCGGCAATCGCGGTGAAGATCAGGTACACACGTTTCCCGGTCATGGTTTCGTCCCCTTCACGATTCGGGCGAACACAACAGCACCCCTGCCTCGTTCGCTATCGTCGCCGATCGGGTGGAACTTGTGCAGGGTCAATCGGCAGGTAGGCAACTCCTGGAAATCGAGCAACCGGATCCCAGGACGACAGAGAAGAAGCCGCTCCCGTCGGCTCCCTCTCTCATCTTGTGGAACGGTCTGCCTGAGCTGTCAGCCTTCGTCGGGCGCCGGCTCAGCTTCGGCCTTGGGTTTGGAATCGGATGGCCCTCATCGGCGTCGTCGCCAACCCGATCCTTCCGGCCGACCGTGAAGAGGTCGGACCGGCCACCCGACATCGAACAGCCTGAGGGCACGCCCGCTCGCGCTCCGCGCCGTGCTGTTCTCGGATGCCTTCCACGGGGGGCGTGTGCGTCATACTGCTCTGAACACCATCCCGTAGTAGTTGTCGTACGGTTCTTCACGGACGATCTCGACCGTGCCCTGCACCGGCATGTCCATCGCCGGTTCGTCGATATCCAACTGACCCAGCATCCGCATCCCGTTCTCCAACTCGACGATGCCAAGGCCAAGTGTGGCGACCTCGTACTGCGCCGGCAGGTTGTACACCTTGGTGAAGGTGAGGAGTTTCCCGGCCTTCGGGAGCGGGACGGTGTCGAACTCGAAGAAGTCGTTCTGCTTGCAGCCGGAACACACCATCTTGAACGGGTAGTGCATCGTGTCGCACAGCCGGCACCGGTATGCGTAGATCTCGCGAGCCATCAGTCCTCCCTCACAAACGTCAAGCACACGACGTTGTTGCCGAATCCGCCGAAGTTGCAGGTGAAACCGACCTTTGCGCCCTCGACCTGTCGCGTACCACCGTCACCACGTAGTTGTGTGACGATCTCCCACGCCTGGGCGACGCCCGTCGCCCCGACCGGATGGCCACGGCCCTTGAGGCCACCTCCAACATTGATGGGGATCTTCCCCCCAAGCGCCGTCTCGCCCTTCTCCAAGGCGATATGACCCTCGCCCTTCGGGAAGAACCCAACTTCTTCGCTCTCGGCGATCTCGAGGATCGTGAAGGCATCGTGCAGCTCAGCAACGTCGACATCTTCGGGTGTGAGGCCCGCCATCGAGAATGCGTCGGCGGCGGCCTTGCGAACCGCCAGCAGATCCGTCGGATCCTCACGCTCAAACACGGCGTGGGTATCGGTTGCCTGGCCAACACCGCTGATCCTGATGAGCGGTCTTCCGAGCTCCTCAGCCTTCTCCTTCGAGACCAGGATCAGCGCGGCGCCGCCGTCCGAAACGGGGCACGCATCGAAGAACCGCAGCGGTTCGGCAACGTACGGGTTGTTGGTCATCGCCTCCGGCGAATCCAGGATGCCCTCCAGGGTGATCTCCTGCTGGAGATGCGCCCACTCATTGTTGAGGGCCGCGTTCTGGTTCTTGACCCCGACCATCGCGAGATGCCGTTCCGTGACGCCGTACTTGTCCATGTAGAGCCGAGTGAACATCGCAGCGTGTGCAGGAAGCGTCACGCCGTAGATGTACTCGGCGATGGGGTGTGTCAGGGTTGCCACGAAGTCGGTTGCTTCGAGGTTGTTGACCTCGCGCATCCGTTCCGCACCGGCCACGAGGACAACGTCATCCATACCGGACGCAACTGCCTGGAAGCCCGCCTTGATTGCCGACCCGCCCGATGCCGGACCATTCTCAATGGCAGCGGCGCCGGCCGGGGTGAGGCTGAGGCTGTCGACTACGGCACTTGCGAGCGCCGTTTGGTGATTCACCCTGGCCCCGCCCATGTTGGCCACGTAGACATCGTCGACCTCAGTCACACCGGCGTCCTTGAGCGCCATCATCGAGGCATACGACGCGATCTCGGAGAGCGCATACTCCAGGCGCGTGAAGGTGGTGATACCGATCCCTGCTACGTAGACATCACGCATCCTCCGACCTCCCCTCCATCTCCCACCGCTCGATCATCAGCGCGGTTGCCGTTGGGTCGTACTTCGCGCGCGTCGCCGCGAGCGGGTCGAGTGCGGGCGTGGGAGGGTCGGACGGCGGCAGGATTGCCGCCTGAGCCTTCTCGAGCAGCTCCGGCGGCACCGGTCGGCGCCCGACGACGAGGCTGGAGCGGGCACGATCGAACAGCTCACGCGTCAGAGCCCACGAAGGCACGCCGCCCAACTCATGAGGCACCTCGAACCGCTTCTCGAGTTTGTACTCGATCATCCAGCGGCGGAATCCAATCGGCGATTCGGCAACGATCAGGACCTCGTCATGACCGAGCTGGTCGAAGTGATACTCCATCTTCGCCGCGAAGGCGTGGGCCCCGACACGGAGACCTCGCCGGAACGCGAGCGTGTGCAAGGACAGGCCAAGTTTCGGATTCACTTGACGGCCGTTGACGATCGCCGCCAGTTCGCCGTCGATCTGCACGGCGAGCACGTACTGATCCTGGAACCGGTACTGGTAGTGGCCAAGGAGCTCGGCGTAGACCCGCGAGGCAACCACGTCGTAGTAGTCGCGCTCGACGTGAAGCAACGGCTCGACGTACTTGAGGAGGTCCGGGATCTCATCCCGGTCGACGGCTCTCACCACAACCGCTTCGCCGCTGGCGAGCAGCATGTACTTCGGCTCGTACGGTTCCATCGGCGAATCTACCGGTCGAAGGATCTTCTCTAGATCGACGGACATCGGTGGTCTACTCCTCCTGTTTGTGTTCGGATTTGGACTTCTCGAGGTACGACATGGCGACCCTCTCCTGGGTGATCGGCATCGACGTGATGCGCACCCCCAGCGCGTTGTACACCGCATTGGCGATCACGGGGGCGGCGGCGATCATCGTGTGCTCCCCCACACCACGAGCGCCAAACGGCCCATCCGGTTGGGGCACCTCGACGATGATCGGAATGATCTCATCGGGGATGTCGAATGCCGTAGGGATCTTGTAGTCGGTAAAGGTGGGGTTCATCATCTTGCCGCCCTCGTCGAACCGCATGTCTTCGTACAGGACGGTGGCAAGGCCTTGCACAAGCCCGCCGGTGATCTGGCCCTTGACGAGGTCCGGGTTGATCGCCCGGCCCGCGTCAACCGCCAGCGCGGCCTTGCGCACCCAGATACGCCCGGTCTGTTTGTCGATCTCGAGGACAACACCCGTTGCACCAACCGTGTAGTGGACATTCGGGTGACCGCCCTGACCGGTGGCGGGATCACTATTCGCGTTGGTGAACTCGGGCATGAACTTGCCGCTGGCGATGATCGGCCCACCGCGCCATGTGCCTTCCTCCGTCTGAATGCCGTCGATCACAAACTCGCGGAGCGGCTTCGAGAAGCCCGGATCGGTTCTGCACTTGACCGCCTCGTCTTCGAGATAGAGCGAGTCGTCTTCGTAGCCGTAGACCTGGTGGATCACGTCGAAGATCTTGGCTCGGGCTTCCACGGCGGCCTTTTCGACGGCGAGACCGGAGCTCCACGTAACGTGGGACGCCACGGTCTGCCATTCGTACGGATTGCGGTCGGTGTCGGGTGTCTCAACACGAATCTTGTCTACCGGCACCGCCAGCACCTCGCTGGCGATCTGCGCCATGACGGTGAGGTACCCCTGGCCAAGCTCCATGCCGGACACCGTGATGTTGATGCTGCCGTCCTCGTTGAACTTCAGAAACGAAGCGGACGAGGCATTCGGCGGCATTGCCGGTGCCTTCCAGAACAGCGCCATCCCCTTGCCGATCACGGTGTTTGGATTCTCGGATGTTTCCTCGACACCCCAGTCGATCGCAGCCGCGGTCTTGTCGATCGCCTCATGCAGGCCGGATGGATTCATGTGGGCGCCGTACGCCAGTTCGTCTCCCTCGACAATGGCGTTCTTCTTCCGAAACTCAACGGCGTCCATGCCGATGGCGGCGGCGAGGCGGTCCATGTGAGACTCGAGGCCGAAGTGGAACTCGGAGTATCCGAATCCTCGATACGGGCCGCCCGGCGGGAGGTTGGTGTAGATGCACAGCGAGTCGTTGGTGATATTCGGGACGCGATACGGACCGGTTGCCGACAACCCGGCAGCGTTGACCACGTTCGCCCCGTACTCAACGTATGCGCCGGCGTCCCAGTAGAGCTTGTGCTCGACGGCTGTGATCCTGCCGTCGTTCATGACGCCGACCTTGAGTTCAGCGACGACCCCCTGGCGTTGGTAGGTGTTGTAGAACTCTTGTTCCCTGGTCCAGCGGAGCTTGATCGGGCGCCCCTTCACGAGTGTGGCCATCGCTGCCCCGATGATCTCCATCGAAACGCCGGCCTTGCCGCCGAAGCCGCCGCCAACGTACGGGGTGATCACGCGTACGTCCTTGTGGGTGAAGCCGAGCGGTGCAAGCGCCTCGGCGAAGAGATGCCGTTGTGTGTGCGGGGACTGTGATGCGGTCCATACCGTGAGCCGGTCTGCGTGGTCCAGTTTGCTGACCGTCACGTGCGGTTCGATCGCGCAGTGTGCGTACCGCGGCACGTGGTACGTGTCTTCGAGCACGTAGTCGGCCTCGGCGAATGCCTTCTCGGTGTCACCTTTGCGAACCCTGCGCCAGTGAGCGATGTTGGAGTCGGGCTCCGGGAAGAACCATGGGACATGTGTGTAGTTCGCCAGGTCCGGGTGGATCAGGTCGGCGCCGTCCGCGACGGCCGACTTCGGGTCGAGGAGCGGTGTGAGAACCTCGTATTCGACCTTGATCAGCTTCGCGGCTTGAACCGCCTCGCGATGGCTTCGTGCAACAACACCTGCGACCTGCTCACCCACGAAGCGGACGTAGTCCTGGGCGAAGATGTACCGGTCTTCCATGTACATGCCGAACTTGTACGGGAAGTCCGCTCCGGTGGCGACGCGAACGACGCCGCTCGCGGCCTGGGCCTCCGACGTGTCGATCGAGAGGATCCGCGCATACGCATGAGGGCTCTCCACGACCGCGGCGTGCAGCAGGCCTGGGCCGAAGTTGATGTCGTCGACGAATTGCGCAGCGCCGCTGATCTTGTCGAGACCGTCGATCCGGATCGCCGGGGTACCGACGGACGTGAGTTCATCGCCGGCGGCCTCGGCTTCGAACGGGTAGGTGGTGGTCATTCGGTACCTCCCCCACCGGCGCTCAACACCGCTTCGATGATCGGCTCGTACCCCGTGCAACGGCACAGGTTGCCGGCGAGCGCCTCCTGAACGTCGTGCCGCGACGGATTGGGGTTGTGTTGGAGCAGTTCGGTGGCGGCGAGCACGATCGCTGGAGCGCAGAATCCGCACTGGAACGAGTTGTTGCCGAGCATCAGACTCTGCAGCTCGCTGAGACCGTCGTAGCCGATCCCTTCCACAGTCGTGATCTCATGGCCGTCGGCCTCGACCGCAAGTACGAGGCAGCTGCGCACCGTCCTGCCGTCCATGATGATCGTGCACGAGCCACAGTCCCCACGTTCGCAGCCGATCTTGGGGCTCTTGACACCGACCCGTTCCCGCAAGACATCGAGCAACACGTCGGCCGGAACGACATCGAGCGTCCAGTCTTCACCGTTGACCATGGTTCTCAGCTGCATCGTCGTCCTCTCAGATCAGTCGAACGCCGTAGTCGGTTCCCGCACCGGCACATCGTTCGATCGCCTCCCACAAGCCTCGTTCGAGCATCACCTCGGTCATACGCGTACGGTATTCGGCAGAAGCCCGCATGTCGGTGATCGGGCTGATTTCGTCGTCGACCATCGCGACAACCTCGGCTACCAGCGCCTCGTCAAGCGGCTTGCCCCGAAGAGTGTCCTCGATGCGGATCGACCGGAACGGCGTCGGTGCGACGGCGCCGAAGACCACCCGATACTCGTTCTCCGGGTACACGACGATTCCGACGGCCGCTTGCGCCAGGTCTTCGCCGGCGTAGCGCATCAGCTTCACATAGACACCGCCGTGTTGGCGCAACTTGATGTCCACACGGATGACAACCTCGTCGTCGGCGAGCGCCGTCTGACGAAGCCCGACGAACCAGTCGTTGATGTCGACGGTGCGTTCACCCCCGGGCCCTGCGAGATGCACCGTGGTGTCGTACGCAAGCAGAACCGGCCCCGCGTCGCAGGAGGGCACGGCCGAGCAGATGTTGCCGACCATGGTTGCCCGGTTCCTGATGCCGGTCGAAGCGACCGTCTCGGCCATCTCAACGAGGAGCGGGGCGTGTTCCCGGACCAGGCCTGACTCGATCAAATCGGTGAACGTGACCAAGGAGCCGACGCTGAGGATGTCGCCTTCGACGGTGATGTCTCCGAGTCCCGGGACGTCCTTGATGTCGACGAGGACATCGGGAGCCACCGCATCGTCACGGAGCCACGCGACCAGGTCGGTTCCGCCGGCGAGGAGTTGCGCGGAACCCGGGTATTCGGAGAGTATCCCGATCGCCTCTTCAAGCGACGCGGGACGCCGGTAGTCGAACTCGTGAGCGATGACCAAAACAGCCTCCTCCGAACCGAATCCAGGATCTTACAACCTCGCTACCACCCCAAGGGCCGCCATCCACGACAGACCATCCGTCCTTTCTTGGTTCTTCCTCCTCAGTCCAGCGTCGCCGACAATGCCCTCATTGCCTGGGCGAAACACTCCATCGGTGCCTCGACCAATCCTGCGCCGACCATGCCGGTACCTGGCACCTTCCCCGCTACTCCGGTGTTGATCTGGGGCAACACCCCGGTCCGTACAACGCGAGCGGCGTCGATGCCGACGGGTGTGCCGCGGAATTCGAGCATGGGGATCTGATACATCGGGTGCTCGGCCAGCGTGATCTCATACATCGCGAGCGTGCGTCGAACCGCGCCGGCCGCCGTTCCGCCGACGAACCCGACGATCGCTGGCGCAGCGGCCATGGCGAAACCCCCGAGGCCGACGGTTTCGGTGATCGTGGAGTCGCCGATGTCGGGGCTGGCATCCTCCTCGGTGAACGATCCCAAGTACAGGCCATCAACCGGTGGTGCCGGAGCGACGAACCATTCTTCGCCGGTACCGGACAGTCGGATTCCGAAGTCGGTGCCGTTGCGAGCCATCACGGTGACCAGGCTCGATGCCGGAACACCTGATGCAGCGTCGGAGCCGAGTTTCCCCGCTGCCATGACGAGGTTGAGCATGAAGTGGTCGTTCCCGTCGATGAATCGGAACACTTCGGCTCGCTGATCAACTGGCGCATCGGCCCCGTCAACGAGCGCTCCACCGAGATCGCGCAAGAACAACGACGTGACGGCCCGGTTCCGGTTGTGCCCGTCGTCGCCCATCTGGAGCGCCTGAGCGATCAACGATTGCAGGTCGATCGGCCCGCGGCTCTCGAGCACGGCGCTCATTACGGGCCCGAGGACCGCATCCATCCAGTGGAGTCGGTCGATCGCCTCTTGGGCGAAGGCGCCGTACCGCAAGACCTTGCCAAGTCCTTCGTTGAGTGTCGAGTACGCCACACCGTCACCGGCACCGTCTGCAACCACGGCGACCGGCATCGAAGGAGACGTGACACCCGCCATCGGCCCAACCGCGCCGTGGTGATGGCAGGGCGACAACTCGATCTCACCTCGTGCGGCCTTGGCCTCGGCATCCTTCGGGCTGTCGGCGAGACCTTCGTAGATCATCGCCCCGATGATCGCCCCCCGCATCGGCCCGCTCGCCCGGTCCCACGTCAGCGGCGGACCGGCGTGGAAGAACGTTCTCGGCGTCATGTCCGGGAAGACGTCCCGGGCGACGCTCACGTCGACGAGTTGCGGCCGAACTGCGAGCAGGCGCTCAACGGCGGTGGTGTTCGCTTCCTTGTTCCGTCCGTCTGCAGCCAGAGCGGCAAGTGCAGCCTCGGTACCCGCTTCGGGTGGCCGCCAGTCGGAGCGTGTGACCTGAGCACCCTGCTGTTCGATCGATTCGGCGAGCATGTCGGTTCCGGCGGTGGCGACGATCGGTTCGCCGTCGAGGAGGTGGCTGAGATCGCTCATGCTGATGTCCTTGCTGTCGCGAGACGGGCGGCTTCGCGAGCCGCCGCGGCGTTGGAGAGGAAGACCGATGCGCCTGCCGTGTTCAGGGCAGCGGCTTGTGCATCCCGGCCTTGCGGGTCGCCGCGCGTTCCACAGAGCGACACCACCACGGCTGCCCCGGCGGTCACGGCTTCTTCGATCAACGGCGCTAGTTCGGCTGCCGGATCGGCGTTGGCGCCGTATCCGAGCACCACATCCATCAGGATCACACCGACCGAATCGTCTCGAGTCGCTGCGGCAAGCCGCTCAAGACGCACCGTCTGATCGATCATCGGGTGTGCACGACCCTGTGTGTATTCGTCGTCGCCGTAGTCGATGAAGGTGTGACCCTCGTCCCCTTCGTGGCTCCCGATCTCACCGAGGATGGGGGCCGCTACGAACTGGGCTTCCGAACTCAGCGTTCCGCCCGAGAACAGCCCACGTACGAAACCTGGACGGTGGTCGTCGTTCGCTGCCGGCCATGTGCCGTATTCGGCCGGAGGCTTCCCGAGCACGGCCAGCACCTCACCCGCACCTTCCTCCAGCGTGGTCTCGCCCATGAACGTGACTACGACCGGCTTGCTACACGCTGCGGCAGCCTGCCGCACCTTCTCCGCCACGGGGTCGGCCGGAGGTTTTGATATGACAACGATGAGGTCGGTCGCCGGATCCTCCTCGAGGGCCTCGAGGGCCTGCAGCGTCGACGCAGCACCAACATCTTCGGACAGGTCGCGGCTCCCCGTCCCGAGGGCGTGGCGCACACCCACTCCGGCATCGTCGAGGAGGGCGCACATCTGTTGGATGCCCGTCCCGGATGCCCCAACCATGCTCACCGACCCCGGTTCCACCGCGTTGGCGAAGCCGAGTCCGATTCCATTGATGATGGTGGTCCCACAGTCTGGGCCCATCACCAGCAGGTCGTGATCGCCGCCGTACGTCTTGAGGCTGATCTCCTGTTCGATCGGCACATTGTCGCTGAAGATCATCACGTGCCGCCCGGCCTCGAGGGCTTCCATCGCCTCCACAAAGGCATGTTCGCCCGGCACGGACAACAGCACGACGTTGGCGTCGGCCACTGCGGCCGCTGAGCCGGCGGTCTTCGGATCGGGAGCGTCAAGTCCGCCCGACGGTGCAGTCTTGTGCGTGAGCGCGTCATCGAGAACCTGATGCGCCGTGGCGATCGCACCCTCGTCTTCGGCCCGCAGCGCAAGAACGAGATCGTTCGGACCTGCATCGGCAACGGCGTCCATATCGAACCCCATGTCGGCAAGCAAGCTCAGGTTGAGTTCGGTCGCCATGGCAACGAGGGCGTCGGTGATCCCTTCGACGTTCTGCAGCGCCTTGCTTGCCTGCATCAGACGAACCGAGTCGTGGTAGCGGCCGGGGTGAATCTCAACCCGAGCAATCATTGGACACCTCCGTTGGGTGTGGTTTCGGCTTCGATGAGGGATTGGGCGCCGAGAACGATTCCGGCGGCGAGAGCGGGTCCGGATGTGTGGCCAACACGCTGGAGATCGCAATGGTTTGAGTCAACGTCGCCGCGCCCGGCGAGCGCTCGGAGAAGTCCCCCGGCCGGAGCAGCGACCTCACCTCGCGTAGCGCAGCGGATCAGCGCTGCGGAGAAGGTGGTAGTTCGGCTTCCGGCGGCATCCGCGAGTGCGCCCTCTGCATCATCAAGCATGGTGAGCGCCGCACGAGAACCGAGCGCCGTTCCGAGCGTTCGCATTGCTGCGAGCGCCCCCGCAAGCACGTCGTCGCCTTCCGGCGTAAGCCCGGGGCCACGACCAAGCAAGGTCATCGAGGCGTCTACCAAATCGTCAGGTGACGCGGCGACTAGTGCGGAACGCAGCGCTCCCGAGTTGATGCCGGGCACCGAGTGCGGGAGTCCACCGATCGCGACGCCGAGATCGTCGCTCGTCGTGCGCGGCAGGGCGGGCCGAGGATCCCACCACCTGACGAGATCAACAGCCAGGCTGCCGAGCTCGAGAGAGCCGGGCCCGACGACGACCGACGCGCCGTGCGAGACCACATCGAGCAGGCCGGCCTCAGACGTGGCTGCGATCTCGACGCCGTTTGGGAGTCGCGTCGCATCACGCGTCGATACGACCACCACATCTCCCCCGACGTGGAGCCACACCGCGTGGCTGGACGCGCCCAACACCGACGCGGTCGCGGTCTCCGACACGAACAGGGGCCGCAGAGCGAGGCTCGCAACGGCCGGTACCCGTACGAGCAACGACGTGCAGCGTGCCTGGACCGCACGGGCGGTCATGTCGATTCAGCCGACGTCAACGATGGCCGCGACTGGTCCGCCCCCGCTGGGGCCCTGGTGCAACGCCGCCACGGATACGAAGACCGCTGCATCGTCGACGGCTGATGCGACAACTCCGCCGACCGCACCCTTGATGTGCCGGTGATGGTGCACGTCGGAGTCGTCGAGCGAGACCTGGCGGCGCCCCCGCAGGCGGGAGGTCGGATCGGCTTCGCACTTGACGAACACGTTGACGAGTCTGCCATCGAGGTCCTCGGCACGGGCGCGCACGGGCAGGTCGAGGCCGGCGGATCGGATCGCCCGGTAGACGCCTTCCTGATCGAGCGCATCCTCCATCACATCGTGTCCGATGCGATACCTCCCGCCCGCGCCCGGCACGTTGCCGACGACAACCGTCTGCGCCTGGTCGAGTTCAACACCCGATGAGCACGAGGCCACAGAGGAGTAGAGACCGAGATCATGCCCGATCTGTTCCGCGATCGGCATGTCGATCTCGCCAAGAGCAACAGCGATGCCGAGCGCAGAGGTGCCGTTGGACACGTTCATCGACTCGAGCGGATCTTCAGTGAAGACCGTGTGGCCTCGCGCCTTGGCATCGTTGATCGTCTCCATGACCAAGAGGGGGGTCTTCGTCTGGACGTAGTGCACGTCGGCCGGGTCTTCGATCCCGGCTTCGGCCATGGCGCGTCGCACACCTTCGGCGACCTTCTCCACCATCGCCGGGCGACCGATGTCTTCGGGGAGGATCACATCGCTCATCGCGTACCCGACGGCGAGGCGCGGTTCGTCGGATGCAGGGCCTTCGTCCGCGACTTTGGCGAAGATGGTGGCGTGGGGGGTGAGAATTCCGTCGGTACCGCCCGACCAGACCATCGGGATCTCGTCGACTTCCTCGACCGGTCGAGTTCCCTTCTCCATCAGCACTTTCCGGAATGCCTGATCGGCAAGGATTCGGGTGAAATCGTTGACCCCGCCATTGCCTTCGGTTTTCCCAACGACCGCGACGACGCCGTCTGCGTCGAAGGCCCCTTCGTCGATCAGCGCCGCAAGACCTGACGCGTCGCCAACACTCTCGAGCACGACTTTTCGGACCTCGATCGCCATCGCATTCTCCCTCGTTTGAGCGGATCGCTGCAGCCGCACCATCGCGTCCCCTGGGACGCGTGCTGTGCGAACAGCCCATCTTCGGACCAACGCCAACTCTAGCCAAGGGACGAACGGCCCTCGCTGAGAACAGGCAAGGGTGTCAGAGGTGGATCGGCTCCGGGACGGTGGAAATCACCGGACCGTCTTCGGTGAGGAGCACGGTGTGCTCGAAATGGGCCGAGAGCGTCCCGTCTGCCGTGACCACCGTCCATCCATCGTCGAGCACCACCGTCTCGGCAGTTCCGAGATTGAACATCGGTTCGATGGCGAGTGCCATCCCGGCTTTCAGCTTCAGGCCCTTGCCGGGCACGCCGTAGTTCGGGACATTTGGCGCCTCGTGCATCTGGCGCCCGATCCCATGCCCGATGTACTCGCGGACAACCCCATAACCGTGGGGTTTCGCCGTTGCCTCGATCGCGTGACCGACGTCGCCGAGGCGGTTGCCCGGCCGCGCCATGCGCAGCCCATTCCACAGCGCTTCTTCGGTTGCGACCAACAGGCGCTGCACCCCATCGGGAACGTCGCCGATGGCCATCGTGAAGGCCGCATCACCGTGCCATCCCTCGTAGATCGCGCCGGCGTCGATCGAAATGATGTCGCCGCTGCGCAGCGTGTAGCCGTCCGGGATGCCGTGGACGATTGCGGAGTTCGGCGATGCACAGATCGTCGCGGGGAACCCGTGGTAGCCGAGGAACGAGGGTCGGCAGCCGCGCTCACGAACGACCTCGGCTGCTAGTGCGTCGAGCTCGCGCGTCGTGATGCCGGGGACCGCCGCTTCCCGCACGGCTTGGTGCATCGCCGCCACACATTGCCCGGCGATCTCCATCTTTGCGAAGTCATCCGGCTTCTTCTTCGAGATGACCTTCGCTCCGACCATCAGGACGCCAGCTCACACGCGATGCGACAGAAGATGTCTTCGACCGAACCCGTCCCCTCAACCCGCCGGACGCGATCCCCGTAGTAGGCCACGAGCGGCTCCGTCTCACCGTGGAACACCTCGATGCGGTGGCGGATCGTCTCTTCGTTGTCGTCGCTTCGCCCTTCGGTCTCGGCCCGCTTCAGCAGCCGCTCCACGACCTCATCCTCGTCGACACAAAGGTAGATGATGGTGTTGATGGCATCGTCGCCGACCACCTCGGTCAGGGTCTCCGCCTGACGAAGGTTCCGAGGGAATCCATCGAGGAGGTACCCGCCGGCCGCATCGTCGCGGGCAAGGCGTTCTTCAACGAGGGCAACAACAAGATCATCGGGGACGAGGTCTCCGACCACCATGTACTCCGAAGCACGGTTCCCGAGTTCACTGCCCGACTCCATGGCCTCGCGCAGCATGTCCCCCGTCGAGATGTGGGGAATTCCGAGGGCCCGTGTGACCAGCTTGGCTTGTGTTCCCTTACCGCCCCCCGGAGGCCCGAGGAACAAAAGGCGTCTACCCATGAACAACTCCTGGTTGATGTTGCCGACAGGATACCGTTCGGCGGTTGCGGTGCCGCCGGAGCAAGAAGTAGTCAGTACTCCGTAGTCCGTACTCCGTACCCGGTCAGCTAGCTGGTCGCGACGACAGCCCAGCGCGATACGGACTACTGACTACAGCGCCGCAGGCGCTCACGCGCTGCAGGCGCTCTAGCTGAGGAAACCTTCGTAGTTCCGCATCATCAGTTGTGACTCGATCTGCTTGGTCGTCTCGAGGGCAACACCAGCCACGATGATGATCGAGACACCGGACAATCCGACCGGGACATTCCAGATGTACCCGAGGATCGAAGGCAGGACCGTGACCACAGCCAGGTACAGGGCACCCGGCAGGGTGATCCGGCTGAGCACGTACTGCAGATAGTTGACGGTCGCCCGTCCCGGACGAATCCCGGGGATGAACCCACCTTGACGCTGAATCATGTCGGCCTGGCGCTCGGGGTCGAACTGAATCGCCGTGTAGAAGTAGGTGAAGAACACGACGAGCAATGCCAGCACGAGGATGTACCAAATGCTCGGAGAGAATCCGCCACCACTCGAAGAAAGGAGGTTCGTGTCGATCCAGTTGCGAACCGTGGCACCCCAACCTTCGGGCGGCAAGACCGAGGCGATGAGGGCGGGGAAGTACATGATCGACGTCGCGAAGATCACGGGGATCACACCCGCCATATTCACCTTCAACGGAATGTACGTCGACTGACCACCCATGACCTTGCGGCCCCGGACTCGTTTCGAGAACTGCACAGGGATTCGACGCTGGCCCTGCTCGATGTAGATGATCCCAATCGTCAACAGGACCATCACTCCGACGATCACGACGAACTGATACGTCTGCGAGTTGGCGTTGAGAATCGCCAGCTGCGACGGGATCTGGGAAATGATCGAAACGAAGATCAGCAGCGACATGCCGTTGCCGATGCCGCGCTGCGTGATCAGTTCGCCGAACCACATCAGCAGCGCTGTGCCGGCCGTCATCGTGATGACGATGATGATGACGTTGCGCGGTGTGTAGTCGGGAATCAAGTCGATGCCGCCCGTCAGCTGGCCGGAGTGGAACAGGAACGAGAAACCCGTCGACTGGAGCAACGCAAGGATGACGGTGAGATACCTCGTCCACTGCGTGATGACCTTCCGACCGGTCTCACCTTCTTCCTGAAGCGCCTGGAGCTTCGGGATCACGACGGCGAGCAGCTGCAGAATGATCGACGCCGTGATGTACGGCATGATCCCCAGCGCAAACACCGACAGGCGCGTCAACGCCCCACCCGAGAACAGGTTCAGCAGGCCGACGAACCCGCTCGTCGTCGCGGCGTCGGTGAACTCCTTGATGGCGTCGAGATCGACACCGGGCACCGGGACCGTGGTCCCGAATCGGTAGAGAACAAAGATGAACAGCGTGAAGAGGATCTTGTTCCGTAGATCGTGGATCCGGAACGCGTTCCTGAAGGCGGTCAGCATGTGGTTCGGGTGCTCCTCTTGCCTGCGATGGGCACGGTAGTAAGGATTCGAG
>Ga0316197_10002029_pt1 | contig 14448 bp, 11 predicted proteins | sample OudBiesiAoxic_MG_FD_204939 | JGI IMG/M metagenome (GOLD analysis project Ga0316197, IMG submission 204939) | Coastal sediment microbial communities from Oude Bieten Haven, Netherlands - site A oxic | ecosystem: Environmental > Aquatic > Marine > Coastal > Sediment | place: Netherlands...
GTAAAGATGCCCATAAAGCCAATCCTACGGCCATAAATGATATGGAGTCTTTTCCTATAGCTGAAGACCAAAAGCTAACAGATGGTAAAAAAACAATAAGCGAAGCAAGTGATTGAACACCTTTTCCCTTATTTTTAACCCCCCACCGTAATGAAGCATCAAAAGCTAAGAGCCCTACAAATCCAAAAAAGTGGAATACTAAAAAACAGCCAATCAAAGGAAGCTTAATCCATTGCGTTAAAAAACTCGTAAGAAAAACAACACCCTTTGTACCTACGCCAAACTCTGCTTGATTAAAACTATTATCATAATATACAAGAGCATCCCCACCATTATTTATTACATAAAAAAGATAAAAGATAGAAAATAGTGAATGCCAAATATAAATAAAAACAGCCCTCTTGACGCTGCATTTAAAATAAAACCCCATTTTCAAAGCGAGTATAAAACCTAAATTAAAAATTAGAAATGTACTAATAAAACCCCAAGAAGTTGAAAATAACAAACTATCTAACCTCGCCATAAAACTTGTATTCAAAAATTAAATTATAGGTAAAAGTACACAGACGTATTTAGTTCTTCATATAGCTATTTTTTCCACACAACTCTGTTTACATAATCGGTATAACTAACAATGGTTCGTAATACCTTGTCTGAAACATTAGGGGCAATGTAGTTTTGCACTTTATTAATGAGTCTATGTTCACCGCGAGGCTGCTTATCTAGTATTTCGATAGCTTGTAGTATGCGTTCTACATTCATACCGGTAAACATAACCGCTCCCTCTTCAAAGCCTTCGGGGCGCTCTTGTGCATCTCTAATATTAATGGCAGGAAAGTTTAAAATAGACGACTCTTCGGTAATGGTCCCGCTGTCACTTAATACCACTTTAGCCTCCATTTGCAGTTTTACGTAATCGCTAAAACCAAGTGGTTTTAACAATTTAACTAACGGGTGAAACTCAAGGTTAAGTAAGTCAATTTTCTTTCTGGTGCGAGGGTGAGTCGATACAATAATAGGATGCTGGTATTTTTCTGCAATCGCATTTAGTGCTTGTACGTAACTATGAATATTTTTTTCAGAATCGACATTTTCTTCTCTATGAACGCTTACTACAAAGTACTCTCCCGATGTTAAGCCCAGCGTGGTTAAAATTTCGGCATTGGCAATTTTATCTGCATAGCGATTTAGCACTTCATCCATAGGGCTGCCTGTTTTAACGATTAGATCGGGCTTGAGGCCTTCGGCTAATAAATATTCACGCGCAATGTCGGTATAAGGCATGTTAACGTCAGAAATATGATCCACTATTTTACGGTTAATTTCTTCTGGTACGCGCATGTCAAAACAGCGGTTACCTGCTTCCATATGAAAAATAGGGATTTTTTTACGTTTAGCCGGAATAGCCGCCATTGCGCTGTTGGTGTCGCCCAGTATTAAAATTGCATCGGGCTGTACATCGGCAAACATTGCATCGGCTTTACTAATTACTTGCGCCATGGTTTCGGCGGCTGTCGCTCCAGCACATTCTAAAAATATATCAGGCGCGCGAATGCCAAGGTCTTCAAAAAATATTTGATTTAGTTCGTAATCGTAGTTTTGCCCAGTATGCACTAACACATGTTCACAAAACTCATCTAGCTTTGCTATGGTGCATGACAACCTAATAATCTCTGGGCGAGTACCTACAACTGTAACAACTTTTAACTTTTTCATGCTTTATACCTTTTTACGTAATCTGTGTACATACACCCAACAAGCTCGTCCCACGACGGTGGATTAAACTGGGTTAACTGCCTAAACTTATCTGAATTTAACGAGCGATCAATCACTAGCTCTTGCGACTCAGCAATAGTGATTTGCTTTTTGTATTGCTTGGCAATCAACTTTAACAGTGTGTATTTATCAATTGGGTCTACCGATAAGTGCAATAAGCCTGCAACCTCTGGGTTTGGTAAAATATATTCCACCAACAGCTTGGCTATATAACAGGTAGGCAAGCCAGAGAACACTGCTTTAGAAAACCCTTTAGTGCTTTCGCCTTGCGATAAAAACCAGTCTACTAAGCTTACTGCAGAAGTAAGCTCATGTCCTATAATCGAGGTTCGTAACGTTAGGTGTTTGCCATAACTCACTTCACCTAAACACTTAGATTTACCATACAAGTCACGTGCATCGGGTAGTGAATCTTCGGTATATAAACCTACCTCACCTGTAAAAACGCAGTCAGTAGAAAAATGAATCAATTTGGCATTAAACTGATCACAAACATTGGCCAACTCATGTGGCAGTAATGCATTAATTTTAACTGCATCTATGTGCTGCTTTGAAATACCATGCTGTTTAATTAAACCCACACAGTTAATTACAACATCAGGAGCCACTGTTTCGATTGCGTGCTGTAGAGAACTAATGTCGTAAGCGTCAACAGCAGTAATTAACTGCTGCTGAGTGTCTTTAAAAAAATGCTCTTTACCTACAATGCTTCTAACTGTACCAAATACCGTCAAGCTAGCATGTTCATTTAAGTTGCTAAACAGGCTGTAACCTAGCATGCCTGTAGCCCCTAAAATTAATACTTTCATACTTACACACCCTCCGGAACAACGATATTTCCAGATTCAATTTCACGCATAAAATCAAGCTTACGTAGTAGTTGCTTCATACCTTCAACATCTAAACGCTCGGTATTGTGCGAGTTGTAATCTTCCACTTTAGAAAGATCTGCGTCACCTTCTTCAAAAAACTTTGAATAGTTTAAATCTCTATTATCTGCTGGCACTCTAAAGTATTCACCTTGTTCTTGTGCAACAAACATTTCTTCGCGGCTACATAAGGCTTCAAACAGTTTTTCGCCATGGCGTGTACCAATCACGTTCACAACATGCTCAGGCTTTTTAAGCATTTCGAGTAAAGCAGTTACTAGCACCTGGATAGTTGCTGCTGGCGCTTTTTGTACAAAAATATCGCCATTTTTACCATTTTCGAAAGCATGTAACACTAAGTCAACCGCATCGTCTAAGGTCATCATAAATCGGGTCATGGTCGGGTCGGTAATAGTAATAGGCTCGTTATTTACTACCTGGCGAATAAACAAAGGAATAACCGAGCCACGGGATGCCATTACATTACCGTAGCGGGTACAACATATTGTGGTATTGGTATGTTCTAAATTACGGCTTTTAGCAACAATCACTTTTTCCATCATCGCTTTCGAAATACCCATAGCATTTATTGGGTATACCGCTTTATCGGTGCTCAAACACACTACGCGCTCAACATTATTAGCGATAGCGGCTTCTAGCACGTTTTCTGTACCTAGTACGTTAGTTTTAACGGCTTCTAACGGGTAAAACTCACACGATGGAACTTGTTTTAACGCAGCAGCATGGTAAACATAATCAACGCCACGCATCGCGGTATTAATACTTTGGCTATCGCGTACATCACCAATATAAAACTTTAACTTGTCTGACTGAAAATGCTTACGCATGTCGTCTTGTTTTTTTTCATCACGTGAAAAAATGCGAATTTCTTTTATGTCGGTATTTAAAAAGCGACGCAATACTGCATTGCCAAATGAGCCTGTACCGCCAGTAATAAGTAACACTTTACCTATAAAAGTAGTCATCAATCTAACCTCAAAATATACGCTTAAAAAAGACAATTACGATGGCATCTCTAATGGACCAAAGTAATAATAAGTATGTAGTAAAATAAGCGAAAATAAACTCCAAAAGAGTCATATCGATTATAAGCAAAAGTAAAGCAGGAATTACAGCCAAGAAAAGTCGTTTTAATAGAGTAAAAAATATAAACAATAGAAACGTAATGCCTACATACCCAAATATAAAGAGGGAAAGAAGTAACATTTGAAAGAAGCTACTTATAACGAAAGCAGTAGCTGCCCCTGATAAACCAAACTCATGAAATAAATAGTAAGAAAACAATATATTGAATATAAGTATAGTGAAGGTTAAGGCTACACACAGCAAAACTCTAGACTGACTAAAAAAAACTCTGTTGAAAATATCTTTAATTATAATTAGAGGAACTGCGCTTATTATTATTGATAATATTAAGGCAACCTCTTTAGCGTTTTCTGAGCTAAAATCCCCTCTTAAAAATACAATCTTTACTATAGGCTCTGAATAGATAGTTACAACAACAACAACCGGGAGAGATAATAATAAAATTATATTTAATAGTTCCCTCAGAAATAAATTAAGTTGACCTGGTTCTTCACATTTTGCCAGTTTTGGCATTAAATGCGTCGTTGTCAACATTAACGTTACAGACAAAACCAACAAGTTCAACTTCGTTGCAAACGAGTAAACTGTTAAACTACCGCTGTCTGCCATCGTTGCTAAATATATTGGAATATAGTTATTTATCTGCTCAATAAAAACAAATAAAAACGCCCCTCCAAAAAGTGTAATGTGGGCATATTTAAGTTTAATAAAAGGTAATAGACGGAACACTCTATTTACACTTAAACTCTCATTTTTAAAGTTAAATATAAAAACACATAACCAAGAGATAACTCCTGCAATAACTGCCGCAAGCATTCCGAGTGAAGTATGAAATAACACTAAGGCCAAACAAAAGAGTAGATTATTAAAGACTGGTGTAACATATACAAAACTAAAGGTCCCCCTAACTGATTGCAAGCTATTAAGGATTCCAACCATTGTAGAAAGCGGGAATGTTAACGCCATGATCTGTAAGAAAAGTGTCGCGTTCTTATTCACACTCAAACTTTTTGAGGATGAAAGGTAAACTACAAGGTATTCAGCATAACAATAAATAAACACAGTTAATATCAATGAAGCGAGTATGAACATAAAAAAAATGGAAAAAACCTCATCATCAGTGCATTTTTTCTCTCTATACAATGTATATTTCGGGATGACTATTAAAGATATAGATGAATAGAGAGCTGTATAAACCAAGGATGACAAAAACATCGATAAAAAAAATGCATCCGTACTTTCATTTACTCCAAAAAAATAAGCTATGGAAAGGTCTTTAAAAAAACCACTTACCTTAGCTAAAATAATAAGAAGAGATAAGGATATAAACCCTTTATGACTTAAAGTCATTTATTAACCCCTGTTCACTGAGAAAGTACGTAACTATAATATGTTGATAGTTATTACATGTTAACTAATTTATTTTTTAATAAACAACTTATTGCTATTAATAAAATATCTTCGTAAAAACTGAGCCACTCAAAATTTACTCCATAACATTCATATGTAAAAGCTGAATATCAATCCAAAATGGAAAGCTCCCCCAGTAATCAATACAAGTTAATACAATAAAACCTGTAATAATAAATTCAAACATACCTATAGATATATAACTAAAGCAGAAACTATAATTTTAGGAATAGTCTAGCTTTATTAAGATAGTTTTTATAATCAAAAAAAGACGTATCGACACCACTGCATTCTAACTTATCATTTAAAGCACTCTCTAAAATCTCCAATTCAGTCCCTTTTTTACATAAAAAAACACCATTGCAATTTGAGTACTTTTTTAAATTAGGTAATTCATTTGTTATGACGGGTACACCAAGTGAAATAGATTCTGCCATTTTAGAAGGAAAACCAGCTAGGTTAACTAAAGTCAAATCACGAAGGAAAACGGTATAGTCATACTCTTGTATTTTTAGGAGCAATAATTTGTGCTCAACCTTACCATAGAAAAATAAGCTACCTTTTAGGCTAACTATAATATCTTCATGTTCAGGATAAACTCTGAGATACTCATTTTTAGATATACCGTATATATCAAATTTAAAGTCATACAACTTAACAAGCTTATTAAAAGCGAGGATTAGTAGATCTAGCCTTTCTTTAATTGTACTTCTAGCTTTAATTGCTCTTTCTACATCAAAAGGCGAACCAAAATAAATAAATTTCTTTTTATTTTCAGGTGTTTTAGGCTTGTTTTTTATTTTGTAGCGGTTTAGATTTACAGAATCGTACAAAGTTGGTAATTCCAATACACGAATTCCTTTTTTGGTGTAGAAATCACTCATAAATTGACTAGTTGTTATGACGCCATCATCTCCCATTGAAGCAACAAATCTAATTCGAAATGTAGTATCAAACCATTTTATCAGCTTAAAAATAAACCCCTCTCCTTCTGGACTATACCACTCCGTGATATCGCAAATCACACGTACTCCCAAACAAGACAATAACAGTTTAATTCTCAAAGAAGCGATAGCAGGGTAATTATAAAGAAAAACAGTGTCTAAATCTTTATGATTAGTTTTTAGAAATTCAATAATATTTTTATCACCTACTAAGTAATATAACCAATCCTTTTTACTCTTAGGGTATGAAATAGATTTGAACTGTATGTGAGATAATTCACTTTCAATTTTTGAAATACCATCCTCTATGTCCCCCCCCTTATCAACACCGATGAGCTCTACGTCAGCTCCCAACGCCCTAAAAATCTTTGCATTCGCAACAACCCTCTGTGCGGCAGCATTTTTATTTGGAAGCTCAAAAGCGCCTATATATATAAATTTTTTCATTTGCTATTACTCAAAAACTTCTTATACCAAGGCATTGCTTTACTAATACCCTGTAATATTTTGTATTCCGGTTCGTAACCTAGGTTATTAACGGCTTTACTTACATCGGCTTGAGAATGGCGTACATCACCAGCTCTAAAGTCACGATATATTGGATCTTGGGTCGCATTTATATCGCACTCTTTAAGTGCAGACCGTATTGCTTTGTATAAATCGTTAAGCGTTGTGCGGTCGCCTACAGCTACGTTATATACGTTATCTTTAGCTTCATCTGACGCGGTAGCTGCTAAAACATTCATTTGTACTGTGTTTTCTATAAAGCAAAAGTCACGGCTTGTTTCACCATCACCATTAATGAATACATCTTCGCCTTTGATCATATCGGCTGTCCACTTAGGGATTACCGCGGCATATGCTCCGTTAGGATCTTGGCGTTGACCAAATACATTAAAGTAGCGTAAGCCGATTGTTTTAAAGCCATACGTTTTTGCGTAAACACCAGCATATAACTCATTTACATATTTAGTTACTGCATAAGGCGAAAGAGGATTACCAATGTTTTCTTCTACTTTAGGTAATGCGGGGTGGTCACCGTATGTAGAGCTACTTGCAGCATAGGTAAAGCTTTTTACGTTCGCTTCTTTCGCTGCTTGTAGCATATTCAAAAAGCCAGTGATATTGGCAGCATTGGTTGTTACTGGATCTGCTATTGAGCGTGGTACTGAGCCAAGAGCCGCTTGATGCAATACATAGTCAACGCCGTTATTAGCTAATGCAGCTTCGCAATCTTGATAATTACGGATATCGCCTTCAATAAAATTAAACCCTTGCCACTGCTCTGCAGTAACTAAGCTTTTTACTTCATCAAGATTATGCTGATGCCCTGTAGCAAAGTTATCTAGCCCTACTACTTTTTGATTTAATTTTAATAAATGCTCTAAAAGGTTTGAGCCAATGAAACCAGCAACACCAGTCACTAACCAGGTTTTAGGAGAAGAAAGTAGTTCTACTTTAATTTGTTCGTAACGAGTCATGATATTCCTTGTTAGAGCTTATATATTCGCAAAATTCAAAGCATTCTTAGTTTGTAATGCTTATCTTAATAGCGCGGGGTTGAACCCACGCTTACAATGATTACAAACGCATATCTACGCTCTGTTTTGGTAGCACATACTTTAAGTCGTAAAGTACGTGTTCTGCTTTGCCTAGTGCACGAATTTGCTCTGCGCCCATTTCTTTAAATTCGTTATGCCCTACTGCAAGAATAATTGCATCGTAGTTATTTTGTTTATGCTCAGCAGTTAAACTTAAACCATATTCATGTTGTGCTTCTTCGTTTGAGCACCATGGATCTACAATATCTACATTTATATTGTATTCCTTAAGTTCACTTACTATATCGACCACTTTTGTATTACGTAAATCAGGGCAGTTTTCTTTAAAAGTTAAACCCATTATCAGTACGTTTGCGCCATCTACATGGATACGCTTTTTAAGCATATTTTTAACCAGTTCAGACACGACATGTTTACCCATTCCATCGTTTAAACGACGGCCGGCTAAAATCATTTCTGGGTGGTAACCTACGCTTTGAGCTTTATGCGTTAAGTAGTACGGATCAACACCAATACAATGCCCGCCAACTAATCCTGGACGAAATGGTAGGAAATTCCATTTAGTGCCGGCCGCTTCTAACACTTCAAGCGTATCGATACCTAGTTTATTAAAAATAATTGAAAGCTCATTAATCAAAGCTATGTTTACATCGCGCTGTGTGTTCTCAATTACTTTTGCGGCTTCAGCAACTCTAATAGAGCTCGCTTTATGTGTACCGGCCGTAATTACTGACTTATAAAGTTGATCAACTTTTTCAGCAATTTCAGGATTCGAACCTGAAGTTACTTTTAATATGTTAGTTACACGGTGCTCTTTATCGCCTGGGTTTATACGCTCTGGTGAGTAGCCGGCAAAAAAGTCTTTATTAAATACAAGGCCTGATACACGCTCAACCACTGGTAAACACGCTTCTTCTGTTGCACCTGGGAATACCGTTGACTCATAAATTATTATGTCGCCTTTTTTAACCACTTTACCGAGCATTTCACTGGCTTTTATAAGTGGTGTTAAGTCTGGTTGTTTATGCACGTCAATAGGTGTTGGTACAGTAACAATATATACATTGCAGCTTTCAAGGTCTGATACTGTATAAGAGAACTTAAGCTGTGGAGACTCTTTAAGCTCTTCATCACTTACTTCAAGTGTAAAGTCGTGGCCGGCTTGTAATTGTGCAATTCGGCCTTGATTAATATCAAAGCCTGTTACTGGAAATTTTTTACCAAACTCAACTGCTAAAGGAAGGCCTACATAACCTAAACCTATAATGCCAATTTTTAGGTCCGTTAATGAATCGTGCATGTTTGTACTCTCTTTGTTTGGTTATAGAGCTTCGAGCTTTGGACTTCGAGCTTTGTAAAAGTTAAATTTTAAAATTAGTTTCAAGTTAAAACGTGCAATAAAAAATCGAGTATCAAGATGGATTCTCGTAGGTGAAAAGCACGTTTTTATAATTTATTTCGAGTGGGATATCATTCATTTTCGATGATGTAAATGCTCTGAATTAACTAAATCAGTACACAATGGCTAGCCACTAAATTGCATTTCAGCAATTTTGTATCTCAGTGATATTACAACCCACTGAGACACTTTTTTCTAAATTGAGACAGTCAATTTAGACTATCTACTTGTAATTGCTTGTTTTTATGCTTTTTATAAAAAGTGCCCAATAGGCCCTTAAATATATTGGATACTATTTATCGCTTTTATATTCGTAATTATAGTAACCATAATACCCATAAGCATTACTGGCTTTTTTAACAACACCGTTAAAAACCACACCTTTTACGTCTATGCCATTTTGCTCAAAGCGATTACGGGTTAGTTCTATTTCACGTATATGGTTTTGGCCAAAACGTGCAACAAGTAATGTAGTACCTGTTTGTGCACTAACTATTACGGGGTCGGTTACAGCTAAAATTGGGGGTGTATCTATAATTATAATGTCGTAAGCGGCGCTTACTTCTTCAACTAATTTGCTAAAGTTGCTGTTCATTAGTAGCTCTGAAGGGTTTGGCGGTATTTGTCCACGTGTAATAACGCTTAGACCATCAACTTTAGTTGTTTTTGTAACTTGCTCTAAGTTTAAACGACCAGATAGGTAGTCACTTAAGCCATCATCCGACTTTAAATTAAACTGAGTTTGTAAATAGCCTTTACGCATATCGGCATCTATAATTAGTACTTTTTTACCGCTTTGTGCAAGTACACTTGCTAAGTTAACCGACACAAACGATTTACCCACACTTGGGCTTGGGCCCGATATTGCAATAATGTTATTTTTTGCTTCCATCATCGCAAAGTGTAAGCTGGTACGTAAGCTACGCAGTGCCTCTATTGCTAAGTCGGCTGGGTTATCGATAGCGAGTATACTTTTAGGTTTATTTGTTTTGCTTTTACGAGCTCGTTCGGCAAAGCCACTTAGTTTATCTTGGTAATCTGAGTGCGGGATACTTGCATAAACAGGTAGGCCTAACGCTTCAATTTCGGCTGGATCTTCCACCCCTTTGTGCATTGCTTTTTGTACTAGCACTATAGCTACAGCTAACATTCCACCTAACATAGTTGCCATCACTACAATTAATGCTTTTTTAGGTTTTACTGGCTTACTCGTATTTACCTCAGCGAAGTCAATAATACGCACGTTACCTACCGTACCTGCGCGAACTATATCAAGCTCTTGTGTTTTACTTAGTAGTAGTGTGTAAATTTGGTTACTTACTTCTACGTCACGCTTCAAACGCAGTAGCTCTTGTTGGGTTTCGGGTAGGTTGCCTACCTCACCAACAAGCTCTTGTTTTTGACTTTCAACCGCTTCTATTTGTTCTAAAATACCTTGGTATGTTGGGTGGTCTTTTTTAAACTTACGGCCAAGTTCTAGGCGTTTTAAATTTAGCTCTTGTAGTTTGGTTTCGAGCTTTACTACTTGTTCAAGCACACCCTGGGTTTCGAGCGTTATGTTTATTGACTGGCGCTTTATTTGATAGTTATTAAAGCGCTCTTCTGCGTACTCAAGTTGTTTTTTAATTTCAGGTAATTGTACTTCTAAAAACTCGAGTGACTTTTGAGCTTCAGCGCTATTACGCTCTACATTACGGCGTACATAAATAGCGGCTACTTTGTCGAGTACTTTTTCAGCGTAGTTTGGGTTAGTGCTTTGTAAGCTAAGGTTTATAATACCTGAATCTTTACCCTTTTCACTTGCGCTAATAGCCGTTTGCAAATCTAAAATAGTATTAAGGCGGTCTCTTCGGGTAATTGTAAACTCTGTGCCAGGCCGCGCGTTTAAAGTACGAATAGTTAAACTAAACTTACCGTTTGTAAGTTCTTCACCTACTTTACCGACTAACACTTTCTCGCCGTCTGCATTTAAAAGTGCAAGGCTATTGTTAACTTGCGCTACAAGAGTAAATGTTTGATTAATTGCTGAACGCGGTACGTCAAATCTAAATACATTTATGCTTTCGCCACCCCATGCATAGCTGCTAGCACCAAAGCTTGGCTCTGCTAGCTCACCGTTTTCAGTTGGGGCAAATTTACGAAATGCTCGGCTACCAATAAATGGGTATAATTTAGGTTCGGCTGTTACATCAAGATTTAGCGTGTCAACTGCTTCGCCAATTATGCTGCGTGATTTAAGTAGCTCTATTTCGGTTACTGCAGCCGATGTGCTTTCGAACATGCCGGCCATATCATCAAAGCCTGGTACAGAGGTACTCCCGTCTTCAACCTGTATCATCGCGGTTGCTTGGTAAACAGGTGTGCTTAGTACGGCATATACAATACCTATAAACATAAATAATGCGGTAATTGCGACTATAAAATATTTACGATCGAGCAATGCGCCAAATAGCGCCATTAAATCGATTTCTTGTGTTAGTTGTGCTGTATTTTTGTTATTACTAGCGCTATTAGAACTGTTATCCGGCTGGGTATTCATTAAATTAGCCATTCCTTATAAATACTTTTGCCAAGCGCTGCAGGCGCTGTCGATTAATGTGTAAACGTGTTCAAAAGCCTCTTGGCTTTGGCGGTAGGGATCAGGTATTTCTGTGTTATTAATCCATTTACCTAATAAAAAAGTTTTGCCGCGTGCTTCTGGGTAGCGAGCGTGTACGTCGTTTAAATGGCGTTGCTCCATTACGAGTATTACGCTGTTTTGTGCTACCAAACTCGATGTAAGCTGCTGCCCTTGGTGGGCATCCATATTTATACCGTGTAACTGAGCAATTTTTTTTGCTGTCGCGTCAGCTGGTTTACCTTCAAGTGCTGTTAACCCCGCAGACGATACTTTAATATTTTTACCATCAAGCTTTTGCTTTAAAACATACTCACCCGTTGGGCTACGGCAAATATTACCTGCACAAACTACTAATACAGCATCAAACATTTTGTAACCCTTAATTAGTGCTTATATCGTCAAGGCTATCAACAGTAGCAATAGAAGGCAGTAATAAGCTTATTACACGGTTCCAACGCGCTAGTGGTGCAGATGTTACATAAACTATGTCGTGTGGTTGCAGTTCAAACTGCTCAGCTAACACGAGTGCTGCAATACTTTTTGCATGTAGTTGGTATACATCGGCTAAAATACCTGTTTGTTCGTAATTACGTTTACGAAGTACAAATACGCCGTTGGCGTCTGCAGTTGCTTCATTTAAGCCACCGGTATCGCTTAATGCTTCTGCTAAATTTAAACCATAACGCGTTAATGTAACTGAGCCTGCTTTTTTTACATCGCCCAGTACAAATACTTTTTGTTGATCGTTACGATTTACATGCACTATATCGCCATTTTGTAATAAACGATTTTGCGAAATATCACCGTGTGCATAAAAGTCTTCTAGCTGTATTACTTCAGTTTTATTACCGCGAGTAAATGTAACTGTACGCCAGTCTGCGGCAGCCGTTAGGCCACCTGCTTGATTAAGTGCGTCAATAAGTGTTAACGGGATCTCGGTTACAGGGTAAACACCAGGTTGGTTTACTTCACCTGTAACGTAAGCTTTTTGGCTTTTAAAACCAACTACTTTTATGTCTACCTGTGGGTCTTCGATTACTCGTGCAAGGCGCTTAACTAACTCTTCGCGTACTTGCCCTACCGTTTTGCCTGCAGCAGCAATATTTGGAGCGTATGCATAAGTAATTGTGCCGTTTTTTTGAACACGGAAACCATCAAATTCTGCCGTACGTTGTACAGCCGCAGGAATAGTTAGCTCTGGGTGGTCCCATACGCCTATTGTGAGTACGTCACCTACGCCTAGTTTATATTCGTAACCATTAACGTCTAACTCTTTAGCATTTAATAATGGTTTAGCCGCTTTACGCGTTAATTTTTGTTGGCTTATTAGTGATGAGTCAATAATTTGTATGTTTACTTTTTCGAGATCGTTGTCAAGATTTTGTGTTTGCTCGCCAGAGTCAATCCCCTCAAAATGGCTACCTGGTATAATAGTACACCCAGTTATAGATAAAAATGCGAGTGAAGTAACGAGTGATTTATAGCTCAACGCCATTGTAGAATCCCAAAATTATTTTTAAATATTGCACTTACTCACCTACCTTGGTGAGCACTTGTATTTTAACAGGTTAATTAAAACATGTGCACTATTGTGAAGCAATAGGCTTTGCTTTGTAAAAGCTTTGTTACTGAGTTTTAATTAACACTTAAATTATATCAGTATTTTCATTAAGATATTTATAAAAAATGTAATTAAAATATTTTACATAAAAAATTAATGCGAGTAAGTGAGTAAACACTCAAAAGCAGAAATTACGAGCTGTGCTCGTCACGCCGGCAAACTGCGCGTCTACAAGTAAATAACAACTGAGATTGCGAGCCTTGCTCGTCACGCCAGCAAGCTGCGCGTTTACAAGTGCTTTAGGCACGCTACCGCCCCTAGGTTGCAGTTCCTACGTACTGGTTTTATGCTTTAATGCTCTTTTAGGTAAGGTGTAACCTTACGTATATCAAATTTGATTGTGCTAATATTGTGCTAACTGTTATTTAGCAGTTTAACTTTTTATTTTTATTTCTTTGTTGTCTACGCTCATTTCTACTTGTGTATTAAGTAAGTTAACTAACAAAATACTGCGCATGTCACCATCGGGCTCTTTGTATATGGCGTCTATACTGTTAAATGAGTTGTTATTTATATTTACTACATTACCTGCTTTTGGCATGTTTGATTCGCTGGTATGAGAACAATTGGTCTTTAAAATATTTATTAATTTTACCGAAGCTACCTGATATATTGCACCATAAGACACAAACCCACTAATTCCGCGTGTATTTTTCACAACAGAAAAATTATCATTTTGTGAATCTAGGCAAACAAATAAGTAGTTTGGAAATAAAGCAGCGTTTTTGACGACCCTACGACCTCTAACCAATGTTTCGGTGGTTAATTTTGGGTAAAAAGCTTCAATTCCTTGATTAAATAAGTTTGTTTTAGCTCGTTCTTCTTGCCGAGGCTTGCAAAATACTAAATACCATTTTTTCATGCTAATCCTTCAGCGAATCTTTTAAATACAAATAACACAGCACTGGGTCAAATGTGTGGCATATTATACGGACTCACTAGCTGCCGTGTAAAGGGCATTTAGTACAAAAATAATGTTTTGTATTGCCCTAAAACACTTGACAAAAATTGAGTAGTAGAAAGTTCGTAAGCATTTTGTGAACTACCCATCGACGCCACTACATGTCGATCAATGGGCTTCTACAGTCTAGCTTTTGAATGCTAGGCTGCTTCTTTTTTCTCAGATCCAACAGCAAACTT
>Ga0316197_10002030_pt1 | contig 14447 bp, 8 predicted proteins | sample OudBiesiAoxic_MG_FD_204939 | JGI IMG/M metagenome (GOLD analysis project Ga0316197, IMG submission 204939) | Coastal sediment microbial communities from Oude Bieten Haven, Netherlands - site A oxic | ecosystem: Environmental > Aquatic > Marine > Coastal > Sediment | place: Netherlands...
TTGAACCTACTAATGTTTACTATTGGTCATTTGCAACGTGAAGGAGAGCAAGGTGCATGATTGAGTAATTGCTCGCTATTGCGATTGAATGCAACGCAGATCAGGGACTTATGTGGATTGGTATTAAATAGATTAACGTGCATTTAGCTGATGGAGTAAAAATGTTGCATAAAGATGAAATTAGAATTTTGCGTATTGTTAAGCTTGCACCTATTTTTGTTGCTATCGTTTCCCTTATCTCTATCTCAATTGTTTACCAAAACAATCAAATTCAGTTTAATAAAGAAGTACAAGAGTTAATACAGCGGTCAAATATGGATAAAGATAATTTGATCAAAAGTGAAGTATTGAGAGTTTATGATTTTATTAAAGCCAAAAAAGCGCTCGCTATCGATAAAATTAAATTTGATTTAAAAAACAGAGTACGAGAAGCCCACACTATTGCTAATGCTATTTATAAGAACAATCGTGATAAATCAGATAAGCAGATAAAAGCATTAATTAATGATGCTCTACGAGACATTCGTTTTAACAATGGACGTGGTTATTTTTTTATATATGAGACAAAAGGGACCAATGTCCTCCATCCTCTGTTGCCCCATTTAGAAAATAAAAATCTTTGGAGTTTTAAAGATGTAAAAGGTGACCATATCATTCAGATATCCAGTGAAATCGCTACAAAACAAGGGGAAGGTGCTTTAACTTGGTGGTGGAAGAAACCTGCGGATATCGAAACAGAATATGAGAAAGTTGGCTATATTAAACACTTTGCACCCTATGATTGGTTTATTGGTACGGGGGATTATATTGTTGATTATGAGGAGGAGTTAAAAAAAGAATTATTGGTCATCATCAACGAAATACGCTATGGCAAAGAGGGCTATATTTTTATAATTGATCAGCAAGGAGTCTATTTAAGTCACGTTAAAAAAAGCTACCTTGGTCAAAACAGAATTGATTATTTAAACCCAGAAGGTGTTGCGATCACTCGAAAAATTATAGATGTCGCAAAATCGGGTGAAGGTTTCTTTTCATATGTCGGGAGTATTAAACCAAGTACTGGAGAGCCCTCAAGTAAGCGTTCATTCATTAAGGGATTTGATGATTGGCAGTGGGCTATTGGAACTGGTGCGTATTTAAATGATATTGCAGAGATCGTTGCGATTAAAAAAGCTGCATTAAACGAAAAAAATAGTCGTGAGTTAATGCAAATTATTATTTTAGGCGCTGTTGTCTCGCTTGGTTTATTTTTAATCTCTCTGCTTTTTTCTAATACAATCAAAAGACGCTTTAAGCACTACCAAGATAATGTGAATAATAAAAGCGCGGCACTAAATGACCTTAATAGCAATTTAGAACGACTAGTATTAAGCAGGACGACTGCATTAGAGGCAGCAAATATTGACCTGGAGGCCACTCTTACTAATTTGCAATCGACACAGAGCAAACTACTAGAGTCGGAAAAAATGGCTTCAATGGTAGGATTAGTTTCTGGCATGGCGCATGAGCTTAATACCCCATTAGGGATCATGGTGACCTCGATAAGCCAATTGGAAGTAGAGATTGATTTTTTATTTGAAAAACTACATGCACAACAGCTCTCACGGAAAGATTTTCAACGTATAAAGGAAGCATGGGAGCTTGGTCATCGTTTATTAGGTACTAATTTGCAGCGCTCTGTCGAGCTAGTCAATAGTTTTAAATCATTATCGATGCATAATGATACGGATGAAATACAAATATTTTCGATTAAACTCTTAGTTAACTCGATTGCAGATACCTTTATGAATAAATTTAAATCTTTAGGTGTTGAACTAAAAGTGGAGATTGAGAAAGATATTCTATTAAATAGCTATCAATGGGTATTAATTGAAATTTTATCACAATTAATTAATAACTCACTGACTCATGGGTTTGCAAAAACAGATGCTCCTTGTATCGATATTTTGATACAAGAGGATCAGGGGTGTGTTGAAATTAATTATTCAGACAATGGCTGCGGAAGCAAGCATACTGACCAAATATTTGACCTCTTTTATACCACGCAACGTGGAACGGAATGCACAGGGCTAGGGTTACCTATCGTTTATAATCAAGTTGTCCATAAATTATTAGGGACGATTAGTTGTGCTGTTGATAAGCAGCAGGGACTTGCTTTTAATATTAATATACCTATCACGATTGTCGCTAGTAATAATAATGTGGCTAACTTATCTTGACTTGATTACGCCCTGCATCCTTCGCCCTATATAGTGCGTCATCAACACGTTGAAATATAGCTTCCTTAGTATCATCTGTGGCTGACTCAGCGACACCAAAACTGCAAGTGAGGGTAAACTTCTCTGAAAACTTAAATTGCTCAATAATATCTTTGATTTTTTCAGCTAAGATTGCCGCTTTTAACTTGTTTGTTTCTGGACAAATAATCAGAAACTCTTCGCCGCCCCATCGAGCGACAAGATCTAATTGTCTAATGTTTTGTTTGAAAATAATGGCAAGATTTACCAACACGTCATCACCAATTTTATGGCCATAGGTATCGTTTATTTTTTTGAAGTGATCTACATCTACAAGGATTAATGAAAAATGAGTATTATAACGCTTACTCCTCTCATATTCATATTCAAAGCTATTATTAATAAATAAGCGGTTAGGTATTTGCGTTAATGCATCGGTCACGGCTAATTTTTCTAATATTTTTTTATCGCTGATATCTTGTAAAATATTCATATAACCGATTAATTTTCCACTTTTTGTATAGGTGGGGGTTATTTTGTTAGATGTCCAAAATGGGCTACCATTCTTCTTTAAATTAAGTATCTCTCCTTGCCAAACACCACCTGATTTAATGGTCGACCATAAATCTTTATACAGTGATTTATCAGTATGAGGATGGCTAAAAATGTGGTGTGTTTTGCCTATTATCTCGTCTTTTTTATACCCCGTTAATTCACATAATGCATTACTGACATGAGTAATATTACCTTGGTAATCAGAGCTAGTTGTCAATATATGGTTATCAATCATCATTAATTGACGCTCTATACGGCGGTTGTATTTTTGAACGGTATAATAACGAAATGCAAAAAGTAATGAGACAAGTAGTATTAGCCCCATTATTTGCTTGAAAAGGTTATAATCGAAGCCTTTTTTATAATCAATAGCGACATAATGATTAAAAATATCTTGATGAGTTGATTCTGGAATTCGTTTTATAAGTTTATTCATTATCGCCAATAAAAGAGGCTCATCATTTCGCGTCGCCACACTCATTTCCCAATTGGCGTCAAACTTCCCTGAAATTTTTAACTCACCTACAAACTGCGTTTGAAACATATAACCAATGGTTGCAAGGGCGTCGATGTAGCCAAAAAGTTCTCCATTGACTACCTTTTGTAACCCTTGTTTAGCATTATCAACATCGATTACATCGATGTTTGGAAACTGGTCTCGAATAATTTCATTAAATGCGTAACCTCTAATAATGCCTACTTTTTTTTGATTGATCAGTTTTAGATTATCAATAAATGTAATTTCGGGTTTAGTGGCAAGTACGACGGGGGTTTGTATTAAGGGGAGGGTGAAACTGAGGTAGTTATTTCTCTTTTTAGTTGGCATTGCGAGTGAGATAATGTCACATTTTCGTTGTTCAGAAAATTCGAGTGTTTGTCTCCATGTACCTGTTTGTACAATCTTGATAGGAATCTTGATATCTTCCTGAAAAATTTTAAAATATTCTGAGCTGATACCAATATGCTTGCCATGTTCTAATTTTTCTAAAGGCATCCAGTCAGGATCAATGCATAAATTGAGTTGTTTTTTTTGTGTTAGGTATGCTAATTCTTGCTCTGAAAAAATTACCTTCGATGTTTCTATATTTGTAGCAGCGAACCATTTTTTCTTTAAGGATAGCAGCTTATCGTTACCGATAGCCGTTAATGATTTATTAATAATTGCAATGGCTGCAGGGAAATCATTACGAATAACAAATACTAAATCTAAAGGATTATTTTGTAGGAACAGTGCTGGTTTTAAAAATGGATTACCAGATTCGTTTAGAATATAAAACATCGCTGCATTACCAAGCATAAAATCAGCTTTACCAGTGGTAATACCTTCTATTAGCTTTTTTGTATCCTCGAACTCAATTATTTGCACATCTTGAATTTTATTGGCTGTCTCCCTCGCTAATTCATTTGCTTTATAGATACCAAATTTTTTGCCTCTGAGATCTGTAAGGCTATCAACCACATAAGAAAGGTCTTTACGGGTAAAAATTATTTTATCTAAGGAAAGATAAGGAGCGGAAAAGAGTGAGTGTACGGCAAAGTCTTTATGTTTTATTGCAGTGCTTAAACCATCAATTTTTCTGCTTTGCTGTAACGAGACTACTTCGCTCCATGGTGCTAATTTCAAAACAAAATTTGCACCGCTAACTTTATTAATGAGATCTAAAACATCTGCATCATAGCCAATGATATTGCTGCCATTATTAATGACATAAGGGGCCCAATCACGATCGCTTCCAAGTGTTATTATTGGGTTGTCTTTTAAAAATTGCTGCTCTTCTATTGTTAGTTGAACAACATTGTTTGCAAAGCTGGGCCTTGCAAAGATAATCAGCAATAAAAGTAATACTTTTGATATTCTTAACTGATTCATTGTGATTATCTTAAAGATTATTTTCGTCACTGTATTTCAATAATGGCATCTTGCCAACAAGGTAGCATTTTCTAATTTAGAAAAATCTACACCAATAAATTTTAGAGTAATCCTTGTTTTTTGTCTCTCTTTACAGAAATTAAGTTGCTTTGTGTGATGCGGGTTTAATAAAAAGTACCAATCAGTAAATGAGTGGTACTACATAAATAAAGGCAAATTAATTTAAGCTTGTTTATATTGTTAGTTTCAATTGTCATGCTGATAACTTCTACGTTGTAAGTTTCGCAAAGGGAACAACTATTTGCGTCAACTTACGCCTTGAATTAAGCTGTTTTTCCTGCACAAAATTTAGATCACATAATTAATGTAATTGGTATTAATTGGTTAGAGTAGTTACAAAAAAGCCAATCAATAAATGATTGGCTTGCTAGTGCTTCACTTTCACTGATCGAGTTGAAATTACCAGTTTTGGTGCTTATACAGTGCGTTGTAATAGAGGTGTGCGTAATGTTTTGCCGCATCTGACCAGTAAAAATGAGAGCGCATCGCTTGTGTTTTCAAGCGTAACATCTCCTCTGGGTGCTCTATGTAAAGTAGTAAAACACGGCGTAATAAGTTGAGTAGCTGATTTGGATTAGGATCATAAAATACAAAGCCATTCGCATGGTCTGGATCTTGATCATAATCGAGTACGGTATCTTTCAAGCCACCAACACCACGCACAATTGGCAATGTGCCATAAGCGAGGCTATATAGTTGGTTTAAACCACAAGGTTCAAAAATAGAGGGCATCATAAAGAAGTCTGCCCCCGCTTCAACCATATGGGACAGTTTATTACTGTAGATATCGATAAATTTAAATTTATCTGGGTAGTGTCCCATGATGGCATTCAGCTGACCTGTTATCGCAGGGTCGCCAGAGCCAACAATGACAAGTTGTAGATTATGCTTTAATAACCGGTCTAACATAGGAATGATTAATCCAAATCCTTTTTGATCCGTTAAGCGACATACCATACCAAATACCGGGTGGTCATTAACGGGTAACCCAACTTCTTTTTGAAGTGCTTCTTTACAGATAACTTTTCCACTTAAGTCATCAGCACTGAAGTTTGCTGGGATAAATTTATCTGTTTCAGGATTCCAGTCATTATAATCGCAGCCATTTAAAATCCCTTCAAAATCATGTATGCGCGACAAAAAGTGATTCGACATACCGTGTGAACCTAAGGTCGTAAGTAATTCACTAGCATAATTAGGGCTAACGGTATTAATTTTATCACTGTAGGTAAGGCCTACTTTAAGGTAATTAATATAGTTGTAGTTTTCTAAAACACGCTCATCCATACAAGAGCTTACTTCAGGAATAAGATTAAGCTGAGATTTATCAAAAATACCCTGATAACAGGCATTATGAGTTGTTAGCACTGTTTTTGTATGTGTGAAGCGGTAATGATCGTGATAACGGGTCTTAAGTAGATAAGGTATTAAGCCTGTATGCCAATCATTACAATGTATAATATCAGGTGTGAAATCGTCTGCTTCACAAGTTTGTATTGCCGCTAAACAGAAGAATGCAAAGCGTTCACCATTGTCTTGATAGGCATGGTTATCTTCACCATATAAACCAGCACGATCAAAATAGTGTGCGTTATCAATGCTTAAAACTGGAATTCCTTCGAGATCCAACTGCTGCACTTGAAATTGCACGTCAGGACGAGAAAAATCCGTATTGAGTGTTAAGTTAAAACGCTGTTTAGCATGTTCGCGATGGTTAATGGTACGGTAAAAAGGGGTGATGATTTTTACTTCATGGCCTAGGTTGCGCAACTCGATAGGAAGTGATTTAGCAACGTCTGCAAGACCTCCCGTTTTTGAGAAACCCTCTACTTCTGAAGAGACAAAAAGAATCTTTAATTTACGATTATCCAACGGAAACTCCTTCTAAAACCCAATAATATTTATAACTTCATGTATTACCGATTATAGCGTTTATAAGTATAAGAACCATATATTAATGTTGATACCTTGCTTAGCGCTCGTTATAACAGCTAACAGATGGGAAATTATTTTGGTGAAAAAATAAAAGCCACAGTGAACTGTGGCTTATTTGGCGGAAAATGTTATCAGTTAAAAACCAACTCTGGCGCCTTTAGGAATAACAACTATCCCCTCATCAGAAACCGTGAAACGTTTTTTATCATCTTCTAAATTTACGCCAATCTGCATGTTATCAGCAATTTTTACATCTTTATCAATAATGACTTTAGTTAAAATACAGTTACTACCAACTTTAGTGTCACCCAATAAAACCGACTCATAAATATTGGTGTTTGTACCCACGAAACACTTAGAGCCTAATACGGATTTTTTGATCGTTGCACCTGAAATGTGACAACCATCTGAAATGAGTGATTGGCGAATAGTACAAATAAATTGTTCACTATCACGGAAACTTGCTGGTGGTAGTGCAGGGTAGTGGGTGTGCATTGGCCATTTACGGTTATATAATGATATTGGGGGATCCGTTTTAACGAGATCCATATTTGCTTCCCAATATGATTCAATAGTACCTACATCACGCCAGTAAGCATCACCTTCTTCACCATTAATAGTATTTGTGGTGAAATCATATACAAAAACTTTGCCTGATGGATAAAGCGTTGGAATGATGTCTTTACCAAAATCATGACTTGAATTTTCATCGGCAGCATCACGGATTAATTCTGCTTGTAATGCTTTAGAGTCGAAGACATAGTTACCCATTGAGGCTAATACATGGTCTGGATCCCCTGGAATTGTCTTGGCATCTTCAACCGATGGCTTCTCTTCAAAACCAATCATACGCCCCTCATCATCTACCTCGATAATACCAAAGTGATAAGCTTGCTCTTTTGGTAAACGGATAGCTGAAACGGTTAATAATGCTTCTTTTTCTTGGTGGAATAAGATTTTCTGACGAATATCCATTTTGTAGATATGATCACTACCAAAAATACACACTAAATCAGCTTCGTCTGACTCAATAAACTGTAAGTTTTGGTAGATAGCATCTGCCGTACCACTATACCAATGTTTACCGGTACGCATCTGTGCTGGAATTGCATCGATAAACGTATCGGTAATACTGTTTAAGGCCCATGCTTTATTAAGGTGACCATTTAGTGACTGAGACTTAAACTGTGTTAGGACATAAATACGTAACAGAGATGAGTTTACAAAATTGTTTAACACACAATCCACTAAACGATAACTGCCGCCAAATGGGACAGAGGGTTTAGTGCGAGATTGTGTCAACGGATAAAGTCGAGAGCCTTCGCCACCCGCTAAAATCATAGATAAAACTTTTGCCATATTAAAACCTATATAAGTAGTGGGGGTTAAAAACCGACTTTAGTGCCTTTAGCGATAACAACAACACCATTATCTGAAACGGTAAATTGCTTTTTATCTTCCTCTAGGTTTTCGCCAATGACAGTACCAGGTGCAATTTCAACACCTTTATCGAGGATAACTTTGTAAAGTCTTGAGCCTGCACCAACTTTTGCATTTCCCAAGAAAACACTATCTTTAATAACGACACCTTTACACAAATGTGTCCTAAAACCGAGAACGGAGTTTTCAATTTTTGCACCATTAATGTATGAGCCGGCACCAATCAATGATTTAGACACATCGCTGACGGTATCAGCTGCATCACGAAATGTTGCAGGTGGGAGAGGAGGGTGATAAGTGTGTAATGGCCATTTTTGATTATATAGAGAAAAAGGAGCATTATCTTTCAACAGATCCATGTGTGCATCCCAGTATGAATCAAGCGTGCCTACATCGCGCCAATAAGCCGTTTCTGGTTCACCCTCAATATAATTATCACTCAGCTTGTAGATGAATACATCACCCTTCGGATAAAGCTTACCAATAATATCTTTTCCGAAGTCATGGCTTGAGTTTTCATCTTTAGCATCGACATATAACTCTTTCAATAATACGTCTGATTTAAAAATGTAGTTCCCCATTGATGCAAGAACATGATCAGGATCACCAGGGATAGTTTTAGCATCTTCAACGTTTGGCTTTTCAGCAAAACCTATCATACGTCCTTCTTCATCTACCTCGATAATACCGAAATGATAGGCTTCAGATTTTAGCACGCGGATAGCTGCGACAGTTAATGACCCTTGCTTTTGTTTGTGAAATTCAACCATCTGCTGCACATCCATTTTATAGATGTGATCACTACCAAAAATACAAACATGATCGGGGTCACTTTTTTCAATAAAACGTGCATTTTGGTATATAGCGTCAGCGGTTCCACTATACCAATTTTTATTAACACGTTGCTGAGCTGGAATTGCTTCGATGAAGCGGTTAGAAATGCCTGATAAACGCCAAGCTTTACGAAGGTGGATATTTAAGGATTGAGATTTAAACTGCGTTAACACATATATTTTCATTAAATCCGCATTTACAAAATTGTTTAATGCAAAATCAACAAGTCGGTAGTTACCGCCAAAAGGTACTGCAGGTTTTGTTCTTGTGGATGTTAGCGGGTAAAGGCGCGAACCTTCACCGCCCGCAAGAATCATAGCAAGAATGCCAGACATAAATGTCTCCAGAATAAAAGGAATAAGGTGTCATAAATTTGTTTAAAATTGTGTTTGCAACTTAATCTACTTGAAGCCTAGAAACAGTACCAAAAAAGATAAAAATATTAAAGTGAAAAGAAGTGTAACATTTGATTATTTGTTGATGCACCTCAATAATTTAAACTTGTTATTATCTATAGGCGTGCTAAGTGACCCATATGTATCTGTTAATAAAGGCTCATATCGAAGAAACTTATTTGCAACGATTAATAACGTCCCTCTGCTCTTTAGGTAAGCAGGTGATTGATTGATAAAAGTTTCTGCTGCAACATAATTGGTTTTTTGACCAGAGTGGAATGGAGGGTTAGAAAGTAAATTATTATACTTTTTGTTAACATCAGAAAAAACATTAGAAGCAAAAACGTTAGCATTAAGTTTATTTTTTATCAGTGAGAGTCTTGAGCTGGCTAAAGAGTATGCGTTTATGTCAATCATATCTATTTCTGAATTTGGAAAGCAGCTTTTAATATAACAACCAATGACGCCAGCGCCACATCCAAAATCAAGTACACTTCCCATTAGATCTTTGGGTAAATTTTGTAATAGTAGTTCTGTTCCTTTATCAAGTTCTCCGTGACTAAACACCCCTGGGAGAGAGCAAATTTGCAAAAAAACATCATTTACCTTAACAGTATAATTTTTGACCCAATCAGCTTGTTTAAAGGGGGCTACTTTATTGACTAATTCACAGTATAACAATGAACAGTGTCTTGCTGAATCAAGCATATTAATATTAGCTGCGTAGGGCTTTAGTAATGTACCTGCACTTTTAATTCCGACCTTCTTTTCACCAACTAAAATAATAGCGGCGCCTTGCTCTAAATGAGGGGTTAAGTTCGCGAGTAGATATTGCAGCTCTTGTTTCGCTTTAGGAACAAAAATAAGCAATAAATTAAATGGCTTATTATCGCTTTCTTCGCCTTGATAGTTGTCAGTAAATAATCTCGTTGATGTAGATAACTGATCATTAAGCGCACTAAAATAGCGATAATCACTAAAACAAAAAGTACTTGAGTTTGCGAGTGACTGTAAATGCAGTGGATAATTATCATCGAGATTACCGGCAACTAAAATATTCTTTCCCTCAAACAGTGCTTCGTTTCTTTGTAATAACTGGCTCGGGTTTGAATATGTGCTATTTGTGACTGACATTTGCGCTTCCTGTTTTTGACTTTTTCTAGTTCATGCTATTGTACACTTACGTCACAGTTATTTTGTCAAAATTATTACCAAATTAAATATTTATTATGACGTTTAGGGATTAAATGAAATTTACGGATAAATTTACTTTTATTACCACCGCCGTTGTATTGAGTTGTATTGCGCTTATTTTGGTTGGCGGGCTTTTTAGTTTACGTTCACTAACGATGCAATATCATCAAAATAAAATTGATGGTGTGATTCAGGTGATTGAATCACAGCTTGATAAAGATACCCAAAGGGAGTCATTTGATGTCTGGTTACCAGATCTTTTAGATGCCTCGGGTGTTGTGCGTTTACAAATAAAACGCAAAGACAAAGTGTTATTTCAAAACTATTATGAAAGTCGAAACTTCTTTCCAAATAAACTGCTACTTCGCTTTCAATATGATTTAAAGCGCTACCCTGATGTTTCGCTTATCATCCATACTCGGCAACCCTTTGAGTCAATAAAATTTTCTGTTGTGCCTTTGTTGGGAGTGAGTTTTGCTATTTTAATTAGTTTACTGCTACTTACTTTTTCAATGCGCTGGGTTAAAAAGCAGTTTAGAGGAGCTGAATTACTCGAAAAGCGTGCAAAATATATTTTACAGAATAACTCTACAGCACGAATAGCCTATGAAGGGGAGTGGCCTCAATCAGCGAGTCAAGCGCTTGATATGCTCAATCAAAAATTAGATGAGAGTAAAAAAGAACGGAGTTATTTTGATGCGCACATCCGTGGTAAAGCCTTTCTAGATGCTACAACGGGAATTGGTAATCGATTAGCCTTTGAAAATCAGCTCGATGCAACAGCCGTTGATGCGGTTATTTTTTCAAGTGCATTATTACAGATTAAGTTTCCAGAATTAGAGCTGATTCAAGAGCAATATGGGAAACGAAAACGTAATCAATTTCTGCTGCAAGTTACTGAATTATTAAATGAGTTTACGGTGCGATATGTAGATCCTTTTTACGCTCGAACTGAGAAATCTGAATTTTCATTAATTCTTCCTCAAATGTCCTACGAAGAAGCTGAAGTTGCCGCAAAACAACTGACAAAGTTATTATTTCAATTGCAATTACCCGAGCAATTTTCTATCGATGATTTTTTCTATATCGGTGTGGTTAATTTCTATTACGGTGAAAAACCACAAACAATTATGGAAGATCTCAACCGGGCTTCGTTGGTGGCTAAGCATCAGAAAAGCAGCGGCTGGTTTTTAGATGAACAAGAGGTAAAACAAGCTAGTTTACTTAAAGGAACCGTAAGATGGCGTTCATTACTGGAAGGTGTTTTAGAGAGGAATGAACTCCTGCTTTACCGACAAAAATTGGTGTTGGATGATGGTCAAACCGAGCTTTATTCTGAGCTTTGGCCACGTATTATTGGTTTTGATGATGAGGTGATTGCCGCTGGTGTCTTTTTGCCGATGGCTGAAAAATGTGGTTTGCAGCAAAAGTTTGAGCTTTTAACACTTAAAAAAGTGTTAGCGTTATTAATTGAACGTGGAGAAGCCTGTACGCCTATTGCGATTAATTTAAGTGCTAGCATTCTATTGGACAAAGGGCGCATGAAGTGGCTTAGTTTTGAACTGCTTCAGTTGCCGCGATCGATAAGAGCAAATCTTGTGGTCGAAGTATCTGAGCAATTGGTTGTCGAAAACTATCGACCTCTTCGACAAGCCTTGATTGCAGTGCAAAAAGTTGGTTGTAAAATTGCCATTGATAATGTTGGTAAGTCGATTGTAAATACCGCATATATTATTGAGCTTTCAATCGATTATTTGAAGATTCATCCCGGGCTTGTGCGTGATATTAATCTAAGGAAAACCAATCAAACTGCATTACAAAGTTTAATGGCAAGTTGTATAAATAGCCCAACTAAAGTTATCGCCGTCGGAATTGAAAATAGAGATGAGTGGAAATGTTTGCTTAAGTTAGGGGTTTATTCAGGCCAGGGAGAGTTTTTCTCAACCCCTCAACGGATGTCTATTTAATAGCGGAGTTGTAGCTATCATTTCGTGCTTTTAACCCCTTTAAGCCTTGCAAGCCACCTGTATGCAAGGCAATGATATTATCACCAGGGGTAAAATGATCTTGCTTGATAAGCTCAAATAGAGCGTGAAACATCTTGCCTGTATAAATTGGTTCGATGGGAATATTAACCTGCTGCTCAAATGTTTGGCAAAAATCGTTTAATTCGTGAGATACTTTTGCATAACCACCACCATGAAATTCTGTCTGCAACTGCCATGGGAGTCTAATACGCCTATCAGCTTGTTCTAAGAGAGAGCTTACCTGTTGTTTTAGGTATTGAGCTTCTTTTAATACTGCGACACCTGTTATTGTCGGGCGATGATTTGCAGGTATTGCTGAAAAGCCTGCTATTAATCCCGCTAATGTTCCACCACTTCCAGTCGCTGTAATAACATGATCTACCCGGTTATTTGCTTGAGCGCTAATTTCATGACATAGCTCACTAACCCCCTCAATCGCCAAGGCGTTACTACCGCCTTCTGGTACAATGATTGCATTAGGGAATTTGAGTTGTAACTGATTAATATATTTAGGATCCGCGCGTTGTCGGTACTCTTTGCGTGTCACAAAGTGAAGTTGCATGCCCCACTGCTGAGCTTGTTGTAATGTCGAATTCTGTGCGTAGTGAGGTTCGCCACGAATAATCGCTGTTGTTTTAAAACCAAAATAGAACCCTGCTGCAGCAAGTGCGTGAATATGGTTTGAATATGCGCCACCAAAGCTTATCAAATGGCTTATGCCTCTTTTTCTCGCATCAATGAGGTTAAATTTTAATTTTCGCCATTTGTTACCAGAAATATAAGTGTGCAACAGGTCATCTCTTTTTACACTGACGTTAATGCCCTTATTAGTAAATAAGGGGTGGTTAATGCTTTGCAGAGGAGAAGGGGAAATTAATTCTTGTAATTTTTTTTGCAGTTCGAAGAGTGTTTTTTGTTTCATTTCAGGATAATCTTAATAGATTTAAAAATAAAAATAATATTTTATCTGCTTTTAGATTATTATTCTTCTATTATTTATCACTTAAGTCTCAATAAAACAAAGAGAAATTATTCCTTATCATGCTTAAAAAATTGTTGGTTAAAAAGAAGCAAACAGAAATTGGCCTTTATTTGGGGGATAAACAGATCGCGCTGTGTCACTCGCAACAGGGTAAAATTATCTTGCTTGCTAAAAAAACGGTGAATTCTGAAAAGCAGTGGGCGGAACTCTTTAGCACGTTTGTTGATCAGTTTCAGCTTACTGGGAATGCTATTTCAGTGGTATTAGGCCGTGAGTTTTATCAGACCTTTGATATTGAAAAGCCTAAGGTTGATGAATCAGAGTTATTAGCAACGCTGCCTTTTAGTATTAAAGATCTTATTTCAGAAAGTATTTTTGATCAGGTTGTTGATTATGTAGATATGCCATTCCAACAGCGTAAAGGAGAACAGGTCACTGCTATTTGTGTGCCTAGAAGTCGAGTATTAATGATTCGTGATATGGTCTTAAGTTCAGGATGTCAGCTCAATGGAATTACAATTGAGGAGCTTGCATTAGCACGTCTACTCGGGGTGCATGAAGAGGCTAATATATTACTTTCTCAGCAGAAAAATGAACTGGTACTGACCGTCGTAAAAGAGGGGCAACTCTATTTCACACATCGCCTTCGTGGTTTTAATGATCTACTTGTATTACCGCTTGAAGAGGTTGAAAACGCACTTTTAGATGGGTTAAGTTTAGAGATACAAAGAGCATTGGATTATATTAGTTCGCAACTGCGTATTAATGCGATTGGGGCATTGTACCTTGCGGTTATTTGCCCTGATATCAAATTGTTATCTGAAAAGCTGGGCACTTATTTGGCTCGTAATGTACTGCCATTTGGGGAAGATAATGAATACGATTTTCTTTCGCTTATGGCCTACGGCGCAATTCCGT
>Ga0316197_10002032_pt1 | contig 14444 bp, 7 predicted proteins | sample OudBiesiAoxic_MG_FD_204939 | JGI IMG/M metagenome (GOLD analysis project Ga0316197, IMG submission 204939) | Coastal sediment microbial communities from Oude Bieten Haven, Netherlands - site A oxic | ecosystem: Environmental > Aquatic > Marine > Coastal > Sediment | place: Netherlands...
AGAGATCATGAGCACAGCCATTGGAATGCCAGACATCAATACTTCCCTGGTTCGGCAAGGGGGCAGATCGGGTGCTTCTCGCCGCCGCCTTGTGACGCTGCTAGCTGCTGCCGCCATCAGCGTCTCGGCGGCAGCTTGCTGCTCCACCACCGAGGTTTACTCGCGCCCTTCCCGTAGCCCGGAGCGGATCGCCGAAGCTGGCAAGCGCCTGACCGGAAAAGTCGGCATCATCATCGTCGAGATGACCGGGGAGCCACGCCTGCGCCGCCCGAGCTCGAATGGAGATGTCTATTCCAATGTTTCGGCAGGATTCACATCGGCGGCGGGTGAGGTTGCGATGTCGCAGGCCATGTTTTTTGCCCCGGCATTTCTAGCCGTGGCACCGCTCGCTGGCATCGCCAGCAGCCCATTGGGGGTGGACGCCGCCAAGACCGCCCAAAATCGGGACGTGCTCCGGGAGGTCTACAAATCGCAGCATCCTTATTCGAACGTCCGAGACGCGCTGATGGATCAGGTTCGCGAAGCCGGCGGGCGACCGGTCTTCATCCGCCGCGAATCCCCTTCGACGACCACGTGGATCAAACGCGACTCGGCCTACTTCCGCGAACTCGCGGACTGCGGGATGCCGACCGTGCTGATCGTGGAGTTCTGGGGGCACACGCTCGAAGGCCCCGAGGGTTCCAACCCCAGGCTGACAGTCGATACCCGCCTCGATGGCTGGGTGATGGACACCCGCACCCGCAAGGCCATCAGCACGGCCACGGTGACCCACAGCAGCCAAAGGAAAGAGAGATACGCCACTTGGGCAGAAGCAGGCGGGATCACTTTCAGGGAGACGATGGCAGAGGTCGGGCAGCAGGCCGCCGGTGAGCTGATCTCAGAGCTTCGACCATGAGCCACCATTTGGAATGATCGACGAGAACGCGCTGGACTCGATGCTGCCCTCCGGGGGACGATCGGCATTGGGCCATCGCTTCACCATGTCCGACGGCGCGATTTGAACCGCCCGTGCACCAACCACCTGATCCAATGAAATCGCTGTCTGCGCACCAGTCGCCGGCCACCCGCGCGGCGCACAGGCTCCTCGCCAGCCTCAGCGTTGGACTGATCCTCATGGCGCCATGGAGCGGCTTCGCCGACGGGACGGAAGATCAGAACGAGTTGCTGCGACAGAATGGGATCGCTGCGGAGACTGCGGAGCTGATCGCCTACCTGCAGCGCCTGCTGCCCGACCCAGCGAAGCGGGTCGAGGTGGAAGCGCTGGTCGCCCAATTGTCGAACCCCGACTTTGCCAAGCGCGAGGCCGCGATGGGAAAGCTGGCCACGTCTGGCGAGGTTGGGCGTGACCTGATCGCTGAAGCGAAAGAGTCCGATGATCTGGATCTGCGCCTGCGCTGTGGGAGAATCCTGGGCGAGCTAGATTCCGATCGCCAGGCGGAGCTGAGGCGCTCGCTGACGCTCGCCGCGCTGCAACTGCTGCGCGCGCGCCACGATCCGGGCGCCGTCCCGGTCCTCCTCGAAACCATCGCACTGCTCGATGATCCCTATGTGGGAGATGTCGCCGCCGAGGCGCTGTGGGCGAGCGCTAACCCAATGCGGATCGATATCCTCGCGCCCGCCTTGGATCATCCAGACAAGCAGGTCCGCGCAGCCGCGATCGTGGCGCTGGAGATCGCCGGGGGCCGAGTGTGGTCGGACGGATCACGCCATTGCTCGAGAGCAAGGAGCCGGAGATCCGCCTGGCCGCAGCGCGGGCACTAATCGACCGAGAGCCGCGCCGGGTGGTGCAGGCACTGGTCGAGATCGCCGGTGGGGATGCCGCCCACCTCGCCTGGCAGGCGGACGCACTGTTGGAGATGAAGACCGGCCACCGGATCCAGCCGGACCGGAAGCATTCCCTGGGTGACTCCTGGAAGCAGTGGTCACTCGACCACCTTGCTGGTGCCCAGCTGGATCAGATCGTGGGCGCGAAGCGCTTGGATCACAGTGCCGGGCGCAAGGTGCTGGAGGAGAGCTTTGCCCGCGACGCGGAGTCGCTCGCCGGCGGCTACGGGCGATTCCTCTACGAGAACGACAATCGCGGCAAGGCGATGGTGGCAGGCGGGAAGTTGCGCCTCGATGGGAACAAGCCCGAAGGAGATCAGCGCTTCTACATCACTTCGCAGCGGATGATCGGCCGGGATCAGTGGCCAAAGGCAATGGAGATCCGCGCAAAGATGGGCGGTGAGCTGGGAAACAATTTCGGATGGCACATGGGGGTGTCGGTAGGTCGCGTGAAGGTGCTGTTCCACCCCGGGCTCCCCGGCGGCGGGTTCCGCGCCGAGGCGACGGATGACCACCGATACTTCTTCGGCAACGAAAACATGAGATTCGAACCGGTCTGCGGCGTGATGCACGAGATGCTCATCCGGGTGACGAAAACCAAGGCCGGCGCCGAGTTCGATGTCACCATCAAGGGGGGCAAGGGCGGAATGCCACACCGGAAGAAATTTTCGCTTTCCCGTGAGCAACTTGGCGACTACGACCGGATCGGCCTCGAGCGCAGCGGACGCACTGGCGGGGACGCCCTATTCGATTCGGTCTCGATCCGTCTTGGGCCTTAGGGCAGGAAACAAATCCTCGGCTACGGTGCTAGTGCATTTCCACGGAGCAGCTCCCGAGGCCGCCGCGGTAGTAGTTGAACTGCACATTCGGGTGATCCGTCAGCAGCGACATCGGCACTGCTGAGTCAGCGATCCCCTTCGAGATCATCAACGCGGTCAGCCTCTGCCCTAGCGGGTTGTCGTGGGTTCCCGCTTGCCAGATCGACACCTTCTCGGCCTTCCAGGTCTCGAGCGGCCCGACGGTGATCGCCCGCTGCGGCACCATCGTGATATTACCGCCACCGGAGGTGCGAGCGTTCTGCGCCAGGGTGATCGGGTGCAACTCGACCACCCGCGTGCCGAGTTTGCGATACTCGGCCGGGCTCGGGGGGGCGCCGGCGTAGGCGCCCTCGCGACGCAGCGGATCGTTGAAGGCCCAGTGCTTGATGTCGCCCTGCCCGCCCTGCATCACTGCACAGCGGACCCCATCCCAAGAAGCCTGGTAGGCCGACACATCCGCCACCGGAAAATGCAAGTTCCCATCCGGAAACCCAGCCTCGATCCGGTCGAACAAGAGTTCGCGATCGGCGCGCTCGAATGACAGCGGATGCGAAGTCGCCACCTCCTGCCCGTCCTCCCCCAGCCACTCGTCCATCCCCCAAAAATGCGCGCCGGACAGGTCGAGCCCGAGCGAGTTTACCAGCCGCGCGACCAGCGGCAGCTGCTCGGTCGGCCCGATCGGCCCGCAGATCCCGACCGGGTTGTCCGGCGTCGCCTGCCGCCAAGCATCGATATACTCGAGCGCCTCGGCGAGGTAGAAATCTTCCAGGGTATCATACATGACGACATGGAATCCGGGCCGCGACAGCTGCTCGAGATCCCGCTCGGTCAACGCCGCGGCATCGCGGATGATGTCTTCATCCAAGGTCGTATAATCCCACCAGTCGGGGGCGATCGTGCTCAGTTTTCGGCTCATGATAGTGTGGTTTGGAAATTGTCGCCCAGCGCATCCCCCAGCGGGTCCTGATCGGCCGCGCTGAATCCGAGGTGCAGGTGCCGCCGCCATCCCTCCGCGTGCTGGAAGGTGCCGGATCGTCGCCCGAGCTCGGCCGACATCTCATCCAGCGCGACCAGGTAAGAATCAAAGCCCTGGCTGTCGTCGAGCCACTGCTTCTGGCTGGCGTGGGCGGCCAGCGCCTCCCGCTTCCTCGCGTGGACGGACGAGGTATCGACATAGGCATCCGGGACGATCTCCTGGCGCAGCTGGTCGCACAGCCCGTGCGGCATGCCGTGGTAGATGGTGACGTCGCCGGCAGCCGCCCCGGCCGGCGGATCGGTGACGAAGTTCGGCATGTTCTTCGCGAACGCGGCCGTCACCACCAGCCGCGATGTCGCCATGTGGTCCTCCATGTAATCCTGTGGCGAGTGCGTCAGCACGATCGACGGGTTCACCCGGCGGATCACCGCCGCCAACTGCCGCACCAGACCGAGATCGTAGACGATCTCCATGTCGGCGCTCATCGGCGGGTGCCAGCTGGCACCCAGCAGCGCCGCCGCCGCCTGGCTCTCTCCCCGCCGCCTCTCCCGGGTCGCGTCCGCATCCATCGTCATGCTACCACAGCAGCCGTCAGCGACCGTCATGTAGTGGATCGAAAAACCGCGCTGCGCCAACAGCAGGAGCGTGCCGGCCGCCATGAATTCGATGTCGTCGGGGTGCGCGACAATCGCCATCGCCGCCCGCTCAGCCACGGATCTCAGCCAGTTCGACCTTGCGCTTCTCGGCCGCCGAAAGGTCGGCTGCAAAGATCACCTCAAAGGATTTCATCGCCTCGTCCAAACTCGTCAGAGCCATCGCTTCACCACGCCCGAGCGCTTCGAAGTAGGCCTCGAACTGCGTCTGGTATGGATGGTCCGACACGTCACCAGAATCCAGGAGCTTCATCGAGAGCTCGCTCCACGCGGACTTGTCGAGCCCGCCAAGCCTGGTCGAGTGGAAGCGCTTGTCGAGCAGGCTTCCCTCGCTGCCCACCAGGTGGGTATGGAAGTAATACGGCTGCAGGCAATCGATCACCGAAGCGACCTTGCCAACCCGCCCATCGCTGAAATTCACGATCGTCACGCTGGTGGTCGGATACTCGTAGCTCGAGAAGTCCGCGTTCTTCGAACCGGTCGCGGAACTCGTCACCGACTCGACCTCCGCCCCCATGCACAACAGGAGCGCGTCCATCGCGTGACAGCCTGCCGAGAGCAGACTGCTACCACCGTTCTCACGCGTCGTGTTCCACCGGTACTGCCCGTACCAGGGACCGATCCCGTGGTAGTAGTCGACCTCGCCGTAGTGGATCTCGCCGAGCAAACCCTGATCGATCACCGCCTTGGTCGTCAGAAACTGGCTCGAGTATCGGCATTCGAAACAGACGCAGACCTGCACGCCAGCCTCGTCCGCCGCCTGCGCAATCGCCCGGCAGTCATCCATCGAGAGCGCTAGCGGTTTCTCGATGATCAGATGCTTGCCTGCACGCGCCGCCGCCACCGCCTGATCCTTGTGCCGAGCCGGGTAACTGCAGATCGAGATCACGTCGATCGAGTCGTCCGCCAGCATCGCATCGAGATCCGAATACGCCCTAATCTCGCCTCCGTGAGCAGCCGCTAGCGACTCCGGGCTAAGCTCGCGTGCAGAATAGACCGCCACGACCTCTGATGCCGCACACTGATTGATCGCTTCAATGTGCGCTCCAGCCACCCAGCCATAGCCGATGATACCAACTTTGAATGTCTTCATAGGAATGGCGGAATCCTGAGTAGCGCCCGCGCCGCTGTCGATCTCTAAGCCAATGAAATCCCGGGAAAATGCGGCCCTCCCCGAAAACTCCGAATCTTGGCACGGCAGTTGCTTTACTCTCGGCGGAACAACTGGCGCCCCCTGCGCTCAATCCGGACCACACCACAACCAAAGCATGAAAGTAACCAACCAAATAAGAAAATACCTTGGCCTGCTGGCCTTCCTACTCACCACGCTACTCGCTGGAACGAGTTCCTTTGCCCAGGAGGCAATGGATCTCTCGGCAGAGGAGTTCGCCGTCACGGCGGAGATGCTCGCCGATGGCGAAAGCGCCGATATGATCGGCAAGAGCATCTACAAATACCTCCAGCTCGGTGGCGACAAAGCTTCCCTGACCGCCGAACAGCTCGGTGCGGCCGAGGGTTACTACGACCGCTACATGGACTCGCCCTACTTCGGCCTGAGTAACCTCTGGGTGCTCATCGCCGCGTTCTTGGTGTTCATCATGCACCTCGGCTTCTCGACCCTCGAGTCGGGGCTGACGCAGTCGAAGAACACGGTCAATATCTTGTTCAAGAACGTCTTCATCATCAGCTCCGGCCTGCTACTCTATTGGATCTGGGGCTTCAACGCGATGTATCCTGGCGACGGTTGGATGATCAGCGACATCTTCGCCATGGGCAAACCGTGGGATGGTGCACCTGGTGACAACGGCGACCTCTCCTACGGCGGCACCAGCCTACTGATGACCGGCTGGACTGACTTCCTATTCCAGGCCATGTTCGCCGCGACGGCCGCGACCATCGTCTCCGGCGCCGTCGCCGAGCGCGTCAAGCTGCCGGCGTTCATGATCTTCGCTGTCCTCCTCGTCGGATTCGCCTACCCGATCAGCGGTAGCTGGAAGTGGGGTGCTGGCTGGCTCGACGACATGGGCTTCTACGACTTCGCTGGCTCATCCGTCGTCCACGCTTTCGGCGGTTTCGCCGCTCTCGCCTGCGTCATCGTCCTCGGACCCCGCAAGGGCAAATACACCTCCTCCGGGATCAAGCCGATCCTCGGCAGCAGTATGCCGCTCGCAACGATCGGCGTCTTCCTCCTCTGGCTCGGCTGGTTCGGGTTCAACGGCGGCTCGGTGCTCAGCGCTGACCCCGGACTGATCTCCTACGTCTGCGTCACGACTGCGCTCGCTGCCGCGGCAGGCGCGATCGCTTCGATCATCACTTCCTGGACGGTGCTCAAGAAGCCGGATCTCTCGATGGCCCTCAACGGGATCCTCGCCGGTCTCGTCGGGATCACGGCCGGCGCCGACTCGGTCGGAATCTGGCCAGCGATCTTTATCGGTGCCATCGCTGGTTGCCTGGTCGTCTTCGCGATCACCTTCTTCGACAAGATCAAGATCGACGATCCTGTCGGTGCGATCTCGGTGCACGGTGTCTGCGGAATCTGGGGAACCCTGGCCGTCGGCCTGCCGTTCTTCCAGCTCTCGACCACTGAGGTGAGCCTCGTGACGCAGCTGATCGGAACCCTCTCGATCGGTGCCTTCGCGTTCATCTTCTCCTTCGTCGTCTTCTCCATCCTCAAGGTCACCATCGGTGTCCGGGTCGATGAAGAAGTGGAGGCCGCTGGTCTCGACGTCGAGGAGCACGGTGCTCCAGCCTACGCCCAATCGTAGTCGACTCTCCCTACAAGGGACTATTCGACCCCTAAGTTTGCAGAGGGAACCAGGTCGCGGTGGAGGTGTGCAGCCTCCGCCGCGGCCTTTCTCTTTTTCTGGGATCCTCTGCGGGCGACTCATCGCATGGGGCTTGATTCGGAACATGGCGGCCACTAGAGTTTCCGCCGATGCCCCCCAGCCCATCCCAGCGCAGGCTTGCCACCCTCTCCCGCGATCGCCGCTTCCTGATCCGCGGGGTGGTGACGATCCTCGCCGCCTGCATTATCCTTGGATTCGTCGTCGCGAAATTCGCCAAGTCGGACCAGACTAAGGAAGAGGCCAGGGACCAGCTCGTCCACAGCCTCATCTCCTACGAGTCGGAGCGCGACCGTGACGAGCTCAGCGACCTGCTGCTGCAGCGCGGGGCGCCGACCCCTGAGGCGATCGCCGAGAACGTCCGCTTCATCAGGGTCTTCATCGAGCACAACCTGATCGAGCGATCCGGCCTCGATCGCGAGAGGGTCCTGGAGAAGGTCCCATTCTACGAGACGGCCAAGCTCGCGATCGAGGGCGCGCGCAGCCAGCTCACCGAGGACGAGCGCGTACTCTTCCACAACTACGCGATCGCCCTCTACCAGCAGGGAGACGAGCAGAGCAAGGCGATCGAATTCCTCGAGGAGCAGGCGGCGCTGCGCCCACCGCTGCGCTTCGCCAACGAGTTCCTCGGCCACGTGCTGTCGCGGCAGGAGCAGGGGCGGGCCGCGGCGCTGCCCCACTTCAAGCTCGAGGCAGATAGCTTCCCGCGCTCCGACTTCTCCCGCTTCCAACTCCTCAACCTCAACCTCGCCCTCGGCGACCACGACGCCCTGCGGACGCTGCTGGCCGATGACAGCTACAGCCGGCTAGCCTCCCCGCAGTTTCAGACCCAGCTCGGCATCGAGCTGCGCGACCCTGCTCTCATCCTCGAGGCGGTCGCGCGTGGGGACCTGGATGACCTGGGTTCGCCGATGCTGCCGCTGAGCCTGTTCGCAGGCCTCATCTGGTTCATCGTCCTCGCCAAACTCGGCGGCGTCGAGCGCCTCCCCTCGAGCCGGCTCATGCTCTACTTCCTCTGCCTGATCGCCGGCTTCCTCTCGGCGACATTCACCCTGTTGCTCGTCGTCTGGCAGGATCATGTGCTCGGATTCTCGCTCAATGGCGACTTCGTCAACGACCTCCTCTACTGCTTCAGCGCCATCGGCCTGCGCGAGGAGGTCGCCAAGATCTTGTTCTTCTTGCCCTTCGTCCCATTTATTGCCAAACGCTTTACCCAGTTGGAGATCCTCATCGCTGCCGGCTGCATCGGGCTCGGCTTTGCCATCAACGAGAACATCAACTACTTCTACGGCCCCAACGGCAGCCCGGCCAGCGCCCTGCCGCGCCTGCTCACCGCCAGCTTCCTCCACATCTCGCTCACCGGGCTGCTCGGCCTCGCCATCTGCCGCTTCTGGCACTACCCGAAACGCTGCTGGGAGGAAGCGGTCGGCACCTTCGTCGCCGTCGTCCTCGTCCACGGGCTCTACGACGCACTCATCATCGTCCGGGAACTCGCAGAACTGGGCGGTATCCTGTCGATCGTAGTCCTCGCCCTCACCGTCCGCGAGTTCTTCCGCAAGATCGCCGCCACCCGCGGGACACAGCGCCAGGCGATCTCGCCACTCGCCGTCTTCGTCCTCGGCTCCGCGATGGTCGTCGGTGCCGCCTGGATCTTTGCGATGTATTACTACGACCTCGATACGGCACTCGACGGCGTCGGGCGAGGCGCCCTGAACTCGGCAATCCTAGCATTCATCTACATCAACGAGATGAGAGACGAGTGAAGAGGCAGCCTATCAGGAACCTACCCTAGCACAACCAAGGAGCAGGAACGTCTCGCTCCTGCCGGGGGCGGGACGCCCCCCGCTCACAGTTTTCACTGATGCCTAAGTCAGGGCTTTGAGGAGGAAGCTGGCAGTCCGGCTGGACTTCGATTTCGCCACGTGCTCGGGGGTTCCTTTCGCCACGATGGTGCCGCCGGCATCGCCGGCCTCTGGACCGATATCGATCAGGAAGTCTGCTTCGGCAATGATGTCGAGGTTGTGTTCGATGACGATCACCGTGTGACCGTCGTCCACCAGCGCGTGCAGCACCTCGAGGAGCCGCCGCACGTCCGCCATGTGCAGTCCGATGGTTGGTTCCTCGATCAGGTAGAGGCTCTTGAACCCACGCCTGTCGCCCTTCAGTTTCGCCGTCTGCGAGCGCCCGACGCCGCGTGTCAGCTGCGTCACCAGCTTGATCCGCTGCGCCTCTCCACCGGAGAGCGTCGGGCTCGGCTGACCCAGCTGCAGGTAACCGAGACCGGTATCGACGAGGAGCGACAGCGTGCGGTGGATCTTCGCGTGAGCGCTGAAGAAATCGGCGGCCTCTTCGATCGTCATCGACATGACCTCGCCGATACTCTTCCCGTTGTAATCGATCTCTAGCGTCGGACCATTGTAGCGCAGACCAGAGCAGTCCTCGCAGGGCACGTAGCTGGTCGGCAGGAACGCCATCTCCAATTTAATCTGGCCGTTCCCCTTGCAGGTGTCACAGCGCCCGCCGTCCGAATTGAACGAGAAGCGACTCGCGGTGTAACCGCGCACCTTCGAGGCGGGCAGCGCTGCGAACAGCTTGCGGATCTCGTCGAACACTTTCACATACGTTGCCGGCGTCGAGCGTGATGTCTTGCCGATCGGTGTCTGGTCGACCTCATAGATCGCCTGCAACTGCTTCGCCCCCACGATACTCTTGTATTGCTTCACGCCAGTCTGCCGCTTGCGGCTCACCGCAGCCTCCACGCCGGGGGCGATCACGCCACGCATCAGCGAGCTCTTCCCAGAACCCGAGATCCCGGAGATCACCGTGAGGCGGGCGAGCGGGATGTCGACATCCACATTCTTCAAATTGTTCGCGCTGGCTCCGCGCACCTTCAGCCACCCGTCCTTCGCCGTCTTCGCCGGGAGCTTGCGGCGTTCACCGCGCAGCGGGTGCCTGATCGGATTCGCAAATGCCTTCGCGGTCGGCGAGTCTTTCACCCCCCGCGCCTTGCCCGAGAACAGCCGATCCGGCTTGCCTTCGTAGACGATCTGTCCGCCGAACATCCCCGCACCCGGCCCGAGATCGATCACGTGGTCGCTACGCATCATCGTCTCCTCGTCATGCTCGACCACCACTAGTGAGTTCCCGCGGTCGCGCAGGGCCACCAGTGTGTCGAGGAGTTTCGCGTTGTCGCGCGGGTGCAGGCCGATCGTCGGTTCGTCGAGCACATACAGCACACCGCGGAGGTTCGACCCGAGCTGCGCCGCCAGGCGGATGCGCTGCGATTCCCCTCCCGAGAGCGTCGTCGCCGAGCGGTTCAACTCCAGGTAGCCGAGGCCGACCTCCTCCAGGAAACGCAGCCGCTGGCTGATCTCGATCAGGATGTCCTGGGCGATCACCTTCTCGTTGCCGGTGAAGGTGAACGCGTCGATCACCGCCCGTGCCGAGTTGACGGGCAGGCCAGTCAGCCCACCGATCGTCAACCCGTGCAGGTGCACGTTCAGGGCGACCTCATTGAGCCGCGCCCCGTAGCATTGGGTGCAGACGCTCAGATCATCGACGTCCGCGCGCTCCAGGCGCGCCTCCTCTTCCACCTCTGCCACCAGCGCGTTCTCTGCATCGGACTCGCGCTTGCGCCAGCGCGCGGTCTTGCGGTGGAGGATGCCATGCCCGCGGCAGGCGGGACACCACCCGTGCGGGCTGTTGTAGGAGAAGAGTCGCGGGTCGAGCTCTTCGAAGGCGCGATCACAACTCGGACACGACATCTGGGTACTCAGCACCGTCTCCTTCCCCCGCGCATCCAACAGCCGCGCCGTCCCCTTACCAATCTTCATCGCCTGCTCGATCGCCGCGCGCAAGCCGGCTGGCTTCGACTTCTTGAACTCGGCGACCACCACATCGATCGTGTGCTCCTTGAAGCGCTCGAGTTTCTGGAACCCTTCGACCGCGACCAGATCCCCATCGACGAACAGCCAATCGTAGCCCTGGCGCCCCGCCCACTCGGCCACATCCGTATGGAACCCCTTGCGCGCTTTGATCACAGGCGCCATCAACCTCACCGAACCCTTCGAGATCGCGACCTTCACCAACTTCTCAATGGCGGTGAGGGTCTGAGCCACCACCGGCACCTGGCACGCCGGGCAGTGCTGCACCCCAAGCTTCGAGAACAACAGGCGCAGGAAGTGGTAGCTCTCGGTCACCGTCGCCACGGTCGACTTCCCGCCGCCGCGGGAGATCCGCTGCTCGATCGCCACCGTCGGTGGCAGTCCGGTGATATGGTCGACCTCCGGCTTCTCGAGCTGCTGCACGAACTGGCGTGCATAGGTCGACATGCTGTCGAGGAAGCGCCGCTGTCCCTCGGCGAAGAGGATGTCGAAGGCGAGTGTCGACTTCCCCGACCCGCTAAGGCCGGTGATCACGGTGAACTGGTCGTGCGGGATCGTCACGTCCAGGCTCTTCAGGTTGTGCTCGCGCGCACCGTGCACGGTGATCGCATTCGGGACTCCAGCGTGCACGGACTGGTACTTGCCGGGTGCCTCGGCCGCGCGCAAGGCTTCCACTTCGCCATTCAACAACGCGGCTAGGTAGCGCCCGGTGTGGCTCTGGGCATTGCTCGCCAAGGCCTCCGGTGTCCCAGTGCCCACCAGTTCGCCTCCACCGACCCCTCCCTCCGGCCCGAGATCGATCACATGATCTGCCGTCTTGATCACATCGAGGTTGTGCTCGATCACCAGCAGGCTATTGCCCGCATCGACGAGCCGCTGGAATACATTCAGCAGCATCCGGATATCGTCGAAGTGCAATCCCGTGGTCGGCTCGTCGAAAATCAGCAGATCGCCGCTGGCGTCCCCCTGCCCCTCGAGCAGGTGCCCGACCAATTTCAGACGCTGCGACTCGCCACCAGAGAGCGTGTTGAGCGGCTGGCCAAGGCGCAGGTATCCAAGGCCGACGTCCGCCAGCACCTGGAGCTTGTCGACCACCTGGCGCGCCAACTTTTTGTCGATCTGAGAGAAGAACTCGATCGCGCGGCTCACGGTGAAATCGAGGACATCCGCGATGCTCTCCCCAAGAAGGGTATAATTCATCGCGTCCGGCCCATAGCGGCGGCCCTCGCACTCTGGGCAGCGCACGAAGATGTCGCTGAGGAACTGCATCTCGATCTTCTCGAAGCCATTTCCCCAACAGCGCTCGCATCGGCCGGTACCGGAATTGAATGAGAAATACCCCATCGTCAACCCGGCGGCCTTGGCATCATCGGTGGCGGCAAACAGCTTGCGGATCAGCTCGAAGGCACCGGTGTAGACCCCCGGCGTCGAGCGCGGAGTGCGCGACAGCGGCGACTGGTCGACCATCACTACCTGCCCGAGCTTCTCCGCCCCTCGGATCGCTTTGCAGCGCCCGGGCTCCTCGTCGAGCGTCTCGCCCGCATCCCGCATCAGGTTCTCGTAGAGCACTTTGTGCACCAGCGTCGACTTCCCGGAACCAGAGACACCGGTCACGCAGCAGAAGACACCGAGCGGGATCGTCACGTCGATATCGCGCAGGTTGTTCTGCGACGCGCGCACGATCTTCAGCTGTTGCCCGCGCTTCGGCTTGCGGCGCTTCGGCGGGATAGCGATCGCTTGCTTCCCCGTCAGGTAAGCACCGGTCAGGGATGCCTTCTTCGAAGCGATCTTGGCCGGCGCCCCAGAGAAGATCAGCTCGCCGCCACCCTCACCTCGCCCGGGTCCGATATCGACGAGGTGATCCGCCGCTCGGATCACCGCCTCCTCGTGTTCGACAACGACCAGCGTGTTGCCCTTGTCTCGCAGGTCTTCCATCACTCCGATCAGCCTCCCGGTATCACGCGGGTGGAGCCCGATCGATGGCTCGTCTAGGACGAACAAGGTGTTCACCAGCGAAGCTCCGAGGCAGGTGGTCAAGTTCACGCGCTGGATCTCGCCACCTGAGAGCGTGCGCGTCGGGCGGTCGAGATCCAGATAGGCGAGGCCGACACGGATCAGATACCGGAGCCGCGAACAGATCTCATCGAGCAGGAGGGTCGTCGTCTTGTCCCCCAGGGGAGCGCTCATGCCCGAGAAGAACTCGAGCAACTCGTCCACCGGCATCTGCCACAACTCCGGAAGAACCTTTCCTCCCAGCTGGTAGTTGAGCGCCTCGGGTTGGAGGCGTTTACCACGGCAGGCACGGCAGGTGGTGTAGGAGCGGTAGCGGCTCAGAAACACCCGCACGTGCATCTTGTAGGCTTTGGTCTCCATCCAATCGAAGAAACCCTGCACGCCATACCATCCCCCATCACGATAAGCCTCATCGGGATCGCCACCATCGCCGAAGAGGATCCACTCCTGGTCCGACTTGCTTAGCCCGTCGAACGGTTCATGCAGATCGATCCCGCGCGCCTTCGCCCCGCGCGCCAGGTCGCGCTGGCACTCAGAGTAGGTCTCACCCTGGAAGGCCTTCACAACTCCCTCCTTGATGCTCAATGACTTGTCTGGCAGAGCACGCTCCAGATCGATCCCGATCGTGCGCCCGAAGCCGCGACACTGCGGGCAGGCACCAAGCGGGTTGTTGAAACTAAACAAGCCGGGGGTCGGCGGCCGCAGCTCGATATCGCAGGCCGCGCAGTGCCAGTGGGACGAGAACGACGACTCGCCCTTGGGCACCTCTGGATCCAGCACGCGCACTAGCCCTTTGCCAAAGTGCAGCGCTGCCTCGACTGCTTCCGACAGGCGCAGCCGCGAGGCCTTGCCCGCATCGACCCGCACCCGATCCTGGATCACCCGCACCACAGCCGGCAAGGCTTTGCGGCGATACGAATCTGGCTCGTCCGTCCGGTGCACCGCCCCGTGCACGAACACCCGCAGGAACCCCTGCCCCTGCAGGAAGGCGAAGAACTCCGCCGGCTCGGTACCCGACGGGACCGGCACGCCAAAAGTGACCAGCACCGGGCTCCCAGCAAATTTCTCCACCAGCGCTGCCACGATCGACTTCACCGTCTCCGGCTTCACCGGCTCGCCGCACTCCGGGCACTTCCCCTGCGCCAGGCGCGGGAACAACATCTTCAGGTAGTCGTTGATCTCGGTGATCGTCCCGACCGTCGAACGCGTCGTCCGCACATTGTTCTGCTGCTCGATCGCGATCGCCGGCGGGATCCCAGTGATGTCATCCACCTGCGGCTTGTCCATCCGCTCGAAGAACTGCCGCGTGTAAGGCGAGAAGGTCTCGACATAGCGGCGCTGCCCCTCCGCATAGATCGTCTGGAATGCCAGCGACGACTTGCCACTGCCGCTCGGCCCAGTGACCACCGTCAGCTTCCCATGCGGGATCTCCA
>Ga0316197_10002033_pt1 | contig 14443 bp, 9 predicted proteins | sample OudBiesiAoxic_MG_FD_204939 | JGI IMG/M metagenome (GOLD analysis project Ga0316197, IMG submission 204939) | Coastal sediment microbial communities from Oude Bieten Haven, Netherlands - site A oxic | ecosystem: Environmental > Aquatic > Marine > Coastal > Sediment | place: Netherlands...
CCGTCAGACCGGTCGGGAAGGTTATGGACAGCACCTGAACCACGGCCTCCTCCATTGTTTGCGTCGGCGATACGTCCATCAGGCGCCCCAGCTCGCCGAGGTAGATCGTTCTCTCCGGCTGTGGTGGTCCCGGATTGACCGCCGTGAGGTCGCTCATGCGAATGGCAATGCCCGGAACCGCAGCGCCCGCACGGATCGTGCTGCCCGAAAGCGCCTTGAGAACCGCGAGCTCCCGGGCGTTGGTTTCCGGCAGTTCGACCCAATCAGGTGTCCAGTCGGGTCCCAGGAAATGGCGCGCAACGTGCCCGATCACGAACAGCGCCCCTTCATCAAGGTGGTGATGGCCGATCACCGACAAGCCCTTGGAGTCGCGCCCGACGACCAGATGCCTTTCGGTCTGCCGTAAGGTGATTTCAGAGCCGGGATGGGTAAAGAGCAATGCCCGCCGTCCCCGATCCAAAGCAGATGCCAGATCCGGCGCGCCCAAGACGAAATGCGAGAACGCCCCATAGGTGGAGTAGTCATAGGCCCGCCCGATCCGTGCGCCGAGATGACGGTCGCCAATCACTCGGGCGACCGAGTCGATCAGGACGGCTTCGGCCGCATAGGGGATGAACCCCGTGACCCCGTCGAGCATCTTACGATCGAGCCCCGCGGACCGAAGCGCCCTGTCCACGACCGGTCGCGCCGCGAACTGATCCAGCAGATCGACGATGTGCGCAAGCTCGATGAGGTTCACCAGATTACTTTGCATGGGACCGCATTGTCGCAAAATGTCCGGTGATGCAATGCTACCCTGTCGGAAGGGTGAAATGACCGACTGGCCCTGTTCCGGGAAGAACCTCGCAGGGAGACCCCAAGATGAAGACCGCCACGTTTCGCGCGCCACTTGTGGTTTGCGCTCTATCCGTGCCCGCCGCAGCCGTCGCACAGGACACCGCTGATCTGGCGCAGGAACTGGCGAACCCGCTCGCCGCGATCATCTCCGTCCCGTTCCAGTTGAACCGTGACGACAATCTCGGATTTGCGGGAACGGGCAGCCGAACGACATTGAACCTGCAGCCGATCATCCCCTTTGCCCTCGACAACGGCGCCAACATCATCACGCGGACGATCATTCCCTATATCTGGCAGGAGGATGTGATCCCCGGCACCTCCCAGAGCGGCTTCGGAGATATCCTGGCGAAGGCATGGTATTCCCGGAGCACCGAGAGCGACCTGACATGGGGTGTCGGTCCGGCGGTTCGCATCCCGACATATTCCGATGTCTCCAGCGACACCTGGGCGGCGGGCGTCACCGGGATCTTGCTGAAACAGACGGGTCCTTGGACGTTCGGCGCCCTCGCCAATCACCTGTGGGCTCTTGAAGACGATCCGAAGACCCCGACCAACGCCACCTTCGTCCAGCCCTTCGTCGCCTATTCGACGGAGAACGCCTGGACCTACTCGCTCCAGAGCGAAAGCACCTACGACTGGGAGACCGAAAGCTGGTCGGTGCCCCTGAACGCCTCCGTCTCGAAACTGGTCGTCCTCGGCGGCAAGCCCGTCAATCTCCAGGCCGGTGTGGGCAACTGGCTGGAGAGCCCGGATGGCGGGCCGGAGGATTGGCGGTTCCGACTGCAGGTCCAGTTCGTGTTCACGAAGGGATGACGGGAAGGCAGGCTTCGTCGCCCTCGATCGGCGCCCGTCCGATGCAAGCAAATTGGCCCGACGCCGCAGGCCGCAGGAACAGTCCACGCGTTTTCGAGTGTCAGGGTTTGACAGGACAAGGGTGGCGCCTGGTGCCTCCTTTCAACAAGCAGAAATGGAAGTTTTTCATGCAGTTCAGACAAACGGCGCTCACGGCGTCACTCGCATCGGCGGCGGCATTGGGGCTTGCGATCTCCTCGCCGGCCCTGGCGGACAGACAGTTCGAGAATACCGTTGGCGGGGCCGCTGTCGGCGCGGGCGTCGGCTATCTCGTGGGGGGCAACACCGGCGCGAAAGGCGGCGCCGTCTTTGGTGCTATCGCCGGCTACAACAAGAAAATCGGATCCAAAAAAGAAGTAGAGCGGCCACAAGAAGAAATGGAGCCTTGCCGGGTTCGCTCCCCCTCAAACCCGAAAGACCGCCAAAGGATTTCGCCGATGCCGATGACCCTGAAGAAGGCCGCCTCCGCAGCGCTTTGTCTCCTCCCGTTGGGACAAGTTGCACAAGCCGACGAGATCATGGACCAGGCTTTCGCTGATGCGCAGCCCCATATGCACCACAGCCGCGGGAGCGATCTCGACACCTATGGCGAGGACGAGGCCAAGGTGGCCGAGATCGTGCGCCTGATGGCCATGATATCCCTCTACAATCGCCAGATCGACGTTCTGCGGGAACTTCCGGACGAGCAGGACCGTGTAGGCCTCAAGGACGAGTTCGTCGAAGAACTGGAAGACGCGTGTGACGACGATCCGGGCATGTTGCTGGTCGGCGCCGTCGATATCGCGGTCCGCGATACCTTCCGAGCCTTCGACTGACCTCAAACGCCACTTCCAGAGACCGCTCATCAAGGAGCAAGAAATGAAAAAGACCATCTGTAGCCGGATTGTGCCAATGGCTCTCGCCCTGGCTGGCGCCGCATTCACCGGGAGTGGCGCCAAAGCTCAAAACGCGAATGACACGCTCGATGCCTTGGTCGACGCCCGCGAGATACCGGTCATGATCGGCAACTTCGCTCGCGCCGCGACGGATATCGAACTGGCCAAATACGTTTCCCTCGCCGGTGGGGTGAACCGTTTCTTTCACTTCCGCGAGCCGGGGGACGTGGAGAACCAACCGACCATCCGCATGAATTTCGACACGCTCTACAGCACGGCCGTCGTCGATATCAGGGACGGCGCGACGCTCACCCTGCCCGAGGTGGGCGAGCGGTACATGTCCGCGATGATCGTCAACCAGGACCATTACATCAACGACGTGTTCCACGGTGGCGGCAGCTACACGCTCGACACCGAGAGCTTCGACACGCCCTATGTCATCGTGTTCATGCGAACGCTGGTCGATGCGTCCGACCCCGATGACGTGGTGGCCGTGCAGGCGATCCAGGACCAGATGACGATCGAGGCCGCATCGTCGCAGCCCTTCATTCTGCCGGATTATGACGAAGAGGGCTACGAGGGGTTGGTGGCGGGGCTGAATGCGCTGCTGCCTTTCCTCGCGGACAGCTCCGGCGCCTTTGGTCCCAAGGACGAGGTCGATCCGATAAGCCACCTGCTCAGCACCGCGATCGGCTGGGGCGGTCTGCCCGAAAGCGAGGCGTTCTATGGGGGTGCAGATCCCGGCCTGCCGGTGGGAGAATACAAGATCGAGGTCCCCGCGGACGTGCCGGTGCAGGCGTTCTGGTCGGTCAGTCTCTACAACGACAAGGGCTTTTTCGTGAAGAACGAGCGCAACGCCTACTACGTGAATTCGGTCATGGGGGGGCGCAATGACGACGGCTCGATGACGATCCACCTCGGCGGCTGCGATGATGATCGCGAGAACTGCCTGCCGCTAATGGAGGGGTGGAACTACGTCGTCCGAATGTACCGGCCCGAGCCAGCGATCATCGATGGAAGCTGGACATTCCCCGCCGTTGTTCCTGCGAATTGAAAGGAACTGAAAATGAAGATCAGGCTTCTATTGGCAGCCGCGCTTTGCGCACCGACACTTTTATGCGCTGAGGAGGTCACTCTCGACACGCTGGTGCGCGCTGAAACCGATCACATGTTCCGAATGAACATGGCGGCCAATGACATCGGGATCGGCGAATTCATCCATCTCCGCAGCCCGATTGCGGCTGTGGATCCGCAACCGGTCATCCGTGCGAACCAGGACACGCTCTACAGCGGAGTGGTGCTTGACCTTTCGGAGCCCGCCGAGATTGTCCTGCCGGAGATCGACGGGCGCTACCAGTCCATGTTGGTGATCAGCCAGGATCACTACATGATCGCCGAGGCGATGCCGGGAACCTATGAACTGACCGAGGACAAGGTCGGCTCGCGCTTTGCCATGCTGCTGTTTCGGACCTTCGTGAACGCCAACGATCCTGACGATTTGGCAGCGACCCACGCCGCACAAGACGGGATTACGCTGACCGGTGGCGGCTCAGGCCCTTTCGAAGCGCCGGACTGGGATCAGGATAGCCTTGCTGTCGCCCGCAAGGCGTTGAACGATCTTGCCAGCGCGATCAGCTTCGACGCCAGCAAGGCATTTGGCAGAAAGGATGAGGTGACACAACTCGAGCACCTCGTCGGTGCCATCTCTGCCTGGGCCGGGTTGCCGCCAAGCGCCGCGATGTACGAGTTCGATTCTGCGCCCAGGAACGATGGCGAGACCTTCTACGCGGTAACGGCCAGGGACGTTCCGGTCGACGCGTTCTGGTCGGTCACGGTTTACAATGCCGGTGGCTACCTGGAACCAAATGACCTTGGCGTGAACAGCTACAACAACGTCAGCGCCACACCGAATGACGACGGGTCTTACACGCTGCATTTCGGTGGCTGCGAAGATGGTCGGATCAATTGCATCCCCATCACGCCGGACTGGAACCATTCCATTCGCCTGTATGAACCACGCGCGGAAATTCTCGACGGCAGTTGGACCTTTCCAGCCTTCGAGCAGGTTGAGTGACACCCCGGTTGCCCATCGAGGTCTCCTTCAAAGACGCGCAACTGTACCGATCGAACCTTGAAGGAAGCGATCGACTTTGGACTTTCCGTGCGATCCGCCCGGTGAATTGAACGCTTTAGAAAAAGGAAATGACGATGAGACTGTTGCTAACCTTCGCGCTCTGCGCACCGACGCTGGCTGTTGCCGAGAGCGTCACGGTCGAAACCTTCGTGCGCGCGGAATCCGATTTCAACATCCGCTCGCAAATGGAGTCCTTCGGCTATGGCCTGGCAGAGCTGCACCACCTGCGCGACCCCATTGCGCCGGACAACCAGCCGACAATTCGCATGAACCAGGACACGCTGTATTCCGGCCTGGTGATGGACCTGTCAGAGCCGGTCGAGATCACCTTGCCCGAGATCGGCGGCCGCTATCAGTCCATGCATGTGATCAGTCAGGATCACTACATGTTCGCAGAAGCCACGCCCGGAACCTACAAGCTGACCGAGGAAGAGGTGGGGACTCGTTTTGCCACCGTGAGCTTCCGCACGTTCCTTGATGTCTCGGACCCGGACGACATCGCAAAGGCACATGCCGCACAGGACGGCATTGCGTTCAGCGGCGGTGGCGACGGTCCGTTCGAGACGCCCGATTGGGACCTTGAGGCCCTCGCCGTGGCCCGCAAGGCCCTGAGCGACATCGCGGTGCTCGGGTTCAACGCCGATTTCGCCTTTGGCCGCAAGGACGAGGTGCGTCCCATCGACCACCTTGTCGGCGCAGCGGCGGGCTGGGGTGGATTGCCGCGCAATGCCGCCTCCTATGTCGTGGACAGTGTGGCCGCCAATGATGGCGAGGTCGCACATGCGGTGACCGTGAAGGACGTGCCGGTCGACGCTTTCTGGTCGGTCACGGTCTACAATGCCGATGGTTACCTGGAATCGAACGATCTTGGCGTGAACAGCTACAACAATGTCAGCGCCACGCCGAATGAGGACGGCTCCTACACGCTCCACTTCGGTGGATGCGAAGACGGCCGCGTGAACTGCATTCCGGTCACGCCCGGCTGGAACCATTCCATCCGCTTTTACGAGCCGCGCGCGGAGATCCTCGACGGCAGCTGGACCTTCCCGGAGCTCGAACAGGTCAACTGAACCCGCTTGCTCCGTGGCGAGCCCTAAACTTGGAGTGGGACCACGCTAACGGTCGCACTTCCGGTTTGCCTCTGCCACAGGCGTTAGATGAATCCCAATGAATGGCCATTGAGGGGGGAAGTGGCTGACCGGCGAAAGAAACTGAGCGACCGATTTGTCCGCAACTCGGTCGTTTAGGCGGGCCACAGCGAACGACTGCAATGGCGCCACTGAAAGATGCTGAGGGGGGGGCGACAGACCGGGAACAGTCGCCGCACGAGAACCGGCGAACGTTCGATTTGTGTTCCTTCTCAACCGGACGCCACTGGTGTCGAAGTGTTCAGGTTGGCGAGCCAAAAATAACGCCAATTCATGGTGATACAATCTCTGCACCAAATCCGCGTAGTCATGAGGTTCAGAGAATACGGTCCGGGAGAGACTGATTTTGGTCGTTCGTCTCAGTTGACGGTGAACAGCCCGACCGGCATAACCCTCGAATATAAAGGAAAAATCCGGCCGCAGCCGGATCGGGAGAAACGTTCTTCAAGGGCAAGTGGCGGAGGGAGCGGGACCCCCGTCGAACCTTCTCTGAGACGCAACCCATGTATTTCATTTATAAAAGTGGAATCGCAGGCTCACAACGACAGCCCCGGAACATGCGCCGGCGGAGCAGGTTCCGTGAGTCGCCCTAGTCCTACAGGTGCCGACGCCGCGCAACATGCAATGATCTAAATCAATGCGGGTCACTCGTATAGGGATTAGCCTATATTTATCTGCTTTTTATTGCACCAGGGGGAATGGCTATGAAGCGGGTCATCATCGAACTGAATGCGTCGCAGCAGCAGCGGCGTTCATTGGAAGCGGGGGATCCCGGATACGACGTCGAAGGGCTCGACCTCCCCGGCGTGACGATTGACAAGAGCTTTGGCGCGCAACCGTTGGACAGCGAAGCGCTCCAGTCGGAACAAGCCCTATCCGATGTCGGCTTGCGCAGCGCCCTTACCAAGGTGAAATCCGAGACCGTGATCGTCCGCGGGGCTCTCGATGTCGACGACGAGGACGAGCAGGCCATCGCAGATGCGAAGGCGAAGATCGAAAAGAACAGCGCGGTCGCACACGTCTGGGACGACGGTCTGGTGATGGCCTTCGGCGATTGCGGATGCGGTGACGGCGGGTCGGGCGCGACTGGACCGATCGACATGTCGGACGAACTGCCCAGCATGGAGGAGGTCATCGGCGACGTGATGCCGTTTACAGATGACGGCTCTTCGCATCACGGCATGGTCTCCGACTTCGCGGTGGCGGCGGCATCGCCCTGCCCACCCACGGACTGCCAGTATTCGGTCGCCAAGGGCACCATTTCCGACGTGGCGAAGTACTTGAACTGTCACCGGCTGTGGAACAAGGGCATCCGTGGCCAAGGCATCGCCGTCGGCGTGGTCGATACCGGCGTTGACAAGACCAAGGTCGCAAACGTCGTCGATGGCTGGACGCCCAATGCGGCCTATCCTTGGGGCACCGATCCCGGCGGCCACGGGTCCATGTGCGCGACGGACGTGCTGGGCATGGCGCCGGACGCCCAGATTTATGATATGGGCCTCCTGAAATCCCAAGGCAACATGACCGCATTCCTCTCGGATGCCATCGTCGCCTTCCAGTGGGCGATCAACAAGTACAGAGCCAGCGGAAAGCCCCAGATCCTCTCGAACAGCTGGGGCATGTACCAAAAGAGCTGGGCGCCGGATTACTGCACCGATCCGAACCATCCCTTCACGCGCAAGGTCGTCGAAGCGATCAACACGGGCATGATCGTCACATTCGCGGCGGGCAATTGTGGCGAGGTCTGTCCAAGCGGCAGATGCGGCAGCGACAACGGGCCGGGCAAGAGCATCTGGGGGGCGAACGGGCACCCGAGGTCGATCACCGTCGGCGCGGCCAATATCCGGGAGGAGTGGATCGGCTACACCAGCCAAGGGCCTGCGGCGCTCGATGCCAGAAAGCCGGACTTCGTCGCGCCGAGCCACTTCAAAGGCTACACCGCCAGCGACAATGGGACCTCGGCGGCCAACCCGGTCTGCGCCGGCGTCATCGCGCTCCTGCGCGGCCATGACGCCAAACTGCGGCAGGACAAGGCGAAAGAGGCGCTCCAGAAGACGGCCAAGGATCTGTGCGGCAACGGCTGGGATCGCAACAGCGGTTACGGAATGATCAATGCCGAGCGGGCGTTCAACCGCCTCAACCTGTTCCAGACGCCGCTGGTCCACGCATCTTGGACGCACGGGCATTCGGTGCATGTCGAACGACCGGATCTGCTGGACGAGAACAAACCCTACGGGTTCTACAGCCTCATCCGGGGCAAGCCGAACACCAGCAACTGGTTCCATTTCGCGGTACCGACACCGGTAATCGTGTCCGGTCGACGGCTCGCGCTCGATTCGGTCATGGTGCTCTTCTGGACCGATCCCAGCGTCCATGTGCATGCGGTGCATGTCTGGGACGCCAACAGACCGCTCATCCGCTACAACGGACTGAATCTTTCCGGCAGCCACTGGTTCGAGCGCTTTGATGTGCTCAACAACCGGATACGGTTCGGGATCGGAGTGTCCGTAGGGGTGAGGTTCGGTGACGGAGACGATCGGCGCCGGATTCTGTTCGGCTCCTGCGGCGGCGACTTCGTTTCTTGAATCCGGCACCTGCAACGACGACCTAACCGCTTGCGGGCGCGCTGCGCCCGCCAGTCTTCACTTCGAGGAGCTCGTCAAGCCATGGAGAACGTCATCGTGGAGTTGCTGGTAGCCTCCCACCTGACCGGTGCGGCGCTCCTGTCGCAGGTCGATCGTAATCTGCCTGGACTGGAACTGGACACCGAGTACGCGCCTGCGGAGATCGAGCCCCGCGAAGAAGACGCCGACCGGGTGAGACAGGGCATGCGCGTCGTCGTCGTGCGCGGCAGAATCGCCCCCGGGAGGATCGCCGATCTGAAGCAGGCGGACACTGTGCTCGGCGTCTGGTCGGACGGCCCGGTGGAAGGCTTTGGCGACGCCACGCAGTGACTGCCACTCGGCATTCAATCGGGGCTCTGCTGCCAGCCGGCGTTGATTGTAGCGAATACGCTTGCCCTGCTCTGAAAGCCCAAGGTTCACTGCGGTCAGAACCAAGTCAGGCCGCACGGAGAATACCTGCCAATCGGGCCCGGATCCTGCGGCATCGCCTACGCGGCCGGCATTGTCGAAACGGAGGCGTTCGTCTGCACGCTTTCTGAAGCTACACACTGCGGGTCGTCCTGGCAGTCATCGAATGGCACAAAGAGCGGGTGTTCCCGCCGGCGCGAGGTTGAAACAAGAGGGGGAAAGAAAGATGCGGGTTCAATCCGATGGTAAGGCCGTTAATCAGCCCGGTGCGGTAAAGCTCAAGGTGGATTTCGATCGCGGCGATGTCCATCTGGTCGAAACTCCGTTCGGCCTCGTCGTGCGGATGGAGGGCTGCCGCCCGGATGGAGAAATCGGTGGTCCCGGCCTTCCCGCCCGCGTGCTGCGCGTCGCCCTTCCGCCGATGGCGCGCGCCTCGGCCGTCCACATCGACGCCGTCGAGCGCGAGGTGCTCAGCAAGGGTCCAGCGCAGCTGGCCCCGATCCAACCGCCGCGACCCGGCGCGCGCGGCGGCTCCGGGAACAAGGGCAAGCCCGACCAGGAGCCGCCGGAAGAGATCGCCGAACCCGTCGGGTCAGACGAGGAGTTGGGTCGCCACCTTCCGCCATTGCCGTTCGAGCCGGCGCGCCCGGATCTCTATAAGATGGCGGCGGAAAAGCCGAAGCCGCCCGCAGCCCTGATCGGCCAGGAACAAGTCGGCTGGGTCCCGGTGGCGCTGGTGCAGGTCAATCCGGTGCTTCAGGACCGGAAAGGCGTGCTCGAATTCGTCACGACCCTGGAGCTGATCGTCGAGTTGACCCTCGACGCGCGCGACGAGGATGGCGCGGTTGCCAGAAAACTCACTTCGCGGGCGCAGGCGGAACGGGTCAGGGATCTTGCGAAAGCGCTGGTGGTGAACCCCGAGGCCGTGGTCGATTTCTCGAAATACCTGCCCCAGCTGATCACCAACGTCGACTACCTGGTGATCACCGATAAGCAGAGCTGGAACCCCGAGACCATTGCGCCGATCGCGCCGCTGCCCGGCGATCCTGTGGCCGAGTTCGAACGCCTCGCCGAGTGGAAGCGCAAGCGGGGGCTGCGGGCGCGGGTGGTGACCGCAGCCCAGATCGTCGATGGGGCCTTTGGCGACTTCAAGAGCGGCGCGCGCGACCTTCAGGAGGTTCTGCGCAACTTCCTGAAATGGGCGCATGATCAATGGGGCGTAGCCTGGGTGCTGCTCGGCGGCGATATCGAGGTGATCCCGGCGCGCAGCGTCGCCGGCGCTTGCGAGGCCTGGATCAACGTCGAAACCATCGAGCCGCCCGAGAAGAACCGCTCGTTCTGGACCGGTACGTTCCTCAAGATGCACGCCGACAGCCCGGGGTGGAACTTCCCGGCGCTGGTCAATACGAATCTGGTGCTGGTGAACCCGGCCACCGGTACCGTCATTCCGCACGACGCTGCCGGAACCTCGGGACCGGCCTCGGCGGGGTGGTATTTCACAACCGACGACAGCTATGCGACGCGGAGCGTGGCGGCGACGCGTTTCATCCGCGTCAACGGCCCCGCGGCGGTGGTCAACGCCTCGCTGCAATGGCTTTACCGCTGGAACCTGATCCCCACTGATCTTTACTACGCCAGCCTCGTCGGCTCGAACTACGGGCTTCCGGGCGTCCATGACTGGGACTTGCTTAACAACGGCGTGTATGGCCAGCACACAAGCAGCAGCGATTTCGACGGAGTCACCTATCAAGCGGATGTGTCGGTCGGGCGCGCCTCTATCGCCTCGGCCGACCAAGCCGCCGCCTTCGTAGACAAGATCATTGCCTATGAGAGCTTCCGCCATGCCGACGGTACCCCGCTGTCCTCCGGCTGGCTCGAGAAGATCCTTTTCGCTTCGGCGAACTGGGGCGGGAGAAAGGGGATCTCGCCGTCGCCCGTCTCGCCACCGCCCGACAATCGCTATCACCACGCCGCCGGCAGTGACCATACCCTGATCCGTCTCAAGGAGCCGTTCGAAAACTTGGAATGGCGGCTGCTGGCGGTGGTCAGTCCAACGGACGTGCGCGAACTTCCCTATAATCGCAAGGCCAAGACTGTCGGGCGCGGCTGGCATTATTCCAAGAGCGACACCAACCTTGCCCCAAACGAGATCAGCTTTTCGATTTTCGGGATGACCTTCCATTTTCCGGTACCGTCGAACTGGGTGGTTGTATACGGACCAGCGGCGGAGCTTGCGCCGCAGAAATTCGTCTTCGACCACACCACGCAAGACGGCTCGATGCGCGATCAGGAAAAGCTCCGCGTTCAGATTGCAGCGGACTTCCCGCAGTTCAGCCAAGTCTCGCGGCTCTATGAGGACGAGATTGACCTGACCCCCGCCGAGCGCGCCGCAGCGCCCATCGCGCTGCTGACCGGCAACCGGATTCGTGACGCCCTGCAGGAGGGGCAACATGTGGTCAGCCTGTCCGGCCATGGCAGCTGGGACGGTTGCTGCGGCCTCGGCCCGGCGACGGCGGGCGGTCTGACCAACGGCGATCATAGCTTCATCGGCTATGCCGATTCCTGCCTGACCAACACCTTCGACTTGAACGACGCGGTCAGCGAGCGGCTGGTCAACAACGCGATGGGCGGGGCGGTCGGCTATGTCGGCAACTCGCGCTTCTCCTGGATCGGGGTCGGCGACGACATCCAACGCGCGTTCTTCTCGCACCTGGTCTCGACCCGGCACTTGGGGCTCGTGGCGGATTCGCGCTGCGCGGCGCTCGGCATCAGCACGGGCTATCACAAACTCTACACCAAATGGGCGATCTTCGCGCTGAACCTGATCGGCGATCCGGAAATGCCGGTCTGGATGCACAAGCCCCGGGACATGATCGTTAGCTTCGAAAAACGCATCGACGCGCGCCCGCCCTTCTTGGTCCGCGTGCGCGACGCGGTCACTGGACTGCCCATGGTGGGCGCGGTCGTCAGCGTAGTCCAAGGCAGCCTCTTGCGCCAGGCTCGGACGGACTTCATCGGCCGGGCCACGCTCGACCTGAGCGGCGTCGGGCTGGGGCCGATGGAGCTGACTGTCGCCCGCGATCGGTACCGCCCGTATCTCGGCACCGTGAAGGTCGTCGGCCCGGCTTGGGTTTCGGGGCTCGTGACCATCGTCGACCACCAGTCCAACGCGCCGGATGCCACCTATGTGCGGCTCAAGCTCGAGCCGGCGATCGACGGCGATAAGATCCGGGGATGGTATGCGCGTGATGCGTTGCGCGACTACCGGATCATTCTTGATGCGGCCACGGACGCGTACGTATCTGGCAAATCGATCTCGTTCCTCGTTCAGGATATCGCCGAAGGCGGATCCATCGAACGGTTCCGTTTCGGGTCATACCCATGGATTATTGGTTCCGATAGACCCCCGGTCTTCGAGGGTCAGTTGGTCGCCGAACGGGACACTCGCGACACGGAAACCATGGTGCCAGTTCAGTCGCCTGAAGTCGGATCTACGGCGACCGGGAAAGATGACGAGAGCTGAGCCTGTGGTCCATCGAGGTTGGCGTCCGAGCACGTGGTCGAATTTCGCGCCGCCTTGACTGCGCAGCCGGGGTGGCCGTCGATCATGGTGGGGGTCGCGGAGTTCAACCACTGACCGATGGAGAACCCGGTCGTAGAGACGTCGATCGCCGCGGCGGACGTGAGACGGCCAAAGGTGCCACCGGACAAGCCGGTGCATGACCAGACCGAACCAGAGAGACCTGCCGATCGGCCCCGGATCCTCCGAAATTAATCCGATTTCGCATTGATTTGATCTGAGTCAATGCCGCCCAGAATGATCCAAATACGATCACGATCAGACTTGGGCTTGGAATGCTCCCTCAGGTCAAGAAACCTCGGTTTGAAGCGTTCTGGACGGCATCGTGCCCCACACCGAGATTCACTTGGGAAAGACCGGCTGATGAGCTTGTGGAAGGATGCGATGACTCTCCGGACTTTCCTCACAATTTGGGCGGCGGGCGCTCTCCTTGCCATGGCCGGAGCGGCGGGGGCGACTTGCACGCCATCGGGTATCGAGATGGCGGATCCGAGGGCCGCGATCATGTCGGCGGGGATGCCAGAAGAGGCGCCCGTTGCGAAGAGCGACGGCGTGTCACGTCTTGCCGGGAGCAACGCGGTCGACCTCGCGCCCATGTCGCCCCTTTTGGCGAACGCGCCGTCCGGCTCCTGCCTCCTGCAGGACGGGTCATGGTGCTGGCCCGTGTCGCCTACTTCCTTCGGACAGCCCTGCACCTGCGCCGACGGCCGTCGCGGCGTGGGCCAATGACGTGAGAGCGCCATCGGTGTGAGAGAGAAGGAGTCGCAGCTCATGAGCGACGAGACGTCTGCACCCGAGGCGCCCCTGATCGACGACGGGGCGTTTATCGAGGAGGCGCAGCGTCTGCGCGACTACCTACTGCGCGTCGGCAGCATCGATCAGTCCGACCTCATCGACGCGCTGATGCCGTTCGAGCACGGGGCGGGGCAGCCGCCCGGCGAGCGCGAGCGGCGCGCCCTGTTCGCCGCGTTCCAGGCAGTCGAGGCGCGCCTCGCCGGCCGAATCGACGACTACACGCTGAACGAGGTTCTCAACTCCCGCTCGCCCTATGAGGAGGCCTCGCACTGGTATGACCGCAGCGCCCGCGTGCTGCGCAGCGTCGGCGTGACGGTGGTGGGTATCATGCTCGTCGGGCTGGCCTTCTATTTCTCCAACTGGTCGAACCGGGCGAATTACCTGCTGCAGGAGGCGGAGAGCTTCACCGCCTTTGATCAGTTCGGCCAGATGGCCGGCCTCGTCGATCTCGCGCTGAGTTTCGGGAACGGGCGTATCGTGCTCGACGAGCGCATGTTCGATGCGCTGGAACAGAGCGTGGACGCGCAGAAGGCATTGAGTGTCACAGCGACCGGCACGGACACGACCGAGGCCGCGCGGGCGTTGTCTCCGCCGCACGGCGGCGGGGGGCGGTTTTCGATCCGCAATTGATGATCGTGTTCGAGCGGATATCGTCGCTCAAGCGTCACTACGTCCTGGAGCATCGACTCCCGGAGGAAATGGGGAATCTCGCCGAGCGTTCCAACCCGCTGACGCCCATGATCGCGGCCTTTCGGAAATGGTATTGCCCCAGTCTAGACTCTTTCGCGCCGCAGTCGGACATGCAGGGCAACGCGATCGCTAGTGGGGAACGGCAGGCGCTCGTGCATCTGGCCGTCGGCTGTCCCGACTATGCGCGTCTGTGGAGCGACCCGGCGCCGCGAACAGGTACGGAGCCTGAGAGCGTCGCCGTGGTCGCCTTCAAGGAAATCGAGCGGATGCAGTCGATGCGGGCGATCGCGATGCAGCTTGCCCGGCGCGCCGAGCCGGGAGAATACACGCAGTCCGTGCAGGTGGTGCAGAATTATGCCGAGGTGTTGAAGGGGAAGATCAGCACCGTGCATCGCTGGAGCTTGCCAATCATCTACGGCATGCTGGGTTCCATCGTATATTGCATGTGGCGAATTCTCAATCCGGCCACAGCCCCGCTCGGCTTCCTCTACACGCTCTTA
>Ga0316197_10002034_pt1 | contig 14443 bp, 13 predicted proteins | sample OudBiesiAoxic_MG_FD_204939 | JGI IMG/M metagenome (GOLD analysis project Ga0316197, IMG submission 204939) | Coastal sediment microbial communities from Oude Bieten Haven, Netherlands - site A oxic | ecosystem: Environmental > Aquatic > Marine > Coastal > Sediment | place: Netherlands...
CTGGCCCTGCACAAGCCGGCAGGCGTGACCAGCACCGTCAGTGACCGGTACGCCGAGCAGACCGTCCTCGACCTGGTACCGGCGGAGCTGCGCGGCGTACGGCTCTTCCCGGTCGGCCGCCTGGACAGGGACACCGAGGGCCTCATCCTGCTCACCGACGACGGCGGCTGGACCCAGCGCCTGCTGCATCCGCGCTTCGGCGTGGAGCGCGAGTACGCGGTCGGCCTGCGCCGCCCGCTCGACCCGGGGCAGGACGCCCGCCTGAGCGGGGGCATCGAGCTCGACGAGGGCCTGGCCCGGCTGGTCAGCCTGCGCCAGGCAACGCGCCTGGAGGCCGCGCGCCTCGATCGAGGGCGTGCGCCACTGGCCTGGTACCACGCGGTGCTGACGCAGGGCTGGAAGCGACAGTTGCGGCGCATGTTCGCGGCGGTCGAGGCGCCGGTGGCGCGGCTCGTGCGTGTCCGCATCGGCACGCTCCGCCTCGGTGACCTCGCCGCGGGCGCGGTGCGACCGCTCACCAGCGCCGAGCGCGACCGCCTGGCGCCGACCCGGAGCGTCCGGTGAAGGGCCTGCGCGTGGCCCTCGACGGCCCCGGCTCCAGCGGCAAGTCCTCGGTCGGCGCGGCCGCCGCGGTGGAGCTGGGCTATCGCTTCCTCGATACCGGCGTCGTCTATCGCGCCATCACGCTGGCCAGCGTGGTGCACGGTATCGAGCCGACCGACCAGGCCGCGCTGGTGGCGGTGGTGCCGCAGCTCTCCCTTCGGCCCGATGAGCAGGGCAACCTGCGGCGCGTGCTCCTCGACGGTGAAGACGTGACCGAGCAGCTGCACGTGCCGGCGGTGGATCGGCGGGTCAGTGCCGTCTCGGCACAGCCGCTGGTGCGGGCGGCCCTGCTGGCGCAGCAGCGCGAGGCGGCAACGGTCGGCAACGTCATCCTCGCCGGCCGAGACATCGGCACGGTGGTGCTGCCGGACGCGGAGCTCAAGCTGTGGCTGGAGGTGTCGGTCGAAGAGCGGGCCCGCCGCCGTGCCGAGCAGCGCGGCGTATCGCTGGATTCCGAGACCGGGCAGACCATCCTGGCCGACCTGCGTCGCCGGGATCACCTCGACAGCACGCGCGAGACCGCACCGCTGCGCATCGCCGAGGATGCTGTCATCGTCACGTCCGACGGTCGCGGGTTCGAGGAGACGGTGGCGGCGGTCGTCGAGATCATCCGCCGACGCGCAGCGCAGGGGATCGAGGCATGAGCGACTTCCAGGCCATGAGCCCGTATCCCACCTTCATCGCCGGGATCTGCCGTTTCGTGGCCCAGGCCATCGCACGGGTCAAGGTCAGTGGCCTCGAGGACCTGCCCCGGGAGGGGCCGCTCATCATCGCCGCCAACCACCTGAGCAATGCCGACCCGCCGATCATCGGCGGCTGGCTCGGTCCGGCGCTCGGCCGGCGGCCCACGTTCCTGGCCAAGGAAGCGCTCTTCCACGGACCGCTCGGCCTGCTCATCCGCTCGCTGGGCGCAGAGCCGGTCAAGTCCGGCGGCAACGACATCGGCGCCTACCGCGTGGCCAAGGGCATCCTCGACCAGGGCGGCGTGCTGGCCATCCTGCCGGAGGGCACGCGCTCGTTCGACGGGGTCATGGCCGACCCCAAGCCCGGCGTCTCGATGCTCGCGACCCGCACCGGCACGCCGGTGCTGCCGGTGGGCATCAGCGGCACCGATGACCTCATGGCGCGCGAGCAGACGCTGCCCCACATCGGCGCCCGCATCACCATGCGCGTGGGCCGGCCCTTCACCTTGAGTATCCCCGCCGGCGTCGACCGGCGGGCGGCGCTGGAGGCGGCAGACGAGGAGCTCATGCGCCGCATCGCCGCGCTCGTCGAGCCCCGCCATCGCGGCAAGTGGGAGCCCTGGCCCGACGCCTGAGCCAGCCTGTCACACCAGCACGACGAGCCGACCCCATCGAACGGCCCGATGCGTCGCGGACGTGCGAGCGACGCGCTGAGCGAGCCGCTATGCGAGGAGCGGTTCAACGCGACGCTGCTGGCGCCCGGCTGTCGGGTCTGAGTCCCGTCACAGATGACAGTGGCGCCGTCATTCACTGCGCGCATGGGACAAGCAGGAATGCCGCCGACCCGGTCGGGTTGACTCGCCTGTTGCATCGCGGGACAGACACAGCGACCTGGGAGCGGCGTGCCGGAGCGGCGCTCGATGGCGAAGCGACGCCTGAGCCAGCCCGTCACAGCCCTGTCGTGGACCGGATGCGATACTGACGATCCCATGGGAACCGTCTCCGAAGTCCGCATCGCCCGCCGCACCGGCTTCTGCTATGGCGTGCGCGAAGCCATCGACGCTGCACGCATCAGTGCCGCCGAGGGCAAGCGCACCCACACGCTGGGCCAGGTCGTGCACAACGAGGGCGTCAACGCCAAGTTGCGCGATGAGGGCGTGGTCTCGGTCAAGGAGCTCGACGAGGTGCAGGAAGGCAGCTCGGTCGTCATCCGCGCGCACGGCGTCACGCCGGAGGTCATGGACGGCGCCAACAGCCGCGACCTGGAAGTCATCGACGGCACCTGCAGCTGGGTCACGCAGGAACAGAAGGAGCTGGCCGCGCTGGTGGAGGAGGGCTACACCGTGGTCCTCCTGGGCACGCCCAACCACCCCGAGGTCGTGGGCCTGCTGGGCTTCGCGCCTGATGCCATCCTGGTCGACGAGGAAGAGGACTGGGGCAAGATCCCCCGCCGCAAGCGCATGGCCCTGCTCACGCAGTCGACCCAGCCGCCCTGGAAGTTCGAGAGGCTTGCGGGCCACCTGACCACGCGCGCCCACGAGCTGAAGATCGTCAACACCGTCTGCCCCGTCACCATCCGGCGCCAGCAGGACACGACCGACCTGGCCGAGGCCGTGGACCTGGTGGTCGTGGTCGGCGGGCGCAACAGCGCCAATACCAAGGAGCTCACTCGCCTCGTGGGCATCGTGGGCAAGCCGGCCGTGCAGATCGAGCACGCGCGTGACCTGGAAGACGCGACCACCTTCGACGGCTACGCCACCGTCGGCGTCACCGGCGGCACCTCCACGCCCATCGAGGATCTGGAAGCCGTGGCGGCACGCATCTACGAGCTGGCCGGCGCGGGGGAAACGCCAGCACGAGCAGCGCAGCTGGCCCATGCCGCGGTCACCGATGTCGCCGAATCGCCCTACCGTACGACTTCCCTCGACGCGGCCTGACCGTGCCCACCCGTCGCTCGCGCCGACGCCCACGCAGCATCGATCGGGACACGCCCACCGGCGGCTTGCCCGTGGTGGCCGTGGTCGGTCGCCCCAACGTAGGCAAGTCGACGCTCTTCAACCGCATCGTCGGGGAGCGCCAGGCTATCGTGGAGGACCGCGCCCGCACTACGCGTGACCGGCTCTACGGGGTGGCCGAGTGGAACGACCGCCGCTACGTGGTCATCGACACCGGCGGCATGGAGATCGACCCCGGGGACGCCATCGAGGAGCGCGTCCAGGACCAGGCCCGCCTGGCCATCGAGGAAGCCGACGTCATCGTCTTCGTGGTCGATGCTGCCGTGGGCCAGACACCTGCCGACCAGGAGGTGGCAGAGACGCTGCGACGTGCCGAGGCGCCGGTGATCATGGCCATAAACAAGGCCGACAACGAGCGGCTCGAGCTGCAGGGCCACGAGTTCCTCCAGCTGGGCTGGGACGACTGGTATGCCGTCAGCGCCCTCCACGGGCGGGGGAGCGGCGATCTGCTCGACGCCATCGTCGAGGCCCTGCCGCAGGAGTCGTTCGAGGAGCTCGAGCGTCGGCGCCGCGAAGCCGAGGCGGATGAGCTGGTCGACTCGATCGCAGAGGGTTTCGTCCCGTTCGACGAGGCGGTCGCGGAGCCCGGCGATAAGGAACGGACCGGAGAGACGTGGTTCGACGAGGATGCGCCGGTCCCGCGCGTGGCCATCGTGGGACGCCCCAACGTGGGCAAGTCGTCCCTGCTGAACCAGCTCCTTGGGGAGGAGCGCTCGATCGTCAGCGACATCCCCGGCACCACCCGCGACGCCATCGACACCACGCTCGCGTGGCAGGGCCGGGAGGTGCGGCTCGTCGACACGGCCGGCCTGCGCCGCCGGGGCAAGGTCGCCCAGGGCCCGGCCGCGGAGCGCTACGCGGCGCTACGCGCGCTCAAGGCCATCGGCCGGGCCGACGTCTGCATCCTCGTGCTCGATGCCCAGGACGGACTGGCCGCGCAGGACGCGCACGTCGCCGGCTACGTGGTCGACGAAGGCGTAGGACTGATCGTCGCCATCAACAAGTGGGACCTCGTGGAGAAGGACGACAAGACCTTCAAGGAATACGTCGCCCGGGTCCGCGGTCAGGCACCGTTCCTCCACTTCGCGCCGGTCGTGACCATCAGCGCCCTCACCGGCCAGCGAGCCGGGCGCGTGCTCGACGAGGCCCTGGTCATCGCTGCCGAACGGCGCCGCCGGGTGCCGACCGCGCGCCTCAACAAGGTGCTCTCCGAGGCGGTCTCGCGCCATCAGCCACCGGCCGTCAAGGGTCGCCGGCCGCGCTTCTATTACGCCACGCAGGCGGCCATCGAGCCGCCCACCTTCGTGCTCTTCGCCTCCGACGCCAAGTCGGTCCACTTCAGCTACCAGCGCTTCCTGGAGAACCGCATCCGCGACGCGTTCGACTTCGAGGGCACGCCGCTGCGGCTCATCTTCCGCGAGCGGTCGAAGGTCCAGCTGGAGCCCCGCCGGCGCAAGAAGAAGGCCGGCGCCAAGCCGGCCGGGAAGTCGAAGCGCAAGGGCTCCTGATGGCCGCCGAGCTCCCACGGCTCGCAGTCGTCGGCGCCGGGGCCTGGGGCACGACGCTGGCCACGCTGCTCTCCCGCGGCGCGCCGGTGACGTTGCTGACCCGCGATGCGGCGCACGCGGAGCGGCTGCGAGACGACGGCGAGAACCGCCGCTACCTGCCGGGCGTGCCGCTCGACGAACGGATCGCCATCACCGCCGACCCGGCCGCCGTGGCTGCGGCCACCGAGCTGGTCGTCCTGGCCGTGCCCTCGCGGGCCATGCGGGCCACGGTGGCAGCGGTGGTCGCAGCGCTGACGGCGGAGACCGTCGTGCTCTCGGTGGCCAAGGGCATCGAGAGCGAGTCGCTGCTGCGCATGACCGAGGTGGTGGCAGAGGAGGCACCTGCCGCCCGCGCTCGCCTGGCCGCGCTGTCGGGACCGAACCTGGCCCTGGAGATCTCACGCGGGCTGCCCGCTGCCGCGGTCGTGGCCGCGCAGGATGACGAAGTCGGTCGTCGCGTGGTGGACGTGCTCGGCGACCGGACGTTCCGGCTCTACCGCAACCGCGATGTCGTGGGCGTCGAGCTCGCGGGCGCGCTCAAGAACATCGTGGCCATCGTGGCGGGCGCGGTCGAAGAGCTGGGGGCAGGGGACAACGCCAAGGCCGCTATCACCACCCGCGGCCTGGCCGAGATGACCCGACTCGGTGTGGCCATGGGCGCCAACCCCCTCACCTTCGCGGGCCTCGCCGGCATCGGCGACATCCTCGCCACCTCCACCTCGTCGCTCTCGCGCAACCACACCCTGGGCACCGAGCTGGCCGCGGGTCGGCCCTGGAGCGAGATCGAGGGCACGCTGCCGGGTGTGGCCGAGGGTGCCTACACCGTGCGCGCCGCCGTCGCCCTGGCCGAGCGCCACGCGGTCGAGATGCCCATCGCGCGCGAGGTCCACGCGGTGCTCTACGAGGGCAAGGACGTGCGTGCGTCCGTCGTCGACCTGCTGGCCCGGACGTCCAAGGACGAGCTGACCGGAGAAGCCTGATGCGCACGCGGGGGCTGATGCTGTCGCTGGTCGTGATCCTGCTGTCTGCCCTCTGGACCGCTGCCCCGGTCGCGGCGGCCGCGGCCGAGCCCTTCCCCTGGCCACCCACGCCGTGGGCGGACGGGACGCCGGAGGCCGAACGCGAGCGTCCGCCGGCAGCGCCCATCGTGCGCAGGGGCCGGGCTGCCACCGGAGCGGTAGCGCTCACCTTCGACGACGGCTTCAACCGACGCGGCTGCTCGCTCATCGCGGACAAGCTGCGCCAGCACGGGGCGGTGGGCACGTTCTTCATCAACGGGCAGTGGCTCAAGCGCTCGCCGGCTACCTGGCGTCGCATCCTGGCGGGCATGGAGGTGGGCAACCACACGCGCTCACATCCCGACCTCACGCGCGAGCCGCACCCCGTGGTCATCAACCAGATACGTTCGAACGAGGACATCCACGAGCGCGTGCTCGGACGACCGATACTGAAAGTGTTCCGACCGCCGTACGGCGCCCACAGCGAGCGCATCGGGCGCATCGCCGGCCAGCTGGGGTACGAGCGGGTCGTGTTCTGGAACGTGGACACCGAGGACTGGAAGCCGAAGGCGCGGGTGAAGCGCATCGTGCGGCGCGCCACCGGAGCGCCACCGGGCTCGGTCATCCTCATGCACTGCGGGCCCGGCGCGACGGTCAAGGCCGTGCCCGAGATCATCCGCCACTACAAGCGACGTGGCATCGAGCTGGCCGGCCTGAGCGTGGTGCTGGAGGGTGCGCGGAGCGCCGGTCAGAGCGGCATCCCGTCGCGCTACGTCGACTAGATCCGACCGATTCGCGTAGTCCCGGGTGCGGTCCGTGCCGTCTGGGTGCGGTCACTGACCGTACGTGTTGTCCATGGGCGGTTGCCGCTCCTGTCTGGGAGTGTTGAGCCTCAGATATGAGCAAGAGGAAACGATCGTGACGCAGGCCAGCCTGTCACCGGACCTACAGTCGACCAACGGGCACAGCCCCGCCGAGGGTGAGCACCGTGGCGCCGACTCCGAGGCCGCGCTGTGGCTCTTCGGCCTGACGTCGCTGGCGCTCGTCTTCGCTTCGATACTGCTACTAGGCTTGCTGGCGCAGCGAGCCGTGGCCGACGCGCCGCTCTTCGGCTTCTTCTCCGCTACGGCCGTGGTCGCGGCCACCATCGGGCTCGGTGCGATGACGTACGTCGTCGCGACAGCCAAGCGCGCCGGCTACATCCGCACCGAGGCGACCACGCCGTCCGATCCTGCCGGCGCGACGCCCGCCGGCATGCGCGTCGTGCCGGCCGCCCCGGCCGATCCTGCACGTCGCAAGCGCAGCCAACGCGCCGAGGAGCAGGCAGCCCGCAGCCGGCAGGCCACCGCCATCGTCGCGGCCGAGGCCACGCGCCGCACCCGCGCGGTCGCGAACCGGCAGACAGTCGCAAGGCCCGTCAGGCCACGCTCTGCCGCCCCGACGACTGCCCCGGCACGAGCCTCCGCCGGGGTTCCGGGTCCAGCGCGCTCAGCACCCGGCCCGCGCCCGAAGGTGATCGTGCCCGTGAAGCCGCCCGCCCGAACCTCGCGCCCGACGCCTGTAGCGGTCTTCCCGCGCATGCCTGCGACGACCGTCCGCCCACGCACGCAGGTGGCTCGAACCCAGCTGGCAGCGGCCGACATCCGCACGCGGTCGATGCGGCCGGTCTCCGGTCCGCCGGTCGCCGGTCGACCTGTCTTCCGTGGGCCCGTCCCGCGACCACCGATGATCCGTCCGCTCGCAGCCCGTCCGCCGGTCGGGCGCCCACCGGTCAACGGTGTGCCGGTCAACCGTGTGCCGGTCAACCGTGTGCCGGTCACCCCGATGGTCCCCGCTCACGCTTGATCGGCGCATCGGCTGTGAGTCGAGAGGTGCGCTAGAATCCACGAGCCGTCGGGGCGTGGCGCAGCTTGGTTAGCGCACTTGACTGGGGGTCAAGAGGTCGCTGGTTCGAATCCAGTCGCCCCGACCATTTCTCTGAGCGTGAAACGGCCCTCCGGGGCAATCCGGGGGGCTCCTTGTTAGTCGTCTGACCCCCAAGCTGACCCCCGGGAGGAATCGTTCAGGCGCTGGCTGAGCGCGTCGAGATGGCCCGCCCAACCTCTGGCTTGAGGTAGAGCCTGATGATTGTCGCGTAGTTCTCCTTGGTGCTCGGCCGTAGGCGCTGGCCGGCGGCGTCCAGCCAGTCGTCGAGATATTCACCAGTTGTGAGTCGGCCATCGACAGGGGCGACACCGTTGTCAGCGGCCGTCAGAGCGGACCGTAGCCGCCGCTTGGCTCATCACGCAGCATCTTGCCAAACTCGAACCGCGTACACTGACCTTGCGTCCTCGGTCAGCGAGTCTGTCACTAGTTGACTTCGCAGCGGTGTCGGTGACAGCATGTCAGCATGGGCACGACGTGCACTCGCACGCGACCCATGCGCGCTGAGGAGGAGAGCGACGATGCGATCTACCAGGCTGGCCGGAATCGGGGCCAGACTCATCACCGCGGCCATGACAGCGGCGCTCGCGCTCAGCGTCGCCGCTCCCGGCGTCAGTGCCCAGGAGGACGGTGGCGACCTGGTCGTCGGTGTGACCAGCGATGCGGACACGCTGTTCCCGTGGAAGGCCACTCAGTTCCAGGCCTTCACCATGCTCGGCCTCATCTACGACAACCTCGTCGAGCTCGACCAGAACCTCGATATCGTTCCCGGCTTGGCCGAGTCCTGGCAGATCTCCGACGACGGCATGACCGTTACCTTCACCCTGCGTGAGGGCGTCACGTTCCACGACGGCACGCCGATGACCTCCGCCGACGTGAAGGCCTCGCTCGACGCCATCCTGCTCGAGGAGACCGGAGCGGTGGCCCGCGCGGCCATCTCGTCGATCAGCTCGGTGGACGCGCCCGATGGTTCGACCGTGGTGCTGAACCTCAGCACGCCGGACGCCGGCCTCCTGGCCGGCCTGGTGGGGCCCAACGTGGGCATCGTGCCCGCGGACGCCACCGAGGAGGCGCTGAGCAACGCCCCCAACGGCACCGGCCCGTTCGCCTTCGGTGAACGCGCCCCCAACGAGTCGCTCACGCTGGTCGCCAACGAGGACTACTGGCGCGAGGGTGAGCCCACGCTCGGCAGCGTCGAGTTCCGCGTCATCCCCGACGAGGCCTCGATCGTCGACGGCCTGCGCTCGGGAGCCGTGCAGCTGGCCGAACTCACCGACCCCATCGTGGCCCTGACCGCGGAGGGCGATGGCATCACCATCGAGAAGACCCCGCAGCTGGCCTATCACGTGCTCATGATCAACCACACCCGCGAGCCGCTGGACGACGTCAACGTGCGCCTGGCCATGCAGTGCGCGATCGACCGCCAGGAGGTCCTTGACACTGCCGCCCTCGGTGAGGGCGCGGTCATCGGCCCCATCACCTCCCCGGCCTATCTCAGCGACCCGTCCGCCCGGCCCTGCCCCGAGCGGGATGTCGACCGAGCCAAGGAGCTGCTGGCCGAAGCCGGCTACGAAGACGGCATCACCATCGGCGGCATGTATGCCACGGGCGAGTACGCCACCGCCCCCAACGAGGCCCAAAGCCTCCAGAGCCAGCTGGCCGACGCCGGCATCACGCTCGAGCTCGAGCCACTGGAGATCGGCGCCTACGTCGATCGCTGGCTGGCGGCTGACTTCGATACCACCGTGGCGCTCAACGGTGGCCGGCCCGATCCCGACACCATGTACGGCCGCTACTTCCCGAGCACCGGCAACCTCAACCAGGTCGCGACCTACAGCTCGGAGACCATGGACGACCTGTTCGCGCGGGGCAAGGCCTCGGGCGATCCGGATGAGCGCAAGCAGATCTACGCGGACATCTCTCGCGAGCTCGAGGACAACGCCGTCTGGATCTGGATGTTCTCCGGCAACAAGTACTCGGCGCTGACGGACGACGTCCAGGGCTTCGTGCCGATGCCCAGCACCTCGCTGCAGTACCTGCGCACCACGACCGTGGAGTAGTCGAAGCGATCAGCTTGCGAACCACGGGGGAAGACAGGCGCGGGTGATCCGAGGTAAGCGGGTCGCCCGCACCCTCGCCGAGGCGACGGTCACCCTGGTCGGGGTGGCCGTCCTCGTCTTCGTCATGATGCGGGTCGTCCCTGGCGACCAGATCACGGCCTCGCTCGGCATCGAGGCCGGGAACATGACCGAGGCGCAAATCGATGCCCTGCGCGCCTACTACGGCATCGACCAGCCGCTGCACGAGCAGTTCTTCGGCTGGATCTCGGAAGTCGCCAGCGGCAACCTCGGCGTCTCCCAGCGCACGGGTCAGTCGGTGCTGGAGATGACCGCCAACTCGCTGCCGGTGACCATCGAGCTGGCGCTGTTCGCGACCCTGCTGGGCGTGCTCATCGGCGTACCCCTGGGCATGATCTCGGCCTCTCGCCCGAACAGCCGTCGTGACGCCGGAGCCCAGTTCGTGGGGCTGGCGGCGCTCTCGGTCCCCAGCTTCCTGCTCGGTGCGCTGCTGTTGACGATCGTGGCGCGCGTGCTGCGCTACAACCCCAACGCCATGGGCTACGCGCGCCCGTTCGAGGACCTTAGCCTCAACCTGCAGCAGATGCTGATGCCAGCCATCGTGCTGGGCTTCGCCCTGGCAGCCCCGATCATGCGCACGACGCGCTCCGCCATCCTCGAGGTTCGGAGCCAGGACTTCGTGCGCACCGCCATCGGCAAGGGTGTCTCGCCGATGCGCATCCAGATCAGGCACGTGCTGCACAACTCGCTCGTGCCCATCGTGACCATGACCGGCATCCAGCTCGGCTACCTGCTCGGTGGGGCGGTGGTGGTGGAGCAGATCTTCTCGGTGCCCGGCATCGGGCGCCAGTTCCTCATCGGCATGCAGCAGAAGGAATACGCCGTGGTCCAGTCCACGGTGCTCATCATCGCGCTGCTCTTCCTGCTCGTGAACCTGGCCACCGACCTGCTCTACCGGGTCATCGATCCGCGGGTGCGTAGCGGATGAGCGTCAACGAGGTCGCCTGGCTCGAGGCCGAGGACACGCCGCCCCAGCGCGAGAGCACCTGGCGACGCCTGCTCGCGAGCCGGAGCGGGCAATGGGGCCTCATCCTTACCGGGATCGTGCTCGGACTGGCGCTACTCTCGGCCATCGGCGCGACACCATACGATCCCATCTCACAACGTCCGGAGGACCGGCTGCAGGGCCCGTCCCTGGCCTACCTCTTGGGCACCGACCTGTTCGGGCGCGACGTCCTCTCACGCTCCATGGCCGGCGTGACCTCATCGTTGCAGGTGGCCGTGGTAGCGGTCTTCATCTCAGCGGTGCTGGGCACGTTCTTCGGCGTGGCCTCTGGCTTCTACGGCAACCGTGTGCGAGGACCGCTGAACGCCCTGACCAACATCCTCTTCGCCTTCCCTCCGCTGCTGCTGGCGCTGGCCCTGGCATCGGTGGCCACGCGCAACTGGTTCACCGTGGCCGTGGCCATCGCTATCGTCTACATCCCCATCTTCGTGCGCGTGACGCGAGCGCCGGTCCTGTCGCTGCGAGAGACCGACTTCATCAAGGCCGCCCGGGTGCTGGGCTTCTCCTCGAACCGGATCCTGTTCCGTCACGTGCTGCCGAACATCCTGCCCATCGTCATCGTGCAGGTGACGCTCTCGATGTCGTGGGCGGTGCTCACTGCCGCGGCCTTGAGCTACCTGGGTCTGGGCACCCCGCCCCCGACGCCGGCGCTCGGCTCGATGGTGTTCGAGGCCAAGAACCTTGCTGCCACCGCCTGGTGGACCATGGCTGCTCCAGGGCTCGTGCTCATCGTCTTCGTGGTCGGGCTCAACCTCCTCGGTGACGGGCTGCGGGACGCGCTCGATCCGCGCAACGAGAGCAACGCATGACCGAGCCGCTGCTGCAGATCGAGGATCTGGTCGTGACGCTGGGCGCGCGGACCGGCGACCACGACATCGTGCACGGCATCAGCTTGCGCGTGCAGCCGGGCGAGACGCTCGGCGTGGTCGGTGAAAGTGGCTCGGGCAAGACGCTGACCATGCTGGCTGTGATGCGCCTGCTCTCGCCGCCACTGGCGATGAGCCGAGGCTCGATCCGTCTGGAGGGAGAGGACCTCGCGGCGCTGTCGGAATCCGAGATGCGAGGGGTGCGCGGTCGCAAGGTGGCGATGGTCTACCAGGACCCCATGACCTCGCTCAACCCGCTCATGCGCGTGGGCGACCAGGTCATCGAGGCCATGACCGCGCACGGGGTCGACGACGATGAGGCCCGGCGGCGCGCGCTCGAGACGATGGCGCGGGTCGAGCTGCCCGATCCCGAGCGCACGTCCCGAGCCTACCCGCACGAGCTCTCGGGCGGCATGCGCCAGCGGGCACTGATCGCTACTGCGCTGGCCAACGACCCCACGCTGCTCATCGCGGACGAGCCCACGACCGCGCTCGATGTCACCATCCAGCGCCAGATCTTGGCGCTGGTCAAGCACCTCAGCGACGAGTTCCACATGACCACGGTGTGGGTCACGCACGACCTCGGTGTCATCGCGCGGTTGGTCGATCGCGTGGTGGTGATGTATGGCGGCTACATCGTCGAGGACGCGCCCGTGGACCAGATCTTCCACGCACCCCAGCACCCCTACACCAAGCGGCTACTGGCGTCGCTGCCGAACCCGGCCGATGACAGCCGCCCACCCCTGGCCCAGATACCCGGCCGACCGCCGCTCCCGAGCGAATCCATCGAAGGCTGCCCCTTCCGGCCGCGATGCCAGGAGGCGATCGAGTCCTGCCTGACGCTGCCGTCGCTCGAGCCGCGACTGGAGGGAGCGGTGGCCTGCTGGGTCCCGCCTGAGCGATGGGGCTGAGCAGCGGCGGGCCGGCCCGGTGGTGATCCTCGAGGCGGTCGACCTCCACAAGCGCTACCCGGTCCGCGGCACCGAGCTCATCGTCAACGCCGTCAACGGCGTGTCGCTCTCGCTGGCCGCCGGTGAGACGCTGGGGATCGTCGGTGAGTCCGGCTGCGGCAAGTCGACGCTCGCGCGCCTGCTGGTCCGCCTCGAGGAGCCGACCAGCGGTCAGGTCCTGCTCGACGGCGTAGACCTTGGCTCGCTGAGTGACCGCGCCATGCGCGAGCAGCGGCGCAAGATCCAACTCGTCTTCCAGGACCCGTACGCCTCCCTCAACCCGAGGCGCACCGCGGGGCAGACGCTTGGGGAGGTCCTCGCCGTGCACGGCCTCGGCGGCGACGCCAAGGGTCGGCGCGCTCGTGTCTACGAGCTGCTCGACATGGTCGGGCTGCGTCGCTCCTTCTCCGAGCGACTGCCGCACGAGATGTCCGGTGGCCAGCGCCAGCGAGTCGGCATCGCGCGGGCGCTGGCGGTCGACCCCCGGGTCATCCTGCTGGACGAGCCTGTCTCGGCCCTGGACGTGTCGGTCCGCGCCGAGATCATGAACCTGCTCGGCCAGCTTCGCGACGACCTGGGTCTCAGCTACGTCTTCATCAGCCACGACGTCGCCATGGTTCGCCACTTGAGCGACCGGGTCGGGGTCATGTACCTCGGGCGCGTCGTCGAGGCCGGGCCCTGGAAGGAGGTGGTCGACCGGCCGCTCCACCCGTACACCTTGGCGCTGCGCGAGGCTGTGCCGGTGCCGGACCCGCGCACGGGTGGCGAGCTCCAGGCGTCCGTGTCCGGCGAGGTGCCCGATCCCGCCCAGCCACCCTCGGGCTGCACGTTCCATCCGCGTTGCCCGCTCGCGGAGGAGGCATGCTGGACCGACGAGCCCCAACTCGAGCTCATCCGTCCCGATCATCATGTGGCCTGCCACGTCGTCCAGCGCGAGCACGGACCGGCCTGACGATGTCGGCGGTCTCGGTCCGGCGAGCCGACGAGGATGACCTCGAGGCCATCGCGGAGGTGTTCCTGACAGCTTGGCGAACGTCCTATCGCGAGGCACTGCCATCGCAGTTGGTCGATCGCATGGATGCCACGTGGGCGCGGCGCTTGTGGCGCCCATCTGTTGCTCCGGGCGCCGAGCGGACGGTCCGCGTGGCGGTTCACGCGAACGGCAGCGTCGTGGGCGTGGTCGCCTGGGGCCGCGACCCTGATGACCCCGCCTCGGGTCATGTCTACAGCCTGTATGTGCACCCCATGGCACAAGGGCACCGGATCGGGACAAGGCTGCTGGATGAGGCCGTCACATCATTGGCCGCTGAAGGCCTACACCGTGCCACCCTGTGGGTGTTCGAGGCCAATGTCTCGGCTTTCGCGTTCTACGCCCGCTCGGGCTGGAAGCCGACGCACGGCCGACGCGTCGAAGCTGAGTTCGGCGAACCGGAGATCCAGCTGACGCGAGCGATCGGCGGCGTGCGCCAGCCGTCCGACGGCCGCACGTCGTCGGGCTGACATAGGTCGCGTCGCTCCCTGCGCGGGCGCGCTCGATGTCATGGGGCCCCTCGATCCCGTCGAGTCGGGCGACCGACAGGTCCGGTTCGCGCAGGGCGGCACGGGCCATGGCGAGTGCGTCGATGGGGTCGCTCTTGCCCGAATGCCGCGCCGCTCGCGTGCCCAGCGCGCCGCCATCCTCGCGGAGGCGGAACGACGCGGCTGGAACGAGGTC
>Ga0316197_10002035_pt1 | contig 14440 bp, 11 predicted proteins | sample OudBiesiAoxic_MG_FD_204939 | JGI IMG/M metagenome (GOLD analysis project Ga0316197, IMG submission 204939) | Coastal sediment microbial communities from Oude Bieten Haven, Netherlands - site A oxic | ecosystem: Environmental > Aquatic > Marine > Coastal > Sediment | place: Netherlands...
CGGAATCGTGGATCTCCAGCGTTCCTGGGTTGAGGATCACGGAGGTGCTGCCGTGGTCGAAGGGCGCGACATCGGCACGGTGGTGTTCCCCGACGCCCCGGTCAAGATCTACCTCACCGCACGACCCGAAGTACGGGCCGCCAGGCGAGCGAACGATCCGGAGGCGGAGAGCAAGCCGCTCGGACAAATCGAAGCCGAACTGGCAGCCAGAGACCACGCGGACTCGACCCGTGCGACCTCCCCGTTGCGCCCGGCAGACGACGCAATTGTCGTGGATACCAGTGACCTGGGCATCGACCATGTCGTTGCCACCATTCTCGAGGTGATTGAGCAAGCGGTCGCGAACTTGCGGTGTGGCGGCTAGCGGATTCTGCACCTGCAGCGACCCGCATGAGCCTGCGTGAGTCTGAGGATTGCTCGAAGCGAAAGACGATTCGCGACCCACAGCGGATTCCTCCCTCAGGGGGAGGTGGCAGCGGCGGAGCCAACGCCTACGCGACAGAACGGTTCCACAGGTCAGATCACCTCCATGATCTGAGGCGGAGCCGCTGACGGAGGGGGTCGAACCGATCCACGACCCGCAAAGCGCCTCACCTTCGAAACACAACGACGGTGGGAGGGCGCCGCCCGGGAGCCCAAATCATGAAGATGAAGCCCACCACGAGTCTCATCGGTCGAGTCTGATGCCCTTCTCCATGCTCTACGGACCACGGACAGCGGACTACAGAGCACGGCTTCTCTTTCCAACCACCGAGGGGGCATTTGCGTCTGACCTGGTCTCAGACGCCCAACAATGCGAGCGCTTCGCTGGCGTCCCAACCACGGTCGTCTTCCACCGGACCGTGTGCACCTGGGTTTGGGGCAGCGAACGCCCCCTCGACAAGGGACTGAACCGTCTTCACGAAAGTGCGCAGCCTCGGCGGAAGAGGGAAGTACTCGTCCTCGCCCGTAACACGGACGACTTCGACCGTGCCGCCGGGAGCAACGGCATCGATTACGGTGCGGACACGCTGATCGGGGGCTGAAGCCCCTGCGGTCACACCAACGACATCGTGGCCGTCGAACCACGTCGGGTCGACATCATCTGGGCCGTCAACGCGATACGCCCGCACGCCGGCCATGTGCGCCACACGCACCAACGCTTGAGTATTTGACGAATTCTCGGATCCGACGACGAGGATCACCGATGCTTCCTCGGCGAGCTGCAGGATTGCCGTCTGCCGGTTGGTCGTCGCATAACAGAGGTCGCTCTTTCTGGCGGTTTGAAGCGAGGGGTAGCGCTGTTCTGCGTCTGAGAGGATTCCTTCCCACTCGAACAATCCGAGCGTGGTCTGGGCGAGCAGAGCGACCTTGTTCGGATCGGCGGGTTCGAATGTGCCAAGGCCATCGACGGGATCCACGAGCGTGGCGGCCTGCGGCGCTTCCGCGATCGCACCGATGGCCTCGTCGTGCCCCTCGTGGCCGACGTAGATGATGTCGTACCCGCGATCCGACATGCGCCGCATCTCGTGATGGACCTTGGTCACGAGCGGACAGACGGCGTCGATGGTGACCGCGGCACGTCTCTCGGCGGCCGCGACCACGTCAGGTGCCGACCCATGGGCAGAGAGCATGACCGGTCGCCCTTCGGGAACGTCGGCCACCTCGTTGACGAACACCACGCCTGCGCGCTCGAACGCGTCGACAACGGCGGCGTTGTGGACGATCTCGTGATAGCAGTACACCGGCGGTTCGAAGGTCTGAACCATCCACGTGAGCGCCTTGATCGCCATTTCGACACCTGCGCAGAAGCCTCGCGGTTCGGCCAAGAGCACCTTGGGCATCATGCGATCGAGGATAGGGGGCATCGGGTCTGCAACATGGACGGGTACCATCGAAGCACCGATGTCACATCCCACCGTTATCGAGATTGTGAACGACAGTCCCGCCGCCGAGGCGGGGCTTTCCGTCGGCGCGGAACTTGTGGCTGTGAACGGTATTGTGCCGTCCGATGTCATCGAGTACCAGCAGCTGGTCGATGACGCTGATCCTGAGCTGACGATCCGAGATTCCGGCGGTCAGCGGAACCTCCTGTTGAGCAAGAACGCAGGGGAGCCGCTGGGGATCAGGCTCTCTTCGTCGATCTTCGACCGTGTGCAAACCTGTGACAACCATTGCGAGTTCTGCTTCATCTATCAGCTTCCGCCCGGGATGCGTGAGTCGCTCTATCTGAAGGACGATGACTATCGACTGTCGTTCCTGTACGGAAACTTCACGACGCTCACCCGGTTCACCGAACTCGACCTGGCGCGTGTGGTCGAGGAACGCCTTGGACCCCTCTATGTCTCGATCCACGCCACCGACCCCGAGGTACGAACCCGCATGCTCCGCAACCCGCGGGGAGCGACGTCGTTGCGGTGGCTTCGAGCGCTGCTCGACTATGACGTCACCGTTCACGGGCAGGTGGTTCTGTGTCCCGGAATCAACGCAGGTTCCGTGTTTGAGCAAACGGCGGCGGAGATCCTGGCTCGGTACGGCGGCCTCGCGTCGGTCGGCATCGTTCCGCTCGGCCTCTCCCGATACAACACCGAGGCGAACCTCCGCGTGCACACACCTGAGGAAGCGGCCGCCGATCTGGATACGATTCACTTCTGGCAGGATGAAGCCATGCGCCGGATCGGCCGAAGGATGTTCTTCGCTTCGGACGAGTTGTACCTCGTCGCAAAGCGACCCATCCCCCCGCGTGCGGCATACGAGGATTTCCCACAACACGAGAACGGGATCGGCATGATCCGAACGTTCACTGACGAGATCGGGGCCCTGTCCGGTGGCGGGGAAGCCGACCTTCCGATCATGACGGGGGAGTGGAGAACGATTCCGTCCGCTCCCGGTGAGGGCTACCGCGCACCCCGGCACACCGGTTCAGATCCGTCGGCGGGTGATGGTCCGGTTGGCCTGCTCACCGGTACGTACGGTGCTGCGGCGCTCGAACCGCTTCTACCGCAGCTCGAGGGACTGAGCGGCCGGTCGCTGCACATCCTCGCAGTCGAGAACAGGTTCTTCGGTGGGAACACGGCCGTTGCCGGTTTGCTCGTCGGGGCGGATCTCAGAGACGCCATCACCAACAACACCCGCTCGGTTTCCCGCTATCTTCTCCCGGACGTGGCCCTGTCGGGGGATGCCTTCCTCGACGACATGTCGCTCGGCGACCTCCGCGCTGCCTCTCCCGTCCCCATCATCGTGACTCCGGCAACGGCCGGAGGCCTCATCGAAGGAGCTGCTGCATGAGTCGACTTCCGGTTGTTGTCATCCTGGGTCGACCGAACGTGGGCAAGTCGACGCTGGTCAACCGCATCGTGCGACGCAAGGCGGCAGTTGTCGACGAGCAGGCCGGAGTGACTCGGGACCGTCGCGAGTTCAACGCCGACTGGGGTGGCCGCGACTTCATTGTCATCGACACAGGAGGGTGGGAAGCCAGGCCGGGGGAGGAGCTCACGGCTGACATCCGCGAGCAGGCGGAGATCGCCGTCGGAGGCGCTGATGTGGTTGTGTTCGTGACGGATGGAACCGCCGACCTGACCGATGACGACGTGGGTGTCGCTCGGATCCTCCAGCAGAGTGGCGTCCCCTTCATCTTCGTCGCGAACAAGGTGGACGGTCCTGCCGTCGAGGGTGACCTCGCACATCTGTGGTCGCTCGGGCTCGGGGAGCCATTTCCCGTTTCGGCGCTTCATGGGCGGAACACCGGCGAGTTCCTGGAAGAGCTCGTCACGTTGCTGCCAGACTCCGGGGAGGCCGTCTCCGATCGTTCGATTGCCAGCCTCGCCATCATCGGTCGCCCGAACGTCGGGAAGTCGACGTTGCTGAATCGCCTGGCGGGTGAGGAGCGCGTGCTGGTGTCCGACGTTCCTGGTACGACCAGAGACCCGATCAACCTTGTGGTGGATCTGGACGGCGAACCCTTTGAGATCATCGACACCGCGGGAATCAAGCGTCGCACCAAGATCACCGACGAGGTGGAGCGCTACGCCGTGATGCGGGCCAGGGAGGTGCTGAGCCAATCCGATGTCGCTCTGATGATGATCGACGGCACGCGTGGCGCCACCCACCAGGAACAGCGCCTCGCTGAGGAGATCGTGAAGGCGGGTGCCGGATTGATCCTCGTTCTCAACAAGTGGGACATCCGCAACGAAGACGAACGTCTCCATACCGAGGATTCGGTGGCCGATCGGTTGGCCTTCGTGGATTGGGCTCCCGTCCTTCGCGTGTCTGCACAGACCGGATCGCGCCTCGTGCGCCTCCCAGCGGCGGTGCGCACGGTGCTGGAGAACCGTCGGCGCCGGATCCCGACACCGGAGCTGAATCGGTTGATCAGGTCGTGGCAGGAGGCCCATCCGCCCCCGGTGCGCAAGAACAAACGGCCCCACATCATCTACGCCGTCCAAGCGGAGACCGAACCGCCGACGTTCATCCTGTTCGTTCGAGGCGGGGACCTCGCTCCGGACTACCTTCGTTTCATGGAGCGGCGTCTCCGAGAGACATACGACTTCACGGGCACACCCGTGCGGGTCGTCGCCCGCAAGCGAAAGAGGAGGGAGACATGACCGGATCCCTGAGCGACCGATTTCACGTGGCTACCGACCGTGCAGCGACGGGCGGACCTGAGCGCTATCACGACCAGCTGAAGAACCGAGGCAAGCTGTTCGTCCGTGACCGAGTTGACCTTCTGTGTGATCCCGGCTCGTTCGTGGAGGACGGACTCCTCGCCAACGCCGAGACCGAGGACCACGGAGCGGACGCCGTTGTCACCGGACGTGGGACGATCGACGGCCGACCGGTGATGGTGATCGCCAACGATCCGACAGTGAAGGCGGGGAGCTGGGGTCGACTCACTGTCGAGAAGATCATTCGGGCACTCGAAGCCGCATACGACGAGCGGCTTCCGGTGTTCTTCCTGGTCGACTCCGCCGGGGCGCGGATCACCGATCAGGTCGATCTGTTCCCTGGTCGGCGCGGCGCGGGGAAGATCTTCTACAACCAGATTCGGCTTTCCGGGCGTGTCCCACAGATCTGCTGCCTCTTCGGCCCGTCTGCCGCGGGCGGGGCCTACATCCCGTCGTTCTGTGACGTTGTGGTGATGGTCGACGGCCGAGCTTCGATGTATCTCGGTTCTCCCCGCATGGCGAAGATGGTCATCGGCGAGGAGGCCACGCTGGAGGAGATGGGTGGGGCTCGGATGCACTGCGAAGTTTCCGGTTGTGGAGACGCACTCGTCTCGACCGATGAGGAGGCCATCGCATGGGCGCAGCAGTACTTCAGCTACGTGGCGGACCACACTCGTGTGCTCCCGCCGGCGTATGCGCCCGAACCGCCCGAAGACGGATACCGACCGGCCGAGATTTTGCCTGAGGACCCGAAGGCCGTCTACGACATGACCGTGTTCCTCAAGGGGATCGTCGACGCCGGGACGCTGTTCCAGATCAAGGAGCGCTACGCCAGAGAGGTGATCACCGCCTTTGGGTTGCTTGACGGCAAGCCCGTCGGGATCGTGGCGTCACAGCCGAACCATCTCGGCGGGGTTCTCTTCGTCGATTCGGCCGACAAGGCCGCTCGATTCATGTGGTTGTGCGACGCGATGAATCTTCCGCTGCTTTACTTCGCCGACGTGCCAGGGTTCATGATCGGGACAAAGGTCGAGCGTGAAGGCATCATCCGAGCCGGAGCGAAGATGCTCACGGCGATCGCGGAGGCAACGGTTCCCCGTATCTCCGTCATCGTTCGGAAGGCCTACGGAGCCGGGCTTTATGCGTTCTCCGGGCCCGGGTTCCGCCCCGACGCCACATTGGCGCTGCCGACCGCTGAGATCGCTGTCATGGGACCCGAGGCGGCGATCAACGCCGTCTACTTCAACAAGATCGAGTCGCTGCCCGAAGAGGAACGTGACGCATTTGTCGAAGAGCGTCGTGCTGAGTACCTCGAGGACGTCGATCTGCTCCGCCTTGCCTCGGAGGTGGTGGTCGACGCCGTGATCCAGCCGGAGGAGTTGCGCCGCGAGCTGATCATGCGGCTGCGTTACGCCTCTCGAAAGGACCGGGACTTCTCATCCCGGCGGCACGGCATACCCCCGGCATGAGCGGGGACGAGGATCCCAAGCCGGACGGGGAAGGCGACTCCGGCCAGCGATGGCCGATCGGATTCATGCTGCTGGTGGGGGCGATCGCCCTTTACCTCGGCTGGCGCCTGGTTCAGGGCATAGGCGCATTCGCCGGCTGGATCTCCGGATAGGGCGCTACCGTGGCTGCGACGACTCGTCGTTCGGAACGCCGACGCGGGCTGCCCGCTTCGCGTAGTAGTAGATCCGCTTGAGGTCTTCGATGATGTCGTTCTCGATGCGATACGTGTCGACACGGTTTGGCTCATCGACGGTGAGTCGCTCGAGTTGATGTTCGCGGGCATCCGCTGTCATCGCCTTGATCTCCGGCTTCATGTTGATCGCTTGTCGGGCCGCTTCGTAGCTCCCACGACCTACGGCGCCGACCGCGATGTCAACCGCCGTGAGCACTTCTGCGGCCAGGTCATCGATGCGCGTTTGGGTTGACGGCGAGATGACGATTCCCCCGTTGAGGCGCCGGCGTCCGTCGGCCACGAGGTTGGTTTCGACGGCATCGCCGATCGCCTCGATGTCGCCCGCGGCCTCGAGGAGACCGAGCAACTCGTTCGTTTGCTCTCGGGTGATGCCGACTTCAGAGATCCGGCCGAGATAGGCCACGACCTGGGCATGGAGTTCATCGACTTCATCATCGGCCGCTTCCACAGCGTTGAGCTGTTCTGCCGTTCCCGAGGTCGCTGCCGGCACGCCATCTTCGACCATGTCCCTGACGCGGGTTCCCATGCGGGCTATCTCCATGCGGGCACGATCCAGGGCGATGGAGGGCGTCGCCAGGAGGTCGTCGCTCAGATAGCGAGTCTTGATCAGCTCGTCCTTGGGCCGATCCTTCACGAGTGCCGTTGCCGCTTTCGCAAACCACGTCGTGAACCAGATGAAGATGAAGAGGTTTGCCGTATTGAAGATGGTGTGGGCCCACGCGATTTGGCGTGGAATGTCGTCGGCCGGGGACAATCGCAGCGCGAGTGAAGCGAGGACTTGGATGAAGGGGATCCAAATCAGCACACCGATGAGGTTGAACATGGTGTGGACCATCGCCACCCGCTTGGCGTCAACCGGTTTGCCGATGGCGGCGAGCTGTGCCGTGACCGACGTTCCGATGTTCGCTCCCAGGACGAGCGCGATCGACAGCTCGAGTGAGGTCAACCCCGTGGCTGCCATGGCGATGACGATTGCAGTCGTCGCAGAGGAAGACTGGACCAGGGCTGTGAAGATCGCGCCGAGTGCAATACCAATCCAAACGTTGGAGATGGACGCCATCGCGTCGAGGAAACCCTGGTGCTCCTGGAGGGGCTCCATGGCAATCCCCATAACCGACATGCCGAAGAAGACGAGCCCGAGGCCCATGATCGTGCGACCGATCCGTTCCGTACGTTCGCTCCTTGCGAAGAAGTCGACGCCGAATCCGATCGCGACTACAGCGAGGGCGTAGCGGGTGACTTTGAAGGCGATGATCTGGGCCGTGATCGTGGTTCCGACATTCGAGCCGAAGATGATCCCAACAGACATGAGGAGGGTCATAGCCTCGGCTGATACGAGTCCAACCACCACGACAGTGGTGACGCTCGACGATTGAATGACGGCGGTGATGCCGGCGCCGGTCGCGGCACCGTACCAGCGGTTGCCGGCGACGCGCTCCAGAATCCCGCGAAGGCGATTCCCGGCGAGGCCCTTGAGGCCGCTCACGGTCCGGTCCATTCCGAGCAGGAAGATTGCGAGCCCGCCGCTGAGGCCCATGATCAGGAAGAACCAGTCGGACATCGTTTCCATGTCATCGGCGGAGGGGTGGACATGACGCTCCGCACTCCTGGTGATCATATCGGTCGATCGTCCCCGGAGATGGAACCCTTCTGGTGCAGGTGCCGAGGAGCCGGTACGATCCCCGCACCCGAGACAGAGGTAGTGCCGTGGATTCCACGTTTGACGACGGACCCGACAACTCCACCGATGGAGGCGCCCGAGAAGACGTCGCAGAAGTGATGGAGGTCGATGTCGACGAGAACAGCGTGGTGTCATCGGATGTTGTGGTTACCGAGATCGACATCGATGAGGATGGTGTTGCCGACGGCGTGTCGGTAACGAGCACCGAACTTCGTGAGACCGACCTGAATGGTGACGGCGAGCCGAACATCGTCGAGAAGACCACGATCACAGAGACGGCGGTTGATGTGGACGGCGACGGTATCCCTGATGTTGGAACCAGGGTTGTGACCGAAGAAGTGATCATGGATCTCGACGGCGATGGCACACCCGATACCGTCGACATCACAGAGACGACGACGATCGCGTATGACACCACCGGTGATGGGCTCCCCAATGTGGCGGAGACAACGGTTGTTGAGGCAGCTGGAATTGACCTCGACGGAGACGGTGTGCTCGATCACATCGAAGCGAAGATGGGCGAAGCGGTGAGCGTCGACGTCGACGGTGACGGGATCCCGGACGAAGTGGTCATCGCGGTCGAAGAGATCGACACGGAGGAATAGCCCGGCCGGCCTACGGCACGAAGGGCTTCGCGACAGTCGACGGTAGGATGACAGTGTGCGGGCTGTGGCGCAGGTTGGTTAGCGCGCTTGACTGGGGGTCAAGAGGTCGCCGGTTCAAATCCGGCCAGCCCGACGGAGAGAACCCTTGCAGTGCGAGGGTTCTTCTCGTTGTGGGGCGCGAATCCGGTGCTGTCTGGGTGCGCGTTCCTGGTCGCGTTCCTGGTCGGCAGTCAGAATCCCGTCGCGAGACGGGCGGAGGGAGCTGCGACAGGCGTCGTGTCTCGCGACGAACTTCCGCTTCTTGGTGGCGGCCACCAGCCCGTTACGGCGCAACACCTGATGAATCGTCGACACCACCGGGGGATCTATCCCGGCGCGGACCAGTTCGGATCGTATCCGGCGGGCACCGGAGCGGGGATGCTCCTTGCGCATCTCCACAATCTGTGCCTCCAGATCGGCGGGGATCTGATGTGCCGGCACCAACGGTCGCCGGGATCGGTCGTCGAGACCTTCTAGTCCTTCGGCCAGGTATCGGCTCCGATACCGGTAATAGGTCTGTCGGGAGATCCCATAGCGGCGGCACACCTCCGTCACCGACATTCCGGTGCGCTCCGCCTCGAGCAGCACTTCTAAACGCATTTCAGCCATCGTCACCACCTTCAACGCCACCGCTGACCTCCTCGCCAAGACACACGGTCAGCATGCAGCAGCTAGCTCAGTGGTGTCACACATCTTCCCGGAACACTGTCACACATGTTTTGTCCGGCAATCGGGTCCAACTCATTGAAATCGATCGCCGGGACCTTCGCGAGGCAGCGCATTCCGATCAAACGTTGGGCATGCTTCTGCGCAGCGGAGTGCGAACGCTCAGCGGCCAGCCGTTGGTGATGCCGTCCGACGACGGTGGCGCCGGTGGGGTCGCGTAGCCGACCCAGCAGCCGGGACTAGTTCCAATGCGCGCTGTGACAATGGGCATCCAGGGATTTGTGCGGAAATGCCGATGGCTGTCATAGGGGACTACGAGGTCCATCGACACTGTGGGGAGATACATCGTGCATACCGACCGTCGCCAGGGAAGCCTCCGAACAGCGAGGCTTTGGCTCGCATTGTTCGCAGCATTCGCCATGTTGATCGCTCTGGCGCCCCAGCGTGCCGTGGCTGAAGAGTCGCCGGCCGAGACGATGACCGCAGTGATCGTCCGCGAGGTTCCTGGAGCGGGCGACGGACCTGAGCGTCTCGTTGAGCGCCTCGGTGGCACCGTGGGGGAGTTCCTCGGTCTCATCGGTGGTTTTGCCGCGTCGGTTCCCTCCTACGCGATTGGTGTTCTGGCTTCCTCGCCCGAGATCGCTCAGGTCACACCGAACGCGGTGCTCGAACTCAGCAAGGCCGGTTGGGAAGATGCCTCAACCCTGAGCAGCGCCGACCCCACAACCAGCTCCAGTTCGCTCTACGAAGTTGCGCGGTACATGGGAGCGGACAAGATGTGGGACGCCGGCTACACGGGAGCCGGCGTTGATATCGCTCTGATCGATTCGGGCGTCGTCCCGGTGAACGGTCTCACAGCTCGTGGGAAAGTCTTCAACGGCCCAGACCTGTCGTTTGAGTCGCAGTACGACAGTCTCCGGTACCTCGACACCTTCGGGCATGGAACGCACATGGCCGGAATCATCGCCGGCCGCGATGACGCTGCAGCCAATTCCCTGTCGAGGGTGGCGAGTGAATCTTTCGTGGGAATCGCACCTGGTGCGCGCCTTGTGAGCATCAAGGTGGCCGATGCCCAGGGTGTGACCGACGTCTCCCAGGTGATCGCAGCGATCGACTGGGTCGTGCAGCATCGTCGCGACGGCAATCTCAACATCCGCGTGTTGAACCTTTCGTTCGGAACGAACACCAAACAGCCGTACGTCCTTGATCCGCTTGCCTACGCGGTCGAGCAAGCCTGGAACGCGGGAATCGTCGTTGTCGTAGCCGCAGGCAATGACGGCAACACTCGAGCGCTCCGCAACCCTGCGCTGGATCCGTTCGTGATCGCGGTTGGCGCCGTCGACACGGTCAAGACTAAGAACCCCTCAGACGACGTGGTTGCCGGCTTCTCCAACTGCGGTACTTCGGACCGTTCGGTCGACGTGGTTGCCCACGGGCGCTCCATAACCAGTCTCCGTGCTCCCGGGTCGTACGCCGACCTCGAGAACCCCGGCTCCGTCGTGGCTGACCGCCTGTTCGTTGGAAGCGGAACGTCGCAGGCCGCAGCGGTCGTTTCCGGTGCCGTTGCGTTGCTTCTTGACGAGAACCCAAATCTTGCTCCGGATCAAGTCAAGTCTCTCCTGAAGTCTGAAGCGGATCCGATCAAGGCGTCGTCGGAACGGTGCCAGGGCGGTGGTGCGGTCAACGTGGTCGCCACCGCCAAGGCCGAGGTTCCGCCGGCGTCCGAGGTGGTGCAGAAGCACTCACCGTCAACCGGCTCCGGATCCCTCGAAGCGAGTCGGGGAAGTGACCACATCACGGGCGACGGGGTCGTGCTCGAAGGGGAGCAGGACATCATGGGCAACCCGTGGATCGGATTCAACCAAGTCGTCACGAGTTGCGTGGTCGAAGAGGTCGACGACGACGCAGCCGTTGTGCCCACCAAAGTCGATCCCGTAACCCTCGAGCCGGTGAAGCTGGACCCGCTCACCCTCGAGCCGGTGAAGCTGGACCCGCTCACCCTCGAGCCGGTGAAGCTGGACCCGGTCACGCCCGAGCCGGTCCCCGCTCTCACGGTCTCGGTGAGCAGCGACGACGCTCCAAAGACCGTCGAAGTCTGTACGGATCAGATCCAGCCCGTCAAGACCCTGTGGGACGGTGGTGATTGGAACGGTGCGACCTGGTCTGGTGCGACCTGGTCTGGTGCCACGTGGTCTGGTGCCACGTGGTCTGGTGCCACGTGGTCTGGTGCGACGTGGTCGAGCGTCAACTGGTCTGGTGCGACCTGGTCTGGTGCCACGTGGTCTGGTGCCACGTGGTCTGGTGCCACGTGGTCTGGTGCCACGTGGTCTGGTGCCACATGGTCTGGTGCCACCTGGTCCGGCCTCGGCTGGTTGGGGCTCACCTGGCACTAGGGGCGACGTGCGCTCCGCTCACAGTGATTGTGGAATGCTAGCGATGCCAGGCCGATCAGCTGAACGGGTCGAGTTTGACCCCCGGCCTGCCGATGAATAGGGAGTGAAAGACGAGGAGATGGTGGCAACCGGACCCGACACTGTGGCCGACCCAGAAGCGCCGGAAGCGGAGGCTCGCCGATCCCCTCTGATGAGGGCGTGGATCTTCATCGGGGCCATCGCAATGCTTGCGGCCGCACTCTGGACCGTCCTCCTTGTATCGCTCGCTCCGATCGACCGGCCGCTCGCGATTCCGTGGTGGGCATTGATACCCCTGGTGTTCCTCGCAGAGAGTGCGGTGATTCACCTCACATTCCGCAAGGACTCCCATTCGTTCTCACTGAGCGAGATCGCTCTCGTCGTAGGGCTCTTCTTCGCATCACCAGCTGCCCTGCTGATCGCACAGGTGTTTGGAAATGGGGCCTCGCTGGTCTTGGGCCGCCGCCAGGTACCGATCAAGGCCGCCTTCAACCTATCTCAACTGCTCTTGGTGACCGGTCTGGCGACGCTTGTCTTCCGGATCGTGCTGGACCCCAGCGATCCACTCGGTCCTTCCGGATGGGCCGCCGCGATGGCGGCATCGGTGGTCAGCATCGTTGTCGCAGAACTCGCCATCAACGCGGTGATCCGGCTCACCGGCGGGAACATGTCACGCCGCGAGATGATGGGGACCATGGCGTTCGGTTCGGCGGGGGCATGCCTCAACGCTGCCCTCGGACTCATCGCTGTCTTCATCGTATGGCACGATCCGCGCGCCGCTTGGCTCGCATTGCTCCCACCCGTACTCATGTACGTCGCCTACCGGACGCACGCGGTACATCGTGAGAACCACAAGCAGCTCGAGGCGATGCACGCGGTAACCGAAGCGATCCACACGGCTCCAGACCTCGTCAGGGCCCTGCTGGACGCCGCCAGCAGCGCGCGGGAGCTCGTGAGCGCCGATTGGCTGGAGATCATCGTGTTTCGCGACGAGGGTCCGCGGCCGTACCGAACGATCGTGCAGCTGAACGGCGTGCGGGAAGAGATGGCACCGTGCACTCTGGATGTTCATCCTCCCGACTGGTGGAAAGGTGTTATCGGGGATGCCGATTCGGTAATCCTGCACGAAGGAAGTCGGTCCGCGATCCACGGCAGCCCAGCCATCAAGAAGGACGCGGTCATCGTCCCGATTGTCGGCACCGATCGCCTCCACGGATACGTACTGGCAGCCGATCGGCTCGGGGACGTCAACGCGTTCTCCGCGCGCGACACGCAACTCCTCGAAACGGTCGCCAAACAGGTCAGTGTGGCGCTCGACAATGGCCATCTCGAAACCTCACTCGCGACGGTCACCGCGCTGAAGGAGCAACTCGAGGAGATGGTTCGATCCAAGGACCAGTTCGTCGCGTCGATCAGCCACGAACTGAGGACTCCGTTGACAGCCGTCGTCGGTTTCGCGACCGAACTTCAGGAGAACCTCGACATCTTCGAGCGTTCCGACCTCAAGGAGTTCATCGGCATGATCGCCGGCGAGTCCACAGCGCTGTCTCACATCATCGAAGACCTCCTGGTGGCGGCTCGCGCCGACATCGGGACTCTCGCGATCAGCCCCGAGCGCGTCGACGTCGTGGAGGCGATCGCCGAACTGACCAAGCCCGGCCCGGCGTCACACGAAACGCGCCCGGTCGCTGTGGCCAGCACGCGAGCGTTCGTTTGGGCAGATCCCGTTCGATTCCGTCAGGTGATCAGAAACCTCATCACGAATGCTCGTAGATACGGTGGCGACTACATCGGAGTGGATGTCGAACGACGCCAAGACGTGGTGACGATCACCGTCGTTGACGACGGTCCGGGAGTTCCGGACAATCGAGAGCAGGCGATCTTCGAGGCGTACGAGCGCGGCCATGCTCAGTCGACGCAGCCCGGGTCGGTTGGTCTCGGTCTCGCCGTCTCACGCGAGCTTGCCCGAATGATGGGTGGTGACCTCACGTTTGAACGACGCAACTCCATGACTCGGTTCGCGTTCACTGTTCCCGCGTTCGTGGAGGAGAGTCCACGCCTGGATTCGGCCCATGAGCCGATACCTGTGCCCGTTTCGATTGACGCCGCCTAGCGGCTGCTCAGTCTGGGCTGCAGGGTCTTCACAGGACGCGCAATGCCATGGGCGATGGTGATCTGAGTATGTGAACCGACCCCGAACCCTCGGTCGCGTGATCGGATGGTCCTGGTCGTCAGGATCGGCAGAAGGCCGCGCGGATTGAAGAGGATTGGGATGCCTCGAGGGAGTTGGCCAACGCGATCGATCTGGAGCCGCTAGTTGGCGGCGGCGAACCGTTGGGGTGTCATGGATTGCCGGATCGGGGCAGGGGGCCAACTCGCAACGAGAGGCCTCACGGCGCCGGTTGCCAGCGCATTGAGCCAGCACAGCTCGTCGCGTCGATGCTCGGCGATGGCTCGTTGGCAGAGGTAGCAGTTGATCTTGCCCTTCATGGTCAGCCCTTCAATTGTGACTCTCTCTCAAACCATCGACCAAAGAGAGCCAGACTTGACCACGACCTTTCGCGACCGGGGTCAGAACCCGGGCTCGTTCGCTGCGGCGCCTGGCGCCATATCGAGGACCGCGTCGACGCCGGCAAGGTCCATAGCAAGCAGTTCCTCTGCGCGATCGATCGTGAGCCGGAGATCGAGCGGTA
>Ga0316197_10002036_pt1 | contig 14439 bp, 9 predicted proteins | sample OudBiesiAoxic_MG_FD_204939 | JGI IMG/M metagenome (GOLD analysis project Ga0316197, IMG submission 204939) | Coastal sediment microbial communities from Oude Bieten Haven, Netherlands - site A oxic | ecosystem: Environmental > Aquatic > Marine > Coastal > Sediment | place: Netherlands...
CGACATACAGCTCTTCGCCCAACGGAATAATCTGCAAAATCTCCTCGCCCGGCCGCACCACACCCCCAATGGTTGTCACACCCAGCTTGTTCACCACCCCGTGCATCGGGCTGACCAGCACTGTTCGGTTCAACTGGTCCTGTGACGACCGAAGGTTCTGTCGCAGCGTCGCCAGCTCTTTCAGTGTGACGGAATACTCCTGCGCGCGGTCCAGCTCTGTTTGTGTGATGATCTCATCCATCCGGATCTGGGCATCAGCATGCGCCTTGCGCGCGCGTGTCACCTCGATCAGGGCCACCACCTTCTTGTCCAGCAAGTCCTCCAGAAGCTCTTTTTCTTGGGTCGCTTGTTCCAGAACACGCCGCGCCCCTTCGGCGCGGGAGTTGAAGTCAAGTTGCCGTGCGGCAAGCAATGCCTGTTCGGAGGCCACCATCTCGGGGCTGCGTTGCCGCAGGTCCCGCGGCACTTCAAACTGCACCAGCCCCGCCATCTCGGCCTCGATCCGCAAGCGGCGCACTTCAAGAGCGGTGATCTGGTCTTCCAGATCATCCACCGAGGATTTGAACTGCGTGCCATGCAACCGGACAAGGATGTCCCCACGCATGACCTCGTCCCCCTCTTTCACCAGCAATTCCGCCAGAATACCGCCTTCGAGGTTCTGGATGATCTGCGGTCGTGATGTTGAGACGAATTCACCATCCGCGCGCACGATCTCGTCGATCCAGGCATAAGCCGCCCAGATGAGAAACAGCCAGACCGTGGCGCCTGACAGCCAGATCACCATTGACGGACCGCGCAGGCGGCGGCCAAGTTGGGAGGAAAGATCGGTGGTGCTGACTGCCATTGCTTATGCCTCCTGCCCTGCGGCGCGCAGGTGGTTCAGCACCTGATCGCGCGGGCCATCCACAACCAGACGCCCATTCGCCAGAACGGTGGTTCGGTCAGCAATCGCAAGGATCGGCACACGGTGCGTGGCAACCACTGCTGTTCGATGCGCAAGCCACGTCTCAAGCCGCGAAATCAATGTCTTTTCCAACGTCTGATCCAAAGCGGCGGTGGGTTCGTCCAACAGGCACACATCTGGGTCCTGCAGCCACAGCCGCGCCCATCCGATGGACTGGCGCTGTCCAACGGACAAACCTTCTCCGCCGTCGCGGATCGGCAGATCAAGACCTTGAGGATGGCCTTTCACGAACTGCCCCAAACCGGCAAAATCCAGTGCTTCGTACAAGCGACTGTCATCCCGCTCCATCATGTTGAGGTTCAGGTTATCGCGCAGCGTGCCGTTGAAAAGCCGCACGTCTTGTCCAAGATACCCGACAGACCGCCGCAGGTCGCGCATGTCGATCTGACCCATCTCGGCCCCGTCAACCAGAACCGACCCCGAGGTCGGCGCGTAGAGACCCGACAATACCTTGAGCAATGTCGATTTACCGGACCCGTTGGTGCCCAAGACGGCCAGCGTCTGACCCGGCTGGATCACAAGGTTCGGGATGTCGAGGACAGACGGGCTTTCATCGTCATACTTGAACGTCACTTCACGCAGCTCGAACCGGCCTTCGATATGATCCCGGCGCAGGTATTTGCGTGAACCACTGCGGTCCTGTGGCAGATCGGCAATTCCGTCCAATGCATCAAGCGCCGCTTTGACGTTGCCCCAGCGGGCCATGATGCCACTGAGCTGCGTCAAGGGTGCCAGCGTCCGCGAGGTCAGGATACCCACCGCGATGATCGACCCAACCGTGAACTCACCGGCGAAGACCAGATAAGTGCCCGCGATCACCGCCCCCACATACGTGGCCTGCTGCACGCCTTGGCTCCAGAACGTGAGCGCGGCCGCAAGGCGGCGTTGTTCGGACGACTTGAGCGCTGTGACGCTCGTCAGCTCTTCCCATTGCCGGGCAAAACGGTCCTCGGCGCGCTGGGTCTTGATGGTGTCCAACTCTGTGACCGTTTCGTTCAACAACCGCGATTGCTTGGTCGAAGCCCCCTGCATTTCCCGCGTCAGACGGATCATCTTGCGTTGCAGAAAGAACCCCGGGATCACCATCAGGATCGCGCCTGCGATCAGAACCCAAACAACGCTGCCCGCGATAGACCAGACCAAGAGCAGGAACAGCACGATAAACGGTATATCGGCCAATGCACCAACGGTGCCTGCGGTGAAGAACTCTCGCACAGACGAGAATTCGCGCATGGAGGCAAAGAGTTGCGATGGAGACCGCCCCGCCGCGTCTGACCGCATGCCCAGCAATCGGTTGAGCAAAGTCTGTTGCACCCCGGTTTCGATCTGGCGCCCCGCCCCATCCAACAGCGTGGACCGCGCAACTTTGAGGAACGCCTCCAGCATCAGCGCCATGGCCGCGCCAATAGCCAGAACCCACAAGGTGGCCGAGGATTGATGCGGGATTACGCGGTCATAGACCTGAAGCGAAAAGAGAGCGACCGACACCGCCAGCACGTTGGCGACGAATGACCCCAACGCCACCTCGCCAAACTGGCGTGTATAGTTCGAAAAGCTGCCCCAGAACCAATGCGCCTTCTGCCCCGTGTCGGTATGCGTGTCCACCAGCGTCTGAACCGGCGCTTCGCCGCGAATAAGTGTGCCACTATAGTACGGAGAAAATTCAGCCACATCCACACGTTCGGTCTTGTCTGGCGAGGCTTCGTCCCAGATGTTCAGCGTCATTCGGTCCTGTGACAGAACCAGTACAGCCTGACCGTTGTTCATCAAAGCAATCGCAGGCCAGTGTTCGGGCGTCGGGCACGGGATTTGCAGGCCTTGCACCAGCATTCCGGCGGCTTTGGACCCGGCGATCAATGCGTCCTTGCCCACCATGCCGTTCGCCGACTGGTGGACACTGATCGCGTCTTTGATATCGGTCGCAACTGTGGTGAGGCCCAACCGCCCTGCATAGGTCCGGATCAATTCAGTCCGCGCCACGACGCGGTCAGAATAGCGCGGGGCGCGCTTTGGTTCGTTCGCCGGGGCCTCGCCCTTGGGCACCATGCGCAGAACCGCGTTTTTCGCGCGCCCTGTTAGAAGGGTGATGTTGCTTACTCCGCTCAAATCCGTGCTCCATCCGCCAGCACGCCCAGGCGTTTGGCGACATCAAGTTCAGCCAGCGCCGCGCGGAATTTCAGGTCAAGCGCCTTCTCAAGCGTGTTCAGAAAGGTCTCGTAGACGCTGACCACATCCATCACCTGACGTGTTCCCGCATCATATTGACTCTGGAAAAAGTCGAGGTTCTGCTTAGCCTGCTTGGTAAGCTCCGCAACCTCGTCCGCTTGCCGCTTCAGGGCAGCAATCTCGCGCTGGTCCGCCTCGATCGCGCGGTCCGAGATGTCGCGCGCCTCAGTCACTTTGCGGTCGGCCGTGACTTTTGTAGCCTCGATGGCCTTCAACGACGCACCGGTGCCCAAACCCCATGCCACATCGGTCCCACCCGTCAGCGCTATATTGTCGCCACCGCTGCGCACGCCACCGCCCACTGAAAGGCCGGGCAAGTGCTGTGCGCGCTGGATTTTAGCTTGTGCGATTTGCCGGTCGCGTTCGACCATCGCGCGCAACACCGACAAGGACGTTGTGCTGGGCGTTGAGCCTATCGCACGCAGGCCGCGCAAACGAGACAACTGCGTTGCGGACATCGCGTTCAGTTCGCCCAAGGCCCGATCTGTCTTTTCACGCGCCGCGGAATCCCGTGCCCGCAGGTCGGCCAGTTTTTGCTTGACCACATTGAGGTCCGAGAAATCCGAAATCCCGCCTTTGACGCGCTCGTTCATGACCCATTCGAACTGACCCATATCTTTCAGCGCCTGCTCGTAAAGGTCAGCCGCCTCGCGGCCTTCTTCGGCTTGAAGATACAGGACCAAACCGTCGTAAACGCGGTCATTGCTGTTTTCGGACAAGGCGACAGCGGCCAGTTCGACATCGGCTTTCGCCAGATCGCGTTCGGCTTTTTTTCGACCATTGTCGAACAACACCTGCTCGATCACCAGGTCTGCGACGACATCGCCAAGCGAGGTCAGGGAAATTCGGGGCGACAGCGTTGGCCACCAGTTCTTGGAGGCCGCTTCAGCCCGCAACTGCGCAACTTGCAATTCGGCCTCGGCCACCCGCGCATCGGCGGCAAGCACACCTGCCGCAACCTGATCATACGAAGATCCAGAGGTCAGAACAGAAGAGCGCGACGCCAGTTCACTGATCACTGCAGATGGTGCACCCGCATCCGCCTCATTGGGTGCCGCCGCTTTCGTAACGTTCTGAGATCCGGACGCACCGTCAGGTAGGGCCTGCAGAAACCGCGAAACGGCTCCGTTCCCGAAATCCTGCATACATCCCGAAAGAGCTGTCACAGCAAGCACCGCACCTGCCAACGCTCTTTTTGATTGCCTCATTTTGGTTGAGCCCCCGCCTGTGGCTTTATTATCATATCGGGGCCCGGGCTGCTGATACGCGCGACCCGAACTAGTCTTGCCTTTTATATCGTGTTCACACTGGTGATTTCGTCTTCGATCAGGACTGTCGCGTCGCCCAACTCGTAGGCGTTATAGCTTTGACCATCCTCGTTCACTGTTCCGGTGCGTGTCGCCCCTGTGATGCGCACGCTGTCATCGTTGTTGCCGATCACTTTGACCGTGTTGTCCTCACCCGTCACCGCAACAATCTGCGCCTCGGTGATGGTCAGACCGGCTTCTTCAGTGAATTCCAGATCAATCGTGTCAATCTTCTTGCCACCGATGTTTCCGGCAAGCGTAACATTGCTTTGACTGGTGTTCGGATCATCGACCACCACGTAGGTGCCAGTGCTGTTGCCCGCGTTGTCGGTGGCCGTGACCACAAGATGCGATCCGTCAGGGACAACCTGATTGAAGCTGTAGGTCGTCTCGCCAGTATACGTGTTGGCCTGATCGTTGAACCCAACGTCCTGCGAGCCCGAATTGCCGCCGGTCGAGCTGACCCGATCAATCGCGATGTCATGCTCTGACGTTTCCAGAACGATGCCCCGCACCGCCTGGCTTTGATCACGTGTGATCGCAGTCATGTCCGGATCGTTCGGTGCAACGGTATCGACAACCATGGTTTCGGTGATCGAATGGGTGTTGCCCGCCGTATCTGTCGCCGAAATTTCAATCGACACGTTCTCGCCATTCGCGTTGGGGATCGCAGTCTCAGGTACGTTGACCGACCATGCGCCGCCCGCGGTGACCTGTGCGACCATGACCTGACCGCCGATGGCGACCGTCACGCTTGATCCTTGTTCGACCTGACCGTTCAGAACAAAGCCCTGATTGGCTTCCGCCGCGCTGACAATACCGTCCGCGCCGCCCGGTTGGGTGCTGCTGGTAAGCGGGTTAACCTCGGTGTCGACTTGGAAAGTCTTGGTGGTCGTGGCTGTGTTGCCCGCCGCGTCCTGCGTGCTGATCAGTGCGGTTGTCGTGTACGTGCCGTCCGGGATGTCGAGCGTCGAGAAGCTGACAGTCCAGTTGCCAGCGGTATCCACGTTGGCAACGCGAGTGACACCCTCGACAGTCACCGACAAGGACGCGCCCGGCTCGGTTGTGCCGCTCAGCGTTACACCTTGCTGCTGTTCCGCATCGTTCACGATATTGTCTGCCGTGACCGGGTTCGCACTGACTGCAAAGTTGCGCACAAATGTGTCGACCATCACACTGTCGGTGCGGGTCAATTCGTTGCCAGCCGCATCAACAGTGTAAGCCGTGATCTGCGCTTCGTATTCACCTGCGCGGATTTCACCCGCCATATAGTTCGCGCGCCAAACACCTGCGCCATCGGTCTGAACCGTCTTGCTCACACCATCCAGTGTCACATCCACTATGGCATTCGGTGTCGACGTGCCCGTGATGACCACGCCGTCCGACGCTTCGTCTGCGTTGACAACGTCATCGCCTTCGATCGGGGCCGGACTGATCGTCAAAAGACCCGCATCCGTGTCAAAGATCACTGACCGTGTCTCGGTTGCAATGTTGCCTGCAATATCGGTCGAATTTGCGGTCATCGTCACCGTCTGTTCGCCAGCGGGAAGCTCACCCGCCAGATACGTCACGGTCCAATTGCCGGCCGCATCCACACTCGCATCGCGGGAAATCCCGGCCAAATCAACCGTGACAGTCGCGCCCGGCTCGGTTGTGCCGGTGACGGTCATACCCTGCGCGGCTTCGTCAGAGTTCACAACCCCGTCTGCTCCACCGGCCTCGCTGGTGATGTCAAAGTTGCGCACAAATGTGTCGATCTGCATCTCGCCAGAGGTTGTGCTGGTGTTGCCGTTGATATCCACCGCAGTCGCGACAACAGTTGTCATCACTTCGCCAACCGGAATTTCTGTCACACTGAAATTCGCAGTCCAGTTGCCATTCGCATCCACTGTTGCAGTGTGGGTAAAGCCGTTCATTTCCACCACGACAGTGGAACCGACATCGGTTGTTCCGGTGATCTGAACCCCGTCAGAGCGCTCATCCGCGTTGACGATCCCATCGGTTTCGATGGTCGCCGTGTTCAGTGTAACGCCCGACACCGTGTCGATTTCGACCCCGTCCGTTATTGTCGTCGAATTGCCAAAGCTGTCCGTCGCGACAACCGTGATGTCTTCAATGTATTCGCCGCGCTGGAAGGCCGAGCTTTCCAGCGTGACCGACCAATTGCCCTCAGCATCGACATCCGCCACGTAGCTCACGCCACCTGCAATCAGCACAACAGAGGCACCGATTTCAGTTGTGCCCGTGATGGTCGCACCACCGTCGAATTCGATCTCGGTGATGATTTCACCGGTCGACGTTGTCCCGCTGGTGACATCAACCAGGGGCGGTGTCGTGTCGATGGTCACGTCCGGCCCGGTCAGGATCGTTTCACCGTTGTCACCAGTAACAACAACGGTTGTGACATAAGTCCCATCCGCCGGGAAATTTGGACCGGTAAAGATCACGTCCCATGTACCATCGCTGCCAGTGGTTGTGGTCTGTGTCTCATCACCAATCGTGACAACTACAACGTCACCTTCGTTCGCTGTGCCGCTTACCAGAATAGAGCGGTCGTCTTCGGTCAGGCCATCGCCGCCGATAACAAACTCGCCATCGTTGACTGTCGGGCCCTTGGGGCCACCGCTGTCGCCGCCAGACCCGACAAGACCACCACCGCCATCTCCGTCGCCATCTCCGTCACCGTCAAGCACTGCAGCACCCGCCGCAACAGCCGCGCCTGCACCGAGGAAAGGCAGCAAACCGCCGCCAGCCAAAAGACCGGCCGCCAGCATCGAGACACCGCCTTCGTTGTCTGCTGCGATCATGTCTGTCGCGGCCACTTCAGGACGATCAAAGAAGATCAGAGAGTCATCAGGGCTCCATTTGCCCCATGCCGCAACATCGCCGTACTGGGCGAAAAGAACTCCGCCATCGCCTTCGGAAAAGGCTACCTCACTCAACACACCATCAGTGCTGAGGAACAACCGGCTGCTGCCGTCGTCGAAGTAGCCTTCCAGAATAATGACCCGCCCATCGGCGAGAGTGATCTGCAGATCATTGCCCGCGCGGTCATAGCCGCGCATATCAGATTTTTGCAGATTGAGAGAGATTTCGCGGCCATTGCCAGCTTCGATCAAATACCCCTGATCGTTTTCACTAACCACACCACGCTCTAGCGCGCCCGTACGTGTACGGGTCACGAAATTAATCGCATTCATAACAACACCGCTCTACCTCAACGCCGCCCGTTTTCGGGTTCAGCTTATTTTTGCTCTGTGGCATCGGTAGCCCAAAAAATGCGCATGGCAAAGTGCGTTTTTTGGGAATGATTCGTTTTTTTCCCCGCTCTTGCAAAGTGTTGCGGGAAAATTACGGTCGAAATGTGTTTATATCTTGGCAATCACCTTGTGCTTGCGCGCCGCTTTTTGCGCAGCAATGCCCATGCGTACGGCCCATGCACCATCGGCAATCGACACCTCTGGCACGCCACCATTGCGCACCAGATCAAGGAACCGCATATGCTGGTAAAAGGTCGATCCATTGTGGTCGCCCGCGTCCAGAATTGTGGGGTCAACTGGGATGTCCACGGCTTGCGGCCCTTTGGGCGCGCGCGGACTGATGATCACCTGTGGCACGGGCGGCTCACCCAGATGCGTCGGCCAGAACCGCCCCGGCCCTGGCACAAGCGCTTCGATTTTGCCATTCGGACCCACCGCGCTGATCTCTTCCTGGTACTTTGAGCCCTCGGCGTACATGCACAGCTCCAGCATCGCGCGCGCGCCATTGGCAAAGTCGACAATCACATAGCCCGTGTCCCAGATATCCGGGACCTCGCCTTGGTAATCTTCATCCAGATGATTGACCTCTTGCCCCGCACTTGCGGTGACGCGCACCGGGTCAGACCCAAGGATCAACCGCATCAGGTCAAAGAAGTGACAGCACTTTTCCACCAGCGTCCCGCCTGTGTTGCGGTTGAAGCGGTTCCAGTTGCCCACCTTTGGCAGGAACGGAAAGCGGTGTTCGCGGATGGTCAGCATCTTCACACCACCCGTCGCCTTCTGAACCTCGTCAATCAGGGTCTGGACCGGCGGCATATAGCGATACTCCATCGCCACCCAGATCGGTGAGGGATAGCTTGCTTCAATCGCCTCGACCCGCGCGATGTCCACCGGATCGGTATAAAGCGGCTTCTCCATCAAAAGCGGCAGCGGATTGGTTTCCGCGATCTGTTCCAGCGCATCCACATGGCAGTGGTTCGGACTGACCACCAAGAGACAGTCCAGTTCATCGCGCGTCAGCAACTCGTCCAGCGACCCACACAGCTTGGCATTGGGCGCAATTTCCTTGGCGGCATTCGCCATGGTCTCGTTCGGCTCATAAATCGCCACGACCCGCGCGCCGTCGAGCAAAGCGATATTGCGCAGGTGTTCCTGCCCCATCATGCCGCATCCGATGATGCCATAATTGATGATGTCCATGATCGTCCTTCAGGTGATGCGCGCCACATAGGTGGCCACGTCAGTGTTAATCCAGTTCCAGGAAGCTTCTGCCAGGGCACCGTCCTGCCCCTGGCTGATCCGGGTCGCCCGCACGCAGGGATGTCCTGGCTTGGGCCCAAACGTGACCGGCGCCCAGTCTGGCACAACCGACAGATGAAGGCGATCTTCTGCGCGCGTGATCCAAAGCCCAAGCGATTCCCGGTAGTACAAATACAGCGACTCGCGCAGCGCATCGACGTCGATTGTTTCGGTATGGCTGCCGTCCAGCCAGATTTCCTCAAGCACCGCAGGAACACCGTTCAGCCGCCGCAAGCGCCGGATGCGGTGGCCTTCATCGCTGCCACCAAAGCGCGCAAAGCCGTCAGGCTTGGGCAAGCGGTCCACCGAGAGGAGTTCGGCCGTCGGCAACCCGCCGCCTTCCAGCAATTCCACCCGGAAAAACGCATAGACCGATTGCGTATCCTCTTGCGCACACACGTAATTTCCCGACCCCTGCACACGTTCAAGCAAGCCCAGAGCGGACAATTCCCGCAACGATTTGCGCAGCGTCCCAACCGAAATGCCCAGCCGCGCCGCCATTTCGCGCTCGGGCGGCAGGCGTTCGCCATCGACCAGCCGGCCGGCCTGAATATCGCGGATCAGCAGTTCGCTGATCTGGACGTATTTCGGCAGGGCGTGGGTGTCGGGCATGCTGGGACCAAAGAATTGCTACACTATTGATCTACATTAAGGCCGGTGCTACGCAAGTGGAAACATGTTTCCCGGAGACACCTCATGACCATCGTCCCGATCACTTCACCTGACCTTGATGCAGCTGAGGTGTCATGGTTCTCCGCGCTCTGCTCTGACGACTACGAATTCCTTGGCGTTCCGGACAGCAAGCTGCGCTCAAGCTGGGCGCATTGCTCTGACATCGTGAAAGAAGCCGAAGCGCAGGGTTTCCGCAACATCCTGTGTCCGTCGTCTTATCAGGTGGGCCAAGACACGTTGTCTTTCGTCGCCGGCTGCGCACCGATCACCGACACCATCAACATGCTTGCCGCTGTGCGCTGTGGCGAAGTGCAGCCGATCATGCTGGCGCGCACCATCGCGACCTTGGATCACATGCTCGAAGGGCGTCTGACGGTGAACATCATCTCGTCCGACTTCCCGGGCGAGAAGGAAGACAGCGCTTACCGCTACCTTCGGTCTCGTGAAGTAGTCGAAGTGCTCAAGCAGGCTTGGACGCAGGACGAGATCAACTTCGAAGGCGAGGTTTACAGCTTCAAAGGCCTGACCACCGATCCCGTGCGTCCCTACCAGACCGGCGGGCCGCTTTTGTACTTTGGCGGCTATTCCCCTGCCGCTCTCGAACTCTGCGGCCAGCATTGTGATGTCTACCTGATGTGGCCCGAGCAGAAAGAGGCGCTGGCCCAGCGAATGAAAGATGTGAACGCTGTGGCCGAACGTTATGACCGGACGCTGGATTATGGCCTGCGCGTGCATGTCATCGTGCGCGACACCGAAGCCGAGGCGCGGGAATACGCGGAACACATTGTCAGCAAACTGGACGACGACCAGGGAAAAGCGATCCGCGAACGTGCGTTGGACGCGGGGTCTCTAGGCGTGTCGCACCAAGCCAGGAACCGCGATCTGGCGGATATGGAAGGCTTTATCGAACCACATCTCTGGACCGGCGTTGGCCGGGCGCGCTCTGGCTGTGGCGCGGCGCTGGTCGGATCAACCGATCAAGTGCTGTCCGAACTGGAGCAATACCAGAAAATGGGCATCCGGGCGTTTATCCTGTCCGGCTATCCGCATATCGACGAATGCAAACATTTCGGCAGCCGTGTGTTGCCGCAGATGAAAACATGTTCTTTGCCGGAAGCTTATGGGCGTGTGCCTGCGAGTATGCCCCTCACGCCACTCGGCGCGGGAGAACGCCGTTGATGAATGTCCGCGCGGAACAAAGGCCGCAGGCCGCCGCGCATCGTCGCGCCGCCGCACGGCGCGGCGATTTGGCTGGTGCTGGGCGCTTCGCTCAAAGAGCATGCGGATTTGGCCAAGATAAAGTACACAGAACAATCGCCGGATCGCCGCACCACGGCCCAACGATACCCGGCTTCGAGAGAGGATGAACATGGATCGCGTCAAGTTTAACGATGCCCTTGAAATGAGCCGCCTTGTCTATGGCATGTGGCGCTTGGGCGATGATGCTGACACCAGCGTGGGCCATATCCAGAACAAGATCAGCGCCTGTCTGGATCAGGGCATCACGACAATGGATCAGGCCGACATCTATGGCGGCTATGAAGCTGAAGAGATCATGGGCAACGCCCTGACCCCAGAATTGCGCAACCAGATCGAGATCGTGACAAAATGCGATATCGTAGCGCCTGTCGGGCGGTATGCGGAGCGACGCGTCAAATACTATGACACCTCTCGCGCGCATATCATGGGGTCGGTAGACCATTCACTGCGGCTGATGAAGATCGACCATATTGACTTGCTGCTGATCCACCGCCCTGATCCGCTCATGGACCATCACGAGACTGGTGCCGCTCTGGACGAGGTGGTCGCGTCCGGCAAGGTACGTGCGGTCGGTGTTTCGAATTTTCGCCCATACGACTGGGACCTGCTGCAATCGAGCATGAAAACCAAGCTGGTCACCAACCAGATTGAGATCAGTCTGCTTAACCACGCCCCCTTCACCAACGGCGACATCGCATTCCATCAGATGAACGGCCAGCCGCCAATGGCGTGGTCACCACTGGGCGGTGGCGCGCTGTTTGAGGCCAAAAACGCTGGACTGCGCACAGCCCTCAAGGCCATCGGGGATGCGAACGGTGTTGATGAAGCCGCCGTTGCCATTGCGTGGCTCTTGGCGCACCCGACGCGCATTCTACCTGTCCTTGGTACAAACACCCTGGATCGCATCAAGCGTATTGGCGATGCAGCCAAGGTCCAGATCGACCGGGAGACATGGTTTGACCTCTACACCCACGCCCTTGGCCACGAAGTCGCCTGAAGATCAGATGACTGATATGACGCATGACTTTGATCCGTCGCTAGACAACAGCCGCGCCTTTCGCGACGCGCTGGGGCAATACGCGACCGGGGTCACGGTCATCACCTGCAACACGCCCAACGGGCCGGTCGGGATCACCGCCAACAGCTTTGCCAGCTTGTCGCTCGACCCGCCGTTGGTCTTGTGGTCACCGGCCAAATCCTCGAACCGTTATGCGGTTTTCATGGCGACAGATCATTTTGCAATTCACGTGGTTGGCGCAGATCAATCGGACCTTTGCACGGCATTCGCCCGCAATGGCGATGCCTTTGACCAGTTCAACTGGGACTCTGGCCTGAACGATGTGCCGCTTTTGGGAGGCTGCCTAAGCCGGTTCGAATGCACGAAGACTGCCGAATTTGACGGCGGGGATCACACACTCATTTTGGCGCGCGTCACACGCGCCAGCCTGCGCACGGGAGACCCGCTTTTATTTCATGGTGGGCGCTACGGAGGGTTTACTCAGACGACTTAATCGGCCCCAATACTGCGATAAAACAAACGGGGCCCGTCGCCGAGGAGGGCGACAGGGATAGGGAGGAGGCCAGCCATGGCCATTTTGCTGGGGCTGCTGGCCCCGATACAGCTGTTCAATGACGTCGTTCTGCGCATCGGACGCTGGATTGCCGTGGCGGCGATTGCCATCATGGTTCTGGCCATTCTGGTGCAAGTCTTCTGCCGCTACATTCTTGGCAACGCCCTGCCCTGGCCTGAAGAGCTTGCCATCTTTCTCATGCTCTGGATGACCGGACTGATCGCGCCGACGGCGTATCGGCGGGGCGGGTTTGTGGCACTCGACATCGTGGCAACTGCGCTGCCGCTCAAGGCGGCGACGGTGCTAAGCCTTGTGTTGCTGGTGTTGTCTGGTGGGGTTCTGTGGCTATTCGCACAGATGGGTCTTGGTGAGCTTAACAGCCTTGCGGGCAAGTTCAAAAGCGCGTCCCTGTATTACCCGAGTTTCAGCGGCTGGGAAAAGATGCCCAATAGCTGGCAAATCCTGTCCTTCGTTCTGGGCCTGTACCTGCTCTTCATCGTGAACATCGAACTGATTTTACGGGCGCTCATTACCCTTATGGGCGGTCAAGACCGTCTTCGGTCCACGCTCGATTCAGAGCTTTTGGCGGAGTAACGCAATGCTGGTCTGGTTCCTTCCGCTTTTTCTTTTGTTCCTCTTGCTGGGTTTGCCGGTCTTCTTCGGCATGCTGGCTGCACCCGGCATCATGCTGTGGCTGAACGGTCAGGAACGCGACATTATCCTGCTGTATCGTAACGTCTATAACGGCATGGCCAGCTTTCCATTGATGGCTATCCCGTTCTTCATGCTGGCCGGTGAATTGATGAACAAGGGCGGCATCACGATGCGCCTTGTTGAATTCAGCCAAGCTATGATGGGTCACTTTCGCGGCGGCCTCGCACATGTGAACGTGCTGTCCTCGATGCTGTTTGCAGGCCTTTCGGGGTCTGCGGTGGCAGACACATCCGCGCTAGGGTCGATGCTGATCCCCGCGATGGAGAAGGAAGGCTACACCCGCAAATTCGCCGCTGCCATTACCGCGGCCAGTTCGGTGATTGGCCCAATTATTCCGCCCTCGGGCATTATGATTATCTACGCTTATGTCATGGGCGAAAGCGTCGCCGCGCTTTTCCTTGCAGGGATAGTGCCAGGTGTTCTTGTCGGCGTCGGTCTGATGCTGATGATCCGCTGGCAGGCTGACCGTTACGATTTCCCCGTGTCTCGCCAGAAGGCCACATGGGGCGAACGTGGCGATGCATCGCTCAAGGCGTTCTTTCCTCTGATGACCCCCGTGATCATCATGGGTGGCATTCTGGCCGGTGTCTTTACACCGACCGAGGCCGCGGCGGTGGCCGTCGCCTATGCGATCATCATCGGCATGTTCGTGTTGAACACACTCAAGCTGTCCGATCTGCCGGATGTTCTGATGCGCGCCGCGCTGACATCAGCAACCGTTCTGCTGCTTGTCGGAGCCGCAATGGCGTTCAAGACCGTTGTGTCGCTGTCGCACACGCCCGAGATTCTGGCCGAGTTTGTGCTGGGGTTAAGTGACAACCCGCTGATCCTGCTGTTCCTGATCAACCTGCTCTTGTTCGTGGTTGGCATGTTCCTTGATGCGGGTCCGGCGATCATCATCCTTGGACCCATTCTGGGGCCGATCTTTGTGGACCTTGGAGTAGACCCCATTCACTTTGCCATCATCATGTCGGTGAACCTGACCGTGGGTCTGGCCACACCGCCGATGGGGCTGGTGTTGTTCGTCGCATCAAGTGTCTCGGGTGAAAAGGTCGAGACCATTTCCAAGGCGATCCTGCCGTTCCTTGCCATCGAGATTGTGGTGATCTTCCTCATCACCTTCATTCCCGAAATATCCATGACCATCCCGCGCCTCACAGGGTTTG
>Ga0316197_10002037_pt1 | contig 14438 bp, 8 predicted proteins | sample OudBiesiAoxic_MG_FD_204939 | JGI IMG/M metagenome (GOLD analysis project Ga0316197, IMG submission 204939) | Coastal sediment microbial communities from Oude Bieten Haven, Netherlands - site A oxic | ecosystem: Environmental > Aquatic > Marine > Coastal > Sediment | place: Netherlands...
GAAATAAACCCATGTATTGAAATACTTTTTTGAAATTGGACTTTATTTTTAGCCATGATAACCACCTCATTTTTCGCTTCACTTTAAGTGTAGTCTAATAAGCTGAATTTAAGTGGTAATCAGGTACATATTTATCTTACTCTCTTGTTTTAAGTAAGTATTATTTTGAAAAAGATGAGCGAATAAAATCTCTAAAGCATCTCTCCAATGCATCGAATTACTTTAATGATAACAATAAAGAATACCCTTCTTATGCCATCACAAAACTACAAGATATAGCTCAACTGTATATCTCTCTTGGTGAATACCACTATGCTTATGACTACTTAAATCTATTTCAGAAATATACAATTTCCATGTACAAACAAAATATTGCTTCTGAGGTTATAGAATTAAAATCAGAGATTGATAACCAAAAGCTTACAAATAAAAATCTATTATTATCCATCAACAATCAGAAACAAAAAATCTCATTATTTGCCTTTTCTGTATTAATCGCTTTGCTTGTTGCTTTGTTATACAAATCTCATAAGAAAAAGAAAATGCTCTTTAAAATATCAACCACTGATTACTTAACTGAAAGTCATAATCGACGTTATATTTTTGAGATAGGAGAAAAAGATTTTCATAAAAACAAGTTCTCTGTTGTTATTATGGATATTGATTTTTTCAAAAAAATAAATGACCGATTTGGTCATGACGCTGGTGATATCGTATTAAAATCATTCGCCTCAAGTGTTAAACATAACATTCGCAAAGGTGATTATTTTGGACGTATTGGCGGTGAAGAGTTTTTAATTTTATTTAGTAATATTAGCTCAGAACAACTAGTACTGAAGATTGAGAGTATTCGAACTCATGTAAATCAATTAACATTTGAATTTGATGACGTTAATATCAGTATAACAGCAAGTTATGGTTTACGTAGCTTTGATGCAACCTCTGTAAATAAGATGGTTAAACTAGCAGATCAGGCACTATACAGAGCAAAACAACGTGGTCGAGATAGAATCGAACTAGCAAAGTAATTTATTGGGTAACAGACTATTCACTACCTTCTATTACCCAATCTAATTTAACTCATCAATGATGCTAATCCACTGTTTCTCTGAGTTTTAATCATGACTCCTCGCGCCACCACTTTCTCTGTTGCGAACAGATCGAGTTTTTTCTTCGCTCGAGTAACACCCGTATAAATCAACTCTCGCGTTAAGATTGGGCTGAACTCAGCAGGTAAAGCTAAAACTGTATGTTCAAACTCAGACCCTTGAGATTTATGAATCGTCATTGCATACACGGTTTCATGCTCTGGTAATTGGCTTGGTAATACTCCACGAATCGAACCATCCGGCATATCAAAATAAACACGTAAGCGTTGATCAACAGGATCTGGCATCGCAATACCAATATCACCATTATAAAGACCTACGCCATAATCATTTTGAGTCACCATGACAGGACGACCTGAATACCACACTTCATCACCATGAGGAATTAAATCAGATTTTCTTAATCCTTTTTCAATGCGTTGATTAAGCCCTACAACCCCAAAGTCGCCTTCGCGCATTGCACACAATAATTGAATCTGGCTAAAGGCTTTTAATGCCACTTCTGGTTTATCGCCCGCATGGATATGGCCTAAATAACTGCGATAGCCATTTACCATCATGGTGATCATTGCGTTATAACTATCATTGCTTAAATCATGAAAACGAATATCTGAGAACCCTTTGGCCCATACCGCTTCTACTTTAAATTTGCTGCCTTCATTAATGGCTTTGGCAAGTTGTCCAATACCTGAACGCGCATCAAAACGGTAACTCTTTTGCAGCATACACAAGCTATCGGCTACCGCGTTATTGTGCGATTGCACAGGCAAAGCATAGCCTGTTAATTGAGATAATTGTTGTGCTTGATTCTGGCTGTAACCCATTTTGGTAAACTGACAGATATCACCTAACACCGCTCCCGCTTCAACCGAGGCTAGCTGATCTTTATCGCCCAATAAAATAACACGCGCGTGTTCTGGTACCGCATCGAGCAGTCGGGCCATCATAGGTAAATCGACCATCGAGGCTTCATCCACCACCAATACATCAAGGTGCAATGGATTGCTTTTGTTATAACGAAAATCTACTTGGTTTGGAATATAACCAAGCAAGCGATGCAGCGTACTTGCGTCTGTCGGGATCGCTTCTTTTACTTCTGGTGCTAAACCAATAGATTGCACCGCTTGACCAATAGATTCAGTCAAACGCGCTGCGGCTTTACCAGTAGGAGCAACTAACTTAATTGCGATGCTTTTATTGTCTTGCTGAGCTTGAGTCACTAGAGAAGCCAAAAGCTTAGTAACCGTGGTTGTTTTACCCGTTCCTGGACCACCAGAGATCACCGAGAATCGACGAGTTAACGCTACCGCTGCCGCAACTTTCTGCCAATTCACACAATGTTTAGTTGGAATTAAGTTATCCAACGGCTCTAATTCTGAAGACTTAGTGGCTGCGAGTAAAACCGCATCAATCGCTTGCCAATCTAACTCACTAGATCCCACAATATCGAGCATATCGCACACTAATTGCTGACGAGATACTTGATTATTATTCTCTAATTTTTTAAGACCACTGAATAAAAAATGGTATTGGCGAGCAAATAGCTCATCCAATGTATTCGATAACTGTGAGTTTACTGCCACACTTTGCGCCGCTTTAGTTATACGGTTAGCAACACGCTGCTCAAACGACCAATAACGTTGTAAATATAAACGAGTTCCATCAAAGGCTAGTGGCGTTGCTTCTGTACCATTAGATACTGTCGATGCCGCTGACAATTCATTAATCCACTGATTTTTCTCTGGTACTAACGCTAACAATGCATCACGATATTTTGCAGGCAACGTAAACAGTTCACCTTGCTCTACTTGCTCGATATCAATACATACATGGCCTTTACCTAACTCATGGCTAGTCATTGCTGCGAGTAACATGATTAAGTTTTTATCGCTATTCTTTTCCTGTTGGCCTAAAAATTTAGCAAACTGTAGTTCCAATGGACGAAGTACACCGTGATCCATTAAGTGTTGTAATTGCTTAAGCATCGACTTCTACTCCATCTACCAATAACTCTAATTCTTCTAATAACACTTCACTTGGTTTTGAATAAAAGACCCCATTTGAATTGCTATCATGCCCCTCATGACTCTCTTCAATGCCACGCAAGAAAATATAATACGCTCCACCAAAATGAGTGTCGTAATTATAATCGGCAATACGGCTTTTCAAGAATCGATGCAACGCTAAAGCATACAGCTGATATTGGAAGTCATAACGATGATCTCGCATTGCTTCAATTAAAGCGTCACCGCCGTAGCATTCTGGAGAATCGCCTAAATGGTTAGATTTCCAATCGAGAACGTAATATTTGCCTTCATGTTCAAAAACTAAATCAATAAAGCCTTTTAGCATGCCGCTAACGGTCGAGAAGCCAAGCTCTCCTGCTCGTGCAGAAACTTCATCATGTTTGGCGATGGTTTTATTGACCAAGCTTGAGTTCAATAGCGTTATCGGCAATAAAAATTCCATTTCAACCAAACGTTGAGTTGGACCTTTGCTTGCTAAACGTAGATTCTCACCATCAAGTGGACAATCTAATACTCGCTGTATCATGGTTTGAACAACGTCTAGCCACTCCACATCGTAATTTTCTTTCTCTAACAACTTAATGATGATTTGTGTATTTTCTTCACTGATGATGGGTTGAGTAAATTCAACCTCTTCAAATAACGAGTGTAAAAACGTACCCGCTCTCGCACCGCGAGGGAAAGTAAAAATAGTGCGTTCAGGCTCTAAATCTAACTCTTTTTCATCTTTATCTTCAGCTGAATCTAAATCCAAATTAATTAATTCTAACGAGGCGTCATTATGATGATTACCTTGTTTCACCAAACCGGAATAACTGGTCATCCACCAATTACTCTTTACAGGCTTATTCAATTTGTTGGCCGTTAATGCTAACGAGTTATCGCCTGCTTCTTGATAAAGCACATCACTCAAAGCTTGAGGTGATTGGATCACCATAGGCGAATTGCCTGCAACTAACTTATCTAAGCACGCTTTAAGCTCTTCTACATTGCATTCATCGGCTTGCTGGATCAAATACCCTAAACCAGAAAGATGTACACCCGTTGGTGGTTTTTTCGATGTGCCTTTACCGATAGGTGCCATGCCAATATAACAAGCATAAACAGCACGAGTCAGGGCTACATAAATCAAACGTAAGTCTTCGGCTAAACGTTCTTTTTCTGCCTTCTCAACGGAATCGTCTTCTTTTAATAAATCCAACACCGAGTAACGATTATCTTCATCATAAAAGCTAACTTCGCCTTTTTTATCCACGGCTCGATAGGAGCAAACAAAAGGCAAAAAGACGAGATCGTATTCCAACCCTTTTGATTTATGAATTGTCACGATTTGCACTAAGTTACGCTCAGATTCTAAACGTACCGTTTGCTCTTCCGCATCGCCATTAGGTTCAGAAATCGCATCAGATAACCAACGTAATAATCCATAGTCACTGTCGAGGGTTTGGCTTGTTTGTTGTAATAATTCACCAATATGAAGTAAATCAGTTAAATGACGTTCGCCGCCATTTTCAGCAAGTAAACGCTCAGAGATACCTTGTTGAGTAATAATTTGATGCAACATAGGCATGATGCCACGTTGTAACCAGTGTTTACGGTAGGCACGGAACTCATTAACGGCTAATTCCCACTGCATTTCGTCAACATTAAATTGATGTAGTTGATCGGCCGTATAAGCAAACAAAGACGAGGCTAATGCAGAACGAACCGCTCGTGCATCCGTTGGCGTCATTGCAGCCTGCAATAAACGCAAAATGTCTTTAGCTAAAGGAGAAGAAAACACACTGTCTCGGTTAGATAAATAAACACTGGCGATACCCTGTTTTGATAACGCTTCTCGAACCAATTTCCCTTCTTTACCAGTACGGACCAGTACGGCAATATTCCCGGCTTTAATCGCTTCTTTTTTCTCTCCATTTTGTAGGTGCGCAGACCCTTGTTGAGAGCCTGTCAAAATGGTTTGAATTTGCGCCGCCGTCGATTCCGCCATTACTCGTTGGTAATTGCCTTTGTTTATCGGGTTACCATCTTTGCTTTCTTGTAACCAAAACGTCATTGCTGGCTGAGTTTGATTATCTAACAACCACGATTTTTGTTCCGCGTTAATCGGATTATATTTCACCGGATAAAACGGAATATCCTCATCGTATAAAAACGGTTGTTTACCATGCTCAAAAATACGGTTCACTGACGACACCATATCGGCAGTTGATCGCCAGTTAGTATCCAAGGTGTAATGATCTTCGACTTGGCGACGAGCCTGAATATAGGTAAATATATCTGCGCCACGGAAAGCATAAATAGCCTGCTTTGGATCGCCAATCATAAACAAACCACACTGTGATTGATCTTGATAGATGGTATTAAAAATAGAATATTGAAGTGGATCGGTATCTTGGAATTCATCAATCAAAGCAATTGGGTATTGCTCTCGAATTTTTTCTAGTAATAAGGCGTTCTCTTGATTTTCTGTTGCTTCAGATAACTGACTTAACAAATCATCAAACGATAACCAATTCTTCTGTTCTTTTGCTTGCTGTAAGGTTTCTCGACAGCGATGAATGGCTAATGATAGTAATGGCTGCTTAATCTCTAATGGCTGAGAAAGAAAATCATCAATGAGTTTAAATACCGCGTGTTCTGGCGCTTCGCCTTTTTTGGTTTTTTCAATCAATAACTCTTGAGAAAACTTTTCAAGCTTATCGTGTACTTGCAATGAAGTTGTTGGGTTATTGGCCCACAATGACACTTGCTCTAACCAGTTTGGTAAATTCTTTTTAGTGTAGCTGCGTTTATCTACGCCCGAACCCGAGATCAAAGCTTCAAAATCTGCGCAATGTGACGACCATTGCTGCTTTAATTCATCTATTCGTGCAATGCCCTGCTGACAGAACTCTTCTAGTGAGTTTTCTAATGGCTCAACCGTTAAATGCTTTGGGACACCAGTAAGGCTATTGCCCATATCACCCAATAATGCAGAAGGGCTTGGCCAACAATCATAAACACTTTCAGCCACCATTTTAGGAAGATGATAAAAACTACGGCGCCAAAAATCTGCGGCCACTTGATGCATTAATTTGGCTTGGTCGGTAACAAATTCACTTTCAAACTGAGCGCCAGATTCAAATGCATTTTGCGTTAGCATACGCTGACAAAAGCCATGAATAGTAAAGATTGAGGCTTCATCCATACTGCGCTCAGCATTCAATAATATGTGAGCTGCTGACTTATGATCAGAAATAGCCGCTAATAACGGATCAATAACGGGATCGCCACTCTTATAATCACTTTTATGCACAGCACGAGCAAACGCTAAACGAGCATCATGGATCTTAGCTCGAATTCGCTCTCTTAATTCTGCGGTTGCCGCTTCCGTAAAAGTCACTACCAGTATTTTATCTACGGTTAATTCTTCACTATGGCGACTATTCTCATCACCATGCCCTAATAGTAAACGTAGATATAAACTGGCAATGGTAAAGGTTTTACCTGTGCCTGCGGAAGCTTCAATTAAACGAGTCCCATGTAAAGGAAACGTCATTGCATTCAATTGATTTGGAGCTGCGATTGTCGTCATCGAACATCACCATTTTTATTTATCATCAACACTCTGTTTTTACAGACTATTTGTGTGACCCATATCGTAGTTCATTAGGAACAACGATAATAAAATTAATAAAGCGACCAATGTGAGATCTTTCTCACGGTTCACTTTTTATGCTTTGTTACACTCAGCGCACTTACAAAGAGCCCATTAAATGTGCATTTGTATTAAAGGATTCGGTCAACCTCTGACCTGTGGCCGTACAGCGAACGCCCTACACTAAAAATGATTTACTGGCGGCCACCCTACTCTTTTCTTCCGTACTTTTTCTTCAATACCTTCTTTCTTAAGCATTACTTTGTTTTAAACTACAGCTTTTCTTTCTCACTGTGTAACAAGGCATCATGTAATACGTTTTTCGCGTTATCAAAAATAGTCTGACCTAATTCGTCACTCCACTCGGGCCACATACGCATGACATAATCATTGCTGTTTTCACCCGCGTAACGAGTTCCATTATATTCATCAGCCATTTTTTTCAGTGCTTTTTCATGAGTTTCTTCATCGTCATTCCACACACCTTTTTTATCTATGTGTGCTTCTAGCCCAGCTAATGCTGCTTTTGGTAAATAAGGCAATGGCGCACAGTTACCAGAAATATAAAGGCTCAATATAACTTCTAAATGTTGATACGCTTTTTCTGTTTCGATTGGCTCAAAATGATAAATCGCATCGGTGCCAAATAGGTGAGTAAATTGTTGTTGCTTCATCGCACACAAACAAAGATGATCAATCCACGTTGCTAAGATTTCATGTGAACGAATTTTACCCCCACGATAACGCAGCATTCCCGCTTGATAACGCTGTTTTAGCCAGCCTTGTAATTCCATCTCACCATGAGGAAAAGTAAAGCGTAAACGCACTTCTTGATCCTCTAATGGTGATGTCGTTAATGGCTGAATATGAGCCACTAACTCTTTTACCGTGCTCACTTCTTTGTCTGCCGCGATCTCACCAAAGCTACCAATAGGTAATTTTCCTTGCGCTTTTTGTTGCTGATAAAACTCACGACTTAACTGCAATACTTGGTTAGGATCATCATAGGCCAATAACTCCTCTAACAACTCTGATTTCATGCTGTAACCCGTTCTGCCATCAATAGAAAACGGTTCATCATCTTCCACTCGGCTCTCTACCGCTTCAAAAAATACTTTTAAACCACGGTTAAAGAAATAAGCTACAGGCAAGCGCCAAAAGCGTTGTAGTTCGGTTAATTCAAGCTCTTTTGATTCTGGTGAAAATACTAAAGGTTCAGTTTGGAATTCTGGCGCGGCTTGGCCTTCTAGTTTTGCGGTTGGCAGCCATTCACTGGCATAACTGGTGTTATCACCCACAAAACTCTGTTGGCTATATGGGACTAATGGATGTTCTATTGTTAATTTTTTAACTAGGTGTTTAGCAGACTCTTCAGGGTTCAGCTCACTATCGCCATCTAGACAATAACTTTGCTGACAATATTCAAGCAGTTCACTCACCAAAACAGAAGGGGCTTTTTCTGTATTATCTCGAATAGAGCGACCTATGTAGCTGAGATAAAATGCTTTATTCGCCGATTGCAGTGCTTCTAAAAATAAATATCTATCATCATCTCGACGTGAACGGTCACCCGGCTTCATTCGTTTTTGCATTAAATCGAAACCTTCAACCGGCATGGTTCGAGGATAAGAACCATCCGTCATCCCAAGCAAACAGACCACATCAAATGGGATTGAACGCATCGGCATCAAGGTACAGAAATTAACTTGCCCCGCTAAGAAACGCTGACTCGCTTTACCACCAGATAAATTATTTTTCAGGTAATTATTAATGATCGCTGCTGAAATTGGCGCTTCAAAGCCCGCATCTTCTAAATTTTCTTCCAGTTTTTGCAATTGATCTCGAATGCTTTTAACGACCAGTTCACCTTCTAATTCGACAAGTAAAAAATCGTCCATTAGTTGGTTAATAATGGTGCGCCATGCATTAATTGTTTGCGCTTGGCCTAGGGTGATCTGATAAGTCAAAAGCTGATCAATAAAGTGCGCTAAGTTACCTGCAATTTCGGCATTCATGCCTTGCACTTGTTCGTAACTCGCCATGCCTTCAAATAAACCCGCATCTTGCTCCATCGCATAACCAAGCAACATTCTCTGAATACCAAATAACCATGAATTTTGATTATGTTCAGGAAGATCAAAATGCGCAGAAGTACTGTTATCCAATCCCCAGCGAATGCCGGTTTCTTCTGCCCATCGTTTTACTATTTCAAACTGCTCGGCATTAAATTTAAAACGTGACATGACCGCAGGAACTTCCAACAAACTTAATAGCTCTGATAAACCACAACGATTCTCAGGTAACGCCATTAAGTTCATGAAGGCCAATAACACTGGATTTTCTTGCTCAGCACTTTGATCGGAAATAGCAAAAGGAATGTAGCGATCAAATGCAGCGTTACCAAAGACGGCTTGGATCGCCGCACTGTAGACATTGATATCTGCCACCATCACAATAATATCGCGAGGTTTTAATTCTGGATCATTGGCAAACATATCCAATAATTGATCATGCAATACTTCTACTTCACGCATTGGACTATGACATGAATGTAAAAGAATCGAACGATCATCAGCGCTGATTGGTTGCTTGTGCTCACTGTTATCAAGCACATCATCACGACTGCGTTCTTCTAAATTTAAAATATCAGATTGGATAGAATGTAAGAGGTTGTCATTATTTACATCAACAAAAGCATCAATCTCTTGCGCTTCCATTTCTGATAATAGACAAAGATTATCTCGACCTAATTTCCCCCATGATGCAAGCAGTGAATTACCTACTTCTGAAGTGTGCAGCTCATCTTCAAAATTTGCATCAAGCGATCCTTTTAATTGCTCCGTATCACCGATTTGCTCACTATGATCATCTAACCATTTTACTTGCAGGCGATTACGCGCCTCTAAACGAGCGAGGTACTTTCTGTCTCGAATTTCACCCCAGTAATAACGACAAGGATTGGTAAACATTAAATGCACATCAATATGTTGCCCAAGAGCCGCTAGCGCATCTAAATAACGAGGAGGTAATGAAGTAATACCCACCACAAATAAACGCTTAGGCATGCCTTTTGGCAAGGTTCCCGTTTGCAAATAATTTTCTAAGGTTTCAATAAAGTGCTCGAACATATTGGCACGATGATAAGGAGAGTGGTCCAGTGCTAGGGTTTGATCATACAGCGCTTGCCATAAAATAGGCTGCCAAGGATGTTCTCCTTCTAATTCTATAACCTCTTCACCCGCTTCCCATTTTTGGATCCATTCTGGGCGAAATACTAAATATTGGTCAAAGATATCGGCAATTTTTGCAGCAAGTTGGTAGCACTTCAGTTGTTTGTCATCATTTTCTAAATAGCGTTGCAGTGGCGCAAATTCATCTTGTTTTAATAACTCTGGTAATAACGTCACTATCTTCCATGTCATGGCTTCTTTATTAAAAGCACTGCGCTTTGGTACGTCATCCAGAACCTGAGTAAACAAGTCCCAAATAAAAGTAGCAGGAAGTGGAAAAGTAAGATTAGCGGCAATGCCGAGCTCTTTGGCGAGTTCGATTTTAAGCCATTGCGACATACCCGGGCTTTGAACAAGAATTTGTTCTTGCTCAAATGGGTTATCAAGAGGGTTTAGACGAATTAATTCAACGACAAGAGATTTAAGAACATCAAGTTGATTTGAATGATAAACAGTAAACACACCCAGCTCGCTTATAAAGAAATGAAAGTCTCTATAGCTTAACGTAACTGGATGTGTTTTAAGAGAAAAAAAGCGTATTAATTAGTGCGCGTGTTTAGGTTTGCTAAACGATTCGTCATGCGTGTTATTGGGCGATAATGAGCTAAATAATGAATCGCAACATAACTAACTACACAAGTTGCAACGACTAACTCAACGACTGCTAAGGTTCTTATTTGATAAACATAATCAGCCATAACGCCTTGAGATAACATCCAGTTCGCCGTTTTAAATAATGCCGTTGCACCAATTACCATTGGGAATGTAAATGCTGCATAACCTGGGCTAAATGGAAGTCTCATTAATTTAAAGAAAGCCATATAAATTACGCTTGTCATTAATACTGCAATACCAAATAAAAGCGCAATAATCACTGGTGATGGAGAAGCAGTAACGGTTAGGTAACCTGCCAGTGATAAGCTTGCTGGTGCCGCCATGATTGCGATGGTTGGTTTTGCAGCGTCAGGGACTTCATTACAAAACATCAAACGGTAGATCATAATTGGTAGCATGATGGCATAGATAATTAATCCAAACATTAATATCCAATGCGCCACTGGTGCTAATGCAGGATTACCAGAAAACGAAACATCCGCAACGATTAGGCCAACTGGTGGCACAAACCAACTTGGCACCATATGGTGTAGTTCAAAGTCTTTTGCTCGATGATAAATAAAAGAAGCTAAGAAGATAAGGTGAAGTGCTATTGCAGCTAGCCACAAAGCATCACCCGCCGCTGAATAAAAGTGCCCAACACTACTTGAGACGACCATAGTACCCATAGCAAACGTTGGGGCTACGCTACCTACAACAGGATGTGCAAGTTCGCTCCATAATACCGCAGGGTGTAATAAAAATTTAATCGCTAAAACAAGTAACAATACAGAAGCTATTGCTGCTGAAGTCCATTGAGCATATCCATGGAAAGGAAGAGCATTCTCCCAACACCAACCTAAACTCGCAATCCCAAGAGCTAACCCTGCCATTGGCGTTGGAGCACCCGCTACTTTTTGTTTTGTGTAATTAAGCATGACATTGTTCTCTTTACTATTTAACGATGAAGCTATTTTATCGCTTTCTTTTCATTAATAAAATTTGAATAAAATAAATGCTAAGTTAAAATAAACTTAACAATAATAATTTAGGACTTCCTGTCATGAGAATTTCACTAAAACAGCTCAATGTATTTACAGCAATCGCTCAAGAAAAAACAATGACAAAAGCGGCTGAAAGACTTTTCATTACAAAGCCAGCGGTTAGTCTTTCATTATCTGAACTTGAAAAAAATTTGGGTTACAAAATATTTGATCGCGTAAATAATCGTTTAGTACTAAATAGTGAAGGCCGCCAACTTCTTCCTTTAGCGGATGAATTACTAGAACGAGCAGAAGCTATTGAGCATCAATTTACTGTGGACAGCCAACTAACTGGTTCATTAAATATTGGTGCCAGTGATACGATAGGCAATCATATAGCACCAGTATTACTTAATAAATTTCAACAACAACATCCTTGTGATATCCAACAACTGTTTATTTCCAATACTGCACAAATCATAAATCGATTATTGGAGTTTCAATTAGATATAGGTTTAGTTGAAGGTAAAGTACATCATCCAAAATTAAATATAATTGAATGGCAATGTGATGAGATGTATTTAGTGTGCGCCCCTTCTCATCCGTTGACAACTAAGAATCAAATTAGCTTAGATGATTTAGAACATTCCACTTGGTTATTACGCGAAGAAGGCTCTGGTAGTCGAGAATATTTTATTAATCATATCGCAGCTAATTTGAACGATTGGCATGAATCATTAAAACTGCATACCACTGAAGCAATAATTAATTGTTGTTCACAAAACATGGGGTTAGCCTGTTTATCTCAACTTGCCGCTCAAAATGCGATTAATGATGGTCGATTAATAAAACTATCTTATAAGAAATCATTAACTCGCCAATATTGGTTACTACTTCATAAAGAAAAGTACCAAACGCCATTACTAAAACAGTTTCTCACCTATTGTGAAGAGAGTTAACTAGCTCCAATTTTACTGGCTCTAAGTGGACAAAAAACCTCATTTACTGTATAAAACACCAGTTAATTTAATAGGAGAGACGACCATGGCTGTTATCGTCAAATATGTAGTTGAGCGCAACGGAGAAGAGAAGATGACTTTTACCTCTAAGACTGAAGCCGATGCTTATGACAAAATGCTGGATGTTGCAGATGAGCTTTTTACTCTGCTAAATGAAAGTAATTTAATTGAAGATGAAGGGAAACAAGAAGAGTTGTCTCTTTATCTAGCTAAGCACAAAGAAGATGTCTTAGTTGCTTTAGGTGCGAAACGTAAACCAGCACCTAAAAAAGCAAAGATTGAAGCAGTAAAAGACGAAGAATCTGACGCCGCTTAATTCTGATGATAAATATACTTTAAAGACTAATAGCAGCCTAATACGCTGCTATTTTACTTTTTAACTCCTAATCAATGTTTCCTTTTTCTTACACTTTTTCTCTCTTCTTACTAAATATTTCTTACTTTCGCCCTTCTATATCACAGCAACTCTCTTTATGATGTGAAGTAAGATTTATTTTTAAATACTAATATTTATATGGAAATGGAGAATTATTACATGGCTCATTTTGCTCTTGCCTTTGGTACAGCGACAAAAAACCGCGACAATAAAATCATTGAAGCATTTTTCCCACACCCAGTATTGAACCCTTCGGAGTCTTTAGTTGCTGCTATTGCTCAAGCAAGTGGTTATGCTGAAGGCAACCAAGCTATCGAAATTTCTTCTGAAGTTTGCACTGAACTTGCTAACGCATTTGCAGCAAACGGTGATGTTGCTAACGCTGCGTTTGCAGAAAAAGCAGTTCAATCTAAGCAACCTCTTGTTCTTGTAGTTCTCGCGACTGATGAGCAATCTCAATCTGTTGCTGAAGGTTTCTTAAAGCTTCAACTTATCTCTAACCGTTTAGTTAAGCCACACGGCACAGTATTAGACGGCATCTTTGGCCTTCTTCACAATATTGCTTGGACGAACCAAGGTCCTATCGACCTTCCTGAGCTTGCAGAACGTCAAATCGAAGCTCGTCTAGCAGGCGAAACTCTGACTGTAGATTGTGTTGATAAATTCCCTAAAATGGTGGATTACGTTGTTCCAACTGGTATCCGCATTGCTGATACCTCACGTGTTCGTTTAGGCGCACATGTAGGTGAAGGCACTACAGTTATGCATGAAGGCTTCATCAACTTTAATGCTGGTACTACTGGCGTGAGCATGGTTGAAGGTCGTATCTCTGCGGGTGTTGTTGTTGGGAATGGCTCTGATATCGGCGGTGGTGCTTCTATCATGGGTACACTTTCTGGTGGCGGCAAAATGGTTATCTCTATTGGTGAGAACTGTCTACTTGGCGCTAATGCTGGTCTTGGTTTCCCTATGGGTGATCGCTGTACGATTGAATCTGGCTTATACGTTACTGCTGGCACAAAAGTAAGCATGCTAGATAACCAAGGTAAAGAAGTTGAAGTCGCGAAAGCTCGTGATCTTGCTGGCAAAACAGATCTTCTGTTCCGTCGCAACTCTATCACTGGTCAAATCGAATGTTTAACTAATAAATCAGCAGTTGAACTAAACAGCGAATTACACAGCAATAACTAATTTTTCGTTGCATGATTTGAGTATATTCATGCTCCATTCATGAAGACCAAGATAATATTATGGCCAGTAACTAAATAGTTGCTGGCCATTTTTTATTTATATAGGAAACTCAATGAGACTATTACTTGCTTTATTACTGCCTCAGGGCAACCGCATGAGTGGTTAAATTTTAACCTCTGCGAAAAAACCTGCCGTTAAAACAGATTCAAGCATTGAAGTGTTCATCATGCATCGCTTTTGTTTACCCACGATACTCAGTTTTGTGGGCT
>Ga0316197_10002041_pt1 | contig 14426 bp, 17 predicted proteins | sample OudBiesiAoxic_MG_FD_204939 | JGI IMG/M metagenome (GOLD analysis project Ga0316197, IMG submission 204939) | Coastal sediment microbial communities from Oude Bieten Haven, Netherlands - site A oxic | ecosystem: Environmental > Aquatic > Marine > Coastal > Sediment | place: Netherlands...
ATTCGAGCTCCGAAACATTCCTCGAGGTCGGCGAATCCCTGGTTCTTTACACCGACGGCATCACTGAGGCAGCCAATCCCGAGCAGGAAGAGTTTGGGCGGGAGCGGCTGGTCGAGGTCTGCGGAGCGCACCGGACCGAGTCGCCGAAAGAGCTCGCCAGATCCATCGAAAAGGTCGTCGACTCCTTTGTCGATGGCGTCCCCTACCACGACGACCGGACTCTGGTCATCGTGCGCCGCGCCTGAACCGCTCAGACGCCGCTACCCGCAGGTCATCGGTCGTTCGGAGTCCACAGCGCCCTGGACAAGATAGGCCTCGATATCGATCTCAGAATGGCGCCGGTGAGCGCCAGGTGCCAGCGATGCGAATCCGCGAAGTTCAATTTGCACAGGCAATCGCACTTCTCCCTGCACTATAACTATCGATACTTGAGAACATGTTCATTTATGTGTATGATCACTCCAGAGAAACTATTGGAACCAAAAATGAAGATCTCAAAACTGACCCTCATCGCCATGCCGTTTGAAATCGGGGAGGGCAAATAGATTGTCAACGGTGAGTTTCTGGAGCAGCTTGAAGGAAGAGGCGCGCCAAAATTACATCGCGATCTTCGAGCAGGAGTGGCCGACCTGGCTGGCCGGCATCTTCCTCGCCCTCGTGGCTCTCCTGATCTTTCTGTGGCAAGGTCCCTGGGGCGTCGCGGAGGGATATCGAAACGTCGGCGACTGGATCTTCTATTTCGGAGGCGTCGGGGAGGAGCGCCCCTACTCTCCCCTGCTCCACCCCATAACACTGACCAGCGGCGGTCTGCTCATCGGCGCATTCGTTTCGGCCCTGATGAGCCGCCAGTTCAAGCTCCACAAGGCGCCACCTCTCGAGTACGCCAAGTCCGCGATTGGCGGCGTCTTCATGGGCGCCGGCGCCGTGCTCGCAGCAGGCTGTAACGTCGGCGGCTTCTACACCGCCGCGGCGATGCTCGATTTCGGGGGAGTGGCGATGATGGCCGGCCTCATCATCGGTGCATGGATCGGTCTCCGCTACCTGTTGTGGGAGCTCGAGCACGTAACGCAGAAGGGCGTCGAGCAACACCCGCCCGCCGAGAAGTGGCATGGGGTGCAACCCTACCTCGGGGGCACCGTGATGATTCTCGTAATCGCCGCCTTCTATCTCTACTCCGCGTACGACAAGACCGAGCTGGGAGGCCTGCTCTTTTTCGGTTTTCTGATCGGGCTGATCATGCACCGGTCGCGGTTCTGCTTCGTTCGCGCCTTCCGATGCCCGTTCATGACCGGCGACGCCGAGATGGTGAAAGTCGTCGCCATGAGCCTGGTGATCTACGGCATGGGTACGGCGGTCATCAAGTGGGCCTGGATCCAAGAACCCTCGATGGGAGTCTCCCACAATTTCTGGACCGGCAGCCTGTTCGGTGGGGCAATCTTCGGTGTCGGCATGCTGATCGCCGGCGGCTGTGCGAGCAGTACTCTTTGGCGGATCGGCGAGGGTCAAACCAAAATGGTGGTCACGCTGATCGCCTTTGCCCTCACAAACTCCCTGCTTGCCAGGACCCTCAAGAGCTTCGACCTGTACGACAAGATGGGCCAGGGGCTGTTCATCCCGGACACCCTTACCTGGTATGTGACCGTACCAATATTCATCGTCTTCTTCGTGTTCTGGGCGTTCGTCGCCATCTGGAATGAGAAGTCGGAGAAGTTGGTCATCTTCTGACAAGGAGCGATAGACATGGATCTGCAAAACATCACACCGTTCAGCGTCCTCGACGCCCGCGGGCTGACCTGCCCGATGCCTCTGTTGAAGACCAAGAAGGAGCTCAAGGGAGTGCCGGATGGCGAAATCCTCGAAATCTGGGGAACGGACCCGGGCTCGAAGAACGACATCCCGCACTGGGGCGACAAGGGTGACAACGCCTTCCTCGGATTTCTCGACGATGACGAGGGATACACGCGGTACTTCATTCGCAAGGGCTAACCACCTCATCTCATGGGTCATCGACCCGGAGGGGGCAAGGGGGAACAATGAAAAAAGTCGCCGTGCTGATCAGGGACCGGGAGCAGCAGTACGAGGGCCTGCGCACGAGCCTCGGTCTGTTGCTCGAGTCGGTTGAGATCAAGATGTTCGTACTCGATCACGAGGTCGTCGCACTTGCCAACAAGGAGAGTGACGAGGAGGCGTACGAAGAGTATTTCGACAACATGGAGTTCATCGACGAGATGGACGGCGAGCGCTACTCGAACAATCGTGAAAACGTCGACAAGCACGGTTTCAAACACGCCACCCCGGAAGAAACCGTGGCCATTCTCAAAGACGCCGATATCGTCATCCCCTTCTGAGAGGACGAGACATCATGAAAGTGCTCCATATTCTAAAAAGCGAACCCAGCGTAACCGTCCGGGAGTTCATGGAGGCCTTCTCCGAAGAAGAGGTCAAGACCGTACCACTCTTCGAGGGAGAGGTCGACTGGGCCGCACTGGTGGATGAGATCTTCGAGCACGACAAGGTCATCTGCTGGTGGTAGAGAAGGGCCTTCCCAGGCCTTAGGGAGAAACACAATGGACAAGGACCTCGCTTCCGCCATGCTTCTCGAACGTTGCCAGTGCTACAACAAGTCGCTGGCAACGGCCAGCAAGGTGTTGCCAAAGGACGGCGTAAATTTCGACGAAGTCATGTGGGCCAGAAGGATCATCAAGTCACTCGGAGAGGTCTTTCTCAGCCAGCGCTGTATGGACAAGGCCATGGAGTGTTACCAACTCCTGGCCGAGTACCCGCCCCCAGAGATTGACGCCTCGGAACTTCAATCCGACGTCTGCCCTGAACCCGACGACACGGCGTCGCCATTTGCCGAGCTTGGGCCGGATTCCATCACCGTGACCACTGAGGTCAACCCGGACGTCTACGACATCCTCGAAGCCTTGAAAAAGGTCAAGGGCAACGAGGCCAAGGACGATGCAGAGCTCTTGCGCGAGGGCATCTACCAACTCTTCCTCAAGTACGCCGATGACAAGGACGCTCGCCAGTTCATGTTCGACAAACTTCGAACCGTCATCGGCTGATGATCGTCATGCGGCATCTAAGCTCGCTCACGGCAAAGCATATGGAGAAATAGGCAATGGCAGACACACTCGGGATCCTGGTCACGACCGACAAACACCTCGACTCCGTCATCGAGTTGGTGAACGCTGCTTACGACAAGGGCAAGGAGGTGCAGGCCTTCTTTACCGGGCCCGCAGTCCACCTCACACTGCAGTCGGACTTCGCAAAGCTCGTCGGCAAGGCCAAGCTCTGGATCTGCGACGTAAGCTTCCGCGGCAACGGCTACCACGGGCGCGAGGAGGAGGTCCCTGGGGTCGGGTTCAAGGACTTTGCGACCCAGGGGCGCAACGCCGAGATGCTGGCCGAGATGGACCGCTACGTCGTCTTCTGATTTTTCCGATCCGGGAAACCCTGAATAGCTGACGACAGCGCTACTGGCACTCCTCGGGTACGACCCAGGCAGTTGTGAATCCGCCATGTCTGAGGAGGCCAGCGACGTGTTTTGCTGTATTTTCTCTGGAAATGGGGCCGACGCGAAGCTTGTACACGGGAATGGCGCCGTCGTCCTCGATGACGATGAGTTTCTGGTGATAGCGGGGGAATCCCTGGTCCTCGAGAGCGGAACGGGAGGGCTCGATTATTTCGGCGTGACCCGTTCGCAGGACCTGCACCCAGAATTCTATGCACGCGGGTTTGGCTTGAGTGATTTCCTCTTCGCCTGTCGATTCAATCCCACTCTGACCTGAATCGGCGTCCGCGACCGTAACCCGATCGTTGCTGAAGTCCACCATGACCCGGGTGAATTGTGTTTCATGAACGGCTACAATTGTGCTGAGGACCATCCCCGACCTCTCGAACCACAGCTTGTGTTCGCCAGCAGCAACGCCCAGGAACGTCATGATCGGCTGGTTCTTCAAAAGCCGTTGGTCCCCGACCTTGACTCTGCATTCCGTGGGATCCGAGGTGATCTCTATCCCCCCTGTGAGCTGTTCGGGGTCTTCCCCGTCCGTGGCTACCGGCTGACCCTCCTCGATTTCCGGTCCAAGCTCACCGACCACAACCTGTTTTGGAGCAGGGCCGACGTCGATGGAATACTCCACGGGCGTGAAACCGACCTTCTCGATCCTGATCATGTGCTCGCCAGAACTGATTCCGGGGAGGTACTTCCCGTCTTCGGCTTCTTCGGAGACTCCCACGAATTTTCCGTCCAGGTAAACGTCGAGCCCAGGTTCACAGGTGATCCACAGATTGCCCGCAGCCGCCGAAGCAGCAACTCCAAGAAACACGACCAAAAGAACCAAGTGACCTTTCTGCATCTGTCGACTGTCCCTGTGAATCGTACACCTCCGTCTGCCAAATGATGGTAGCGCGTCCTCGTCAATTTAAGAACGCAATCAATCTAAAGCCGGTGAGAAATGGTGGCTAGCCCTGAAACCGGTCCCAGATATCAGCCATACCGTGGTGGTGTTCGGAAAAAACCTTGAGAAGCCTGGGGTCGAGGTGGCTGCCGGGGTCGAATCGGTCATCGCCCTCGAGGATGATGCGACGGGTCTTTTCGTGGGTGAAACCCTGTTTGTACGTGCGTTTCGAACGCAGGGCGTCGTAAATGTCGGCGAGGGAGACGATACGAGCTGAGAGCGGGATCCCCTCGCCCTTTCGACCTGCAGGGTAGCCGCTACCGTCCCACTGCTCGTGGTGGTTAAGGGCGATGTCAGCGGCCATCTGCAGTCTGTCAGATGCAGAGAGGATCTGGAAGCCATACTCCGGGTGACGCATCATCTCGAATCGTTCCTGGTCGTCAAGCGGGCCTTCCTTGCGGAGGATGGCGACGTTGATACTCATCTTGCCGACGTCATGGAGCTGAGCCGAGTAGCGGATTTCGTTGCAGAAAGACTTTGACTTGCCGAGCAAACCGGCCAGAAAGTTTGAATACTCGTTGACCCGCGCAACGTGGTGGGCAGTGTCCTCGTCATGGAGCTCGGCAGCCCGCGACAAGAGGTTGATGGAGAGCTGGAAGGCCTCCTCAGTTTCGTCCTGAAGCGCGACAATGCGGGCCCGCTGCTCGCGCAACAGGCGATTCCGGTCACGCAGGCGAATGTTCTGGGCCGAGATGCGCTCGACCATATCGGCGCGCTCGATGGCACCTCCGACGATGTGATTGAAGGGAACAATGAGATCGGCCTGCTCGCGTTCGAATGGCACCGGCCCGTCGCCGGTATCGTCGAGTCGATTGATCAGCTGAACGACACCGATGACTTTTCGGTCGTGGTTCACGAGCGGGAAGCTCAGCATTGAACGGCTGCTGTAGCCGAGCTTTCGATCAAAGCTGGGATCGAATTTGAAAGGAAGATCGTCGGGTATTTTGTAAAGGTCCCCTACAAAAACCGTTTCACCGGTAACTGCCGTGTAGCCAGCAATCGATGACGTGTCGAGGGGCACTACAAAGCTCGCAGGTTCGAGTTCGACAAGGTCATTCTGGATATCGGCCGCCTCGAGTCGTCCGCTTTTGCCCCGGCCCCGAACGATGAAAATGCTGCCGGCCTCGGCGCCAGTCAAATGGCGGCTCTTGAGCAGCACCCGGCTGAGGAGCTCTGCCACCGGTTGCGGCTTCGAGTACTCGATGAACTCGAGAAACTCCCTGAGCACGTCCATCAGATCAACCTTTCGACAAACCGACCTCCATCATAACGTCTCTGAGGTTGGCTTGGGGCTTGGGGCTTGGCGCGTAAAAAGTTCGATCCCGGTTCTCGGGATGTCAAGCCTCAGGTCTCAAGCCTCAAGCCTAGCTGGGCAAACGGAATCCTCAAGAAAACAATTGGGTACGACAAAGCCCGGCGACCCTATAGGCAACCGGGCTTTGAAAAGGCACCGTGACGACGGTGCTCTGGCACCCTCCACTGAGGCGGGTTAGCGAGACTCTTTGAAAATGACGTGCTTGCGCACGACAGGATCATACTTCTTGATCTGCAGACGATCGGGAGTGTTCTGCTTGTTCTTCTTGACGCTGTAGACGTACGGGCTCTCGGTGCTCTTGAGCTTGATCGTTACGCGATGTCCTTTGCCTGCCATTGTTTCCTCCACTCACACGGGCCGGGGGATGATACCCACAGTGAGATGCCATGTCAAGGAAAAAGGGTGCTCTTTTCACTCCATCCGAAGCGAATAAAGAGTTAAGGGTCAAGGGTTAAGGGTCGAGATGAACCGCGGGGGTAAGTGAGCTTAACTCTTTGCTCTTAACCCTTAACACCCTCTTTCAGCATTGCGACCGCAAATCGTTTCAACTCAGTTTCGAAATCTATGGCGAATACTGCGAAGTCAGGATCGCCGATCTCATAGGAGGCTGCACCCTTGGGATCTGCCGCTGGTCCCAGGGCGGCGGTCAGCAGCTGAACGCGGTGGAGAAGGCGCATGGCGTCCCCCTCTCCGAGTCCATCGACTTTCTGTTCGAGGATCGCGCCAACTGCTGCCATCCGATCGCGACGCCAACGCTGCAGATGGAATACCTCCATCGCATCGAGGTTCTGCTCCAACACTACGGCTTCGAGACTCAGAAAACGGATCAGCTCGGGCCTTCCGGCAAGACTCGTCGCCAGCAGTTCCGCGAGATCAGGCTGCGAAAGAGGGCCATCAGCGCTTTCGAGTTCCGCCTCGAGCGCGGAGTACCAGTCGGCAAGTTCCTCGCGAAGAACACGGAGGAAGAGTTCTTCCTTGCTTCGGAAGTACATCGACGCGACTCCACGATCGACATTGGCCCGCTGGCCGATGCTGTCGAGGGTCACTTCGACGTAGGGCAGCCTCGAAAAGATCGAACGCGCAACCTTGAGAATTCTTGCTTTGCGTTCGACCCGTTGGCCCTTGGCGCGCTCACGTTTCTCGGGATCAATCAATCGTCCCATCCGCGCATTCTAACCGGTTTCCCTCTGGCGCTCGTTCTTTGTTGTGTGACACCCCAGTCGCGATACCGAGGAGAGTCATCAGTAACCAGTAGCCAGGAGCCAGTTATCAGTACCCTCTCATCCCCACGGACTCTCACACTGGTCACTGTTCACTGGTTACTGGGCGGGAGGGCGGCTAGCCGCCGTCTCTAAGGCTGATCTGGCCTGATTGCGAAAGCTTCCAGAAGACCAACAGGCTATCGATCTCCGACAGCGGAGAAATCTTGATGATCGAGGCGATATCGGATGTGCCATTGATACGGGACAGGATGAAACCCTCTTCGGGAGAAAAGCTCATTGCGCGTAGATCATCGAGAGTGGTTTCGAGCGTCGGAACTTTTTCGTACTTGACTCCGTCATTTTCGAGTCCATACCTGACCTCAGCCTCGAGCTCCTTGACCACCAGTGCCAGTTCGCGGTTGTGAGGGTCAAGGCTGGTCGCAGCCCCGAGGTGACGTGCGGCGGTCTCGTAGACGCCGAGCTTGAGATGCACCATGGCCTCGGAAACCAGAGCTTGGGCGCTGGTTGGTCCGGCGTCCGCATCGTCCCTGACGGCAGGTGCCGCCGGCGCCTGGGGATCGGGGGCAATCACCCGAGGCCTCACGATCTTAATCTTGCCCTCTTTTACTTTCTTGTAGAGCACTTCGTAGACAAAAAATTCGGAGGAATGGGTGTGCAGGCAGATGTCCTCGATGCTGCGGTCGTCGTCGACCGCTTCCAGCACTCCCCGCCATCCGAAGTCCATCTCGTCCTGGTCCAACAGCGGGCCCACAGATACCGGTACGCATAGCGTCGAGGGAATCATCTTCCCCATCTCTTTGGTCATATCGATCCGGCGCATCCCCTCCATCACGAGGCCCGTGATGGAGGCAGACATCGGCACCAGTTCGTACTCCGGCAGCTCATCGTCGAGGAACTCAAAATGGCCCTCTTCCCAGGTGAAGAGGTCATAGATATTCTCCTCGGCATTGAGCCGGAGCATCTCGTCGAGCATCTCCTTTTCAATCGCCCCGCCTTCGACGAGGATTTCGCCAAGGAGCCTACCCTGCTTCGCCTGGATGGCCATCCCCTTCGCCAGATCGTCCTCGCTGATCACACCTTTGCTGACCAGAAAGTGGCCGAGATAACCGCGCGGATCGGAGCTCGATGAAGAAAGCACAGCGCCGTCACGCAGAAAAATCTTTTTCTCGACGCTTCCGTACTGGACGATCAGGGTACCGGTCTGCCGGCCGTTGGCGAGCCACTGCAGCAGCTCGGCAAGGCTCATGGTTTCAAGATTGCCTGTGATCGCCATTTTCGCCCTACAGAGCTTGAATCCGGGAGCCCTCAATCCAGCAGGACCTCGGATCCGGGTTGTTGGGGCTCACGAACTTCAAATTTGCCAACAGAAAAATACGACGGGCATCAGTCATCTCGGTTCGAAAATATCCCACCCCGCCGTCGCTGTCCATTTTGAATTGATCGTTCGCCGGCCGACATCCTCGATATGTCACACGGATTCCGGAATATCGATGAGGAAGGTAGTACCCGCACCAAGTTCCGTTTCAAAGGAAATCGCGCCGCCCAGCTCCTCGACAATGCCCTTGGAGATGCTCATGCCGAGGCCGGTTCCGCTTCGGTGACGCCAGTCCTTGTGCTCGCCTTGCGCAAAGGCTTCGAAGACGTGGTCGCGGAAGTCGTCGGGGATGCCCGGTCCAGCGTCTGAGACGGCAACCCTCAACATCTGGTCGTACCGACTCGCTCTGACGGTCACCACGTCATGGTCGGCCGAGAATCGAACGGCATTGGACAGCACGTTGGTCAGCACTTGGATCATGCGGTCCGTGTCGACTCGCACCATCGCACGGGGAACACCCTCCTCGAGTTCGAAGCGGACCTTGTGGGCGGTGGCGTATGCCGACGTGCTGTCGATCGCCTGCTCGATGAGCGGCATCATTTCGACCTCTTCGAAGCGAAACTCCATCCGTCCGGAATCGAGTTTTCGTGATGCCAGGATATCGTTGACCAGTCGCCCCATTCTCTCGCTATTGCGCAGGGCAATCTTCACCAACTCTTGTCCGCGCTCGCCGAGCTCCCCTGCGACGCCTCCCTCAAGCAGACCAATCGCGCCACGCACGGCGGTCAGAGGGGCTCGAACTTCGTGATGGATCATGGTTACGAACTCGTCTTTTTGCTGCTCACTACGGAGACGCTCGCCAATGTCCGCGGCCACAACGACGTAGTTTCTGGCCCTGCCAACGTTCTCCTCCATTGCACCGACTGAAATCATCACCGGCACCCCTTCGCCACCTCGCGCTAGAAGCTCGGTTTCCAGGCCGTGGGCCGATCCATCCGGCCCCAGCGCATCAAGCAGTGACATGTGCCCCTGCGGCGCCCGAAAGAGGTCCCGGCAGTTCTGACCCAGGAGTTCATCCTCGCCGACTCCTGAGAGGCTGCACACTGCCGAGTTAACCCTGGTAATGGTCCCATCCGAATCCGTCACGACCAGGCACTCGCCCATTGTTTCGATGACGCGATCCAAATAGTCACGTGACACGGTGGTGTCACGGAGCTTGCGTGTCATCTCGTTGAAGGCCTCAGCGAGCTCTCCGACTTCATCCCCGGTCCGAACCGCCAGCCGTGGCGCCGGCTTGCCTTCGGACAACGCTCTGGTGCCTCGAATGACCTCGTTGAGCGGGCGCGTGACAGCTTCTGCGAGCAGGGCCGCGGCCAGCACACCCAAGAGCGCGAAGATGGCGCCGACCATCGCGGCGCGTCGAGCGAGAGATGCCTGTTCTTCGGCGAGGCTGGCCAAGGAGTAGCGAAGACGGACTCCGCCCAGCACCCGGCCGCCAAGACGCAAGGGTTTGGTCACCGTCATTGAATCGCTGTCAAATTCCACCAGCAGGGCTTCGGATCCCGATGCATGACGGAGCGCCACCTCGGAGATCGACATGTGCCTTCGAGGATTGGAAAGGGTGCCGTCTGTAAGCACCCGCCCGTCCTCGTCAAACGCAACGGCATCGAGAACATTCTCCTGCCCTCGAGCCTCGGAAAGAAGGTTCCGCAATTCTCTAACATCGGTCGCGGCCAAACCGCCAGTCGCATTGGCGGCGATCACCGTCGTCAGCAGCTTGCCTCTGTCCTCGAGCTCGTGTCGCAAAAGTCCGTTCTGGGCGCGTACCGAAAGGACTGTTTGAACGACTCCAAAGGTGATGATGATCGCTGAAACGAAGGCGACGAAACGACGCTTCAGACCGAGTCTCATCGTGGCGATCTCACTGTCCAAGATCCTCCTGAACGTGCGGCAGGAGCGACAGGATATACCCAAGGTCGTGATCCGCCCCTCCGGGGAATCGATCGAACCTGGACGTCTCCTCAAATTTCTCGAGCGACACACGTCCTTCATCGCTGAGGTGCATCTCGAGCAGCAGGTTCTCGATCGCCTGCACCACCCTCGGGTCTAGGCCGCCCCGCACGCAGACGACATTTCTGGGTACGGCCTCGGTCGTCTGGAGGATTCGGAGCTCGCTGATCCGGTCGCCGGCGAGTGCCTCGAAGTAGTCCTTGTTGATCGCTCCCGCCACGACTTTTCGCTTGAGAACCCAGAACATGGAGTTCTCGGCGTCGTTCGAGAAAACGTAGCCGACCTGATCACTCGGAATCGAGGCTGCGGGATCCTCATAGTTGACCAGCCGCAGACCGGCCGAAGCCAGCGCCGCTTTGGGCATCAGAAAGCCCGAGGTTGAGAATGGCTCACCGAAAGCGATGATCTTGCCGGCGAGTTTGTCGACGGATTCGACACCGCTGTCTGCTCGGGTGAAAATCACGCTTCTGTATACGTCTGACCCGCGCTTCCAGCGGCGGAGAATCGGCTCGACACCGGTGCGCTGCCAAACGAAGACTGCCGGGAACGGGCTATCGATGAGAAGATCAACTCTTCCCTCCCGAAGCTCGTCGACCATCTGGCTCAAAGATCCGACAACTACCACCCGGCCCCTACCGATCCCCACGTGGTGGAGGTTGGCAGCGACAAAGTCCGCAAAGGGCCGAACCACCTCATACTCCTGAGTCGGATTGAGCGACACCGAGCCGATGGTGAGAACACCGGCCGGTATCGGCGGCGCCGTCGCCACACCAGACGGAGGCGGTTCAGAAGGCTGCCCGCACCCGACGGCTATCGTCAGCAGGAATCCCAAATAGAAGCGTGAGGCCACGACTCAATCCTCTTCGCCGGCCAGGAGAACCCGGTTGCGTCCTCCCCGCTTGGCGCGATAAAGCGCTTCGTCCGCCGCAGCGATAAGCTCGTGACTTGTGAGGGCTGCAGGGAACTCACCAACCCCACAGCTCAAAGTCACGGAAAACGACCCGCGACCCGTTTCGTGGTCAATGGCAGCGAAGTTGCGCCGTATATCGTCCATCTTCTCCATCGCGGCCGCACCGTCGGTATCAGGGAGCACCACGACGTACTCGTCCCCGCCGAAGCGGCCCAGTACGTCGCTCATGCGAAGGCGTTGGCGCAGGAGATAGGCCAGGGCCTTCAGGACCTGGTCTCCCACCAAATGTCCGTGCTCGTCGTTGACCTCCTTGAAAGCGTCGATGTCCAACATCGCCACAGCCAGCGTTCCATGCTGTCGATCAGCCCTGCGAACCGCGACCTCAAGCTGTTCGATGATGCGGCTGTGTCTGAAGAGCCCGGTGAGACCGTCTTTCTCCATGAACAGCCGCAACGTGCGGCCCCGCTGAGCGCGGGCCGATACCGCCGGCACCAATTGATTCGGCGGCACCGGTTTTGAAAAGAAATCGTCGCCTCCCTCACTGAGAGCGGCAATCTGTTTCATACGGTCAGTCTCCCTCGACAAAAAGACGATCGGCACCCCAACAAACGCCTCCTCCTGGCGAATCACAGCCGCTAACTCGAGGCCGGTACAACCGGGCATATAGACATCCATCAGAATCACGTCTGGCTGGAACTCCACCAGCTGAGACATGACGTCGAGAGGATCCGTGACGGTCATGGTTTCGAGGCCCGCCGACTCGAGACAGGTGGCGTGGAAGTCAGCCGTGTCGGCTTCATCGTCGACGATGAGAATTCGATAGGGCTCCGGTTCGCTTCGAGTCAACCCATCGAGAGTTTCGAGAACATCCGAGTAGTTAACCGGTTTTATGAAATAGCTGCTACAACCAGCTCTGACCGCGTCGAGCCGCGCCTCGATATCTGATCGGTTGGAGACCAGCACAAGCGGGACGCCCTCTCCGAGAGCACCCCGCACCTGGGTCGCCAACTCTTCACCCATCAACTCTCCGTCAGGGGAAGAGAGATCCAAGATGACGGCCGCCGGGCGCCGTTCGACGCTCCCGGAGACCATCTCATCGATCTCTTTAAACATCTGCAGCTCGAACCCAAAATGTCCCAGCTGGAGGGCAAGCTCGCGAGCGAAGGGACCCTCCTGCTCGACGACGACGATGAGATTGCGAGCCTCGAAGAGGGATGTCCCCAACTCGGCCATGTTCTCGAAGGAGCTGGGATCAAACCCCTCGTTGGCTTCCGAGGTGGCGTCCTCTCCCATTCGTTCGAACCACTCGATCACCTCGGCGCTCACCTCCGCGGTCGGCGGTTGGGCGCCTTCCAGGAGAGCCACCAGCTTGCGTTCGAGACGGCGGGCGGTTTTAGGCATCTTCGCGAAACCGAGACTGCCGGAAGTGCCGATCAGACCATGAACCGATCGATGGAGAGCGCGTGCGCCGTCCTGGCTCCAGCCGTCATTCTGGAGCGCGTTCCACTCCTCCACCAAGGCCTGCAGACGCGCCGGAAGCTTTTCGAAGAAGCTGCCACGGAGCCTCTCCAGCTCCTTTTCGAGCTGATCGGTCGCGACGCAGCGATCTCGCTCACCTCCCATGAGTGCCCTTCAAGACGCCGTTGATTCGATCGGCAAGTGTCATCGGGTCGAAGGGTTTGAGGATAATGTCCGCGACACCGGTTTTGCGGAGGTCTTCGAGTTCCTCCTCTTGAATGACTCCGGTGAGATAAATTACCGGGACTTCGTCGAAATCTGGACGGCGCCTGATCTCTTCGAAGACTTCGGGGCCCGTCATTTCCGGCATCAACACATCGACAATGACCAGATCTGGCTGAAATTCGGAGAGTCGCTCAAGAAGCTTTTCCCCCGACGAGCACACCAAAACCTCGAACCCACCAACGGATTCAAGCGCAATTCTCGAAATCTCGAGGATATCCGGCTCGTCGTCGGCAAGGAGTATTCGTTGCAGCGTAATGGAGCCCACTGGAAAAGGCCTATCCGGGCGTCATTCGCGCACCGTCGTCAAGCAGTTCCGACGCAATTTCAAATCTCAATCGTCAGCTTCAACCCGTGTCCAAAGCGATGTGCGACCGAGCATCGAAACGCCGATAAAGCCGCGGACATTGAGCTCGCCGTTGTCACCGAATCGGACTTTACACTTGTACGTCTTGCCATTGTCCGGATCGTAGATCGTACCTTTCTTCCAGGTACCCTTGCCGTCGAACTTGAAGCCCTTCATGAGTTCGAGGCCCATTATCGGTCTGGATTGCATTGCAGGATCCGGGTTGTTTTTGTCGACCTTTGGCTCTCCCTCTTTGCCGTCCTCGTCTTCCGCTGTATAGAGAGGTTCTTCGAGCCACACGATCTTCCCTGAGTAAAGACCTCCGACGGCGTAGATCTCGATGTGGGCCTGACCCCCGTCGCCGTCAGGATCGGTGGCCCAGACTCCGAGAATGGAGTCGCCATCACCCGCCAACAGCGGCGCCGCAGCGAAAAAGACGGTGATTGCGGCAGCTACAATTCGCTTCATCCCAAGACCCCTCCTTCAAGAGATTCGCTGGTCGATAATAACCCCCACCACCACGAATCACCAACTTGATGCGCCCTCCGAAGCGCATCGCATAGTACATTTGAAGGGTGAAAAGGGCATCAATTCGCGTCCCAGCGGCGGCCATCCGGTCGCTCGCGGCTGTCGCAATCGCAACGTTAGTGGGCTGCGGCGGCCCGCCGCGCGTGCCTGAACGACCGACTTTTGAACGCGTCGCTGTCAACCAGCGAGGAGTCGGCATCCCCTACGGCGCGGTCGTGCTCTTCAGGGTCGACGAGGAGCTGGTAGCTCTGCGGATCGTTGAGGCCCCGATGTGGGGCTACCGGATTGAATACGAATGGAATACAGCCAAGGGCACTGGCAATATTTTTGAAACCGAGAGCACCGGTGCCGGGGAAACCAGCGAACAGGAAAAACGCTGCGCCGTGCTCGCCGGGCCCCTGTATATGCGGTGGTCTCGCGGATCAGAAGAATTTGGCTGGCTCTACTGGCCAGAGAAAATGGCCAACATCAGTGTGTCCTCGATCACGTTCCGAAGCGTCGAAGGCATCGATCTCCGGAACTCTGAGATCTTCTGGTACACGCAGGAGATGTTCGAATAAAGCCCTGCGTGTC
>Ga0316197_10002042_pt1 | contig 14424 bp, 11 predicted proteins | sample OudBiesiAoxic_MG_FD_204939 | JGI IMG/M metagenome (GOLD analysis project Ga0316197, IMG submission 204939) | Coastal sediment microbial communities from Oude Bieten Haven, Netherlands - site A oxic | ecosystem: Environmental > Aquatic > Marine > Coastal > Sediment | place: Netherlands...
CTTCCTCCACGGCCTCCTCAAGCACCGCTTCCTCCACGGCCTCCTCAAGCACCGCTTCCTCCACGGCCTCCTCAAGCACCGCTTCCTCCACGGCCTCCTCAAGCACCGCTTCCTCCACGGCCTCCTCGAGCAGCGGTTCTTCCTCGTCTTCGATATCAAGACCGAGATCCTGGCTCTCGGACCGGATATCGATCCGGTATCCGGAGAGGCGTGCGGCGAGGCGGGCGTTCTGCCCTTCCTTGCCGATCGCCAGTGACAACTGATGGTCTGGCACCACTACCTCGGCGGTCCGCTCATCCTCGTCGAGACGCACGTCCTTGACTCGGGCCGGGCTGAGCGCTTCGGCAATGAAACCCTCCGTGTCGGCTCGCCATTCGACGATATCGACCTTCTCTCCCCGAAGTTCGTTCACGACCTGTCGGACACGAGAACCTCGCGCTCCGACACAGGCGCCAACCGGGTCGACGTTGGGGTCGTTCGATGCGACGGCGATCTTCGTCCGATGGCCGGGTTCGCGAGCGATAGCCCTGATCTCTACGTCACCGTCGACGAGCTCCGGGACTTCAAGCTCGAACAGCGAGCGAATGAACTCGGGATGGCTGCGCGAGACGACGATCTGCGGGCCCTTGCCCTCACCCCGGACCTCGAGAATGTAGGCCTTAACACGATTCCCGCGCTCGAGGCGCTCGTAGGGGATCCGCTCTGACGACGGCATGATGGCTTCGGCATCACCAAGATCGAGGATCGCGTAGCGGTGGTCGGACTGCTGCACGATTCCCGTGATCAGGTCGCCTTCTCGGCCTTCATAGATGTCGAAGACTTGTTCGCGCTTCGCATCGCGAAGCCGTTGACGGATGACTTGCTTCGCCGTCTGCGCTGCGATCCGCCCGAAGTTCTCGGGGGTGTCTTCCCATTCTTCAACGACGTTCCCGTCTTCGTCGAGCTCCTGGCCGTAGACCAGGATCTCCCCGGTGTCGGCGTCGATCGTGACTCGGGCTTCTTCGGCGGCCCCCGGTGTGCGTTTGTAGGCAGAGACGAGAGCATTGGCGAGCGCGTCGAGAATCGTGTCGGCGGGGACACCCTTCTCACGCTCGAGGAGCTCCAACGCGTCCAACAGGTTGTAGTCCATCGTTGCCTCTCCCTACGACTTCTTGCCGGGCTTTGCGCCCTTTTCCCACACGAACACGGTGCGTGCCGACGAGATGTCACTCATCTCAATTCGACGGTCGACTCCGTCCACGGCGACGACGATCCCGTCGTCGTCGGCGGCAACCAAGGCACCACGATGATGCTTCTCGTCATCAATCTTCGTGAACGTCTTGATGTGTACGTCGCTCTGGAGCGCCTTCTGAAAGTGCTCCGGCCTGCGAAGTTTGCGCTCCAGCCCCGGTGATGTCACCTCGAGGGTGTACGACCCGGGAAACGGATCATCGGTCTCGATCAGGCGAGAGATGCCGCGTGACAAGTCCGCGATGCGGTCGAGACCGATCGGATCATCGGCATCAACCACAACGCGCAAGAGTCTGCCCCCTCCGAGGATCTCGACGTCGTCGAGTTCAATGCCCTCGGCAGCGACATATGGGCCCACGAGGCCCCAAATCTGTTCGGCGACATCCGCCACGCCCGGTACTCCTAACTGCGTACATCACACAACGAGGCGGGCCAGGCCCACCTCGACACGTACATCCCGTTGCAGATGGGAGTATAGGGGAGACGGCATCCTGTCGGTGGGACAGCCAAAGAGAACAAAGAGCAAAGAGAAAAGACGAAAGAACCAAACCGAGCTGAGGTCGGTCCGTTGCCCTGCTCCTTGCTCTTTGCTCCTTGCTCTTCCTACTTGCTACTCGCAACCAGTGCCGCGATCTCGTCTGCGGCGTTCTCCACAGCGATCTCGGACTTCTCGCTTGTGCTGCGCACGGAGAGTTCGACGACGCCGTCCGCGAGACCTCTCGGGCCAACCGTAACTCGGAACGGGATCCCGATCAGTTCTGCATCGATGAACTTCACGCCGGGTCGCTCGGCTCGGTCGTCGATCAGCACATCGACTCCCGCTGCTGCAAGATCGTCGTAGAGGCGGTTGGCAACGGTCATCGTGTCCTCGTCGTCGGTCTTGACGATGGTGATAACCACCTCGTAGGGGGCTATGGCAACCGGCCATACGATCCCCTGCTCGTCGTGATTCATCTCAACGGCGGCCGCCAGATTCCGCTCCACACCGATGCCGTAGGAGCCCATCACGATCGGTATCGGCGTTCCAGCGGCGTCGAGGACGGACGCTCCGAGGGCTTCGGAGAACTTCGTGCCGAGCTTGAAGATGTGTCCGGCCTCGATCCCCCGGAACAGTTCGAGCGGCTCACCGCATACGGGGCAGCCTTCACCGGCAGCTACAGCTCTCAGGTCGAGCCACTCCGAGATGGCGATGTCACGGCCGACATCCACTCCCCGGAGGTGATGATCATCGACGTTCGCTCCCGTCACCATGTTCACCCGCTCGGCAAGTTGGAGGTCTGCGAGGATCCGCGGACCATCAACGCCGACCGCCCCGAGACTCCCGGCGTCGGCCCCCAGGAGGTCTCGTATCTCCTCGGCACGCGCTGCTCGAATCTCGATGGCGCCGGTTCCGTCCTGCAGCTTCTGCTCGTGCAGATCGTGGTCGCCGCGCAGCAGCACCAATGCTGGTTCACCGTCGAGGATGTAGACAAGGGTCTTGATCTGACGGTTGGCCTCTGCCCCACCCTCGAATTCGACGAGGTCGACAATCGTGCGGACTCCCGGAGTCGGGAAACGCTCCACCCGGTCGGGCGCGGGATCATCCTCAACCCGAGGGATCGTTGATGTCGCTCGCTCGACGTTGGCGGCGTAGTCACAAGCCGGGCAATACGCGACATCATCCTCGCCCGCAGGCGAGGGCACGATGAATTCGATTGAATCCGACCCGCCCATTGCTCCCGAAGAGGCCTCTACGGGGATCGCCGTCACGCCGATCCGTTCGAAGATCTTCGAGTACGCAGCGAAGTGGCGATCGAATTGGAGATCGAGACCGGCTGCGTCGAGATCAAAGCTGTACGAGTCCTTCATGGTGAACTCGCGCACGCGCAGCAAGCCTGCCTTGGGTCGCGGCTCGTCTCGGAACTTGGTCTGAATCTGATACCAGAGCTGCGGAAGCTGCTTGTACGACGTCAATTCCGTGGCGATGGTCGTGAAAATCTCCTCATGCGTCGGGCCGAGGACAGCGGCGCCACCTCGCAGGTCGTTGAGCTGGAAGAGGATGTCTCCCATCGATTCGATCCGACCGGTCCGTTCCCAGATCTCACGGGGATGGAGCGCGGGAAACAGCAGCTCTTGTCCACCGATCGCATCGATCTCTTCGCGGATGATCGCCATGATCTTTGCCCGAACCCGATATCCCAGCGGCAGCAGCGAGTAGACGCCGGACATCAGCTGGCGGATGTAGCCACCACGAACGAGCAGGCGATGACTCACGGCCTCGGCATCGGCCGGGTCGTCTCGAAGGGTGGGGATGAACGCCTGTGACCAACGCACGCACTGACTCCAGTGATCTCGGGGGCTGCGGAGGATAGTGGCGGATTCCGCCGTCAGTCCACGGTCAAACGGTAGGCGCCCGGGCCGGTCGCTCCGGCGTCTCCAACGATCACGAAGAATGGACCTGCTTCCCTGGCCGTGAAGACGATCCGCGGATTGGTGCCGAAGAGACCCCCGCCCGAGTCGTCATCAATCGCCTGGACGTAGCCGAGGCCACCGGGGGCGTCGACCATCAGCACCGGGTCGAAGGCGATGGCGTCAACGTCGATCGTGATGGCCTGGCCCTTGCCCAGATCGACGCGATACCAGTCGAAGTCGCCCGGATAGTCGGCGTTCCCGGTGATCGTCGCTTCCCGAACCAGCGTTTGTCCGTCGTCGGGATCGGGCCAAGGCGTGAGATCTACGTTCGAACGAAGGCGCACCTCACCGCCACCGGACAGGTTCTCGACACGCAGGACGTGGGGGCCGGCATACGAGACCAAATCGTCGATCCGTTCCTCACCTTCAAGCGTTTCGTCCGCTGTGGCGATCTCGAGACCGTCGATCGTGGAGAAGGTGAGGGACACGTCCGCGTCGCTCGATGCTTCGAAGCTGACATCCGAGTACAGCGGGGATTCGAACACGAAGATGTGTTCCTGCCAGACGTTCTCGAACTCGAGTCGATACACGTCCGTACCTCGACCCTGGGGGGGGAGGCGATCTGAGAGGTCCCCGACCGGTGCGCCCGAGCGCATGAGTTCGATTGCCGCCGTCGCGTCGGTGATCGATCCGGAGAGGCCGAACTCCTCGAGGAAGCTGAAGTTCGTGATACCGATGACCAGTCCGTCCTCATCCACGAGAGCTCCCCCACTCTGTCCGCCAACCACGGTGGTGTCCGACTGAAGGAACGTCCACTCCTCACCCTCCCATTCGCGCGTCCGCGAGAGGATGCCCTCTGTGATGGTTGGTTGAGGAAAGGTCTCCGACTCGCCCGGATACCCCACGAGGTAGACCGGCCTGCCGAGCGGGATCCCTTCGCCGTCTCCGATCTCCACGGGCGCAGGAACGTTCGCTACCCCCGACACGTCGATGAGGGCGAGATCTCCGAATAGGTCGGCGCCGATGACCGGAGCGTCCTGAATCTCCGTGCCGTTCGGGAACACCACACGCACGGACTGGTACGGCCAGACAACGTGGGCAGCGGTGAGCACCGTCGAACTGTCGATGAGGATGCCACTGCCCCCCGCGATGTCGGTATCGATCGACGCGATCGCAGGTGCCACCTTCCCGTAGACCTGCTCGGCCGTCGAAACGGCCGGTGCGGCGGTCGTCGAAGTCTCGGTTGGCGGTTCGACTTCGGACGTCGTGGTCGGCTCACTCGACGACGTACAGGCCGTGGCGGCCAGGGCCAACGCAAGAACCGCGAAACCGACCGTGCGACCGCTCACTCCGGTTCACCGGCGGCGATCTCAGCGACGTTTGCCCGGCGTTCTGCCGCTCGGTTGGCATCACCCTGGAGATCGAGGAGTTCGACGCGCGCCTCCTCAGCCAGGTCGGCCGCGGAGACGTCGGCGGCGGCGAGCCGCGCTTCGACACCTTCTTCAACCAGTCGTTCGGCCTCGTCCAGGAGTGCTGCAACCATCTCGTCCTCTGGCACCACCCGCACGACCTGGCCCTTGATGAACAAGTGTCCCTTCCCGCGCCCGGCGGCGATGCCGATGTCGGCTTCGCGCGCCTCGCCCGGCCCGTTCACGATGCACCCCATGATCGCAACCTGGATCGGCAGGTTTGCGGCTTCGAGCGCGACCGTGGCCTCCTCCGCCACCTTGATCACGTCGACGTCGGCGCGGCCGCATGACGGGCACGCGATCAGGTCGAGGCCGGTGCGTTCGCGCAGCCCGAGATACTCGAGCAGCTGACGGCCCGCTTTTGCCTCTTCCACGGGATCTGCAGTGAGCGAAAATCGGATGGTGTCCCCGATTCCCTCGAGAAGGAGGGTGCTGATCCCTGCGACCGACTTGATAAGGCCCCCGGGCGGCGGTCCGGCTTCGGTGACCCCGAGGTGCAGCGGGTAGTCGACCTGTTCGGCGAGCAACCGGTACGACTCGACCATCCGGGGCACGGTTGAGTGTTTGACCGAGATCTTGATGTCGTAGAACCCAACATCTTCGAGGTAGTGGATCTCCTGTTGGGCCGACCGGACGAGTGCCTCGGGCACCGGTGCGCCGAATTCCTCGAGAAGGTCCTTGTCGAGCGATCCAGCGTTCACCCCGACCCGGATCGAGACCCCGGCGTCGGCGGCGGCCCTGGCGACGGCCTTGATGTGCTCCTCTTTCCTGATGTTTCCGGGGTTCAGCCTGAGGCCTGCAACACCGGCCTCGAGAGCTGCCAGGGCAAGTCGATACTGGTAGTGGATATCGGCGATGATCGGGACCGGAGACCGGGGAACGATCTCGGCGAGACCTTGCGCTGCCTCGGCGTCGTTACACGTGATGCGGACGATGTCCGCGCCCGCGCCTCTGAGGGCATAGACCTGTGACAAGGTGGCATCGACATCGGCGGTCTTCGTCGTCGTCATCGACTGAACGCTGATCGGCGCCCCTCCCCCAACCTGCACATCGCCAACCATGACTGGCCGAGAAGCTCGACGTTCGAATGCCATGGCCGCAATGGTAGGGAGGTAGCAGGAACCAAGAAGGAAGACTTGAGATCCGAGACATGAGACCCGAGCCAGGCCGGACTACTGACTACGCCCGGCTTCGGCTTCGCCGGGCTAGAGCTGCAACGGCCTGAAGATATCGAGGTAGACGCCCATCAGGCCCACCGTGATCAGGAACACCACCACCACGGCCGCAACCGGCATGAGCTTGCGGACATCCGGGACACGTCCGCGGATCTTCTCATACAACGCAACCGAGAAGTGGCCCCCGTCGAGCGGGTAGAGCGGGATGAAGTTCAGGATCCCGACAAACACGTTGACGAGCGCGAGCAGGGTCAACGTGCTCTCCATGGGTCCGGCGAGTCGGACGAGGCCTATCGGGCTGATCGGGCGGACTTCGTCGATGCCTTCTTCGCCCCCACTGAACACCGAGAAGATCAGTTGCGGGAACCCGATGACCATCCGCCACAGGCCGTACACGCTCTGGACGGCGGCTTCGGCAATCCCGCCGTATGCGGCGCCGACGACACCGAAGATGCCCGGCTTCACGCGCTCAACAGCCGGGGCGGCGCCGAAGTACCCGACCTCTTCGTACACGACGTTGCCCGCTTCGTCGGTAGCAACTACGTCGTCGACCACGACCGCCCGCTCCCTGAAGGCGAGCGTGGTGATCGCCTCGGCGGGCGTCCCGTCGCGGGAGTATCCGATGAGGACCGTTTCGCCGCCATCGGGGCTGATTCGGTCGACGAAGTCGTACCAGGACGTCACCGGGACACCTTGGTAGGACTCCAAGACATCGCCGGCCTGGAATCCGGCGATCACCGATGGCGCCTCTTCGCCGGATGGAGTTGTTGGCGCGATCGTGGCGAGCGTGAGCGTGGGGATGGGGTCTCCCGCCTCGTTGGTCGCCACTTCTCCCCAAACCAGAAAGATGGTGATCAAGAGCAGCGTCGCCATCACGAAGTGGCTGAAGACGCCTGCGAGGACCACGACCGACTTCTTCCAGAACACCGAGTTTCGATACGTCCGGCCCTCATCTTCCGCAGGGACCTCTTCGAACGGGTTCATCCCGATGATGCGGACATACCCGCCGAGCGGAATGGCCTTGATTCCGTACTCCGTCTCGCCGCGTGTCGTCGACCAGATGCGAGGACCGAAGCCGAAGAACGCTTCGGTGGCTTTCATGCCGAAGCCCTTGGCCGCCACGAAGTGGGCACCCTCGTGAACCACAATCATGGCGACAATCCCGATCACCATCACTGCGGTCCCCATCAGCGAACCCCCATCAGCGGTCTCATACGTCCAAAACTACCCACGCAACTCACCTATCGGGCGGATCGCGACGCGATCGACTCCTCGGCGGCCACACGACCCGCGGCATCCGCAGCCAGGGCCGACGCCAGGGTCGGGATCGGTGCCGCGGGCACCACGTCGAGGGCGTCGGCGACAACTTCGGTGATCTCGTGGAAGCCGATCCGGCGGGCGAGGAATGCAGCGACAGCGATCTCATCGGCACTGTTGAGAACGGCAGGAGCGTTGCCGCCTTTCCGCCCGGCTGCATACCCCATGTCGAGGGCGGGGAAACGCTCGCGGTCCGGTGCCGAGAACGTCAAGTCGATACCGATCGGATTGAAGCGCGGGGCGAGCCCCGCCATCCGCTCCGGTGCCGTCATGGCGTACTGGATCGGTTTCTTCATGTCCGGCGGCCCGAGTTCTGCTTTGACCACACCATCGCTGAACTCGACGAATGAGTGCACGAAGCTCCTGGGATGGATCACGACATCAATTTGGTCGAAGGCAAGGCCGAAGAGGAAGTGGGCTTCGATCACCTCGAATGCCTTGTTCATGAGCGTTGCGGAATCGATCGAGATCCGTTGACCCATGTCCCACGTCGGATGAGCCAGCGCGTCCTCGACCGAAGCGGTGCGAAGGTCGACGTCGGGATGTGCTTGGAATGGGCCGCCGGAGGCGGTGAGAATGACCCGGCTCACGGCGCCGCTCGGTTCGCCGATGATGCACTGCCAGATCGCGGAGTGCTCGCTGTCGACAGGGATCAACTCTCCCCCGTGCTCTGCGAGCGCCTCCATGACAAGCGGTCCGCCGGTGAGCAGGCTCTCCTTGTTGGCAAGGCCGAGACGGTTCCCCGCCTCGAGCGCCGCGAGTGATGGTTCGAGCCCTGAGGCGCCGACAATCCCGTTGATCACGGTGGTGCCTGCAATCCCGGCGAGCCCGGCGACCGCCTGCGGCCCGAACTCGACCCTGCGTTCGAGGGCCGGATCGATCGATCGGGGCGGGGTTTCCGCGACAGCGACCCGTGCGTCGGGATAACGCTCGGCGATGGCCGCGAGCTCAGGCGAGATCGAGCCGGTTGCGATCCCGACAACTTGACGGTCCAGGCGGTCGGCGACTTCGAGGGTCTGCGTACCGATCGAGCCCGTTGCCCCGAGGACGACGACCGGGGTCAGAGAAGGCCGGTCCACACGAAGACAGCCCAAGCGGCGGGAACCACCGCAATGATGGCATCGATTCGGTCGAGGAGGCCGCCGTGACCCGGCAGAATCGATCCCATGTCCTTGATGTCGAGCGAGCGTTTGATCACCGACACCGCGAGATCACCGAGCGGGGCGACGACGGCGATGACCGCGCCGAGCATGAGGCCCGTCGGGAGATCGATCGCTTCGATGAAGAAGCTCGCAGCGGCCCCGGCCAGGAGGGCCATGAGCGTGCCACCGACCAGTCCCTCAACGGTCTTCTTCGGTGAGATCGTTGGCGCGAAGTGGCGCCTACCAATCGACGAACCGACGAAGTAGGCGGCGATGTCGACCAGCGCAACGATGCCGACCACGGTCAGCACGAGCACCTGGAAGTCCTCGGCGGCGATGATCGGGAACGCAAATGCGCCAAAACCTCCGATCCAGCCCGCGACGAGCACGGTGAGAGCGAAGCCGCTCACCGCACCGACCCGCCTGTGGCTGACGGCGCCGTACAGCAGGATCACAGTGGCAAGCAATCCGAAGGCAATAGGAATCGCCACAACACCCCATACCACGGCTCCCAGTCCGGCAGCGATGATGCCAACGAACCCGAAGATCGACATGGGCTTGTACCGGCGGTGCATCAGAGCGCTGTAGAACTCCCCGGCCGCAACAACGAAGGCAGCCAGCGCCAGCACCGTGATGGCCGGCCTCCAGAGGAGAGAGAGCAGGAAGGCCGCAACAAGCGCTACTCCTGTTCCGACGCGAACCAGGAGGTCCGAAGACTGCCGCGGGGCTGCCGGCACTGCCGCCTCGCCTTCGCCCGCCGCGACCACATCTTCGAACCCGACGACGCCGGACTCCAGCCCTGGTATCGCCGCGGAGACGGCGACCTGCTGCGTGTCTTCGGAGTCGGCCTGATCGATTGCAGCAGCAAGGTCTTGGTGCTCCCGTGTCGCCTTCTGCAGATACCGATCGTCTGAAAAGTCGTTGAAGTCGTAGACGGAGGCTTCTCCGCTCGACTCGTCGGCCGGATGAGGCGGCGGTCCTCCGACGATGGGGACCTCACCCGTGTCGTCGTCATCGGCGTCATCGTCCGTTGCTTGCGCGGTCTCGTCGTCGGATGCTCCCGTCGCCGACGGCTCGGAGGCGGCCGCAACCGTCACAACGGGAAGCACCAAAAGTTCGTCGGGATCAACTGGATGGTCCGCGTCATCTGTATCGGCTCCGGTGACCGGTTCCGAGGGCGCCGATGTGTCACCTTCCGGACCGTCGCCCGATTCGGCGGCTTGTGGTGTGGCGGTCGTGATCACGGGTTCATCCGACGAAGCGTCATTCTGGTCGTCGTCGGAACCGTCGTCCTGCTCTTGGTCCGGTTCATCGCTCGAGTCGATCTCACCCTCCGGTTCGTCGGCAGGTTCATCTACCCGTTCGTCCACCGGTCCGTCTAGCGGTTCGTCCGCCGGTTCGTCAGCCGCATCGAGTGGGGTGGCTGCTCCGTCGTCGAGCTCGTCCTCCTCCGAATCATCCAGGAAGAACTCGATCGTGTCTTCGTGGGGTTCTTCGTCCGATTCGTCGAGGTCTCCATCCCCGGACGCGGATTCCCCGAGTCCCGTGGCCGCTGCGCCGGCGGTCTCAGCGGAAGCGGCAGCAATCGATTCATCGGTCACGTCGACCACAACATCGGTCTCGCTCGCGTCGGCTGATTCGTCGCCGACACCGCTCGTGAACGCAACCCAATCAGCGATCTCCGCCGCCGCATCATCGGCTTCGTCGTTGAGCGCCGCATACGGGTCCTCGCCGGATGAAGCGAGCTGGTCGTCGTCGAGCCATCCATCGAACCCTGGATCAGACTTCGCTGGTTGAGGTTTGAGGTCGTCGTTGATCCCCGGCAGCTCGAGTTCATCGGTTGAATCGGCGTCGTGTTCGTCCATAACCCCTGACAGTACTTCGGAATAGGGTTCGAGCGCAGCATCTGGCTGCGCCGGTCCGTCCTCGAAGACCCCCTCACTCGGCGAAGAGGTCGAGGTCGCGTCATCGTCCGAGATCGGGTCGTCATCGGTACGCATTGGGCGGCCTCCGTCAGACCTCGAGGAGTTCTTCTTCTTTCGCCCGGAGGATCTCGTCGAGGCGTTCGATGTGCTGGTCCGTCATGTCCTGGAGCACCTTCTCGGCCCGGCGCACGTCGTCTTCGGAAACACCTTCCGACTCCAGGTGGTCCTTGCTGTGACGTCGAACATTGCGAATCGCCACACGGCCGTCTTCAGCAATGTGCCGAACGAGTCGGATCAGTTCCTTGCGCCGTTCCTCGGTGAGGGACGGAAACGCGAGCCGAATCAGGTTCCCGTCGTTCGACGGGTTGAGGCCGAGGTCGGCCTCCTGAATGGCACGTTCGATCGCCGGAATCGCCGTCTTGTCATACGGTTGTATCACCAGGAGCCGAGCCTCCGGCACGGAGAACCCTGCGATCTGCTGGAGCTGGGTCTGCGTTCCGTAGTAGTCGACGGTGATTCGATTCAGGAGCCCCGGATTGGCACGGCCTGTGCGAATCCCGCCGAACTCTTGGGTCGTGTGCACGACCGCCTGATCCATCTTGTGGTCGGCATCCTTCAGCACTTCGTCGATCACGGCGCCTCCTCAACGAACCAGCGTTCCGACATCCTCTCCGCGTACGGCCCTGACGATCTCGCCCGGGCGGTTCATGTTGAACACGCGGATTGGAAGGTTGTTATCCATGCACATCGTAATGGCAGTGGCATCCATCACCCCAAGCTGACGCTGGATCGCATCCATGTAGGTGACGTCGGTGAGCAGCGCGGCGTCGGGGTTCGTCACCGGATCGGAGTCATACACCCCATCGACCTTCGTTGCCTTGAGCACCGCGGCGGCACCGATCTCGGCGCCGCGCAGCGCAGCCGTGGTGTCCGTCGTGAAGAAGGGATTCCCTGTACCGCCTGCGAAGATGACGACACGCCCCTTCTCGAAGTGGCGAATGGCTTTCAACCTGATGTACGGCTCGGCGACCTGCTGAATCGTGATTGCCGTCTGCACGCGCGCCGGCGATCCGGCTCGCTCGATAGCGTCACGAAGCGCGAGGGCGTTGATCACCGTAGCGAGCATGCCCATGTAGTCGGCGTTCGCACGATCCATGCCCCCGGCGGCCGTTGACACCCCTCGAAAGATGTTGCCTCCGCCCACCACGATGCCGATCTCGTAGCCTTCGCTGTGGACGAGGGCGATCTCCTCAGCCACCCGTGCGACGATCGTCGGATCGATCCCGTAGCCTTTCGCCGGTTCGGCGAACGCTTCCCCGGAGAGCTTGAGAACGACCCTTCGCATCAGCCTTCCTCGCCGACCGCGAGCCTCGACATGCGGGTGATACCGATGTTCTCGCCCATCCTGGCGGCAAGTTGCTTCACCAATTCTTCGACCGTGCCATCGAAGACCTCGGTCTTGATGAATACCTGGTCGTAGAGGACGTTGTCCTCGTAGAAGCTGTTGATGCGCCCCTCGACGATACGTTCGACGATGTTCTCCGGCTTGCCCTCGTTGACGGCTTGCGCGGCGATGAGTCGCTTCTCTTCTGCGACGATGTCTTCTGGAACGTCATCGCGGCTGATCCACTGCGGTCGGGCAGCTGCGACGTGCATCGCGAGATCGTTGGCGACCTGCTGAAAATCGTCACTCTTGGCGACGAAGTCGGTCTCGGACGCAAGCGCGACCATCGCTCCGATCACAGGGCGACCGGCCTGGCGGTGGAGGTACGAGCCGACGGCTCCTTCGGTCTGGGTCCGGCCGGTGCGCTTCGCTGCATCGGCGAGGCCCTGCTCTCTGAGGAGCTCCTGTGCCTTGTCGAGGTCCCCGCCGGATTCGGTGAGGGCACGTTTTGCATCCATCATCCCTGCGCCCGTTGCCTGGCGAAGGGCTTGGACGTCTTTGGCGGTGAAATCGCTCACGCCGTCTCCTTCGGGTCTGGTGTCTCTTCGATCACCACGCTCTCGACGACCGCGTTCTCGGCCTGGATCTCCTCCAGGACGACGGCCTCGACCGGTGGTGTAGGAACTGGTTTCGGCTTGGGTTTGGCTCCCTTGGCCCGGGAACCCTCTCCCGCAGCATCCTTCGCAGGGGCATCCTTGCGTGCTGCCTCGCGCGTTTCGCGACCATCCTTCGCGGCTTCTGCGATGACATCCGACACGAGATAGGCCGTGCGGATCGCGTCGTCATTGCCGGGAATCACCAGATCGACAGGATCGGGATCACAGTTCGTGTCGACGATCGCGATCACCGGGATGTTGAGCCGGTTCGCTTCAGCGACGGCAATGTGCTCCGCAATGACGTCGATGACGAAGACAACATCCGGAGGACGCTTCATGTCGCGAACGCCACCGAGCACGATGTGGAGCTTCTCCAACTCGCGACGGAGGCGGAGGCGCTCCTTCTTTGGCAGCGATTCCATCTCACCGGACTTCTCCATCTGCTCGAGTTCGAGCATGTAGAGAATGCGCTTGTGGATGGTCTGGAAGTTCGTGAGCATGCCACCGAGCCAACGGTTGTTGACGTACGGCATACCGGCCTTGATGGCCGCTTCCTCGATTGCGCCCTGTGACTGTTTCTTTGTGCCGACGAACAGCACGGTTCCGCCGTCAACAACAGCATCTCGTACGAGTGTGTAGGCGGTCTCGACCTGCTCGAGCGTCTGGCGCAGGTCGACGATGTGGATCCCGTTGCGCTCGGTGAAGATGTACGGACGCATCTTCGGATTCCAACGACGGGTCTGGTGGCCGAAGTGCATTCCGGCCTCGAGCAGCTGTCGCATGCTCACCACTGACATGTGGTTCCTCCTGTGTTCGGGTTCACGCCTCCGCCCACCCGGAACACCCCACAGATCGCATGCGCGATCCGACCTCGGGGGCTTGTAGTGGACGTGCGAAGTTGGGGTGAGTCTACCGAGCGTGGACGGGTAGCAGGAGACCTGCCTGCGGCGCCCTAGAACGACGGTTCGATGAAACGATTCCGGAGGCTGAGAACGGCCTTCGTGTGGATCTGACACACGCGCGACTCGGTTACGTTGAGCACCGTCCCGATCTCGGAGAGCGTGAGGCCTTCGAAGTAGTAGAGCGTCACGACGAGTCGATCCCGCTCGGGTAAGCGGTTGATCGAATCGGCGAGAAGGTATCTCGTCTCTTCCTTCTCGAACGATCCGCTCGGGTCGAATGCCGTGACATCGGGGACCACGTCGCCAACCGCTGCCGAATCGCGTTCGTCCGGATTCAGGAGCTCGTCGAGGGCCACGAATCCGAGCGTCGACAACTCACCAAGCTGATCGCGCAGCGTTTCGACCGGCATACCCATGTGATCTGCGAGCTCCTGATCCGTCGCGCTCCGTTGCAGGCTGTGTTCCAGCTCCGACATGGAGCGCTGGATTTCGCGTGCCCGAGCACGCACCGAGCGCGGGACCCAATCGAGGGCACGAAGCTCGTCGAGAATCGCGCCCTTGATGCGATTCACGGCATACGTCTCGAACTTGTATCCGCGTTCCGGCTCGAACTTGTCGATCGCGTCGATGAGACCGAACGTCCCGTAGGAGACGAGGTCCCCTGGGTCGACGTTGCGCGGGAGGCCGGATCCGAGGCGGCCCGCCACGAATTTCACAAGAGGCGAGAAATGGAGGATCAAGCCTTCTCTCGCACGCTGGTCGCCGTCACTCTTGAATCGCGCCCAGAGTGCGGCGAGCTCGTCTTCGCCTCGTTCATGCACGTGGGTGACTCC